>Ga0207797_1002808_pt1 | contig 11944 bp, 11 predicted proteins | sample PRCRCaboRojoPR_6_FD_187275 | JGI IMG/M metagenome (GOLD analysis project Ga0207797, IMG submission 187275) | Marine sediment microbial community from Cabo Rojo, Puerto Rico - PR CR 10% Liquid 1 (SPAdes) | ecosystem: Environmental > Aquatic > Marine > Coastal > Sediment | place: Cabo Rojo, Puerto... | reverse complement strand
GAATCACCGCTTGCAGAAGAACCCAGGCGGCAATGATGATCAGGAACCACCCGATACCCATGTCTTTCCCCTTTTCCCGCTTCGATTCCATCGTCGTTTTTTTAATCCATCGCTTGAGACAAATATCTCAACCATTGGATGGTGCTATGGTTGTGCTTCTGTCCGCAGCGGCGCACGGCCGCAACCTCAGCCCGCTCAAGAGAAACCGCCCGAGGACCCGCATCCGGAGGAGAGGGCGGCTCCCAGACCTTCGGAGCTGGATCCGCAGGAAAAGGACGACAGCTGTCGCTTGGTCCTGTGCTTGCCGCAGGACGGGCAGGCCACGGGTTCGTCCTTGTCGGACGCGAACACGAGCTGCTCGAACACCTCTCCACAGGCATCGCACCTGTACTCATAGATGGGCATGTTGTCCTCCTCCACGTTCTTTCGACCCGGTGGGCCGTTTGGGTTATAGAGCATCTCCGTCGAAAAACGTTTCAAAATCTCGGGGATCCTCGGGCCGTGCAGAATTTGGTTGAGAATCCCATGCGACAAGGATACCATCCGGTCATGAAGGCGTCAAAGGCTCGGCCCGGGGTTCGGCCGGTGCCTTGAATGGTGGATCACACCAACCGTTGCGGGAGCGGCCCATGGCCGAGCAGGACACCCGGCAGAGCGATCTGATCCACGAGCTTCAGGAGCTCTACCAGGATCTCATCTCCGAGGGCGTCCTGGAGGACATGGAGCTGTACCACATCGACCCCATCCGCATGGTCAACAGCGACATGGCGGCCTTCATCCGGAAGCTGACCGGGGACGACTCCCCCCCGGAGGAGGACGACGACACGAACGACACGGCCGTCTTCGCCTCGTCCATTCTGGCGGCCGCCGAGTCGATTCCCCGGAACGAACCTGAGCGCGACCCGCGTCTCGAGGAGATCAAGGCGCCCCTCCAGCGAAGCGTGGCCCTGCTCACGCGGATCATCGAGGACGAGGGCGCCCGGGTCTCCCGCGAGGCGCTCCGGCAGAACGTGGAGATCCTCCGACAGTGCCTGGAGCGGCTGGAGCGACCCCGATAGCTACTCCGGGATGTTCGGGACGGTGGTCTTTTCCCCCCTGTAGTTGACCAGCAGGTACTCCTTCTCCGTCACCCCTTCGATGTAGTAGTCCGGCATGAGCGGCACCTTGCCGATGTTCGTGGCGATCACGTACATGGGCTGGGCCAGGCCTGTGGTATGCCCGCGGATGGCGTCCCGGATCAGCTCCGCACCCTTTTCCACGGGCGTGCGGAAGTGGTCGATGCCGGGCGCGGGCTCACAGTAGAAGACGTAGTAGGGCCGGATGCGCACGCGGAGGAGCTTCTGGTGGAGCTCCCGGAAGGTCTCCACGTCGTCGTTGATGCCCTTGAGGAGCACGGCCTGGTTGCCCACGTTCACCCCGCAGGTGAGGAGGTCGTAGACCGCCCGGGCGGTGAGGTCGGTGATCTCCTTGGGGTGGTTGCACTGGGTGTTCACCCAGAGGGGAATGCGGTGGAAGGGGCTCAGGATCTTCTTGAGGCCTTCCGTGATCCGGTGGGGCAGCACGATGGGCGTGCGGGTGCCGAAGCGGATCATCTCCAGGTGGGGGATCTCCCGAAGCTTGCGGATCAGGTACTCGATCTTGTCGTCCGCCAGGATGAACGGGTCCCCGCCGGTGACCAGCACGTCCCGGATCTCCTCGTGCTCGGCGATCCACCGAAGGCCCTCGTCCACGTCCATGCGGAGCTTCAGGTCCCGGTCCACCACGAGCTCCTTGCGGAAGCAGTGGCGGCAGTAGTTGGCGCAGACGTCCGTGACGGTGAAGGCGATCCGGTCGTGGTATTGACGGGCGATGGCGTCGGGCCGCTTTTCGTCGCCGGCGCGGTTCTCCTTCCAGACGAGGTAGTCGGGGATGCCGTAGCGGTTCTCGGTCTCCTTCATGGAGGGGATGACCTGCTTGCGGACGGGGCAGTCGGGATCGTCCGGGTCCATGAGGGAGGCGAAGTAGGGTGTGGTTCCCCACTTGGTGCGAAGGGTGGTGATCGCCTTCTCCTCGTCCGGGGTGAGGTTGATGTACCCCTTGAGCTTGTCCAGGGTGTTGACCGCGTTCTGGACCTGTTCCTTCCACGCTTCCATGGGTGTGATCTCCTTTCCCGCCCGGGCGGACCCGGTAGGATGGTTTCTCGTCTTCTTACAGGTACTTTGCGTACTCCCTCGGCGTCACGTGGGTCCGGTGCTCCTCCCAGTCGCGGGTCTTGAGGGTCATGTAGCTCCGGTACGCGTGCTCGCCCAGGAGCTCCGGGAGGAAGCGGCTCCGCTCCGCCTCCACCAGGGCCTCGTAGAGGCTCTTGGGCAGGAAGCGGCGGTCCCACACCTTGGGGCGGAACCGTTTCCTGTAAGTGCTCCCCGAGTCCGGCTTACCGGGGTCGGTCCGGTTGCTCAAACCGTCGAGCCCCATGGCGATGAGGGCGGCCAGCTGGAGGTAGACGTTGCCCGCCGGGTCGGGGCTGCGGAGCTCGATGCGGACGCTGCGGGGGTCGGGGCTGTAAGGGACCCGCACCATGGAGCTCCGGTTCCGGAACCCCCAGGTGCGGACGACGGGGGCCTCCCGCTCCAGCACGTAGGCCTTGTAGGAGTTGAGGGTGGAGGCCATGACGAGGGAGGTGCCCCGGGCGTGCCGGAGAATGCCGCCGATGAAGTGGCGGGCGGTCTGGCTCAGGCCGCCTTCGGCCGATTCGTCGAAGAACAGGTTGCCCCCTCCGGTGTCCTGCATGGAGAGGTGGATGTGAAGGGCGCTGCGGTTCTGGCCGTCGAACGGCTTGGGCATGAAGGTGGCGTGAAACCCGTGGGCCGCGGCGGTCTGCTGGGTCACGTGGTTGAAGAGCACGGTCCGGTCGGCGGCCTGCAAGGGGTCCGTGGCCTCGAGGTTGATCTCGTGCTGGGAAGGGGTCACCTCGTGGTGGGCCTTCTCGAAGCGGATGCCGCAGGCGGCGAGGACGGCGATGATCTCGTTCCGAACGGCCTCGCCCCGGTCGTGGGGGGTGGGGTGGAAGTAGCCGGCCTGGTCCGTGTGGATGCCGTCCGACCAGTCGGTGCCGTTCAAGAGAAAGAACTCGTGCTCCGGGCCCGCAGTGAAGCGGGCGTTGAACTCGGTCTCGGCCCGGGCCACCACCTTCTCGAGCACGGCTCGGGGGTCGGTCCTGGATCGCCGGCCCTGCTCGTTGAAGATGTGGCCGATGAAGAACCCCAGCCGCTCGTCCCGGAGGGGGACCAGCCGGAAGCTTTCCGGGTCGGGCACCAGGATCCGGTCGCTGCTTTCCACCGAGGCGTACCCGGCGATGGAGCTGCCGTCGAACCCGAGGCCGGTCCCCAGGAACCCCTCGATCTTCTCCGGGTTGATGGGAAGGCTCATCACCCGGCCGTTCAGGTCCACGAAGAACACCTTGGTGGTGGTGGCGTCGCTCAGCCGCCGTTTGATATCCTCGATCGTGGGCATCGTGGCCTATCTCCTCAATTTTGCCGAATGAATTCAGAATGACGGATCGTCTCGCGGCATGATTTCCATAACAACTGTCCCGGGGGAATGCAAGGGTTTTGCGCCCGGCGCGAGGGCCGGCGCGTCCCTCACGAGCCGGCCTATCTCAGCCCCAGTTGCCGGGGGAGGAAGAGGCTCAGGTCCGGCCAGTAGGTGATGAGGAGGAGGGAGGCCATGAGGAGGAGGAGAAAGGGCAGGGTGGCGCGGTAGAGGGTCACGATGGGCTTGTCGAAGCGGGAGCTCGCGATGAAGAGGTTCAGGCCCACGGGCGGGGTGTTGTAGCCGATGGCCAGGTTGGCCAGGAAGACCACGCCCAGGTGGACGGGATCCACGCCGTACTTCTGCGCCAGGGGCATGACCAGGGGCACCACGATGAGGATGGCGCTGAAGATGTCCATCATGCAGCCCACGAGGATCAAAAAGCCGTTCAGGACCAGGAGGAAGCCCAGGCGGGTCTCGATGGCGCCCTCCATGGCGGCCAGGATCTTCATGGGCACGAAGGCGTCCACCAGGTAGTTGGTGAAGCCCAGGGCGCCGCCCAGAATGATCAGAATGCCGCCCACCATCTCCATGCTCTCCACCATGATGCGCGGGAGGTCGAGGAACGGGCGGATCTCCCGGTAGACGACCACCTTGATGAAGAGGACGTAGCCCACGGTGAGGGCGGCGGCCTCGGTGGCGGTGGAGAAGCCCGTGTAGATGGCCAGGAGGATCAGGAAGGGGATCGGGAGCTCCCAGGCGGCCGCTCGGGCGGCGGAGGCCAGCTCGGGGAAGGAGAACCCGGGGCTCTCCAGCCGCCACCTGCGTCCCATGCAGACGGAGAAGCCGCAGAGGATGCCCACCATGATCGCCCCCGGGATCACGCCCGCCACGAACAGGGTCTCGATGGAGGCGCCGGAGACGAAGCCGAACAGGATCAGGGGGAGGCTCGGGGGGAAGTGGAGGCCCAGGCTTCCCGACGTGGTCATGAGGCCCAGGCTGAAGCGCTCGGTGTAGCGCTCGGACAGGAGGGCGGGCAGGAGGAGGCCGCCCAGGGCGATGATGGTGACCCCGGTGGCGCCGGTGATGGCCGTGAAAAAGGCGCAGGACACCAGGGCCACCACGCCGAGACCGCCGGGGAGCCAGCCGAGAAGGGCCCGGGAGAAGCGGACCAGCCGCTCGGAGGTGCCCCCCTCGCTCAGGAGGTAGCCGGCAAAGGTGAACTGGGGGATGGCCAGGAGCACCGGGGCGTTGGCCAGGCGGAACATCTCGATGGCCACGGCCGAAAGGTCCACCCCGCTCGTGTAGAGCCCGAGCATGGCCGCGGCTGTGATCCCGGCGAACACGGGCAGGCCGAACAGGACGAGGAGGGCGAGAAGGACGGCCAGGGCGGTGATCACGGGCTCACCCCTCGGGCCCCGGCCCGGACGGCTCCAGGGCGATCAGGAGGAAGCGGAATGCCAGGAGGAGGAACCCCAGGGGGATGATGACCTGGACCGTCCAGGTGGGCACGCCGAGAAAGAGGGTGCCTCCGAAACGCCACTCCATGCGCACCATGAAAAACGATGCCGCACCCATGATGCAGCAGATCAGGGCCGTGGCGAAGGCGAGCACGGACTCCCGCAGGGGAAGCCAGCTTTGAGGCAGAACGGCGGAGGCCAGGTCGATGCGAATGTGGCGGTTCTTCCGGGTGATGAGGGAAGCGCCCAGGAAGGTGAGCCAGAGCATGAGCACGCGCGCCAGGGGATCGATCCAGGCGATGCGGGCGAGGAGCGCGTTGGCCCAGGCCAGGCCCGCATGGGCGGCCAGGGCCCGGAGAAGGACCTGGGCCAGGGTGAAGAGGACCATGGCCGAGAGGAAGAGCACCACGGCCCGTCTCTCCCAGCGCGCCAGACCCCGGTCCAGGGATCGCAAGACCTGCAGGGGCTCGATCATCCGGTTCGACTCAAGGGCTTCGCCCGAGGATCCGGTAGACCCGTTCCAGGGTCTCCCCGGGGTAGAGCCGGCCGGTCAGGCGTTCGGCCACCTCCCGGTGCACCGTTTCAAACGCCTTCCGCTCCTCGGCGGTCGGCTCGGGGGTCGGTTTCAGGCCGCTCTTCTTTTCGAGGACCTCCAGGGCTTCGTTGCTCTGCACCCGCAGCGCGTAGGTGAGCTCCTCCATGGCCTCCTCGAACTCCACGGCGAGGAGCTGGGCCAGCTGCACGGGTAGGCGGCGGTAGAACCGCTCGGAGAGGAGCACCGCCCCGGTGGCGTGGGTGATGGGGAAGGAGGTCATGTGGCTCGTGTAGGCGTGCCACTGGAGGGCCAGAGCCGCGAGGGGGGGGCCGTACACCGTGTCGATCATCCCGGTGGAGAGGGAGGTGGTGACGTCCGTGGCGGCCAGCGGGACGGGGCTCGCGCCCATGGCCGTGAAGGTCTCCATGGAGACGGGGTCCCCGGACCAGGTCCAGACCCTGCGCTGGGCGAGATCGGAGAGGCTGTCAATGGGTTTCTTGCTGTAGAGGTACACCTCGCCCACATCGGCCCACCCCAGGAGCTCGAACCCCTTGCCCCGGAAGCCCCGGGTGAAGTGGTCCCGGAGGGCGTCGTGCACGCGGTCCACCTCGTCCAGGCTGCGGAAGAGGAAGGGGAGGTCCAGCACCCGCACCTCGGGGAGGATCTGGGTCAGGCCCACGCCGCTGAAGGCGGTGGCGTGAATCTGCCCGATGCGGATCTTGCGGAGCACGTCCATCTCGTCACCGGCGATGCCGCCCGGGTAGAGCCGAAAGCCGATCCGGCCCCCGCTCTTCTCCCGGAGGATTCGGTCGAGGGCGCGCATGGCCTTCATCCAGGTGGAGCCGTCCGGCGCCAGGGCGGCGAACTTGATGGTGAACTCCGGATCCGCGGCCGGGCTCCGGGCCGGCACGACCAGGTGGAGGAGAATCAGGACGAAGAGGGCGGCCTGGAGTCGGCGGGGGAGGTTCAAGGTTTCCTCCTAGAGAAAGAGGTCGTCCAGCTGCGCTCGCAGCTCCCGGGCCTGGCGTTGCGCCGCGGCGTTGAGGAGGCAGACCTCCTCGAGACGGTCCGGGGCGGCCTGCTCGATCTCGTCCAGCAAGCGCTCGAACAACGCGCGATCCTGGACCCGGACCGCATAGTACCGCGCAAAGTAGAGCTTGGCCAGGAGAAACTGCCCGTGATTTCCGGCGATTGCTTTTTCAAAGAGCGCCCGCGCCTTCTCCGGTTCCCCGCCGAGCATGGGAGGGACCGCCGAGAGGACGCTCCCCAGGGCGGCATAGGGCATGCTGTGGAAGGTGCTCCCGTCCAGCTCGATCACGCGGCGAAGGCAGGCCTTCGCCGCGTTGAGCTGGGCCAGGGCCTCCGGGGCGTCCAGGTTGAGGCGGATCCAGCCGCTCCAGGCGAGCCCGGTCCAGAAGAGCGGCTCGACGTCTCCGGGCTGCATGGCCTGGAGCGCGCGGGAGAGTGCGACCGGGTCCATGGCGGACGCCTCCAGGGCCCGGCCGCGCCCGCCCAGGGCCTCCAGCCCGTAGCCCATGGCCCGCTCGAGGAGCCTCCCGGCCCGGTCCGGGGCCTCGTCCTCCAGAAAGAGCACCGCGTACCCGGCGTAGCCCATGGAGAGGGCTTCCAGGAGCCGCCGGTTTTCGGGGTCGGCCCGAAGGAGCCCCTCCAGCATCTTGAGGCTCGAGGGGAGGGAGTCCCGGGCGAGGACCGGGTCGCACTCGGAAAACAGGGCCCCTGTGAAGTGGGGGACCAGCGAGGACGAGCCCCGGGCGGCCACCTGCGCGCACCCCGAGGGAAGGGTGCAGAACAGGAGACAGGCGAGGAGGTCAATAAGCCAGGAACGGGTCCTCCGGTCGAATCGGCTGCTCGAGGTACTTTTCTGCAAGGAACTGGCCTCCTGCGCCGTTCTCCATGGAACGGACGCGGTCGTAAAGATCGAGGGCGGATTCCCGCTCGCCCTGGAGGTCGTGGCTCATCCCCACCTTGACCAGGGGAAAGGCCGCCATGAACGGGTCGCGGAGCGGGTCCACCCGGGCCAGAACGGTCCTGAGCAGGCCGCGCGCATCGGCCATGCGGCCGTCGTGGAGGGCCTGCGTGGCCAGGAGATAGAGCCGCGTGTTGTCCCAGATCAGCTTGCTCTCCGGGGCGGCGGCGGTGTTGCGACGCTCCTGGAGCAGACCCAGCTCGTCTTCGATGTCGAGGCCCGCGCGGAGACGGGCAGCGGCCAGGAGATAGGTGAAGCGGGGGTTCCCGGGAAACCGGCGGTTCAAATCCTCGGCGATGGGCAGGGCGAGGAGCGGTGCGTCCTCCATGAAGACATAGATGTGAAGGAGCAGGCTCCTGGCCTCGTAGCGTGTGGCAATTCCCTCCTCCGCGGCCAGGTGGAGCTTGCGGAGCCCCTCCTCCCGGTCGGGCGGGTGGATGAGAAACCAGCTCAGGAAGCGGAGGATGCCCGAGAGCTTGGCCGTGTAGTACTCGAAGGTCCCCAGGCCGAAGAGGACGTCCCGGTTGTCGGGATCCAGCCTCAGGCAGGACTCCAGGGCCTCCACCGCCCGCAGGGCGGCCATGAACGCGCCGAAGTAGCGCTGCTGCATCAGGAGGTAGCGGCCTTTGAAGCCGAGCGCCCCTCCCAGGTAGAAGTAGACGCCGGCGTCGGACCCGTTCCGGTCGGTCCAGCGACGGGCCACGTCCACGGCTCGGTCGATGCGCTCCTCGAACCGTTCGAGGACCTCCGGGGTCCAGAACCCTGCGGCGAGGCGGCTCCAGCTCACCATGGCGAGGTAGAAGTGACCGGAGGGGTGGTCGGGGTCCTGGGCGATGATCTTGAGAAAGAGGGCCTCGGCCCGGTCGAAGTCCCGGTTGTAGAGGTAGGAAGTGCCCAGGAGGGCGTCCTTTCGGAAACGCTCGGGCTCCGCACGGGCTTCGGGTGCAAGGAGGACGCAAGACGCCCCCCAGAGAAGCAGGCGGAGGAGCAAGGCCGAGGGCGCGGTGCTGCGGGCGGGGTTCACTCGAAAAAGCCGTCCTTTCGAGCGGGGTTCCGGACCTGGGACACCCGAGTACTCTACCACGGTTCGCAGAACCCGGGCAACGGCGAAATTCGCACCCCGACCCGACAAAAGGGCTCGAAACGTTTGCATATTGTTGCCGAGTGATTATACTGAGGTTTGGCCTTTTTTCCTCTCGACGCTGAGGGAGCTCAACATCTGCAAAGGAGGGGTCCTTCCGGACATGAAAATTCTACTTCTGGGCGGCACCGGAATGCTCGGCACCGACTGCAAGCCGGCCCTCGAGCGCGAGCACGAGGTGCTGTCCCCCGATCAAAAGACACTCGACATCATCAGCTGGGACAACGTCATCGAGACCATGCAGCAGCTCACCCCCGACGCCGTGGTCAACTGTGCCGCCCTGCGGGACCTCGATGTCTGCGAGAAAGACGAGTTCCTGGTCCGTAAGATCAACGTGGAGGGGCCGAGAAACCTGGCCCAGGGATGCGCGCGGTTCGACGCCCGGCTGGTGCACATCTCGACCTATTGCGTGTACAACGGGGCCAAGCCCGTTCCCCAGCCCTACTTCGAGGACGACACGGTGGACCCGCTGAACGAGTACGGCCGCAGCAAGGTGTACAGCGAGACGGCCGTGCGGGAGAACGCTCCCCACTACGCCATCATCCGAACCGGGTGGCTCTACGGGGCCCACGGAAAGAACTTCATCACGGACATCCTCTCCAGGGCCCTGAGAGGGGGGAGAAAGAAGCAGACCGTGCGGGTGGACGCCGGTCAGTACGGATCCCCCACCTGGAGCTATCGGCTGGCCTACCAGATTCGCGAGATGCTCCGGGAGGACGTCCACGGGACCTTCCACGCCACGTCGGAAGGTTACTGCAGCCTGCTGGATTTCGCCCGGGCCGTTCTGGACAAGCTCAACATCAAGGCCAACCTGGAGCCCGCCAGAGGCCGCCCAGGGCAGGGCACAGCGGTGAGGCCCCCGAACGGCATCCTGGAGAACCGCCTCCTCAAGAAGCAGGGCATCAACATCATGCCGGACTGGAAGAAGGATCTGGACCTGTTCCTCGACCAGAGCGGCGAGGAGATGATCAAGGAGATCAAGAAGCGCTTCAAATCGCGCTAGATGGTCCGGCCGATCACAGCGCCCTCGTAGATCGCCGCCTTGGCGCTCCGGGGCTCCAGGCAGTCCCCGACCTGGTAGACGGGGATCCCCAGGCGACGAATCGCCTCCTGGAGGCCGTTCTCCGACCGCATCCCCGTGACCACCACCACCTGCCCGGCGTCGACGAAATGCTCGCCCGAGCCCCGCTTCTGCACCAGGACCCCGTTGTCCTGGATGGCCAGCACCTCGGTCCCCGTCATCATGCCCACCCCGTGCTCCTCGAGCCTCTCCAGGATCAGCTTTCGGGTCACGGACTCGATCCGGGAACCGATCCGCATGAGCTTCTCCACGATGGCGACGGGGCACCCGGACTCGGCCAGGTGGAGGGCCACCTCGCAACCGGTGGCGCCGCCCCCGACGACCACGGAGGGGATCTGCTTCGGCGGGGGCTCGTTGCCCAGCACCTCGCCCACGCTGCGCACGATGGCGCCGTCGATGCCGGGGATCGCCGGAGGGTCGGGAACGGAGCCGGTGGCGAGCACCACCACGTCGGGCCGCACCTCGGCGACGAGCTCCGGGGTCACGTTGACGCCCAGGTGACACCGGACCCCGTTTTTCTCGATCTGCTTCTTCTGGTACTCGATCAGGGTGAGCAGCTCCCGCTTGTAGCTGGTGACCGCGCCGAGCAGGAGCTGCCCACCCAGCGTGTACTGCCGCTCGTAGAGATGGACCTCGTGCCCCCGCTTGGCCGCCACCCAGGCCACGTCCAGCCCGCCGGGTCCCCCTCCGATCACCATCACCTTCCTGGGGGTGTCGGTGGGGGCCACGGCCATCTCCTGCTCCCGCCCCAGGGTGGGGTTCACCAGACACTCCACCCGGCCCCGTCGAAAGATGGACTCCATGCAGGTGTTGCAGGCGATGCAGGTGCGGATGTCCTCCAGCCGTCCCTCGCGGGCCTTGATGGGCATCCGCGGGTCGGCCAGGAGTCCCCGCCCGATGCAGACCAGGTCCGCCTGTCCCCGGGAGATGATCTCCTCGGCGATCTGAGGGCTGTTGATGCGGCCCACGGCCAGGACCGGGACCTTCAGGGCCTTTCGGACCTCGGCGGCCGAGTCGGCCAGGCAGGCCTTTTTCATGAACATGGGCTGGCAGATCCACTCCGGGGTGGCATCGTTTCCCGCCGATACCTGCACGGCATCCACACCGTATGAAAGCAGGCCCTTCAGGATCTCAATGCTTTCGGGCACGGTGAGCCCGTTCGGTACGAACTCCTGGGCACTGATCTTGAAGAGCAGGGGAAAGTCCGGACCCACGCGGCGACGGATCTCCCGGACCACCTCTCGGGCGAAGCGCGAGCGCCCCTCGACGTCCCCTCCATAGGCGTCCTCCCGGACGTTGGAGAACGCGGACAGGAACTGGTTGATGAGGTATCCGTGGGCGCCGTGGATCTCGATCGCCTCGAAACCGGCCTCGACCGCGCGGACCGCGGCGTCGCCGAACTGGCGCACAATCTCCTGGATGCGCTCCACGCTCAGGGGCTCCACCTCCCCCCGGATGGTGGGGCAGGGCAGGTGAGACGGAGCGAAGGGCTTGCGGCCGATGACCCGGGGCGAGGTCTGGCGCCCGCCGTGGTGAATCTGCACCCCGGGCACCACCCCCTCCGCCTTCATGCCGGAGGCGATCCGGGCCAGGCCCTCCACGAAGCGGTCGTCGTGGATCCGTGCCTGGTGGGGGGAGACGATGCCTTCGGGCGCCACCGAGCAGGCCTCCATGATCACCATGGCGGGTCCGCCGGCCGCCCGGAGGCGGTAGTGCTCCACGGTGTGGTCCGTGATGGAGCCGTCCTCCTCGATGAGAAACGAGGCCAGGCCGGGCATCACGATCCGGTTTTCGAGGGTCAGGTCCTTCAGGGTAAAGGGGGTGAACAGGGCGTCGAGCATCGGATCTCCTCGCTTTCGGTTTCCCCTCGTGCCCGCCGCGGGCTCGGGTCGCATCATCCGGCAGCGGGGTCGGCCTCTTGAGCTTTCCGTTAGGAACTAAACGATTCCTCCGGGAAAAGCAAGGGGTCATGCCGGACGGGGGGCTCCCCGCACGAGGACAAAGCACTTGAATAAATGGCTATAAATCACTAATTTGATAGGATTTTTTGGCGGGTGCCGGCGGACGTCAGGGCAGGACGGACTCGAAGAAATCGTTGCCCTTGTCGTCGACGATGATGAAGGCCGGGAACGCCTCCACGCGGATCCGGTAGATCGCCTCCATGCCGAGCTCCGGGTACTCCAGGAGCTCCACCTCCAGAATGCAGTCCCGGCCGAGGCGGGCGGCCGGG
>Ga0207797_1002807_pt1 | contig 11945 bp, 13 predicted proteins | sample PRCRCaboRojoPR_6_FD_187275 | JGI IMG/M metagenome (GOLD analysis project Ga0207797, IMG submission 187275) | Marine sediment microbial community from Cabo Rojo, Puerto Rico - PR CR 10% Liquid 1 (SPAdes) | ecosystem: Environmental > Aquatic > Marine > Coastal > Sediment | place: Cabo Rojo, Puerto... | reverse complement strand
GCCTGATGGTGTTCGCGAGCATGTTCAGTTTCTGGGGTAGTTCGGTGTCAGCTTTTTATTCGAGAGGCTCCACCCTCCTGATATAATGGGGAAGCAATTTTCCACAGTTGACTCTTGATTTAACGGTTTGCCCATGGATACGAGCGCAAAAGCTGTTCTGGACTCTGTACAAACGCTGAGCGATCAGCTGACCAAGAGTTCTGATTTAGAATCATCACTCGACCTCGCCCTTGAATATGTGCTGCAGTCTGTGGGTCGACAGCAGGGCGCCCTGGTGGTCCATACCTTTTCTGATCCCAGCCCGGTATTTATCGTTTCCCGTAATCTATCCCCGCAGTGGGAAGCTCAGCTGAATGACAAATCCAGCGATTTGAGAGAAATTGCGCTCTCCGTGCAAAAACAAGGCGCGGAGCTGGTCGGCGCGGAGCAGGTGGAGCTCGCCGCAGCCCTGCCGCTGTGCGTCAACGCCAGCTCCCAGGGAACACTGCTGCTGCAGGGGGGGGCTCTGAGCGCGGAAGAAATTGATCTGCTGGGGCACCTCACCCGGGTGATCGGACGGCGGATCTTTCAAGACCACCTGGAGCGGGAAGCCGATCACCCCAATGAAGAATTGGCTGCCATTTTGATGACTTCCTCGCTGACCAATCAAGGGATGAAGCCCAACCAGCTGCAGACCCGGTTGATGCGCAGTATTTACCGCTTCTTCCAGGTCGAGCAGGGTGCGTTGGTCTTGCTCGATAAACACGATCGGGATCTGGCGATCGTCAAATCGATGCAGAAAGATGCCCAGTGGAATTATCAGGTCCACCTCAAACAGCAAAGCAGCTTGATTTCCCAGAGCATCATGTCCGGGGAACTTGTTTTGGTCAATGATGTTCAAAATAATCCTGCCTTTAACCCTGAGGTGGACGGCATCCAGGGAACCGAAGTGAAAACTTTTTTGTGCTGTCCCCTGGAGATGGAAGCAGAGGTCCAGGGAGCTCTGGTCCTTTACAACAAACGCGGGGGTTATTTTGACGGCTATGATCAAAAGCTGATCCAGACCCTTTCCAAGCTGATCTCCTACATCCTCTACGACCTCGAGCTCGTGCAGCGCCTGCAGATTGCCAGCGCGGAGCTGGAGGTCAGCCGCTGGCAGCTCCTTCAATCCCGAAACACCCTGCGGGCCATTTTCGATAATATCCCGCTGGCGATGTATATTATCGATCACAATTATTACCTGGAAGCGGTCAACCTCAGCCGGGCTGAAATGGCCGATAAATCACCCGCAGAGCTGGTCGGGCAGAAGTGCTTTCACGCTTTTTACGACCGTGATGAACCGTGCGCTTTTTGCCTGGTGGAAATGACCCTGCACCAGGGCGGGGATACGCGGCAAACTTATCAGCGGGATGGAGAGGAGTATCTTCCCGAGACCTGGGAAATGACAACCTATCCCAACCTGACAGAAGACGGCCGGGTCCGCCAGGCCATTATTATTGAAGAAAACATCACCGAAAAAAAGCACCTCGAAGAACAGCTGATCCAGTCCGAAAAGTTAGCGGTAGCGGGCCAGCTGGCGGCCGGGATCGCGCATGAGATCAACAACCCGCTGACAGCGATTGTGGCCAATTCCCAGCTGCTCCGGCGAAGCGTGCAGGACGAGGAAGTCCTGGAAGCCCTGGAGCTGATTGAAATCGCGGGGGCCCGGGCCACAGATGTCGTGGAAAACCTGCTCAACCTGGCCCGGAAAGATCAGACGGAGTTTGAGCTGGCGGACATCAATGAATTGATTGAAGAATCCCTGGATCTGGTCCAGCATGAGCTTACAGCTTATAACATTGATCTGGTGTACAAACCCAGTGAGGAGCTTCCCCTCCTCAATGTCAGTAAGGAGTCCCTCAAGGGAGTCTGGACCAATTTAATCCTGAATGCCATCGATGAACAAAAGGGCCAGGGGGCCGGTTATATTGAAATCACGACCGCCTTTGACGAGAAGTATCTGTATGTCACGGTGGAAGACCGCGGGAACGGGATTCCAGAGGAACATTTGAACAGAATCTTTGAACCCTTTTTCACCACCAAAGGGATGGGGGAGGGAACCGGTCTGGGGCTGGCAATTTCCCAGCGGGTGGTCAAGGAGCACGGGGGTAATATCCGGGTGGAAAGTGAGCTCGGCGAGGGTGCTGTATTCACCGTCCAGCTCCCTTACGTTTATTAATGTAGGCCCTTTTAGGTTTTCTTTACACAGCTTTCACATCCCCTTTATTCACTCAAGTTTTGCAGTGTGTTAAATTGAGGTTGGAAGCCCCAACCGGCGGTTTCAGCTCCGTCTCAAGGGAGCTTCCAGTCAGTTATCTGGCGTTTGCTTCCAGCACGGGGGCAGCCTGCCAGGGGAGAAGAAGTGAGATGGTTCCAGTCACCCGCTTAAATGGCAAAGAACTGTTTATCAATCCGGATTTGATCCAGACGATGGAAGTCACCCCCAACACGGTGATCACGTTCGTCAACGACGAGAAAATCGTCGTTGAAGAACCACCCCAGGTGATCATCGACCGGATCATTGAGTTTCAGGCCAGCATCCAGCGTGAGGCCGGGCCGAGGGATCTTGAGGGTTAATTATGGATATTGGAAGCCTTATCGGTGTGATCAGCACCATGGTGATTATCATTGCCACCCTGATTATCGAGGGCGGCAGCCCTGCGGAGCTGATCAGCCACCCCCAGGCGATCATGCTGACGTTCCTGGGTTCTCTGATGGCCGCCGGGGTGTCTGTGCCGTTTAAAACCCTGCTCTCCACGCCCAAGCTGTTTATGCTTTCTCTCCAGAGCAATCATTTTGAGACCAATCAGGTGATTGACACCCTGATCGAGATGGCCGGTAAAGCCCGCCGGGACGGCCTGCTGGCCCTGGAAGAAGAAACCAAGGAAGTCTCCGATGAATTCTTGAAAAAAGGCCTGATGCTGGTTGTGGACGGGGTAGATCCCAGTCAGGTCCGGACCATTCTGCATACCGAGATCGAGCAGATGAAGGAGCGTCATGCCTTCGGGGCGGGCCTGATTAATGGGGCTGGAGGGTTTGCTCCCACCTTCGGAATTATCGGTACGGTGATGGGGCTGATCCATGTGCTCGGCCAGCTGGATGACCCCAGCTCGCTCGGTCATTCTATCGCGGCGGCCTTCATGGCCACGCTGTGGGGATTGATCTCCGCCAATGTGTTCTTCCTGCCGATTGGAGGGAAATTGGTTACCAAGACAGAGGAAGAAGTGGCTTATCGGGAGCTGCTGATCGAAGGTATTCTGGGCATTCAGGCCGGGGAAAACCCGCGGATGCTCAGGGAAAAACTAAACGCTTATCTTCCGCCCAAAGATCGTCAGGATGAGGATGAAAGCTGAGACATACCTAATAGAGGAGACTGAAGATGAGCCACGGCGGTGACGATAGCGCAAGATGGATGGTCAGTTATTCTGATTTCATGACCCTGTTGTTTGTGCTGTTTTTGATCCTGTACTCTATGAGTCAGCTGGATATTCAGAAGTACAAGCAGCTGGCAGAGGGATTAAATGTTGCCTTTAATGGCGGCCGGAACGCTGCCGGTGTGATCAATCCCCAGATCGACCTGGGCAGCGGAGTAGAGGAAGATCAGGAGCCGGCCCCGATCATTATTCCCGGGATTCCCAACGCGCCCCCCACGTCCCAGGAAGTGGCCGGGCAGCTGACCAGCCTGCTGGCATCCCAGAGCATCGGCGGGATGGTATCTGTGCAGAACAATATGGAAGGGGTGCTGATCTCAGTCTCGGAAAGTTTGCTGTATAAGCCGGGATCAGCGGAACTGCAGGAGCAGGCTTTTCCGGTTTTGGAAACTGTGGCCAGGATGATCAAGCACCTCGATAACGATATCCGGGTGATCGGCCACACCAGCACGGATGAGCCTGACAGCGAATTGTATTCTTCCAACTGGGAGTTGTCGCTGGCCCGGGCGATGACCGTGATCCGCTATTTTGAGGAAGCGGGGATTGATCCGGAGCGGTTGATCGCCGCCGGGCGCGGGGAACATCAACCGCTGTTTCCCAACGATACCGACCGGCACAGGGATCTCAACAGCCGGGCGGAAATTATCGTGATTTATCCCCAGGATGACAAGATCATCAATGTCAACGTTCATCAGGGAGCAGAACCGACCCAGGCGCCGGACAGCGAGGCTCCCGATCAGGAAAGTGAGCCCAACGATCATTAGGAGCGACCGTATTTATGAACAAAATTTTGTCTTCTCCGATTTTAAAGCTGGTGGGCATGGTCCTTTTGATTCCGGCCTTGCTGGTGAACGCGTTCACGGCCTATATTATCTTCGCCCCCACCACCTTTCCCAAGCCCTTTCACCTGGTTTATCAATACCCGGAGGCGACAGAGCCGGCCGGCGATCATGCCGCAGCTCCTGCCCCGGTGGATCACGGCGGGGGAGGGGAGCACCAGGTCCCGGCGCCCGAGACCGGGGGAGATCATGGCGGCTCTATTTCCCAGGGGATTATGTTTGATACCGGCACGAAGATCATTAACCTGGCAGAACCCACCGGGCGGCGCTACATTCGGGTGAACATCGTCCTGGAAATCTATCCGACCAATCCGGATTATGTGAATATGGGCCACGATGAACAGCAGGACTATCTGGAAACATTCAATCAAGAGGTCGAGGAATCGCTGCCGATTATCAATGACAGTCTGATTTCTGAGCTGTCGAGCAAGTCCTTTGAAGAGGTCTACACCGCGGAGGGTAAGGAGATCATCCGCGAGGAAATTGTCACGCTGCTGAATGAGAAGCTTCCGGATCATCATATTATGAACGTGTATTTCACGGAATTTGTGGTGCAGTAAAGGCGGGTACCCTGCTGGATCTGGCAGGGGAAGATCCCGGCGGGGTTCGGAAAACATGGAAGAGCAGTTCTCAGCACGGAGTGAATGATGCTGAACCAAGACGAAATTGATGCCCTGTTAAGCGGCAAAATTGGCGCGGAGGATAGTGAAGGCGATCCTGTCGAGGATCTGCCGACTCCGCTGGCGGGTGAGGAGGAAATCCCATCCAGCTCAGCCCCAGCCAAGAAAAATGTCCGTCCGTATAACTTCTGGTCGCCTGATCGTTTTTCCCAGGAGCAAATGCGGGCGATCGGCATCATGCACGAGGATCTGGCGGAGCGTCTGAGCACCTCGCTGCCTCCTTTTTTGCGGGCCAACCTCAAGCCCAGGCTGGTGCACACCGAACAGGGCCGGCTGCACGATATGATGGAGGAACTGCCCCGGGTGGTGCATACCGAGCAAGGCCGGCTGCACGATTTGATGATGGGTCAGGATCCATCCCAGCTCTTTCACTTGATCAGCATGAACCCTCTCCCCGGGGTGCTGATCATGAGCATCACGCCCAACATCAATAACATCATCCTCGAACTGCGGCTGGGTGGAAAACCCAAGCGGATTCACGATCAGGAGGCTCTGACAAAGATTGACAAGATGCTGCTTTCTGAGTTTGCTGAAGTGATCCTGCGGGATATCAAAGCGGTGTGGGGTAAGCTGGTCGATGTTGATCCCCGGGTGGATGACAGCACCGGGAATACACATTGGCTGCAGATGACCCTGGGCGTAGAACGGGTGCTTCTGGTGTCGATTGAACTGCGCCTGCATGAGGAAACCGGGGCCATGAATATCTATATTCCCTTTAAAATGCTCAAGCCCATCGCTGCCCGGCTGCGTCCGCAGTCCCTGCTCTCCGTTCGGGAGGAAGAGACTGTGGAAGCTTCTGAGGAAACTTCGATCGATAAACTATCGCGCGTACATATGCCGGTCAGGCTTTTCCTGGGTAATGCCGATCTCAGCCTGGGTGATCTGGCGGAGTTGAGCGAAGGGGATATTATCCCTCTGGAACGCTTTGTGGATGATCAGCTCCCTGTTCAGATCGTTAACCGGGAAAGGTTTTTGGCCCGTCCGGGAAGACTTGGTAAACGGATCGTCGCCCAGATCACCTCAGTGGTGGAGGATTGATCAGGTTCGATAATCAAGGAAGAGGTGAACTCTATGTTAAACAATTTGGATGATAATGAACAGAAACAAGACCAGGTAGAAACCCCGGGCGCGGAGCAGTCTGCCCCCAGCCCGGACTCTGCTGTGGGAGAACCGGTCAATCCATCCCCGGATCCCGGGCCGGCGGTCGAACAGCCCGTCCAAACACAGGCTCAGCACATCAACCAATCCGGATCAACCCCGGTCGAACCCCGCCAGCCCAAGAAAGCAAGCTCCCTTTCGGATTTAAGTGCGGTGAATTATGAGATGCTGATCGATGTTCCTATCCGGGTCACGGTGGAACTCGGCCGCAGTCAGATGACCGTTCAGGAGATCCTCCAATTGGAAAAAGGGTCGGTGATCGAGCTAAATCGGATCGCGGGTGATCCGGTCGATGTATTTGTCAATGATTACCTGATCGCCAAAGGGGAAGTGGTGGTCGTGGACGACAATTTTGGGGTGCGGATCACCAAGATCGTCGCCGCGCCTTCTGTACTGGGGAAGAATTAATGCTGGAGCGCTGGTTGAACATCATCCGGGCGCAGGATCAAAAACACCGGAAATTCTACTTGTTTCTGGGTTTGATCGTGCTGATTTCTGTGGTGGTTATAGCGGTGCTCAGCAGGAAGGGCCTCGCCCCGGTGGGTGAGGCCGATCCGCGGACCAACTCGCTGGATACGTTCGGGCTGCTGCTGGATGTGTTCTGGAAACTGGGGGTGGTCCTGTTTTTGATCATCGTCAGCTTCCGCCTGTTTGGAAGGTTCCGGAACCAAACCCTGAAAGAAACCAATTCGCACCTGATGGTCCTGGAATCCGTGCAGCTCGCTCCCCAGCAGGCACTCCATTTAATCCAGGTTGGCGATCAGACTTTATTGATCGGTGCGACCGATCACGGCTTGAGCAGGCTGTCTGCGGTCGAACTCAGCCCCAAGGCGCTGGAAGAATTCCAGGAGGCGGATAACAGCGCCTCGGGCGAAAAACTCTTCCAATCCCTGCTTCAGAATCAGCTTCAAGACTGGACGAAGGGCGGAACAAAATCATGAAGCGCAGCAAAGCGGCCCTGATCCTGCTGGTTGCCTTACTATCCCTCTCCCTGACCGGCTGTATCGGTTCCGAGGAATGGCAGGCTCCAGGTGTCACCCTCAGTGTGGGGCCGGAAGGCGATCCCGAAGAAGTCAGCACAGGCGTGCAGCTGTTGGTCCTGCTCACCGTGCTGTCTCTGGCGCCGGCGATCCTGATCCTGGCCACGTCTTTTACCCGGATTGTGATCGTCCTCTCTATGGTCAGAAGCGCGATTGGGACCCCGACCATTCCACCCAACCAGGTCGTGATCGGGCTCTCGCTGCTCCTGACTTTCTTTGTGATGAACCCGGTTTACCAGGAAGTCAATGCTCAGGCCATTCAACCTTATCTGGAGGGTGAGATCCAGCAGGAAGAAGCCGTGGATCAGGCGGTCGGCCCGGTGCGAAATTTTATGTTCTCCCAGGTGCGGGAAAAGGACCTGGAACTGTTTGTCAGCCTGAACGGACAGGATCGGCCGGAGACCCTGGATGATATCCCCACCGTGGTGCTCCTGCCGGCTTTTGTGATCAGCGAGCTCAGGGCAGCCTTTATCATGGGTTTCGCCATCTATGTTCCCTTCCTGGTGATCGATATGATCATTTCCAGTATTCTATTAGCGATGGGGATGATGATGCTGCCGCCTTCTTTAGTTTCGCTTCCCTTTAAGATCCTGCTCTTCGTGATGGTGGATGGATGGTATCTGATCACCCGATCGCTGTCGACAAGTTTTTTCTGACCCGAAGTGAAGGTCCCCGATGAATGAATCTACCCTGCTGTTGTTCGCCCAAAATGCCCTGACTGTGACCCTGATTATCACCGGGCCGGTTCTGATCGCCAGCCTGGTGCTTGGTTCGCTGGTCAGCCTTTTCCAGGCTGCCACCCAGATTAACGAGGTCACGCTGACATTCGTACCCAAGATTCTCGGTTCCATTTTGATCTTTGTGCTGCTGGGAACATGGATGGGTGAGAAGATCATGGCGTTCACTGCGGATATTTTCAACAATCTCCCAGCCTTTGTGCAGTGACTATGTTTAATTCAAGCAGCCCTCCCCCTTACTCCAAGAAGATCAAACAGATCCTGGGTCAGATTGACCGGTTAAAACCGCTTCCGGCCACCAGCCGGAAAATTATGCGAATTGTGGAAAATCCACAAGCCACCGCGGATCAGGTGATCCGGGTGATCAAGACGGACCAGGCCCTGGCGGCTGACGTGATCCGGATGGCAAATTCCGCCAGCCTGGGCTACCGGGTGCCGTGTAATTCTATCGAGACCGGTGTGGTGCGGATCGGTTTCAAGCGGGTGCGGGCTCTGGCTCTGCGGTCTTTTGCTTCCGGTCCGCTCACCCAGCGGTTGAACGGGTACCGGATGAAAGAAAAATCGCTCTGGCAGCATTCCCTGGAAACCGCGGTTTACTCGGAATATATTGCCCGGGAAATTGCCTATTCGGACCCTGAAGATGCTTACGTGGCGGGCTTGCTGCACGATATCGGTAAGCTGCTGCTGGATCAGTATGTGCTGGGGGATTATCAGAAAATCACCCGTAAGATGGCGGAGGAGAAAAAGCCGCTCTGGATGATCGAAGAGGAGCTTTTCGGAATTGACCACGCGGTAATCGGGGGCATGATGGTTGAGAAATGGAAGCTGCCTTCCAAGCTGGCGGAAGGGATCCGTTTTCATCATATGCCCACCCTTGCCAAGAAGCACCAGGTCTTGGTGACCGCTGTGCATCTTGCCAATGGGCTCACTTCGGCCCTGGGCGGCGATTTTCAGGATCAGGACGGCAAGGTGATCAGCGATGAGTCTTTGAAGGTCCTGGGGCTCAGTGAGGACCGGTATGCGGCGCTGCAGGAGCGCCTCCGGGCCCTGACCGTGGAGGATGGCGAGCTGGCAGGATGAGGTTATCCGGGGGGATGGACGGGGTCAGCAAACAAACTCAGGACTGGGGCTGCAGAATAAATTTTTTTTTCGAGCCCCCCGGCACCGCTAAATCTACCAGTATCGTCCGGGGGATGAAAAAGTTTAGGGGGAAAAATCGGTTTTTATGTAATCTTTAGCACCCATTAATCGGCGGTTTACAGACTTAAACCGAGGCCCCAATTATCCTTATCGTGAGGTGTCCATTACGCTGCACGAGAGTCTGTCATGATAGTTTCTGTAGCTCAAACTCAGGTCTTCATTCTGGCGGTCACCCGGGTATTGGCGATCATCATCAAGATCCCGGTGCTGGGCGGTAAGCTGATCCCTGACCGGGTCAAGGTCTTTCTGGGTGTGGCGCTGGCCCTGGTTTTGGTTCCCTGGCGGACCCTGGATCCCGGTGATGAGGCCCTGACCTGGCTGCCGTTTGCCTTTGCGATCGGCGAGGAGCTGATCATCGGCACCCTGGCAGGATATGCGGCAGAGATCACCTTTGCCGCTCTGCAGATTGCTGGAGAAATGATGGGCCTGGCCAGTGGGTTTTTTGCAGCTAAAATGATCAACCCGAGCTTGAACACTCGGGGTTCTTCGGTGACAAATTTTTTCTATATGATCGCCCTGACCTATTTTGTAATCCTCAACGGTCATCACCAGATGCTGGCGGCAGTCCAGCGATCCTTTGAGATCCTGCCCCTCGGAAGTTCCCTGGTGCATTTTCCGCTGGAAAGGTTGCTCAGGCTGACCGCGGGGATGATCACCACCGGGGTGCAGTTTTCTCTGCCGGTGGTGGGGGCGTTGATGCTGACGAACCTCACCCTGGGCTTGTTGGCCAGGGTCGCACCTCAGGTGCAGGTGTTCTTTTTGGGGATCCCGCTCAAAGTCGGGTTGGGTTTGTTGACGTTGATGGTCACGATGAGCATACTTTTTCCCCGGATCGCAGAAATGTATGACTCCTCGGCGGATTGGATGCTGGTCCTGCTGGAGGGTAACTAACGATGTCCTCAGAACGCACTGAAGATCCCACCCCGCGAAGGATCAAAGAGGCCCGGGAAGAAGGCAGCATAGCCTACAGCCGCGAAGTGAACGCTGCCGCCGCTCTGCTGATTGGCGCCTGGATGCTGCAGATTCTGGGCCGGAGGATGATGACGGATATGGAGGGGCTGATGCGCACCTCCATTGCGAGCCTTTCCAGGTTCAATTCGCCCTCGATCGAGGTCGGTGGGGCCTGGCTCAGGGATATAGCCGCTGCTGCCTTACGTCAGATAGGCCCGACAGTGGTGCTGTTTGTGGGCAGCCTGCTGCTGGTCGGTGTGGTGGTTTCCGTGCTGCAGACCGGTCTGCTCTTTGCCAAGAAGAAGCTCGGGTTTGATTTCAAGCGGGTGAATCCCGCCCAGGGGCTGAAGCGCTTATTTTCCATGCACGGTCTGGCGGAGCTGGTGAAATCGATCCTCAAGCTGGTGGTGATCGGCTGGACGGCGTATGGGTTTCTCAAATCTCATCAAGGCGAATTGATGAGTATGTCCTTGATGGATTATCGATCTGCCCTGGAGCTGTGGGGGGGGCTGGCGGTCGGACTTTCCACCCGGGTAGCCGGGGTGTACCTTGTGCTGGCCGCGGCTGATTATGCTTACCAGCGCTGGCAGCACAAAAAATCACTCAAGATGACCAAGGAAGAAGTCAAAGAGGAAATGAGGCAGCGGGAAGGCGATCCTCATGTCCGCGGCCGGATCCGCCGCGAGCGGATGAAATTAGCCCAATCCCGGATGATGGCCCAGGTTCCGGAAGCGGATGTGGTGATCACCAACCCGACCCACCTGGCGATCGCGGTCAAATACAGCCCGGAGGACATGGGAGCTCCGGTTGTGCTCGCCAAAGGCGCGGATAAACTGGCGGAGCGCATCATTGAAACCGCCCGGGACCACCGGATTGTCGTCAAGCAGGATATCCCGCTGGCCCATGCCATCTATAACAGCGTGGAAGTCAACCAGGAAATTCCGCCCGAACTTTATCTGGCTGTGGCAGAACTGCTGGCTTATGTGTACCGCCTGGAAGGAAGGCAGAATTAATCGCCTATGGCTAAACCAATGACCACTTCTCAAACCGAAGTTTCCTCACCGGGGATTTCCCTCCGGGATCTGCTGTCCTCCCAGGATGCTGCTCTGGCCTTTGCCCTGGTGGGCATTATCGCCCTGATGATTTTGCCGCTCCCGCCTTTTGTGTTGGACATGTTGATCGCACTCAACCTGGCCCTCTCGATTGGGGTCATCATGATCACCATGTACATCCGGCACCCCATGGAGTTTGACGCGTTTCCAACTGTGCTGCTGCTGGTCACCCTGCTGCGGCTGGGCATCAATATCTCCACCAGCCGCCAGATCCTGCTGAACGGTTCAGCCGGTAAGGTGATCGAGACTTTCGGGAATTTGGTTGTGGGCGGTAATTATGTGATCGGTGTGGTGGTCTTTTTGATGCTGATGATCATCCAGTGGGTGGTGATCAACAACGGTGCCGGTAGGGTGGCAGAGGTAGCAGCCCGTTTTACACTGGATGCGCTGCCCGGCAAGCAGATGTCGATCGACGCGGACCTCAACGCCGGCCTGATTGATGAAGCGGAGGCCAGACAAAGAAGGTTGGCCATCCAGGAAGAAGCGGACTTTTTCGGGTCGATGGATGGAGCCAGTAAATTTGTCAAAGGCGATGCCATCGCTGCGGTGGTGATCATGCTGGTAAACATCCTGGGCGGTTTCCTGATCGGCATGCTGCAGCATCAAATGAGCGCGATGGATGCCCTGCAGAATTACACCCTGGTGACTGTCGGGGCAGGCTTGGCCATTCAAATTCCGGCCCTCCTGATCTCTTCTGCAGCAGGTTTCCTGGTCACCCGGTCGTCTTCAGACGGCACCATGGGAGCAAATCTGACCGGACAGCTGAGCAACCTGAAAGG
>Ga0207797_1002806_pt1 | contig 11948 bp, 12 predicted proteins | sample PRCRCaboRojoPR_6_FD_187275 | JGI IMG/M metagenome (GOLD analysis project Ga0207797, IMG submission 187275) | Marine sediment microbial community from Cabo Rojo, Puerto Rico - PR CR 10% Liquid 1 (SPAdes) | ecosystem: Environmental > Aquatic > Marine > Coastal > Sediment | place: Cabo Rojo, Puerto... | reverse complement strand
AGGTCGACGTCCCGTACCCCGACGCCGACTGAACTGGGCAGAAGCGGCCGACACGTTCCCGCCGTGACGTGTCGGAGAACCCGACATCGGCGTGGGGTATTTACCCGGCCACCGCCTACCGCGACTGTGAACGCCCGGACGAGTGCGCTCGACTCGCTCGTTTTCGGCGTCGACGTACAGAGCGGGGACGTGCGCGGGGACTCGCCCTCGTACGCTCTGGTCGTCTTCGACGGCGAGCGAGCCGACCGCGACGTCGTCTCCTTCCGAAAGCTCACCCGGCTCGTCGACCGGGAGGAGCCCGCGATCGTCGCGACCGACAACATGTACGAGCTCGCGACCGACAAGGACGACCTCGTGCGATTCCTGCGGTCGCTCCCCGTCGAGACGAAGCTCGTGCAGGTCACCGGCGCGGAGCGACCGGAACCGCTCTCGCGGGTCGCCTCCCGGCACGGCGTCCCCTACGGGAAAGAGCCGATGAAGGAGGCCGAGGCCGCCGCCCGGCTGGCCGCGATGAACGTCGGCTACGAGGTGTCGGCGTTCGCCGACACCACGACGGTGAAAGTCTCCCGCGGTCGGTCGACCGGAAAGGGCGGGTGGAGTCAGGACCGGTACACCCGCCGCATCCACGGGAGCGTCAAGCGGGTCGCTCGCGAGGTCGAGGGAGAACTCGACGGCGCGAACCTCGACTACGAGCGGGACGTGACCGAGAAGTACGGCGGCTACGCCAACGCCACCTTCACCGTCGAGGCGCGACCGACGGAGATTCCGGTCTCGTCGCGGCGCTCCGGCGACACCCGCATCGAGATAGAGCGCGAGCGACGGGACGGCATCGAGTTCGAGCCGCTGGTGAAGCGACGCGACCACGTCATCGTCGGCATCGACCCGGGGACGACGACCGCCGCCGCCGTGGTCGGTCTCGACGGCACCGTCTTCGACGTCCACTCGACCCGGACGGCCGACACCGCCGAGATGATCGAGTGGCTCGTCGAGCGCGGGCGGCCGGTGATCGTCGCCGCCGACGTCGAGCCGATGCCCGAGACCGTCGAGAAGTTCCGCCGGAGCTTCGACGCGGCCGGCTGGATCCCCGACTCGGACCTGCCGGTCGACGAGAAGCTCCACCGGACCCGCGACGTCGACTACGACAACGACCACGAGCGGGACGCCCTCGCCGCGGCGCTGTACGCCTTCGACTCCCACGAGGACCAGTTTCAGCGCATCGCCCGGAAGGTACCACCGGACGTGGACAACGGCACCGTCGTCGCTCGCGTGCTCACGGGCGAGGAGTCCGTGGAAGCGGTGCTCCGTGACCTCGACGACGAGGAGTCCGAGGAGTCCGAGGAGTCGACCCACGAGCCGCGCGAACTCACCGAGGAGGAGAAACAGATCAAGCGCCTCCAGTCGCGGGTCGACCGCCTCGAAGGGCACGTCGAGGACCTCCGCGACACGATAGACGAGAAAGACGAGACCATCGAGGAGTACGAAGAAGAGCTCTCTGCGGCCAGACGCGAGGAGCGACGCAAGGCCCGCGAGCGCCGCGAGGTCAAGCGCCTCGAACGCGAGAACGACCGCCTCGAGCGCGAACGCGACAGGGCCCGCGAGGAGGCCGAGGAGCTATCCGAGAAGCTCGAACGGCTCAAGGCGCTGTGGAAGCTCGACCACTCGAACTTCGCCGACGTCTCCGAGGGGCGCGACCTGGTCCCCGTGAAAGTCGTCGAGCAGTTCACCAGAGAGGCCATCCGGACCGCCGACGAGCAGTACGGCCTCGCCGCCGGCGACGTGGTCTACCTCCGCGACGCCAGCGGTGCGGGTCGGAGCACCGCCCAGCTACTCGCCGAGACGGAACCGCGGGTCGTGCTCCGGAACGGGGGGCTCTCGGACGCGGCCGACGAACTGCTCTTCGAGCACGAGATACCGGTCGGGCCGGCCGACGACGTGACGATGCAGGAGGTCGACGAACTCGCGGTCGCCCGCGAGAGCGAGGTCGAGGCGGTCGTCGACGACTGGGAGGAGCGCGCCGAGGAGCGCAGGCGCGAGCAGAAAGAGTCGATGGTCGATCAGATCATCTCCGAACACCGGGCCGGAGCGAGCGAAGAGAGTCGCTGAGCGCGCTCGAACGACGTCAGCCGTCTTCTCGACGCACGAGCAGGAAGTAGACGAGCGCCGCCAGCACGGGGACGAAGAAGGCCGCCGCCGCCCACGCCGTCGCCGTGCCGCTGTCGCGCCCGCGCTCCCGGGCGTCGACGTACACCCGGTAGGGGACGTAGACGTGGACCAGCAGGAAGTACGCGGCGAACCCGAGCAGCATCCCGAGGCCGGAGAGGCCCATCCGCACGCCGACGAGCACGAACAGGGCGACGAAGACGAGCGCGATCATGACGACCAGCGACAGGAAGATCGGGGGGAGGCGGCGCTGGGACATTACCCACACGTGAGAGGCCGCCGAAGTTGGTGGTTTCGAAACGCTGTCACACATCCAGAAGACATAACCCACAGACCCGACTCTCACCACGTATGGACGTCTACGAGCGAATCACCCGGAACGCGTCCGAGGTGGTCACCGAAGACGAGGTGCGTGCGTTAGCCGAAGATCCGGACGGCAAGCGAGCCTACGTCGGCTACGAGCCCTCGGGCGTCCTCCACATCGGCCACATGCTCACGGCGACGAAGCTCATCGACCTGCAGGAGGCGGGCTTCGACGTGACGGTCCTGCTCGCGGACGTCCACGCCTACCTCAACGACAAGGGGAGCTTCGAGGAGATCCGCGAGACCGCAGAGCGGATGAAAGAGCAGTTCCTCGCGTACGGCCTCGACGAGGACCAGACCGAGTTCGTCTACGGTTCGGAGTTCGAGTTCGACCGCGAGTACGTGCTCGACCTGCACGCGCTCGAACTGGAGACGTCGCTCTCGCGGGCCGAGCGTGCGATGTCGGAGATCCAGTCGGGCGAGACCCCGAAGGTCTCGCAGGCGGTCTACCCGCTGATGCAGGCGCTCGACATCGTCTATCTGGGCGTCGATCTCGCGGTCGGCGGGATGGAACAGCGCAAGGTCCACATGCTCGCCCGGGACACGCTGCCGAGCATCGGCGAGGACGCGCCGGCCTGCCTGCACACGCCGCTGATCGCCGACCTCGGGAGCGGCGTCGGGAAGATGTCCTCCAGCGAGGGCGTCACCATCTCGATGGAAGACTCCCGCGAGGAGATCGAAGAGAAGGTCAACGGCGCGTTCTGCCCGCCGACCCGCGACCCCGACCCGGACGGTCAGGGCAACGAGCGGGACAACCCCGTGCTCCAGATCTACGAGTACCACGTCTTCCCCCGGTTCGAGCAGGTCGTCGTCGAGCGCCCCGACGAGTACGGCGGCGACGTCACCTTCGACGGCTACGAGACGCTGGCCGAGGCGCTGGAGTCGGGCGACCTCCACCCGGCCGACGCCAAGAGCGCGCTGGCGGAGTACCTCGACCGCCTCATCGAGCCCGGCCGCGAGAAGATCCGGGAACGGCGGTCCTGACGCCGTTCGGGAGGAGGCCGGCGGTCCCGAGTCGCCGGAGTCCGCGACGACTGCTCCGAACGCGCCGCGACACGACCTGACGAGTCGCGTCCGACGGTCGGCCGGACTTCACAAGCTCTTTTGGGAGTCCGAAACCCGTTCCAGTGATGGCCCTCCACTCCAGACGGTCGTTTCTCGCGCTTCTCGGAGCCGCCGGATGCGCCGGCGTCGGGTCCGCCGACGAGACGACCACAGTGACGAACGCCACGGCCACAGGTCGGTCGGGAACCCCGTCGCCGACAGAGACCCCGGACGCAGACGAGGCGCCCCCGCCCGTCGGCGACGTCCGGACGGACGGCGTCACGCCCGCTCGAACCGGCCACGACCCGGACGCTCACGGGCCGAGCGGGCCAGTACGACGCCAGTGGTGTGTGGGTTCGGGCGGGTCGAACCGGCTCACGCCGCTCGCGGTCGTCGACGGGACCGTCTTCTCGGGGAGTCCGGCCAGGGGCGTCCGGGCGTTCGACGCTCGGACCGGGGAGACGAAGTGGCGAGCGGAACTCGATCAGTACCCGAACGCGCCGACCGTCGTCGGAGACCGCGTCTACACGACCGACGCGGTGGCCGCTTACGCCCTCGGCGTCGAGAGCGGCCGCGAACTGTGGTCGACCAGACTCGTCGACGGGAACGGTCGGGTCACGACCGCGCCGCTGGTCACGCCCGTCGGCGGCGACGACGTTGCGTTCGTCGGCGCGCTCGAACGGGCCGACGACGGCGAGACGGAGCGGGGGTACGTCGCCGCCATCGACGCGGCGGACGGCACCGTGCGGTGGCGCGCGGAGACGGCGGGCGGCAACGTCTACGACGACCTCGCTTCGCGGGACGGCGTCGTCTACGGCGGCGGGGCCGGGCACTACTTCTACGCGTTCGACGCCGCCACCGGCGAGCGCCGCTGGCGGGCCGAACTCGGAGAGCACGCGACGTCGCCGGCCGTCGGTCCGGCGTCGGTCGTCGTCGGCGACGAGAGCGGCAGGGTCCACGCCCGCGACCGGACCGACGGGTCGGAACGCTGGACGTACGAGACCGGGGCGAAGGTCCGCGCCTCGCCCGCGATCGCAGACGGGACGGCGTACGTCGCCGCGACCGACGGCGACCTCTACGCGCTGGACGCTCGGACGGGCGAGCTCCGGTGGCGCTTCGACGGCGGTCGCCGACTCACCGAGGCGCCGACGGTCGTCGGGGACGGCGCGGACGCGACCGTCTTCGTCGGGAGCGCGCAGGGGAACGTCTTCGCCGTCGACGCGGCGACCGGGGAGCCGCGCTGGTCCCACCAGCTCGCGGACGACGTGGAGACGCCGTCGGTCGCGGTCGACGGCTTCGTCTTCGTCGGCGACGGCGAGGGACACGTCTACGCGCTGGTCGACGAGACGGCGTCGGTTCCGGCGGGCGCTCGGCAGTGCGACGCGGGGCGAACGCCGACGCCGACGCCGGAGCCCACCACGAACGACGCGGACGACGACGGCGTACCGGACCGCCGCGACTACGCACCCCGCGACGCGAGCGTACAGCGTCGCGCCGACGTCGAGCCCGGAGAGGACGGCGACGACGGCTTCCTCTCGGGCGTCGCGGTCGGGTCCGCCGTGGCGACGGTCGGCATCGCCTCGGGCTGGTGGATGAAGGGCCGGACCGGCGGCGAGTGACGACCGCGGGTGTCGCGGGGCGAGCCGACCGCGTGGCGTCGACCGGGCGGTGACGGACCGCCCTAGTTCGCCGGACAGTCGTCGGTCAGGATCGTCGTCCCGTCGTCCTGAATCGAGACGTGGATCTGTTCGTAGCCCCGGACGGTCCCCTCGTCGGCGATGCAGTTCGCGACGTCCTCTTTTCTGAACCGCTCGCCGTCGACGAGCACGACGACCCGGTACGGCGTCTCGTCGGCGACGTCTTCGACGGCGTCGTCCCAGCGCTGTTCGGTGTACGGGACCTCCTCGGCCGGGTCGAGCCTGACCGACCCCTCGAACGCGGCGGCCCGTTCGTCGTCGAGAAAGATTCGCACGACGACCCGGTGGGCGGCGTCCGAGTGGTTTCGGACGCGAACGCGAAGCGTTCCGGTCGGTCGGTCGGCGAGCGGTCCGACCGCACAGCCAGCGAGCGACGCGAACGCCGGGAGGGCCGCGGCAGCGAGCAGGCGGCGGCGCGTCGTGGCGCCAGAGCGGACGTCGGAGCGGGACATGCGTCCGTCGAGGGGCGGAGAGCGTGAAAGCGCGTCGGTCGCGCGTCAGGCCATCCCGAACGCCCGCATTACCGACTCGGCGAGACCGCTGACGACGAGGCCGAGACCGGCGACCACGAGCGCGAGGCCGGCGGCGACGATGGGCGCTTGCCACGCGACGAGACCGAGGCCGGAAAGCAGGACGACGACGCCCGCGACGCCTTTCGTACCGAGTTTGTCGAGCATAGTTCGACCAGCCGCGTCGCCCCCCTAAACCTACCGACAGCGACCGTTCGGCCGCCGGTCGGCGGTTTTAAACCTCGCGACCACGAACTTCGACGCATGGCCGACAACGAGTCCGACAGTCGCAAAGACCTCCGAATGCCGAACGAGGACGAGGTATTTGCCGTCGTGACTAACATGCTCGGCGCGAACCGAATTCGCGTTCGGTGTGCCGACGGCAAAGAGCGCATCGCCCGCATTCCCGGCCGGATGCAAAAGCGGATCTGGATTCGTGAAGACGACGTGGTCCTCGTCGAGCCCTGGGACTGGCAGGACGACAAGGCCGACGTGACGTGGCGATACGAGAAGTCCGAAGCCGACCAGCTTCGCGAGGAAGGCCACATTCAGTGACGTCCCTATTCTGACGTGTCATCGAACAGCACGCACGCCGCGCGGACCGAGACCGGCACCGACACGACCAGCGGCGGATCCACCGGGGGGCGGAGATGAGCGACGAGTACGGGCTGATAGAGCCTGACGCCGTCGAGGGCGTCGGCGACGAGTGGGAGCAGATAGACGTCGAGGACACCGAGGCCGACCGCATCGCTCGTCGCCGCGACCGCGAGTTCGACGAGTTCCGCAAGCGCCTGAAGGACGCAGACCAGTTCAAGGTCGAGCAGTCGGTGTTCGACGACGCGACGTTCGCGGCCATCTACAAACTCGTCCAGGACGGCTACATCGAGGCGTTCGGCGGGCCGATATCGACGGGCAAGGAAGCCAACGTCTACGAGGCGCTCGGCGCGGAGGACCGCGACGTCGCCGTGAAGATCTACCGCATCAACGCGAGCAACTTCCGCCAGATGCGCGAGTATCTCGAGGGCGACCCCCGCTTCGAGGGGATCGGCAACGACAAGAAGCAGGTCGTGCTCGCGTGGACGAAAAAGGAGTTCGCCAACCTCGAACGCGCCCGCAGCGCCGGGGTCCGCGTTCCGAAACCCATCGCAGTCGAGCGAAACGTCCTCGTGATGGAGCTGGTCGGACTCGTGGAGGACCGCGCCCGGCGACTGGCCGAGGTGAACGTCGAGAACCCCGAGACGGCCTACGAAGTGGTGCGCGAGTACATGCGACGGCTCCACAGCGCGGGCCTGGTCCACGGCGACCTCTCGGAGTACAATCTCATCGTCCACGCGGGCGAACTCGTGGTCATCGACCTCGGACAGGCCGTGACCGTTCACCACCCGAACGCCGAGGACTTCCTCAGGCGCGACTGTCGGAACGTGGCGAAGTTCTTCACGCGACAGGGCCTCGCGGTCGACGACGACGACCTCTACGAGTACGTCACCGACGTCGAACCGGATCGGTGAGTGTGAGCACCGTTGACGCGGTATCTTTATTACTTTCACACGTACACCAAGTGATAGTACGGTCGGACCGACATGTACGACTCCGACGACACCCGGCCCGAGTGTGCAGACGGGGACGCGGAGCGGCCGGACTCCGACGCGACGGACCGGACCACGCTACTTCTCACCGACTCGACGGCGGTGGCGGGTCACGAGGCGTGTGAGTCGCTGCTGGTCCCGGACGAACGGCCGTTGAGCATTCTCACGGTCACCTACACCGAGTCGATCGACGACATCGTAGAGCACGTCTGGAACGGCGTCGGGGGGCTGCCGACCGACCTCGGCGTCATCAGTTTCGACGAGATGACCCGGTCCGGGGGACAGACCGGCGTCGGCGAGCGCCCGGAGAGCCCGATCACGCTGACGACGATGTCGGACCCGGAGAACTTGAAGGGGCTCGGCACCGCGATGCGCCTCTACCTCGACGAGTGGTGCGAGAAACCGACCCGTTCGATCCTCTGTTTTACGTCGCTCACCCACTTCGTTCGGCACGTCTCGCTCGACGACGCCGTGCAGTTCGTCGAAGAGGTCGAAGCGCTGCTGGCCGAGACCGACACGGTCGGTCACTTCCACCTCGATCCGAACGTAGTCGGCGACGAGGTCGTAGCGCGACTCCGGCCCGCGTTCGACGAGGTCCGGGACGAGACCGACCGGGAGCGGTCGGACGAGGAGCTCACGACCGCCGTCATCCACAGACTGCTCGGCGACGAACGGCGTCGGTTCGCGCTGGCGTATCTACACGAAACCGACGTGTCGGTGACGATGCGAACGCTCGCCGAACGGGTCGCCGCGTGGGAGAGAGACGTCCCAGCGCCGGACCTCACGCCCGATCGGATAGAGCGCGTCCGAACGTCCCTCGCGACCTCGCACGTCCCGCTGCTCAAAGACGCCGGAGTCCTCGAATCGGACGGGGAGTCCGCGCTCCGGTTCACCCAACAGGCGGCAGAAGACGAGACGCTCCAGACGTTGCTGGACCTCGCGAGCAGCGAGTACGACGTGAACTGAGAGCGGCCGTGACGTTCGTCGGCTACGGCCGTTCGCCCTCGGGGTCGATGACGACCTCGCCGTCGGCGTGGACCGTCACGGAACAGCCCGCGAGGCGGAACGTGAGCGTGCCCCCCTCCCGGGGCGTTCCGTCGTAGCGAGGGCCGAAAAGGGAGTTCAACGCGTCGGGATGAACGACCTCGTTCACGTCGAGGTCGGCCGGGTCGCAACCCAGAACCTCACCGACGGCGGCGGCGACGGTGACGCTGAGTTCCGTGCCGCTCGTGAAATCGTGGTGTGCGCGGTAACTCTCACACTCGGGGTCGTACTCCACGTCCAGCTCGCCGCCGGAGTCGTCTTCTCTTGTCATAGGTAGCCTCTGGCCGGTCACCAGTATTTGAAGTGACAACATCAATAAACCTATCGGCGCGCGCCGACCGACCGCCGACCGGTTCCCGCTCTCCGACTCGGAGCCGTAGACCGGATTCCGTCGCACGACCACGCGCGTGAGAACCGTTCACAAACATCAACTCAGAATCACTTGTGTCGGGAGGCGAGTGGACGGCGGGCGTGTGAAACGTCCGCGAACAAACCCTTAAACGGCTGCAACGGGTAGCAGACGTGTATGCAGCACGTGAAGGTCCCGCAGGACCGTATCGGCGTCCTCATCGGCGAGGGCGGCGAGACGATGCGCGAGATAGAGCGGCGCGCCGAGGTCCGACTGGACATCGACTCCGAGAGCGGAAGCGTCGCCATCGAGTCGGTCGGCGACCCCGTCACCGGGCTCGTCGCACCCGACGTCGTCCGGGCGGTCGGTCGCGGCTTCAAGCCGGAGACCGCACTCTCGCTGCTCGACGACGAGATGCGAATGTTCGATCTCATCGATATCGACGCCGCGAGCCGCAACAAGAAGGATCTCCAGCGGAACAAGGGACGGCTCATCGGTGAGAACGGCCGCACGCGCGAACTGATGGAAGAGCTCACTGGCGCGGACGTGGTCATCTACGGTTCGACGCTCGGCATCGTGGGCCAGCCCGACGAGGTCGAGGCCGTCCGCCGCGCCAGCGAGATGCTCCTCGACGGCGCGCCCCACGGTGCGGTCTACTCGTACCTGGAGCGCAAGCACAACGAACTCACCCGCGGCTTCGACGTCCGACCGGAGAGCTAACTCCGCCGGAACCGTCGACCCGCCCGCACACTCGTCTCTCGCCGCCGACGTTCGGTCCACCGCTCCGAAGCACGTCACGCGGTCACGTCCCCCTTCGGCGACTGCCGCCGCCGCGTACGTCGCAACGACCCGCCGGCCGTCCCGGCGGCGGAGCGGCACTTATACCGGAGCCGTAACTCGAATCTCACCCCGGTCGTCCCCGCCACCGTGTGCCGGTTTGCCATAGACGATAACGAAACCTTTTTATAGAACCACAGACAATCCTCGGCTGACATGGCACAGCAGCGGCAGCGCATGGGTAACCAGCCCATGATCGTACTTTCCGAGGAGAGTCAGCGGACGTCCGGCGAGGACGCCCAGTCGATGAACATCACGGCCGGCAAGGCCGTCTCCGAGGCCGTTCGGACCACACTCGGTCCGAAGGGGATGGACAAGATGCTCGTGGACTCCACGGGCGGCGTCGTCGTCACGAACGACGGCGTCACCATCCTGAAGGAGATGGACATCGACCACCCCGCGGCCAACATGATCGTCGAGGTCTCCGAGACCCAGGAGGACGAGGTCGGCGACGGGACCACGACGGCCGTCGTCATCGCGGGCGAACTCCTCGACCAGGCCGAGGACCTGCTCGACTCCGACGTCCACGCGACCACCATCGCGCAGGGGTACCGACAGGCCGCCGCGAAGGCCAAAGAGGTGCTCGAAGAGAACGCCATCGACGTCGGCACCGAGGACCGCGAGACCCTGAGGAAGATCGCCGCCACGGCGATGACCGGCAAGGGCGCGGAGTCCTCGAAGGACCTGCTCTCGGAACTCGTCGTCGACGCCGTGCTCGCCGTCGCCGACGAGGAGGGCATCGACACAGACAACGTCTCCGTCGAGAAGGTCGTCGGCGGCGCCGTCGACAACTCCGAGCTCGTCGAAGGCGTCATCGTCGACAAGGAACGCGTCGACGAGAACATGCCCTACGGCGTCGAGGACGCGAACGTCGCGCTCTACGACGGCGCGCTCGAGGTCAAGGAGACCGAGATCGACGCCGAGGTCAACGTCACCGACCCCGACCAGCTCCAGCAGTTCCTCGACCAGGAGGAAAAGCAGCTCCGCGAGATGGTCGACCAGATCGAGTCGGTCGGCGCCGACGTCGTCTTCGTGGACGGCGGCATCGACGACATGGCCCAGCACTACCTCTCGAAGGCCGGCATCCTCGCCGTCCGCCGCGTCAGCTCCAGCGACATGGGCGCGCTCGCCCGCGCCACGGGCGCTCGCGTCGTCGGTAACCTCGACGACCTCACCGAGGACGACCTCGGCTTCGCCGGCTCCGTCGCCCAGAAGGACATCGGCGGCGACGAGCGCATCTTCGTCGAGGACGTCGAAGAGGCCAAGTCCGTCACGATGATCCTCCGGGGCGGCACCGAACACGTCGTCGACGAGGTCGAGCGCGCCATCGACGACAGCCTCGGCGTGGTCCGCACGACGCTCGAGGACGGCAAGGTCATGGCCGGCGGCGGCGCTCCCGAGACGGAGCTCGCGCTCCAGCTGCGTGACTTCGCCGACTCCGTCGGCGGCCGCGAGCAGCTCGCCGTCGAGGCGTTCGCCGAGGCGCTGGAGGTCATCCCGCGCACCCTCGCCGAGAACGCCGGTCTCGACCCCATCGACTCGCTCGTCGACCTGCGCAGCCGTCACGACGGCGGCGAACTCGCCGCGGGCCTCGACGCCTACACCGGCGAGGTCATCGACATGGACGAGGAGGGCGTCGTCGAGCCCCTCCGCGTGAAGACGCAGGCCATCGAGTCCGCCACCGAGGCCGCCGTGATGATCCTCCGCATCGACGACGTCATCGCTGCCGGCGACCTCAAGGGCGGCGGCACCGACGACGACGAGGGCGGCGACATGCCTCCGGGCGGCGGCGGCATGGGCGGCATGGGCGGCATGGGCGGCATGGGCGGCGCGATGTGAGATAGGCACGCGCCCGCTCTCACAGCCCCTGCCACATCCCGACGCGACTGCCGCACCGCTCGCTAACGTCCGTCCGACGAACACACGCGTTTTTTCGGCGTCGCTCCGGAGCGACCGCTGTCGCGTTCTCGACCGGCAGAACGTCCGAGTCTGACTCGGCGAGACGTTTTCATCGGTCGGGAATCGACGTCCCGGTTTATCCTGTCAGCAGCCGTAGTAGAAGGTGCGGGCCGTAACCGGTCCGCCGAAGCGGGACGCCGAAGCCGACCGAGCGAGGACTCGCGAGGCGAGCGTCACGGGACGGACGTCGAATCGAGGCACGTTGAGGGGGCGCACCTCGAAAGCGGTCCGACCCGTGACACCCGGTGCGCCCGCGCGACCCGTCGTCTGGGATTGCGACCGGGCGTCGTGCGCGCCGAACGGACAGAGGACCCGAACCACGCTCGCGGGACCTCGGTTGGTCCATTTCTGAACCAGAGTTACAGCGCGAGAGCGGCGTGGCTCCGCACTGTCAGGAGGG
>Ga0207797_1002805_pt1 | contig 11949 bp, 13 predicted proteins | sample PRCRCaboRojoPR_6_FD_187275 | JGI IMG/M metagenome (GOLD analysis project Ga0207797, IMG submission 187275) | Marine sediment microbial community from Cabo Rojo, Puerto Rico - PR CR 10% Liquid 1 (SPAdes) | ecosystem: Environmental > Aquatic > Marine > Coastal > Sediment | place: Cabo Rojo, Puerto... | reverse complement strand
CGCCCGCCACGCGCCGACGGCGGCGAGCGCACCGACGACGCCACGGCCGGCCTTCCACCCCTCGACGCGGTAGTCGTACTCGGCACACAGCTCGCGGGCAAGCTCCCGGGTGAGTTCCTCGCGGAGCGCCCGGCGGGAGAACGCGACGACCGGGTCGGGGACTGCGTCCGGGTCCTCCGGGGCGCCCGGCGCCACGACGAGGCCCGGGTTCGTGTCCGGGTCGGCCGTCTCCGCCGCGTCGGCGACTGCCTCGTGGGCGAGTTCGTACGCACGCACGGGGTCGGCGTCGGTGTGCACCGCGAGCGCGGCGTTCCCACGCGTCTTGTACGGGATGGCGGGGTTCAGACGGACGAGACAGAGACGCTGGACCTCGCGCTCCGCTCGCAGTCGCTCGGCCAGTCGGGCAGCGACGTACGTGGTGCACATGCCGCGTTCGCGCGAGTCGGTGTCGTCGAGGCCGACGATGGTCACTGCCCGACGGTTCGTGGGGGACCAGTAGGCGTCTTTCGGTGTCTGCCCGGCCCCGTTCAGTCCCCGGCGCCGTAGACGAACAGCTCGGCCGCCGACCGGAGGAAACTCGCGAACAGGATTCCCAGGGTGACGACGGCGAGGAGGAGCATGACGCCGACGCCGATGGGGGCGGGCATCGAGTCGGCGAACAGCGTCGGGAGCGCACTCGATCCGACGAGGACGCCGACGACGGCGACGCCGGCCTCGAGGCCACGGAGCAGGACGTAGCCGGCCCGTCCCGAGGCCTGCTCACCGAGTGGCCGGTCCGACCGAACGACGCGGTAGCCGGCGACGAGCGTCTCCAGGAAGACGACGGCCACCAGCCCCACCCCGACGACCGGGAGCAGGACGAGGGCCAGGAACTGGCCGTCCCCGAGCAGGGAGTCGCCCGCCAGGACGCCGTCCACGAGGCGGAGGAAGCCACCGACGAACAGGCCGACCGCGAGGAGGATGCCGACGAACTTGCCGGTCTGGAGGGGGTTCCGTCGGACCGCGCTGGAGAGCCGTCCGTGTTGCATCACGGTTCTAGGTGCGGTGGCGGCGACGGGTAAAGCCGGTGAACGGACAAACACCGGCTTTAGCCAGCGGCTCACACACCTCGTCTGGGTGCCCGTGGTCTCGGGGGTGGTGCCGTGGCGAGCCCCCGTCACGGGGACCCTTCGGCTGGAACGTCTATATGAACCCCCACCCCCGGAAAATACCGAACCGCAAGACGGCGGCGTTCCGTGCGAGCGCAACGCATATGAGCGTCGAATCACTTACGTACCTCCATGTCACGGTCCGCACTGGTCGAGAACGTGACCGCGATGCTGGAGGACGCCGGCTTCGTGGTGAGCGACCGGTGTGCCATCCGACCCCGGTCGTTCGACCTCGCGGCCCGTCGAGGCGAGGACGTCCTCCTCCTGAAGGTACTCGCCAACGTCGACGCGTTCGACGCCGCCACCGGGGCCGAGATGCGGCGACTCGGCACCTACCTCGGCGCGACGCCGATGGTGCTCGGACTGCGGACACGCGACGAGGACCTGAAGCCCGGTGTCACCTACTTCCGGCACGGGGTGCCGGTGCTCTCGCCCGATACGGCGATGGACCTGTTCGTTGAGGGGGTCCCGCCGCTCATCTACGCCGCCCCCGGTGGACTGTACGTCAACATCGACGAGGAGATACTGGCCGACGCACGGACCGAGCGCGAGTGGTCGCTGGGCCGTCTCGCCAAGGAACTCGGCGTCTCGCGGCGCACCGTCTCGAAGTACGAGGACGGGATGAACGCGAGCGTCGACGTCGCGGCCCGACTGGAGGAGGTGTTCGAGCGGCCGCTCACGTCGCCCGTCAACGTCCTCGAGGGGGCCGAGGACGTCCGCGAGGCCGACCCGACGCCGGACGACCCCGAGGCCGACCCGGACGACCGACCCGTCGTCGTCGCGCTGACCCGCGTCGGGTTCGACGTCCACCCCACCTCGCGCGCTCCGTTCAAGGCCGTCAGTGAGGACGCCGAGCAGCGCCGCGAGGTGTCGGTGCTGACCGGCCACTCGGAGTTCACCAAGACCGCCGAGAAGCGCGCTCGCATCATGTCCTCGGTCGGGCAGGTGACCCGGACCCGCTCGCTCTACGTCGTCGACCGCGCGACCCGCGACAACGTCGAGGGGACGGCCCTCGTCGAACGCGAGGAGATGGAGCGCATTGAGGACGCAGACGACCTGCGCGACCTGATCCTGGAGCGGGTCGACGACCTGAGCGAGGCGGCCTGAGCGGAACCCGTGTCGCTCTGCGCCAGCACCTCACCAGCTGCTGGACCCGATACCACCTCTTCCGAAGCCGCGACCGCACACTGGCGTCAGGGTGCGGACCCGGTCCCCGTCTCGTCCACGAGCGTCTCTCGCGGTCCCCGGGCGAGCAGGAACCCCAGTGCCGCGCCTGCGAAGCCGGCGAGGACCGCCCGTGCCGTCCCGACGACCAGCGCCGGCAGGAGCAGTCCGAACAGCGCCGTGACGGGGAGGTCGGTCCCGAACGTCAGGAGGATGGCACCGAGTCGGCCGACGGTGTATCCGACCAAGCTCCCGACGACCATCGCCACGACGACACCACGGTACTCGCGGGTCATGTCGAGTCGACGGCCGGCGAGGAACCCGACGACGAACACGAGCACCGGGGAGAGGACGAACCCCACGAGCGCGACGACGTTGTCGTAGAAGACGACAGTCAGTGCCGGTGAGTCGGCGACGTACGGTAACCAGGTCGGGTCGCCGCTCGCTCGGCTTCGAGCACGACCGCGAACAGGGACGAGAGCAGCAGGGTGAGGAGGCCGACTCCGGCGGAGATTCGGGTTCGGTAGTCCATGTGGAACCGTCGGTCGAGGCGACTGATAAATCAGATATCAGGTTCTCGCCGGACTGGAATCACCCGTCTGCGGGCGAGCGCGTCTCACTCCGGGGCCCCTCGCTCGGGTCATCGAGGGCCTTCGCGTCGAGCGGGTGCGCGAGTGACACACGGTGGGTTCGGCCGCCAGCTATTACGCGAGCCGCTGGAACGAGCGACTCGAACGTTCGTTGTCTCGAGACGGAATACGTGTCAAAATAACTATTTTAATTGCCGGTCGGTGCGACCGGCAGGATGGATATCCGGACACCGACGGGTGGCGGTCGTCGCCGCTCCCAGTGTCGAGAGCCGGACGATGTCGGCCCGTCTCCGTGGCCGTCCCGCGCCGAGAGCCATGCCCGACGACACCCCACCGACCGACACCGACCCGACCGAGGGCTCGTGGGAGCCCCGGAGCCGCGGCGACCGGGTCGCGGCCGCGGTCCACCGGACGCTCGTCCCGCACTGGCGCGCGGTTCTCGTCCTGCTGGCGGCGCTCTTGCTCCTCGGGCAGTTCCTCGTCCTCCCACTGCTGTTCGCGAGAGCGCCGGTCCTGACCGTCCTAGTGGTCGTCTCCGTGGTCCCGGCACTGCTCGTCTTCTGATACATCCGGCGCCTCGACAGCCGGCCCGAACCGCTCGGGACGCTCGCGGTCACGTTCCTCCTCGGCGGCCTGTTCGCCGGCTTCGCCGCGGCGGTCAACAGCATCGCCGGCCGGGTGTTCGGCCTCGTCCCCGTCTTCGGGGTCGTCATGCTCCAGTTTCTCGTCGCCGGACCCGGTGAGGAGCTGGTGAAGTGGGCCGCCATCCGACTGTACGCCTTCGACCGTCCGGAGTTCGACGCCGCCATCGACGGCGCGATCTACGGCGCGGCGGCGGGTCTCGGCTTCGTGACCATCGAGAACGCCACCTACATCGGCCGGCACGCCTTCGTCGCCGTCGACCAGGGACTGCCGGTGGTGTCGAGGTCCCTCTCGGCCACGTTCGGTCGGTCGCTCGGTGGCCCCGGCCACGTCCTCTACTCGGCGCTCGCGGGTTACTACCTCGGGGTAGCGAAGTTCGAACCCGGCGGGTACGGCCCGCTCGCCGTGAAGGGGCTCCTCCTCGCCGCCGTGCTCCACTCGACGTACAACTCGCTAATCATCCTCGTCCCGTTCGCGGCCGCCGCCGGATTCATCGGCGACGGCGTGTTCCTCGCGCTCTCGGTCCTCGGCGTCCCGGTCTGGACGGCCGCGGTCCTGGTCTTCGTCGTCCGGACGCTCCGCCGCCACCAGCGTCGGGCCGCGGAGCGCGAGTCCGACTCGCCGACCGTCGGGCCCCAGTTGTAGGCCAACGGGAGTCTGGACGAGTGAGGCGCGGAACGCGCCCCGAGCGTCCGTGACCGGCCGGCCTCTCTCTCCCGCCGCGACCGGCGTACGGTTTCATACCGCTCGGCGAACACGACGGGGGTATGACCACCCTCGACGCCCTCCGCGAGCGCGACTGGGCAACCCTCCTCGGCGTGGGCCTGTTCGTCGCGCTCGCCGCCGGGGGCTACTACTACAACGTCACGTTCGTCCAGCTCGGGCTCATCGACCTCGGGGTCCGCGTGGTCGGGATGTCCCGCGGCGCGGTGTCGGTCGCGATGGCCGGCCTCGCGCTCGCGACGCTCGCCGTCGCCATCGTGACCGGGGTGGCGATGGACCGCCGGGGAGTCAGTCGTGACCTCTACGCCAAACTCCGCATCCTGCTGGGCGTCACGGTCCTCCAGACGGCCCTCACCGCCGTCGCCCCGTTCGTCGCGAGCGAACTCGCGTTCTATGCGTGGGTCGCGTGCTGTTCGGTCACCATCGGTGTCGGCGTCCCGGCCACCTTCGGCCTCGCGGTGGACCTCGTGCCCGTCCCCGACCGGGGGTACGTCGCCGCGCTCGTCACCGCGGGGGCGTTCTTCGTCGCCGCCGTCTACCCGCTCGAGTGGACCATCGGCTCCTTCTCGCGGGTGATGGTCGCTGCGTTCGTCCCCGCGCTGCTCGTGCTTGGCGTCCTCGCTTCCGGTCGGGTCCCGCTGATCGACGAACTCGCCGGCGAGCCACGCCACGCTGTCGGGCGGTTCTGCCGATCCGAACCGGTCCGGACGTGGAGCCTCGCGTTCTGGGCGCTCGTCGTCCTGATGTTCGGCGCGTACTTCGTCGACAGTCTCGGGTTCCTCCGCATCGTCGAGACGGAGTCGCTCGTCCTCTCCTCGTGGGGGTCGCCGGACCTCGGTATCCACGTCTTCATCGGCGTCGTCCACGTCCTCGGCGCGTTCGCGGCAGGGGTGCTCTACGCGAACTTCTCGCGGCGCGCGCTCTTCCTCTGGGTGTTCGGCCTGTTCGCGTTCACCCACCTGCTGTACACGTTCTTCGTCCGCACGGCCGAGGGTGCTCCACCCCTGCTGATGCCGGGGTTCTACGCGCTCGCGGTGAGTTTCTACACGACGCTCAACTTCGCGCTCTGGCCGGACGTCTCGACGCCCGAGACGGTCGGCACCCACGCCGCGCTCGGCGTGGGTGTGGCCGGGTGGCTCGCCACCTTCCTCTCCACCTCGCTGGCGCTCTACTTCGAGGAGTCGGGTGTGGGGCTGCTCTCGCACCTGAACCTCGTGAACGCGCTCGCGCTCCTCCTGTTCGCCGGGGTGCCCGTCGCCGTCTACCTGCACCGCGTCGCCCGGTACGCCCGGGGTGGTCCGACGTGAACCTCGAGACGGTCCCCCTCCTGTTGGTCGCCATCCTCCTACTGACCGCGGGTGGGGACGTGACCCGGGCGGACGTGACCTTCGACGGGGCGAACGAGGCCGACACGGACCCGCTCGTGGTCGCCGGCGGTACCACGACCGTCCCCGCGAACACCACCACGCCCGGACCGGTCTACGTCGTCAACGGCACGCTCGACGTGCAGGGACGGGTCGGTGGCGACGTGGTCCAGCTGGGTGGGCGCGTCCTCGCCGGGCCCGAAGCCCGCGTGGACGGGACCGTCGACGCCCTCGCAGGTACCCGCCGGATCGACCCCGACGCCGCGGTGCCGGTGACGAGCGTGGAGGTGACGGCCGACCTCTCGCCGGTCGCACGGGCGATCCTGTTCGTCGTGCAGACGGGCGTCCTCGCGCTCGCCGGCTACCTCGTCGCCCGGCGGTGGCCGACGCCCCTGACGACGGTGGCACGGGCCGCCCGCCGGCACCCGGTCGTCAGCCTGACGGCGGGCACGCTCGTCTCGGTCAGCGCCATCGCCCTGCTCGTGTTCATGGCGTTCACGCTGGTCCTCGTCCCCGTCAGCGTCCTCGGGCTCGTCGCTGGCGTCCTCGTCGCGGGCTACGGGGTGCTCGCGCTCGGGCACCTGCTTGGGACGCGCCTCGACCGCTTCGGCGTCGAGGGTCCCCCCGCGACGGCGCTGGGTGTCGTCGGCGTCTCCGTGCTGGCTGAACTGCTTTCGTTCGTCCCCCTCGGCGGGACGGTGGTGCTGCTGGCCGCCAGCGTCGGCATCGGTGCCGTGCTCGTCACCTACCTCGGGTTCCGGGAGTTCGAACCGGTGTCCATCCCCGAGTGAGTCAGTCGCCACCGGGTGTCGTCGGCACGTCGTCGACCGCGGGCGCCCCGATGGCCAGCACCGCCCCCTCGGTGTCGCCCACGTTCTCGATACCCCGACCGACCTCCGGGCTGGCCGCGTAGACCGACTCCGGGCCCAGTTCGTGCATCTCCGTCTCGCCCGGGTGGCCGATGGTCAACTCGAACTCCCCGCGGAGGACGAACACGAGTTCCTCCTGTGTCTCGTGGGCGTGGAACACCAGGTCCTCGCCCGGGTCGAAGTACCAGACGTTCGCCCGCATCTCAGAGAGGCCGAGCGCCTCGGAGAGCATCCGGTACCGGTCCGGGAACTGGTCGACGGCCGCCATCGACTGCTCGTCGACGTCCGCCAGTCGCGTGACGTGGTACGTCATCGTGTGGCGGGCTGGCACGGAAGCCGACCTAAGTGCCGCGGTTCGGGGTGGGACACGCCGGTCGTTCTCACGGCGTAGGACTCTGGGCGGCCGATTAGGTCCCTCTCCGACGAGCCGTCGCGTATGGACACTGAACGGATCGGGTGGGTCGGTCGGCACCGCATCGCCTCGTTCTTCGTCCTCGCGTACGCGCTGGCGTGGGGCGTCGAGCGCGTCCCCGGCCTTGTCGGGATGGCCCAGCCATCGTGGCCGAGCTGGTTCTTCTCGGGGTTCCTGAGTGCACTCGCTCCGTCCGTGGCGGCGGTCGTCGTCGTCTGGGCCAGCGGGGAGAGCGTGCGCGGGTGGTTCCGGCGCGTCGCGAAGGTCCGGGTCCACCCGAAGTGGTACCTCGCCGCCATCGGCGTGCCGTTCGCCATCGTCTACGCGACGGGTGTCGTCTCGTGGACGCTGGGCGGTCCCATCGACTGGGCGGCGTTCGAGGTCAGTCCGACGACCATCCTCGTCGGCATCGTCGTCGGGACGTTCCTCGGCGGCGGACAGGAGGAGTTCGGCTGGCGTGGCTTCGCCCAGCCCGAACTGCAGGCCCGCTACGGGGCGCTCCGCGCGGCGGTCGTCGTCGGTGTCTTCTGGGGACTGTGGCACCTGCCGCAGTTCCTCCCCGGCGGGTTCCGTGCGGACTGGCCCGCGTCGATGGTCGCCGCGTACTTCATCGGCATCGTCGGGTTCTCCGTGCTCCTGGCGTGGGTGTTCAACGGGTCGGGCGGCAGCGCGTGGCTCGCGATGCTCATGCACGGTGCGGACAACGCCACACAGGGTCGGATACCCGTGGACCTCGGCGTCGTCGCCCCAGACGGCGTCCTGCTCCCCGAGCGACTCGTCCTCGTCAACGTCCCGCACTCGGTGCTCACCTGGGTCGTCGTCGCGGTGGTCCTCGTCGTCGTCGGTGCGAACCTCCACGCATACCGGGTCAACCGCAGGGTTGAACGTGTGGGCGCGGGCGACGACTGAGTGCTGGTATCCGGCCGACCGAGGCGATTTGCTATCGCGACATGCGATTTATGGCCGCTCTCCCCCCCCGCACACCGTCAGTCCCGCCGACACCATCGCAGGGTGCCGATTACGGTGGCCTCGCTCCCCGGGGCGACCCGAAGGGAACTTCAACGGTCCGTGCCGAGTCGGAGGCATGAGAGAGAAGCGGACCCTCAGGCTGGCCACTCGGGGGTCGGACCTCGCGTTACGACAGGCCGTCGCGGTGCAGAAGGGGCTGGAGAACCGCCGGACAGCGGTCGAACTCGTCGAGGTGGAGACGACGGGCGACGAACTGAAGGACGAACTCATCCACCGCCTCGGCAAGACGGGGGCGTTCGTCCGCGCCCTCGACGAGCAGGTCCTCGACGGCGAGTGTGACGCCGCGGTCCACTCGATGAAGGACGTCCCCACGGACTTCCCGGCCGAACTGGTCGTCGCCGGCGTCCCCCAGCGTGCGGCGGCGGGTGACGTCCTCCTCACGCCCGAGGGCCGCTCGCTCGCCGAACTCCCCGAGGGTGCCGTCGTCGGGACCGCGTCGCTACGCCGGACCGCGGAGCTGCTGGCCGAGCGTCCCGACCTCACCGTCGAACCCCTGCGCGGGAACGTGGACACGCGGGTCGAGAAGCTGCTCGCGCCCTCGCTGCAGGCCGAACACGAGCGCCGGATGGAGGCCGATGAGGCCGCGTCGAGCGGCGAGGACGACGCCGCGAACGCCGAGCAGTTCGACGAGGACGTCGAGGCGTGGTTCGACGCGCTCTCCGAGATCGAGCGCCGCGCGCTCGGTCGCGAGGTGGACACCGAGTACGACGCCATCGTCCTCGCGGAGGCGGGGCTCGAGCGGGCGGGGCTGCTCCCGCACGTCCCCCACGAGCGGCTCCCGGTAGAGACGTTCGTCCCCGCGCCGGGCCAGGGTGCCATCGCCGTCACCGCCCGGGACGGCGACCTCGCAGAGGACATGCGCGAGCAACTGGACGACCCCCGGACGCGCGTCGAGACGACCGTTGAGCGGACGGTCCTCGAGACGCTCGGCGGTGGCTGTGTCGCCCCGCTCGGCGTCCACGCGACGCTCCGGGGCGAGTACGTCCACGTCGTCGCTCGTGCGCTCTCGCGCGACGGGACCGAGGAGGTGCGCGCCACGGCCGACCTCCCGGTGGCCGAGCACCCCAGCGCGGCCCGGACTTTCGCCGAGCGCATGGCCGACGACGGCGCCGCCGAGCTGGTCGCACGGGCCCGCGTCCAGGAGGACGAGGAGCGGGAGGCGACGCGATGACCGGGGACGAGGGACGGCCGGAGGGAGGCCCTCGAGAGCCGGCGAAGCCGGCGGACGGATTCGTCTCGCTCGTCGGGAGCGGCCCCGGCGACCCGGAACTGATGACCGTGAAGGCGAAGCGCCTGCTCGCGGCGTGTGACGTCGTCCTCCACGACAAGCTTCCGGGTCCGGACATCATCGGCTCGATCCCCGAGGACAAGCGCGAGGACGTCGGCAAGCGCGCCGGCGGGGAGTGGACCCCGCAGGAGTACACGAACGCCCGTCTCGTCGAACTCGCCCGCGAGGGCAAGCACGTCGTCCGCCTGAAGGGTGGCGACCCGTTCGTCTTCGGGCGCGGTGGCGAGGAGATGGAACACCTCGCCGAGCACGGCGTCGAGTTCGAGGTCGTGCCGGGGCTCTCCTCGGCCGTCGCCGGCCCCGGTGTGGTCGGCATCCCGCTCACGCACCGCGATTTCGTCTCCAGCGTCTCGCTCGTCACCGGCCACGAGGACCCCACGAAGGACGAGTCGGCCATCGACTGGCAGGCGCTCGCGGACACCGGCGGCACCCTGGTCGTCCTGATGGGCGTCGGGAAACTGCCGCTCTACACCGACGCACTCCGGGAGGCGGGGATGGACGGCGAGACGCCCGTCGCCCTCGTGGAGCGCGCGACGTGGCCCGACCAGCGCGTCGTCACGGCCACGCTCGACACCGTCGTCGAGGCGCGCGACGACCACGACGTCGAGCCACCCGCTATCACCGTCATCGGAGAGGTAGCGGCCACGAGAGACCGCGTGAAGGCGTTCTTGCGGGACGGGCGTCCCGTGGGGGGTGCGGATGGATAAACCGCATCCCGCGATAGCGAATCTGGCGAATGCGGACACGACGCGACCGGCTCGAGGTGCCGCGACGCTTCCCGGATCGGGCGAATCGGATGGGACGGGAAGGGGCCACGCTCTCGCCGAAGCACTGCGTTCGGAAGCCGCTCCACGTCTTCCGCAGCCCACGAGAACCGCAGAGCGGTTCTCGGGACGACGCAAGCACCGCAGGAGCGAACGGAGTGAGCGACGAGGAGCGCAGCGAGCCGCGCGAGTCGAGAGCGCGGGGGCTCCCGAGCCGTTCCCGGCTGTCGCCATCGTGCTGTCGACGACGGATTCGTACGCGGAGGTGGCCCCGTGATGGTCGCTATCGCCGCGTTCCGACCGGACGACGACCGGCTCGCCGACGCCGTCTCCCTCCTCGAGTCGCTGGGTGCCCAGCCGATCGCCGACCCGATGCTGGCCGTCGACCCCACCGGAGCGCCCCCACGCGAGGACGCGGACTACACGATCCTGACCAGCAAGACGGGCGTCGAACGCGCCGACGCCGAGGGGTGGGTCCCCTCCGGCACGGTCTGTGCCATCGGCTCCTCGACGGCCCAGTCCCTCCGCGACCACGGCTACACGGTCGACCTCGTGCCCGAGACCTACTCCTCTGCGGGGATGGTCGCGGCGCTCGAAGCCGAGGTGGACGGTGCCCGCGTCGAGGTCGCCCGTTCCGACCACGGGAGCGACACCTTGCTCGACGGCCTGAACGACGCCGGCGCGTACGTCCACGAGACGGTGCTCTACCGCCTGACCCGGCCCCCGGACGCGGGGACGAGCGTCGAGGCAGCGGCCCGCGGTGCCCTCGACGGCGTGCTGTTCTCCTCCTCGCTCACCGTCGAGCACTTCCTCGACTGTGCCGACGACCTCGACCTCGGCGAGGCCGCCCTGCAGGGACTGAACGACGCCGTCGTGGGCTGTATCGGAGACCCCACCCGCGAGCGCGCCCGCGAGATGGGTGTCGAGGTCGACGTGGTGCCCGACGAGGCGGACTTCGAGGCGCTCGCGCGGGCCGTCGTCGACCGTGTCGAGGCCCGAAGCGGCGACTGACGGCGGAACCGGCCGACAGCGCGGTTCCCCCGGTTCGTTCACGTCCGCAAGCGGTGCTGGGCCGCATCGCCCGCAATCGGGGAGCAGCGGTGCGCTGTGGACGGTCTATCCGTGGGCGACCGACCGCGCACCTCGCGCATTTCGTATCGCGCCCAGCCGTTTACAGCGTCAGACGCTGGCGTCTCCACTCGAACGTGGACTCTGGAGGGAGACGCTCCGAGAGCACCCGAGACGGCCGAACGGACTCAGAACCCGAGGTGTGACGTCGAACTCGGCATCCCGTCGTCGTCCTCGTCCTCCTTCGGTCCCGCGTGGCGGAAGGTGGCCGAGTCGTCGACGAGGTAGACGTCGCCACCCTGCACCTCGACGTCGATGGACGGGAGCGTCGTCTCGCGGGCGTCACCGTTGTCGCAGTAGCCCGAGCAGGTGTCGAACGAGGAGCCGTGGCGGGGACAGATGATCTCGCCGTCGCGCATCGCCGCACCGTTGCCGACCCCCCGGTCCAGCCGCTCCGGTTCGTGGGTACAGACGTTCCTGAAGGCCCGGACGGGGCCGCGTTCGTCGTCACAGCGGACGAGGATGTACTCCTCGTCGCCCCCGTGCTGGCGGACCGTGAACAGCCACGACCCCGTCTCGGGGACGTCCTCGACGCTCGTGAGCCGCGTCTTGACCATACCCGGGCGATGAGGGGGCGGTACTTGGTAGTTCAGTTAGCCGCCCGAGGGCGGGCCGTCGGCGGGGGTCGTCAGCCCCGCCGCCACCGCCTCGACGAGCAGGTCGCGGACCGCGTCGTAGCGCTCCTCGCCGACGTCCGCCTCGTGGAGGGTGAGGAAGGTCACGGCGCGGATGGCGTGGGCGACGGTCGCCGGGTCCGGCCCGCGCAACCGGCCCGCCTCGTACCACGCCTCCACGTAGGGGAGGACGTAGCCGACCGACTGCTGGCGG
>Ga0207797_1002804_pt1 | contig 11949 bp, 6 predicted proteins | sample PRCRCaboRojoPR_6_FD_187275 | JGI IMG/M metagenome (GOLD analysis project Ga0207797, IMG submission 187275) | Marine sediment microbial community from Cabo Rojo, Puerto Rico - PR CR 10% Liquid 1 (SPAdes) | ecosystem: Environmental > Aquatic > Marine > Coastal > Sediment | place: Cabo Rojo, Puerto... | reverse complement strand
GTACGGCCTCCAGGGAGTCGCGGGCGGCCCGGATGGAGTCCACCCTGGCCACGTACTCCTCCCGCAGGTCGACGACCTCGGCCGACCGCCGGAGCCAGTCCAGCAGGCTGCGCCTGTAGATCCTCGAATGCCTGTGCTGAAGGCTGAGGTACCTGATGGGGCGGGCCTCCTCCGGCAGCGTCTGGACCTCCCGGGAGGATATCTCGGCCACAACCGCCGCCCCTCCGGTGGCGTAGGGCCCCATGGGCTCCAGCTCCGGCATCAGTATGGCGTCCAGGCCGAACTTCCTGCTGGCCAGCAGTCCGGAGACCGCCTCGGGATCGTTCCCGGCGGCGGCTATCACCTGCATGGGCATGAAGGAACCGGTGGTCCTCACCTCAAGGGACTCCGACTCGGCGTAGTCGGCCAGGCCCATGGCCCTGGTCCGGATCTCCTCCAGGGCCGCTGTGGCCATGTCCATCGAAGCCGACCGCTGGGCGGCGGAGTAGGCCTCCAGCTCCAGACGCCCGGAGTCCATGGCCTCCTGGTAGGAGAGGGTGTCGGAGGGGTACCAGGAGAGCTTCCTGACCACCGTCATGGCCGGATATGTTCCCCTGTAGCTGGGTATGAAGAAGATGGGGCTGACCTCGCCCACCCAGCTGCTGTCCAGTGCGTATGCCTTCAGGCCCTCGGTGAGGATCCCCGACAGACGGGACTCCGGAGTGACCGTGGTCTCGCCGAAGTCTATCACCATCAGGCTGTCCGAGAGCGGCATCTCCATCCCGATCAGATCCTCGGACTGCTCCTCCAGCGTCCACATGGTCTCGCGTATGGTGGGCTGGGTGGGCCTCACCGGCACCTGCCAGTGGGCCACCGTGAGGCTGTCCTGCGCGGCCAGGAGCGATTCCGGGGCCTCCCTTACCTCCAGGACCGACCAGGAGTGCATGGCCGAGCCCATTCCGCCCTGCATCTCCACGGGGTTGGTGATGTCGCCCTCGGAGAGCCCGGCGGCCTGCTCGGTGTATTCGCCCAGACGTCCCCTGGTCACGGTTGTGGTGTCCGCTCCGGGGGCTCCGGAAAGGGCCATTGAATCAACGTCCGCCGCCGCCATGTCGCGGTCCTCGGCGGAGGGGGTGACCATTACGGTGATGTAGCGCAGCACCGACCTCTCGGGGTCGGCGAAGAGGTGGGTGTTGGAGTCGTAGAAGTCGCGCAGCGTATCGGGATCCGGGGGCTCGGGCCTGGCCCTGAAAGCGATGTAGCGGGCCTCCACGGAGCTCAGCATGGCCCGGTTGAAGAAGTCCAGCTCCCGTGCCGAAACCACGCTCTCCAGCCTTGTCTGGGCGGGGAAGCGCATCATGGACATCTGGGTCATCATCATGTAGAGCTGGCGGTTGTAGCTGGGGTCCTGCCGGTAGGAGTCCAGAAGCGTCTCCGGGTCTTCCTGGCCGGACAGGCGGAGCTGCTCCACCAGGAACGTCTCGGCCAGCTCGCGGTCGATCCGGGGCCAGCCCAGCTCCTCGAGGTAGTCGCGCATGAGCACTCCGGCCACCAGCGAGTCGAAAGCCTCCTCTTCCAGCTCAGGCTCGAGGAAAGCCAGCTCGTTGTCGGGAGCCGGGTTGCCCATCATCTCCTGCTGCCGCTTCATCTGCTGGTAGAGGCTGGCCCTCATCTCCAGCAGCTGATCCGGCACCAGCCGGGTGCCGTCCACCTTCGCTATGGCCCCCCGGTCGGCCCGGTCATCGCCGAAGTTGCCCGTTCCCCAGCCCACGAATATCAGGCCGACGAACATGACAATGATGACGATGAGGAATATCTTTGCCTTGTCTCTGAACCAACTGAGCATCTCACTCCCCCAGAAGTTATGTCGCAATGACGGGGAACAATAGCCAACAGCGGCCGGCATTGCAAGGTCGGGATGGACCCGCCGGCCCCGATGAAGCCACCGCGGGAGGAAGCGCCAGTTGAGAAGGTTCGAGGACATGGAGCGGGAGGTGCGCAGGGCGGCCCCCGGGGCGGTCCTGATGCTGGCGGGGGAGGAGCTCTACCAGAGGAACAGGCTTCTGAAGACCGCGATGGAAGCCTATGCAGACAGCGGATTTGAGCCGGTGAGGCTGGACTGCTCCGAAATGGATGCCGGCCACCTGGGCCGGGCCTTCACCGAGGAGTCCCTGTTCTCCGGCCAGCGGCTCATCATTGTGCTGTCGCCCATGGCGCTGCGCAGATCGGCCAAGTCGGAGCTGCTGGAGCACCTTGGTTCCCTGGGCGGAAACGCAGCGGTGGTGGTCACCGACCGCACCAGGATAAGGTCGGGTACGCTGGCCAAGATAGCCCGGCTGGGCAACTCCTTCGTCTGCTACGATCCCTGGGAGCGCGACTTTCCCGGCTGGGTCAGGCGGCTGGCCGGGGAGAGCGGAGTCAGCCTGGGGGGAGCGGCGGCCGCCACGCTGGCCGCCCATGCGGGAGGCTCGCTGAGCAGGCTGGCCTCGGCCCTGCGGGCGCTTTCGCTTTACTACCTGGACGCCGACCGGCGCCTGGATGCCGAAGACGTGCGAAGGGTCCTGGCCGGCTCGGCCGACTGCGACATCTTCGACCTGGGCGACCGGGTGATGGCCGACCGCAGGTCCGGGGCCCTGGACGCGCTACGCTCGCTGCTGCGGACGGGGGAGGAGCCGGTGGCCATGCTCTCCTACCTGTACAGCCACTGGTGCCGGGTGGCCGGGGCCCGTGCCCTACTGGCGGGCAGGGGGAACAATTGCAATATTGGTCGGGAGCTGGGAGTTGCGCCTTTTCTGGCTCGCAAGCTGAAGTCGCATGCCGCAAGTTATGCCGGTACTCCGGTATCCGTTGCTGCCGAGGCGTTTGCGTCGGCAGACGAAGCTCTCAAGACGGGGGGTGATCCCTACACGGTTCTGGCCGGACTTGTGCTCGTCTTGACAAGCTGAGCATTTTAGAGAAACGTAGTGCTGAATTTAGGGAAACCACACCGTCCGGGGAGGACGTCCAGAGAGGAGGGGAAATGGCCGAAGTCCTTGAAGACAAGATACAGGGTCTGCTGGCCAAGCGCAGCGAGCTCGCCGATCGTCTCGACAACCTCGAGAAGCTCCGTGCCGAGACCAACGAGAGGGTCTACAGGAAGATCCGCAAGGATTACGACACCCAGCTCCAGGAGGTCCTTAACGGGATCAACGAGGAGCGGGGGACCCTCGAGTCGAAGGTGGAGGATCTCAAGGGCAAGATCGATGAGAAGGAGGGCCTGCACACGCAGCAGTCGGACAAGGTTGACGAGCTGCAGATGCGCGCCCGCCTGAAGGAGTTCGACGAGAACGACACGGAGTTCACCGAAGAGCTGAACTCCGCCAAGAAGGCCAGAAACACGACCGCGGACGAGCTGGAGACTCTCAGGGCCGAGCTGGCCGATCTGAACAAGGTCCTCAAGGACGTGGATGCGGCCACATCGGGCGAAGTGGCGCCGCAGCCCGAGGAGTTCGGTGAGGAAGAGCCCGAGGAGATCGGAGAGCTGGACCTGGAGGAGGACCTGGAGCTGGAGGACGAGGACGGCGTCAAGTGCCCCAGCTGCGGGCATGTCAACCCTCCCCAGAAGCTGGCCTGCGAGGACTGCGGAGCTTCCCTGGAGGACGAGGACCTGGTCATCGACGACGATTTCGATCTCGTTGATGACGACGTCGACCTGGACCTGTAGAGGAAAGCCTTGCTGGAGAAGCCGGGCGGGGCCCCGAGAGGGGCTCGGGCCCGGTTTTTCCGTAGACGTCTCAGTCCAGCAGCATCTGCAGTATCTGGACGGCGTTGAGGGCCGCGCCCTTGCGGAGGTTGTCGGCGGTCACCCAGAACTGCAGCATCCGGGGATTGTCGGGATGGTTGCGGACCCTGCCCACTTCCACCTTGTCTCCACCGGCCACCTTCACCGGCTGCAGGCCCCTGTCCGAGACCGCGACACCGGGCGCATCCCGGAGCATCTCCACCGCAGCTGCCGCGTCCAGGGGCCTTTCGAGCATTACGGAGACGGACTCGGTGTGTCCCACCTCCACGCCCACTCTGGCGCAGGCGGGGTATACGGGGAAGGAGCCGTCCATGATCTTCGCCGTCTCCCGTATCAGCTTGAGCTCCTCTCCGCAGTATCCTTCCGCCCCCGGCTCTCCGATCTCGGTGAGGACGTTGCCGTGGTAGAGCGGACCGTCGGCAGGCCCTCCCGCAGCCTGGCTGCGCAGCCTCTCCAGCTCACTCCGACCGGCACCGGAGACCGCCTGATAGGTGGAGACGGCGACCCATTCGAAGGCCACCTCCCTGGCGATGGGGGCCAGGGCCACAACCAGCTGTATTGTGGAGCAGTTCGGGTTGGATATAATTCCATTGTGGCTGTCGAGGGATTCCGGGTTCACCTCCGGGACGACAAGGGGGACGTCATCGCGCATTCTGAATGCGGAGGAGTTGTCTATGACCACCGCTCCGGCGGCCGCGCAGGCCTCCACCCACTGCCGGGCCACCAGCGAAGAGGTGGCGCCCAGCAGGTAGTCGCCGCTGCCCACCGCTGCGGGGTCCAGAACCTGCACCTGGACGCTGCCCTCCCCGCAGGGGACCCTCCTTCCCGGCGAGGAGGCGAAGGCCATGACGGCGCCGGCATCGGTGACCCCCCTCTCGGCGATGATGGAGAGCATCTCCCTGCCCACCAGGCCGGTGGCACCCACCACTCCAACTCTCACAGGTCTACCTCCGCTTCGGCTGCTGTGGCCCTGCTGGCGGTCTGGGCCCTTACGGCTGCATGCTCGGGGACAAAGCTAACAGCGGAGAGCAGGAGGTCAACCGTACAGCAGCCGGCGGCTTCCGCCGGAAGGGTGGCCGTAATGCCCGTGAGGAGCGGACTACGGCCCGTACCGGGGCTTGGAGAGCACGAACCGGTCCCCGAGCACCTCTCGGAGCTCTCCGACCTCTCCTACAGTCCCGAGGACATGCCCGCCGACCCCCGACTCCTGGAGACGCTGGAGGACATGCTCGCCAGCGAGGGGCTGCCCCCCTGGCTGGCCGCGCTGCCGTGGATAGAGAGCGAGTACTCCATCGGCTGCTTCTCCAGGGCCGGGGCCGCCGGTCCCTGGCAGTTCATGAGGGAGACCGCCAGGCACATCGGCATGGAGGTAGACGGGGAGGTGGACGAGCGCTACTCCTGGGCCGGCTCCAGCCGGGGGGCGGCCAGCTACCTCCGCTACCTCTACCGGAGGTTCGGCAGCTGGACATGGGCCCTGGCGGCCTACAACTGCGGGGAGGGGGTGATGGCCCGGGCCCTGCGCGGCGGGGAGACGGACTTCACCCGTTTGGACCTTCCCGGGGAGACCGACAGGTTCGTGCCCCGGTTTGCCGCCGCGGCCCAGGCCTACCGGAGGCGTCCCCGGGCAGAGGAAGCGTTGGCGGCGGTAGCCGTTCCGCCCGGTCTGGACCTGAGGGTACTGGCCGCGGAGATCGGGTTGGGCATAGACTCACTGATGAGCCTGAACCGCGGCTACTTCCGGCAGATGACTCCCACCGGGGGAGACGTGTGGGAGCTGCTGGTTCCCCGGGACAGGGCCTCGGCCGCCTTCCGGGAAGCCTGGCGGCAGGAACCGGGAGTCTATACGGTGCGCAGGGGCGACAGCTGGGCGTCGGTGGCCGCCGCCACAGGCGTCACCAGCGAGGAGCTTCGGTCGAAGAACCCGGGCGTATCCATGGTGCCGGGGGCCAGGCTGGACCTGCCTCCACCCGAGCGCTACGGCGGCTCGCAGCTGGGGTACGCGGTTTACATCGTAAGGACCGGCGACACATTGTCGGGGATAGGCGCCCGCGCAGGGGTCGACTCCCGGGAGGTTGCCGAGTGGAACGGCATGGACCCCGAAGAGACCATATACCCGGGTCAGCGGCTGGTTCTCAGGGGCTCGGGTGGCGGCGGCGAGGACGCCGAGGTTGCCGAGCCGGCGGAACCGGAGATAATAAGGGGGGAGGAAACCGTGCGCCACACGGTGAGGGAGGGCGACACGCTCTGGGACATCGCCTCCGCCTACGGCGTGACGGTAGAGCAGATAAGGCGGCTCAACTCCCTGGACGGAGATCATCTCGGCATTGGCGACGAACTCGTTGTAATACCTGAATAGGATCTGCAGATGGCAATTTTCGACTCCAAGCCCAGAAGGACTTTCAAGAGCATCCAGAAGATGGCTTCGGACAACATGGTGGACCAGGCCGCCTCCAAGGTGGAGGAGGAGCTGGATACGCTCATGGAGGAGCAGGATGTCGCCAGGGAGCTGGTGGCCTTTCTGATGGACATAGCCTACCCCGACCTCGCGGCCAGGGTGGGCGAGGAGGTGATCCGGCACTACCGGGACCTCTCCGCTCCGATACTGCGGCTTCTGGAGGAGCGACACAACGAGTTCCCCAGGTCATTCGATCTTCTCAAGACGCTATGGCAGAGCAAGATAAGGAACAGAGACTTCAGCGGCTGCATGGCCCTGCTCGACAGGGTGGACAGGCAGACCGAGAACCGGATGATGGAGAACCTGGAGAACGCCGCCCGCACCGCCGAGAGGTTCGCCGGCGACCGGCTGCTGGAGGGCGACATCGACAGGTTCCTGGCCTGGGCCGTGGGCCTTCAGAGGCAGGGGCGAAAGGAGGAGGCCCTCAAGACACTGCTGAAGGCGGCGGAGAGGGCGCAGAGGCCGGACGACCGAATTCCCGTGCTGATCGAGTGGATTGCCACCCGGGAGACGGGGAGGGACCCCGAGGCGGTGCTGTACCTGGTGCGCGTGTACATGGTGATGGACAACGTTGAGAACGCCATCCTCAACCTCCCCGACCTCCTGGATGCTGACCAGGAGATACTCGAGCAGGCGATATCCGTCGTTGAGAAGGACCTGGTGCCCAGGGACTTCGGAAAGCGATCCCGGGTGTACCTGGGCCGTCTCATGGCGGCGGCAGACAGGATAGAGGACGCCTGCCGGGTCCTGGAGAAGCTGCTGGAGGAGGAGGAGCTGGGGGCGGACGTGAACACCGCCATGAGGGAGCTGGCAGACCGCGCTCCCGACAGTCCCCGGCCGCAGCTGCTGCAGGCCAGGCTGAAGAAGATAAGGGGCGAGACCACCGCCGCCATGGACGCCCTCAAGGCGGCCTTCAAATCCGCGGGGGACGAGGCCGGCGGAGAGCTGGTGGAGGTGGCCAGGGACTTCCTGGAGAACGACCTGGACCGAAACGACGAGATAGCGCATCTGCTGGCGAAGCACCTTACAGCGAAGGGGTCGGTATCGGACGCCGTCCAGTCCCTGATAAGGCTGGTGGAAAGCGACACGGAGTGGGTAACGGCCAGGCTGCAGGAGCTGCTGAAGCGTGACAAGAGCCACGCCGAGACCCTCTCGCTGCTGGCCATCGCCATGCTTCTGGAGGGGAGGGAGGCCCAGGCGGACGCCGCCATCAGCCATCTCATCCGCCGCAAGGACACCAAGTCCCGCCAGGACATACTTCAGGTGCTGAACCACTTCGACGACCTGATGCAGTCGCATCCCCGGCTGCGCAAGGTAAGGGCCAAGATCCGCATGGAGTCCGGCAACGAGGGCGCCGCAGCCATGGACTGGATGGAGATCCTCCTGGACGGGGGCGAGGTGCCCCAGAGCGGGCTCCTGCAGATACTGGACGAAAGCCTGCCGGAGAAGATGGCGGACAGGATCGCTCAGTCCTCCTTCCAGCCCCGGGGGCCCCTGGAGAGCATGGTGGCGGGCATAGCGGCCGTTAAGCAGGGCGCCTACTCCCGGGCCGGCCATCTGCTGGCAGTGGCGGCCCAGGAGCCTTCCCTGGCCGAGCGGGCGGCCGAGCAGGTAGCGGTTCTGCCCGACGAGGCCCTGGACTCCATGGACCTCGAGGAGATACTGCCGCTGTTCACCAGTGGCGGGGCCGCCCGCCACGCGGCTGACATAATGATGAGGACACGGGGCGACGAGCCGTGGAGGCTGTCTCTGATACCCAGGCTGCAGTGGGGCGAACCCTCCAGGGAGCTGCTGTTCAGGCTTCGGGCCTACATCCGCGAGGGCAGAGTGGCTCTGGCCGGCTCCGCCGCCGACGACCTGGATGTGGACGACGAGGCCCTCACCTCCCTCGCAGGGGGCTGCGCGGCCATGGCCGCAGGCAGGGGTGGGAAGTCCCTGGAGCTCCTGGAGGCCTCGGTGGCGGACAGGCGAACCAGCTCCCTGGCGCGCAGCGTAATAGAAGATGGGATCGAAAGCGGCATCGCTCCCAGGATAGGAGCCAGCATCCTAAGGGCCAGGACCCACGAGACCGAGCAGGATACCGCCAGCATAGCCGAGAGCCTCCAGCCGGTGGCCGATAGCCCGGAGGCGCTGGAGGAGCTGCGCCGCATCGTGGAGGACAATCCCGCAGCCCCGGAGCCCCTGGGCCTGCTGGTGGACAGCCTCGCCGAGAGGGGCGAGGTGGACGAGATGCTCAAGAGGGCCCCGGCCCTTCTGGACGTGGAGCCGGGAAGGGCCCAGCACGTGATGGAGATGGCGGAGCGGCTGGGGAGGCAGAAGGGCAACGGCAGGCTCCTGGCCTACGCCGCCAGCCTCTCCGACGCACACCATCTCTCCCGGGACCCTGAGGGGCTGCTTACGGAGGCCGTGCTGGCCGAGCCGGAAATCGCGGGGTCGCTTATGAACCGCAAGGGAGCGGGGCCCGCCTTCCGTGCGCTCTGCGCCCTGGCATCCGGCGACGCTGCCACCTTCAGCGGCATACTCAGGCGCCGGCAGGGCCTGGAGCTCCCGATCAGCGAGGGCATCATCGACGAGGCGATGAAGAGATGGCGTCCCGGAAAGGACGACGAGGCCCTGAGCCTGCTTTCGGACAAGGCGCTGGAAGCCGGCTACACCGATCGTGCCGAGGCGATACTCTCCGAGATGGCGGGCAAGGGAATAGGGGCCTGGAAGACCAGGGCGGCCGAGCACCTTCTGGAGAAGGCCATGGGGGGTGAGCTGCCCCGCAGGGCCTTCTGGGAGTCCGTGCGGGACCCCGAGGCCATTAGAAGCGCAGTCTCCCAGGGCCTGGCCTCCGATCTGGACAGCGCCGACAGGGAGACCGTGTCGGCCATCCTGACGGCGGTGACCAACTCCTCTCTCCGCCCCCAGGAGCTGCTGGACTTCGCCCGCAGCCTTCGGGAGACCGGCAGGGAGGATGTGGAGCAGGGACTGCGTCAGATAGCCGAGCGCTGCTACGAGGTGGCTCAGAGCGACCGCTCGCCGGGGTCGGTGAACCGGGCCGAGCTCATCGACCTCCTCCTGGAGGTGGGCATGATCCCCCGGGCCTCCAGGATGGCCCTGGAGAGCGGAAGCGACGAGGTCCTGCAGAAGGTCCGCGAGGGCCTGGAGTCCCACAGGAGGGCCAACGCCGGCGAAGGGCCCGAGGGCGCAGAGGCGCTTCTGCTGGCGGGGGACGCCCGCAGGGCCCTGGAAGCGCTGGGCCCCAGGACTGATGAGGACGGCCCCAGGATCGAGGACCTACGGGCCAGGGCTCTGTGGAGGCTGGGAAGGATGGATGCCGCCAGGGGCATATGGCTTTCGGCCTACAGACGCACCGGAGACGGCCTTCTCCTGGCCAGGCTGGCATGGGCGCTGAAGGCCGGCGGCAGGGGCATGGAGACCAGGGCCGTGCAGCGTCTCCTGTCCAGCCGTCACCCGGAGATGGCCACCAGGGCCCCCGGGCGGGGCTCCACAGGGCGTCTCGACACGCTTTCACCGTAGTTCGCAGGGGTTTGGAGATAGAGATAGCATGAATCGCAAACACAGATCACCGGGAGTTGCAGATGGCTGAGAACGGGAACGGGAAGAAGGAAAGTCCATCCACCGAGGAGCTCCTGAAGGCACTCGGCCAGGCCATATACCAGCAGGGCAGGCACGTGAAGGCCATAGCCGAGAACGTGGAGAAGCTGGAGAAGGCCGTAACCGGTGATCTGATGGAGAAGCTGGACACCATAGCGGGGGCCATTGGCGAGATCCCGGCGGCCGGGGCCGAGACGTCTGCCCGGACCGGCGGGGAAGCCGACTCCGACGAAGGGGAGGCTTCTCCGGACGCGGCGCCTCCCGCGGGCTCTGCGGAGCTGCTGGAGGCCACGAAGGCCATACAGACCTCCGTCCAGTCCGGATTCCAGGGACTGGAGGAGATTTCGGGCAAGCTGGACTCCCTGCTGGAGGCGGTCTCCGGGCGGGGAGAGCAGGTGGAGGGCCTGAGCGAGGGACTGAAGGAGCTCCATGGCGCACTGAAGGAGCTCCATGGGGCCATGGAGGAGATCCCGAAGGCCGTGGAGGGCATGAGCACCTACCTCACCGGCGGCGACTCCGAGAGCCTGGATGAGGCACTGGAGACCCGGATGGCCGAGCTGGGGGAGACACTGCAGAAGGGCCTGTCGGACCTGGAGGAGCTGATAGGCGGAGGCTCGGAGCTCCTCAGCGAGAAGCTGTCCGTTCTGCAGACCCTGAAGGAGGGCCTGGACAAGGTGGGCGAGACCGCCGTCGCCCTGCGGGAGGGCCTCTCCGGAATGGAGGAGTCCGTACCCGGTCTGGCCGAGAAGCTGGATTCCCTGTCCGGGCAGGTGAAGGAGGGCTCGGAGGCCCTGCGTGAGTCCATGGACAGCCTGCCGGAGAAGAACCGGGAGCTTCTCGACGAGCAGATGAAGGGCGTCAGGGAGACCGTGGACAGGCTCCCCGAGGCCGTGGAGAGAATGAGCGAGAGCCTGGGCGACCGCATCGGCGAGCTGGACAGGGATACCACCGGGAAGGTGGAGGAGATATCGGCTGCCGTATCCGAGAGCGGCGAGAGGCTCTCCGCCATGGAGGAGAACATCAGGACCGCGGCGGAGACCCAGCAGCGGCAGCTGGGCGAGATGACCGAGCTGCTCCAGACCCACCGCGACACCGTCAGGGCCTCTCAGGTGGACGATCTCAACCGCCAGGCCATCAACCACTACGGCAACGGCGAGTACGACCTGGCCCTGGAGGCCCTGGAGAGGGCGCGGGAGATCCAGGAGGACCGGCCGGAGATACTGGCCAATCTGGGTCACGTGTACGCTGCGCTGGGCGAGATGGACAAGGCCGAGGCCAGCTTCCGTTCCGCTCTGGAGGCGGACCCGGAGCTGGAGCCCGCGCTCAGCGGGCTGGGCGCGCTTCTGGTCACCGACGGCAGACCGGACGAGACCATCGAGTTCCTGCGCAGCTTCGTGGAGGATGCCGAGCCATCCAGCGGAGTACTGCTGGCGTACACCAGGGCGCTGGCGGCCCAGGGCAGCCACGCCAGGGCCGTGGAGCTGCTCAGGAAGGCTCTGCAGACCGATCCGGGCAACCCCGAGATCGAAGAGGAGCTTGGCAGGTACACCGACTGACATGACAAGACCTCTGCAGCTTTCTTCGGCGGCGCTGCTCTGCGCCATCATCGGCCTTGCCGCATGCCGTAGGGTATCGGAAGACTCCCCCCCGGAGCTCACCGACGCGCAGCGGTGCTCCCTCTACAGCAGCGAGGCGGACGCTGCGCTGGCGGCGGGGGATCCCGAGGCCGCCTGCAGCCTGCTGGTGGAGGCGGCGCTGCTGGCAGACAGCGGCAGCCGGCTGCGCGGCGGGCTGGTGGCCAGGGCGGACTCCCTGGCCCGGCCGCCGGAGCCCATGCTGGCGATGCTCGTCCTGGAGGGGCCGCCCGACTCGTCCACCGCACTTCGGGCCCTCTTCCTGGGCGGGGCGGCCGTCGCGGACGAGGTGACCGCCGGCCTGCGCCAGAGGCAGTGGCCGCTTTCCGAGTACGTTGCTCTGCTGGCGGCGGACTCGCTGGCCACGGCGGGCAGGTTCGGCGAGGCGCTGTACCTGCTTAGAAGCGTGCCGGATACGCTCCCCGAAGTGGCGGACTCAAGAAGGAGGCTGCTACTGGCCGCCTCGCACTTCAACGCCGGAAGCGCGGACACGGCGGGAG
>Ga0207797_1002803_pt1 | contig 11950 bp, 11 predicted proteins | sample PRCRCaboRojoPR_6_FD_187275 | JGI IMG/M metagenome (GOLD analysis project Ga0207797, IMG submission 187275) | Marine sediment microbial community from Cabo Rojo, Puerto Rico - PR CR 10% Liquid 1 (SPAdes) | ecosystem: Environmental > Aquatic > Marine > Coastal > Sediment | place: Cabo Rojo, Puerto... | reverse complement strand
GACGACCCGTTCGCCGGGGAGAAAGACCCGGACCTGACGAGCGCCGAGGTCACCGAGGGCGCAGCGCGCGCCCCCCATCGCGCGATGTTCCGCGCGATGGGCTACGACGACGCCGACCTGAGTTCGCCGATGGTCGCCGTGGCGAACCCGGCCGCGGACATCACGCCCTGTAACGTTCACCTCGACGACGTGGCCGCGTCTGCCATCGAGGGCGTCGAGGACGGCGGCGGCATGCCGATCGAGTTCGGCACCGTCACGATCTCCGACGCCATCTCGATGGGCACCGAGGGGATGAAGGCCTCGCTCATCTCGCGGGAGGTCATCGCCGACAGCGTGGAACTCGTGGCGTTCGGCGAGCGCGTCGACGCGCTGGTCACCATCGGCGGCTGTGACAAGAACCTGCCCGGGATGATGATGGCCGCCATCCGGACCGACCTCCCGACGGTGTTTCTCTACGGCGGGTCGATCATGCCCGGTCACCACGATGGCCGCGAGGTCACCGTCCAGAACGTCTTCGAGGGCGTCGGCGCGTACGCGTCAGGCGACATGTCCGCCGAGGAGCTCGACGACCTCGAACGCCACGCCTGCCCCGGCGCGGGCTCCTGTGGCGGGATGTTCACCGCCAACACGATGGCCTCGATCAGCGAGGCGATCGGACTGGCGCCGCTCGGGAGCGCCAGCCCGCCGGCCGAAGAGGAGGGTCGCTACGAGGTCGCGCGACGCTCGGGCGAACTCGCGCTGGACGCCGTCGAGAACGACCGCCGCCCGTCTGAGATCCTCTCGAAGGAGTCCTTCGAGAACGCCATCGCCGTCCAGGTCGCGCTCGGCGGGTCGACCAACGGCGTGCTCCACCTGCTCGCGATGGCCGCCGAGGCCGGCATCGAACTCGAGATCGACGAGTTCGACGAGATCTCCCGGCGCACCCCGAAGATCGCGAACCTCCAGCCCGGCGGCACCCGCGTGATGAAAGACCTCCACGACGTCGGCGGCGTGCCGGTCGTCATCCGTCGACTCCTCGAGGCCGGCCTCGTCCACGGGGACGCGATGACCGTCACCGGCCGCACCGTCGCCGAGGAGATCGAACGGCTCGAGCTCCCCGACGACGACGAGATCGACGCGGACTTCCTCCAGCCGGTCGACGACCCGTTCCAGGCCGAGGGTGCGATCCGCATCCTGAAGGGCAATCTCGCGCCCGACGGCGGCGTCCTCAAGGTCACGAAAGACGACGCGTTCCACCACACCGGTCCCGCCCGGATCTTCGAGACCGAGGAGGACGCGATGGCCTACGTCCAGGAGGGACAGATCGAGTCCGGCGACGTCATCGTCATCCGCAACGAGGGACCGCAGGGCGGCCCCGGCATGCGCGAGATGCTCGGCGTCACCGCCGCGGTCGTGGGGCAGGGCCACGAGGACGACGTGGCGCTGCTGACCGACGGCCGGTTCTCGGGAGCCACCCGCGGTCCGATGATCGGCCACGTCGCCCCCGAGGCCTACGTCGGCGGCCCCATCGCCCTGCTCGAAGACGGCGACGAGGTCACCGTCGACATCCCGGACCGCGAGCTCTCCGTCGACCTCTCGGACGACGAACTCGCCGAGCGGAGAGAGCACTGGGAGCAGCCAGCGCCCAACTACACGAGCGGCGTGCTCGCGAAGTACGGCCGGTCGTTCGGCTCGGCCGCGAACGGCGCGGTGACCAACCCCGGCGCGAAAGACGAGTAAGCGGCTCCTCGGTGCCGGTCCCGGCGGCCAGTCACCGTCGCGCGAACACCTGTTCCCCGACGAGCCACAGCCCCATTCCCGCGAGAAGCGCCGCGAGAAACCCGAGTGCGACGGGCCAGCCGGCGACCGTCGCGAGCGTCCCGACCACGATGCTCCCGAGCGACCCCACGAGGACGTACACCGTCCGGAACGCCCCGAAACCCGGACCGCGGCCGCCGTCGGGGAGCGCGTCGAGGACGCGCGACTGGAGCGGTGCAGTCCACCCGGTCGCGACGCCGACGAGAGCGACGCCGGCCAGTAGAGGAGTCGCGGTCGCGCCCCCCCGCGCGAGCAGTCCGAAGCCGACCACGCCGGCGAGCACCGTGAGAAAGGTCGAGAGCGCGGGCGTCGTCCGGTCCGACAGCCACCCCATCGCGGTTCCCGCTACCGCCGAGGCGGCGAAGAACGCAGAGAAGAGTCCGCCGGCGGCGGCGATGCCGAGACCGTGGTAGGCGACGAGTGCAGTCGGGAGAAACGACATGGACGCCTGTTCGACGAACTCGCCGGCCGCGGTGAGCACGGTCGTCCGGGCGACCACCGGGTCGGAGAGCGGGGCGACCGCGTCCCCGATCACGGTCCCGCTCTCCTGTCGTGTCGGCGGCGTGGCGTCGACGAACGCGAGGACGACGCCGAGGCCGACGAGCGCGACGACGACCGCGGTCAGCGGCACCGCTCGCCAGCCGAACGGCACGAGCGCGGCGGTGGCGAGCGCGGGTGCGAGCAGTCCCGCGCCGCGGCTCCCGAGCTTGTGCAGTCCGAGCGCGGTCCCGACCCCGGACAGTCGGGTGGCGAGCAGCGCAGCCGCGGCGTTGTAGTAGAGGCCGGCCCCGGCGCCGAGCACCGCGAGTGCGAGGAAGAAGCCGAGATACGACGGAGCGGCGGCGACGAGGACCGACGAGAGTGCGACGACCGCGAGCGACGCGAGCACCGTCCGGCGCTCGCCGATCCGGCCGACGAGGACGCCGCTCGGCAACTGCATCGCTGCGTACGCGGCCCACATCGCCGTCAGCGCGCCCCCGGCCGCGGCCGTCGAGACGCCGAGCGCGGCGGTTATCTCCGGGAGCGCCGGGCTGACGACGATCTGGCCGACCCGCACGGCGAAGTACGCCCCGGTGCAGGCCGCGAGCGTCGTCCTGGCCCCGCCCGCCCACCTCGTCGCGTGCACGCTCTCCTTCCGCGAGGGGAGACGACAAAAGCCTCCCGGTGGGCCGTATCAGTCGCCGGGCGACGAATCGACCGCAGAGACGTCCTCGTCGACGACACCGAGCTTCCGGAGCGACTCGTGGGTCCCGACGACCATGGCCGGCACGACCAGCATGAAGATGTGTTCTTCGATGGGGATGCCGGCCAGTTCGACGCCGGTTCGCATCGGGATCGAGAAGACGCCCACCGAGAGGGTGTACCAGTCCCAGAGATACGCGAAGGGGTAGAGGACCGCGACGGTCCGGGCCGCGGCCCGGAACGCGCCGGCGTAGGTGAGCAACGCGAGCGCGACCGCCCCCCAGAGGACCTCCGTGGCGAGATACGTGTACGGGCCGAGGGCCGTGACGTCTGGAAGCATACCGCACGTATCGGCTCCGGGGACAAAGACCTGCTCCCCGTCGGGACGGAGTGCGGCGCTCACGAGAGCGGTCGGAACCAGACGGCGACGACCAGTAGCGCCAGGAAGACGTACGACCCGCGGATGAGAAGCATCGTCGCGAGTTCGGCCTCGGCCCGCCGCGCCACCAGCGCGACGGCGGTGAAGGCGGCGACGGCGACGACCGAGGAGGGCGGGAACACCGACTGCGCGGCGAGCGCGAGCACCGCGAGCAACCCGCCGGCCATGACCGCGTAGGCGGCCCGGCGGGCGCGTCGCCGTCCGAGTACGACCGCCACCGTTCGTTTCTCGATGGAGCGGTCGTAGACCACGTCGGTCGCGTCGTCGATTATCTTGATGCCCGAGAGGACGACGACGAACACCGTCGCGAACGCCAGCGCTTCGACGGTGAGTGCGCCGACCTGCACGTAGTTGCCGCCCAGCAGGGCGAAGCCGACCCCGAGCGGGTAGCCGGTCGTCGCCGTCACCGGGTTCGTGTCGAGTTGCGGTGCGTGGAAGTAGCCGACGAGCCACCCCGGAACGACGAGCGCCACCGCGCCCACGCCGACGAGACCGCCCAGCGCGAGTGCGGCCGCGAGAAAGAGCCCGCCCGCGAGCACGAGCGCGAGTCGGCAGCCGAACGCGGTGAGCGGGTGGTCGTCGTCCTCGCCGCGGAGATAGAAGTCGACGTAGCCGTCTTTCACGTGGGCGGTGTAGAGGCCGGCGAACACGGCCGCGACGTGGATCGACGCGACGATCGTCTCGATGCTTCCGTGCAGACTGGCTCCGAACAGCGACGACGCGACCGCCGGAAGCATGAAGACCGGATGCACCTGCGAGGTGAGCGCCGCGGCGACCGCCCGAGGCCCCGACCCGTGACGGGCGACGCGCATCGTACGGAGTATGGTACCACTACCGTATAGCTGTTGTCCAGTTGACGACTCGGGGGCGCAGGGACGCTGTTGCGGTAGCGCCGGCGGTAATCTTCCCAACGAGTGAGAATGGTGTCGATAGTTTTCAGTCACAGCGACACATTCGTCGGTATGAGCATTCTCGACGTCGCCCGGACGGACGTAGTGACGGTCGGACTCGAGACGACCGCGCCCGAGATGGCCCGAATCATGCGCGACGAGCGCATCGGGAGCCTCGTCGTCGTCGACGACAAGGGGAACGTCGCGGGCATGGTGACCGACCGCGACCTCGTGACCTACGGGCTGACCGGCGAGGACGACCCGCGCGACCTGCTCGCAAACGACGTCCTCGCCCCGCACGTCTTCAGCGTCGACCCGAACGCCTCGGTCCTAGACGTCATCCACGACATGTCCGAGGAGGGCGTCCGCCGGTGCCCGCTGGTCGACGACGGCGAACTGGTCGGGATCGTCACCCTCGACGACCTGGTGGTGCTGCTGGCCCAGGAGTTCGAGCGACTCGCGGCCGTCATCGAGACGGAGTCGCCGCCTCGGTAACGAGGCCGCCGTCACCTCGAACGGTCACCTCGCGGGTCACGAGGTCGCGGTCGGTCACGTCCCTCGACGCTTTATTTCACCGCCTCGAGACGATCACGGCCGTACCGACGCCGTTCGATCCCGTACCTCCTCGGAGGGCCTCGTCGGCCCGACGAGTCGACAGGCGCCCGCTCGAAGTATTCTGCTCGAAACGTGGGTTTACGACCTGATTTACTTTCTACGTTCCAACTGACCTGTGGTGGTATGGGTCGACTAGTTGGTGGAAACAGCGACGGTGGCGAACTCCGGTCGATGGCCGACCGGAGTGGAGTGACTGCGGACGACGACGTCTCGGAGTGGGCCTTCGAGCACGGGGGATCCGGGATTCGACTCTCCTACGAGGTAGCCGATCCGAACGGGTGGACTTTCTGGCAAGACGGCAAGCGGACCGGCGTCGTTTCGGGTGCGATCACCAATCTCGACGAACTCCGGTTGAATCACGCCGACGTGTTCGAGCGGCTTCTCGACGGGGACCGGGAGATCGCGGCAGCGATCGAAGGCGCGTTCCTCATCGCGTGCTACGACGGGACAGACGAGACGTGGGTGATCGTCACCGACAAACTCGGCGCCCGGCCCTGTTACTACGTAGAGAACGACGGGTTCTGGTTCGCCGACTCCGTCAGGTCTCTCCTCTCCCGACGGCCCTCGCCTTCGGTCGATCGACAGGGCGTGAGCGACTTGCTCCTCATGGGGCACCTGTGGGGCGACCGGACCCTGGTCAGGGGCGTTCACGCCTTGCGGCCGGCGACGGTTCTGGAGGCTGACCCAGGAGGCGTGTCGTCCTATCGGTACTGGAAGCCAGATTACGCCGAGGCCGAACCCGGCCGGGAGTATCTCGACGAACTAGCCCGCCGGTATCGAAAAGCCGCCGAACGGACCGCGCGCACGCTTCCGGAGGAAGCGGGACTGTGGCTCTCGGGGGGGCTGGACAGTCGGACCACCGCTGCCGCGTTACGGGAGTGCAGCGACGAGTCGATCGAGTTCGATACCCTGCAAACGTACACGTACGACGCGAATCCGCCGACGAACGACAATCCCAGAATCGCGAATCAAGTCGTCGATCGTCTCTCCCTCGACAACGTCACGGTTCCGTTGACAGCAGAGACAGTCGCGGACAACTTCGAGCAGATCATCGATGTCACCGACGGGATGATGCAGTGGATATCGCTCGTCAACCTGACCGGGACGTACAACGTCGAATCGCCCCCACCGGTGATGCTGGAGGGAATGCAGGGCGAACTCGTCGGAGATCACCCGTTCCGTTACCACCTCGACGGTATGTCACCGGTCGAGGCACAGTACGCGAGCGAGGCCAGCACGACTCCCGACAGAGTCGACGAACTGCTGGTCCCGAACGTCGACCCATTCGAGACGTTTCGCACGGAGGCACGGCGGTCCCCCGAGTCGAGCCACCGGGCGACTGTACTGGACGTTCACTTCCAGAACTACTACAGTCGAAACACGCTGCTCAGCAACAGCGTGATGCGCGACCGTCTCGGGAGTCGAGTCCCGCAGGTCGACGGGGAGTATCTCGAGTGGTGCGCGAGGTTGCCCCGGAAGTACCGGAAGGGGACGTTTCCGTTGACGCGGCGGTTCGTGCAGTCGGACGCCGGCGGCGTTCCCCTCGGAACTTCACGCGCAAAACTTGATCTGTGTCGACAGGTCGCAAGTGAGACTGCCGACGTCACGTACGAGCGGACCAAGGTACGTCCCGACAGACCCTACGCGCTGCATGCGGTCGGTTTCGTTGGGAACGTAGCGATCAACCGCCTCCGCGGGAAGGCGACCTACGGTCGCGGTCAGCTCGCGGACTTCTGGATCCGTGACACCGAGACGCGCCTCCATCGACGCGTCTCCGAACTCGTGGACGACGCCTGTGACCGATATCTCTTCGACGCCGACGCCGTCCGCACGGTCTTCGACGATCACATGACCGGCGCGAACAACGGTTCGTTGCTCTCGAAGGTCACGACGATCGAATACTGGCTACAGACCCACCTCGACTGACGCAGACCGATGGACGACACGGATTCCCCCGACGACCGTTCAGCCCGAGTGTCTCCTCAGCGCGACTCTCGAGAGTCCGAATCGACGTCGGGGCGGGTCCTCGTGCTCGATTCCCATCGCCGACAGGGCGTCGTGGCGGTGCGCTCACTCGGACGGCACGGAAAAGAGGTCACGGCGGCTTCGCATCGCCGGTGGAACTCCGGTGGAGCGTCGAAATACGCCGCACGGACGCTCGAATACCCGTCCCCGAGTGACGAGAACGCGTTCGTCGACGCCATCGCGCGAGAGTTGGGCGAACGAGAGTACGACCTCGTTCTCCCGTCGTCGTCTGCGACGGCACCGGCAGTCGTTCGCAACCGCGAGCGACTGCAGCGACACACCGCCGTCCCGTTCCTGCCGTGGGAGGACTTTCGAGTCGGACTGGACAAGAGCCTGACCGCAGACGCGGCTCGTTCTGCCGACGTTCCGATCCCCGAGACCATGGAACTATCGGAACCGGACGCGGAGGCCGTCGAGGCACGTCTCGACTACCCCGTCGTGGTGAAGCCGAAGCGAGAGGCGGGCCGACTCGGCGTTCACATCTGTGAGACGCGAAACGAACTGACCGCGGCGCTCGAATCTGTCGGAGAGACCCACGGGCGCCCGCTCGTCCAGGAGTACGTCCCGAACGGCGGCGAATTTGGCGTGTACACGCTCTACGACTGGTCCTCGAATCTCGTCGGGCTGACGGTACAGCGGCGTCTCCGGACCAATCCGCCGGGCGGCGGGCCGAGTTCGCTCCGCGAAACCGTGTCCAGGCCGGAGCTAGTCGAACTGGCGGATCGGCTGTTCACCGACCTCGGCTGGCGCGGCGTCGCGATGGCCGAGTTCCGCATCGATCCGCGCGACGGCGAGCCCAAACTTCTCGAGATCAATCCGCGTCTGTGGGGGAGTTTGGCGCTCTCTGTCTTCGCCGGTGTCGACTTCCCGAACCTCCTCTATCAGTGTGCGACGACCGGAAGCTGTGAGCGCGTTCTCGACTACCGCGTCGGCGTTCAGGCGCGCAACCTCACCGGCGAGATCGGACACCTGCTCGGACGGGAGGACCGCTTGCAGGCGCTGCGTGAGCTCTTCTCGCCGGCCGGTGCGCCGTGTACCTTCGACGTGCTCTCGCTGCGAGACCCTCTCCCCGGAGTCGTCCACCTGACCAGAGCGGGGACTGCGCTCTTGGGCGGGGAGACGTGACGCGTTCTCCTCCCGATGAGCGACCTCTGCCGTGGGTAGCTAGAACGGGCCGATATTCAGACGTCTGCTATGTATCGACCACGTCACCCGTGTCGTTCTCTCGGAGCGACACCGGACGCTCCGAGACCAATCGCAGACGGTTCCACGCTAGGTCCAATCGGGGCGACGACGCCCACCTCGACATTCTCAAGACTGCGCTCACGAGTGACGAGTGGAAGATCGGGACTGCTGAAGCCCTGTTCCACGACGAGAACGCTGAGTTGCACGTCGACGTCACCAACACTGAACGGAGCGTCCGAGACGAGCAGGACTCACGAACGGTCGTCGGTGTGGACCTGAACGAGGACAACGTGGCACTCGCCGCGCTGTCGGAGGATGGCGTCGATTGGTGAGCCGTCACGCCAACGCTTTCGCGTAAATCGCACCGGTGCACGTGCACGACCGGTCACAGTCCGGGCAGTCGCGACTCCCGCTCGTCCGGTCGTAGTAGTCGTCGACGGTGTCGAGGCGGGTGAACTCCAGTTTCTCGAACAGTACAGAGGAGTCGATGGTGTGAGGTCGAATCCACGCGACCCCGAAGACGGCGTCGACGTCGTGGGCCTCTCGGAGGAGCTCGAGACGCAATCGCATCAGTTCGGTGCCGAGACCGCGCCCCTCCCAGTCTTCGTGCACGACCCCGGCGTGCATCACGCCGTTCACGTCGCCGATCGGATAGCCGTCGGTGTCGACCGCGAGATACTGCTCTATCCCCTCGCGATGGTACACCTGTGCGATGCCGACGCCGACGATACGTTCGACGTCGACGGCGAGCAACCCGTAGACCGGTAGCTCCTCGTCGAACACCCGATCCAGCGAGTCGGTTAGCTCGAACCCAGTCCGTCGCTCGTACAGCTTCGTGATTTCGCGGCGGTCGTAGGGCCGCGGCGCTCGAAACTGAACGCGCGGCGGGAGGTTCGGATCGGGCGTGAGTGTCACGTCGTTCGGATTCGTATCTAGATTCCCATTAATCCTTCTCGGAGTCCCGGGCGGCGTCACGGAGTCGCGCGACGACCACCCTCCTCTCGTTCGTCGCCACGGTCTCTACGTAGCTTTCGTCGTCGGCCACCGCCGAGTTCGATAATCGACTGTCCACCTCGCGAGCGGTCTTCGACGGGACGCGCTCGGCGAGTGCGACCGGTACGACGAACACCATGGTTTTTGACGGCAGGGACCGTCGTATAATACGATGGACAGATCGGGCGACGAACGTGGAGTCGGGGACGAGTTCGATCACGAGCCGGACGATAAGCTTCCGTACCCGTTGAGTCAGCGCCCGGAGTACTCTCGCGAGGATTTCGACGTAAACGTGAAAAACAGGAGCTGGCTCGTTCTGAGCCCCCTCGACTCCCATCCGGAGTCGATGGACGCCAAGACCGCGTATCAGATCGTCCAGAACTCCGAGCGTATCGTCAGGGGAAGTGGTCGGTTCACTGCCCGTCAACTGGTCATCCCGCCGTTTCAACTTCAAGACGATCTCGAACGACACGCCGACACCGAGATGTTCCTCCGCGTGCTCACGCGGATCAACGACGTGAAATATCCGGGCGTGACCTTCTACGGATTCGCGGTGATTCCGAACGCCGGATACACGATCCCGTCGCTGGTACAAGAGAAGGTCTACCGGCTGTACGAGGGCGCAGACGTCCGATTCGTGTCGGAAGACCTGCTCTGTATTTTGGCCGACGCCGGCTTCTTCCCCGACAACGCGCCCGAGCTACTGGACCCACGCGATCGTTTCAGTACCGAGACCATCGCACCGAATCGAGACATCACCGGCTGACAGAGCAGCGACGCGGGCGACCGAACTGATCGATCGCGTCCGTGTTTACTGTTAACCTTTAACGTGAGCGATCGCGAAGGACTACCCGTGAACGATCGATGTCCCGGACCCGAGATTACGATATCGTGCTGTGGGGTGCTACGGGGTTCACGGGTCGGTACGTGGCCGAATACCTGGCTGAACGCTACGGCGACACCGACCTCAACTGGGCCATCGCCGGCCGGAGTTCGGAGCGGTTGAAGGACGTTCGAGATCGGCTCGTCGAAATAAATCGAGCGTCGGCGGGAATCGACGTCCTGACCGGTGACGCGTTCGACCCGGCGAGCCTCGACGCCATCGCCGAACGAACCGAGGTGGTCTGTTCCTGCGTCGGGCCGTACGCCGAATACGGCTCGAACCTGGTCGAGGCCTGTATCGAGCGAGGTACGGACTACTGTGACCTGACCGGCGAGATACACTGGATGCGCCGAATGATCGATCTGCACCACGAGGAGGCGCTGGACGAGGAGGTGCGGATCGTTCACGGATGCGGCTTCGACTCGGTCCCGAGCGACCTGGGGACGCTACTCGTGCAAAACTACGCGAACGAACAGTTCGATACGAGCTGCTCGAGCGTCGATACGTACGTGTCGACCAGTGCCTCCAGTATGAGCGGGGGCACCTACGCCAGTATCACGGGAACGTACGACGCGATGTCGGGTGATTCCGATGCCCGACGAGCCGTCCGCTCACCGTACTCGCTGGCTCCGGAGGGCGAACGAACCGGGCCCGACGACGGGGTACAGCTGAGGCCGGCCTACGACGACGTCGTCGGGCAATGGACAGCGCCGTTCGTTTTCGCCATCATCAACGAGAAAGTCGTCAGGCGCTCGAACGCGCTCCTCGGCTATCCCTGGGGCCGCGACTTCCGGTACCGCGAGGTCACGCCGACGGGTCCCGGCCCGACCGGGGCCCTCGAGGCGACGGTCACGTCGTTCGCCTCGGCTCTCTTTGGTGGAGCCATGTCGATTTCGCCGCTGCGCGCCCTGGTCAGTCGATTCGTGCACCCGAACCCGGGAGAGGGACCGAGCCGAGACGCGGTCGAGGACAACTCCTTCGAGGTCTGGCTCGTCGGAACCGGACGCGGGCCCGGGTCGGACGGCGAGTTCACCGTCGAGGGGCGGATCGCGGCGGACCGACATCTCGGATACGGGGCGACTCCGTGGATGGTGGGAGAAGCCGCAGTTTGCCTGGCGAGGGGAGAGACCGACACACCGCTGCCGGGCGGCGTTCTCACTCCTGCTACGGGCGTCGGTGCGCCACTCGCCGACCGACTTCGTGACGCCGGCATGACTATCTCCGTGAATCGACGTTCGCCACCGGATCGAAGGAGGGCGCGATAACTCGACGCCCCGAACGGGCACCCCAGTCACCTTTCGAGTCGCTCAGAGTGGTACCGACAGGAAATCAGCAGTCCTGGACGGCGGTGGTACCCATCACACGTCTCGCAGCTGTCGAGTCGTCTGGAACGGTTCGCGGTCGATTCCCAGACGGTGCCCGGACCCAGACCGACTGTCCCGATTGTCCGAATTCCACTCCCGTCTCTACAGAGCGATCTGGACCGCTATCGGGACGGGAGCTATCCATCTTACTCCGCCGAAACGAGAAGTGGGGCAGCAGAGATGAACGAACCTCGTTCTACGCATCGCAGTTCCTTCCGTCGGTTTCGTCGCCCGAATCCATATACGAACGGCGAGACTGCATCCGGCGCAGCAGCTGCGGATGATCGTAGTGCTACCGGATCACCTCAGGCGTTGCGTTCGCTCGCTCCGAGAGGACCTCCAGCGGCCGAGAAGGCCGGCTACGGGACGTCGTGGTCGACGAGCCGCAAACAGGAGCGGGAAGCCGGCGAGTGGAACGACCTCGAGGCCGCCCCGGAACCCGACGACTCCTGAACCCCCCGACTGCGCTCCGTTCCGTCCGCCCCATCCCCCGGCGGACGGCGTATATCTCTATAGTATAGAGGCACCCCGGGGCTCCGGCCGCAGAAACCCGGTCATCCCGGGGGTCGATTTTCGA
>Ga0207797_1002802_pt1 | contig 11950 bp, 15 predicted proteins | sample PRCRCaboRojoPR_6_FD_187275 | JGI IMG/M metagenome (GOLD analysis project Ga0207797, IMG submission 187275) | Marine sediment microbial community from Cabo Rojo, Puerto Rico - PR CR 10% Liquid 1 (SPAdes) | ecosystem: Environmental > Aquatic > Marine > Coastal > Sediment | place: Cabo Rojo, Puerto... | reverse complement strand
TCATTTAAAAGAAATCGCGATTACGAAAAACAGGATATGGGCCCCCTTCTTCTATTTCTTTGCAGGATAGGGTTCTGAAGTGGTGAAAGACTTGAGTACAAGTTTTTATATATTTAGCTTCTATCGGACCAAGTCAATCACTTTTTTTATCTCCTCAAGGAGTTCCGGGCCTTCTCGGTAGATTTGGTAATTTCTACTATTGATCTTTTCTCCCTGCCCCGGGCAAGTTCCAACTCAAGCTCACTTAAATCCCAAACCGAGGTTATAACCGTACTAGATAATTATGAAAAATATTATACACGTCTATAAATTCATAAAATAGGTATAATCAATATAAGGAAGAAGTTTGAACTATAAAAAAAAGGGGGTTCGAATGAAAAGTAAAGATTGCATCAGATTTTCCGTCGGGATCACTTTAATTTTTCTTTTCCTTATTGGATTGGCAAATCCGGGATTTTGTGTAGTTGAAAACGGGGGAGGAGAACAGTCAGTAAAGATAGAAGCTTCAGTCGCTCAACGTTTGATCTTCGAGCTCGCGGGCGGGGAGTCGGTCGGGCTAATCGCCGATCCGATCGACCAACCGACGGCGGAAGGCGAGAGTGACTTCAACGTGAAGACGAACGTTGGCAGTTACGCCATAACGGCAAACTTTGGCGCTTTTGAAGTAGGGGATTCGGAATACGACTTGATCAAAAACGAAAACTTCAAAATAAAATCGGTTCCGGCCGGCGAAGGCGATCCCATCACAGATTGGACCGTCCCTTCAGAAGAGATGACCATCGTCAGCGGAGAAAACGGCTTAACCAACGGCGAGATTACCAAAGTCCTCTACCAGCTAAGCGTAGACTTTTCCGTCCCCATGGGGGGAGCTTCGACGGAGATCGTATTTACCACTACCGCTTCTATGTAAGGCAGCGGGGACTTTTTAGAGAAGACTTTGTCCCACCTAATTATCGATCGGGAGGTTTAGGAAGATGAAAAACAGTTCGAACAGCTTTTCTTTGGGGAACGGAAAGAGAGTCCGATCCCTGTTATTTCCACTTGGATTGTTGTTTCTGCTGTGTTCAATAATAGTCTTCTTCCCCGTCACACTATCCGCCCAAGAAGACGAAGTTACCTTGTCCAAAGAAAAAATGGAGAAAATACGGTCCATAGAAAGTGACGACTACGTATACATATTTTGCAATCCCCTAACCGACCTACGAGTGAAGAAACTAATTCAGGGCGCCAAGATCACGGGGAAAAGGTTCGATTTAAGTGCCAAGTTCTTCGGACCCAGCACTCCTTACGACGCCGAGGAAGTGCTAAAAATACTGAAGGAGATAATCGCCCAATCTCCCAACGGCATTGCCATGGAAGTCGGACATCCAAGCAAATTTGACCGGGCCATCGGGAGAGCCGTAGAAAAAGGGATCCTATTCATCAGTTTTAGCGTCGACGACTGGACGGCCAACCCCCGGCAAGGATACGTAGGCTATAATTGGCAAAGGGAGGGAAAGAGGCTGGCCGACGCCTTATTTGGCGAGCTGCTACCTACTTCTGAAGTAATCATCCTGGATTCGGCAACCAAAAAAGAAAGATCTTGCCACGCTAGAATGAGAGGGATAACAGACCGCATAAATGATTACAACCTTAATTACGTAATTTTGGAGGTAGAACCGGAAAAGGAGAGCGTAAAAAGGACTCTCCTCGCCTATCTCAAAGACCACGAAGCCGACGGAATTGTCTCACTTTGGGGAGAAATTACTAAGCCTTTGGCCGCCGTCGTCAAGGAAAACGATCTAGGTTCTATCGAAACGGGCGGATTTGGCTGCGGAGACTTCGTCAAATTCGTTCAAGAGGGAAGCCTGGACGTGCTGATGAAGGTCATAACGCAGCTTGAAGGGGGCATTCCACTGGAAGATCTACATTACTCCCATATCTACGGCGTCATTCCAAGCTCAGTTACACTTCATGCCAAAGTGGTGACTGGAGAGTAAAAAGAGCTACTTTATATTATATTAATCAAAGGGGGAAAAATGATAAATTTTCCATCAAAGAAAGCGATTGAACTTTCCGTTTCCCTGATTCTGGCCTTAACCTTAATGCTTACTTTCGCTCAACTTGGGTTGGCCGAACAGTCAGTGACAGTCAATGCGGAAATTGGCGCTAAATTGATATTCAATGCAGCTCCGAAGAAACTTAAATTGTCAGTTGATCCCGTCGACAAACCGACTGCACAAGCCGGTCATAGATTAATGGTCAAAACCAACGCTCCTAGTTACAGCATCACGGCCTCCTACGGCACTTTTGAAGTCAACGACTACAGATTGATCGAAAACGGCAACCTTACGGTCGCTTCAGAGGCCCCTGACTCGGGAGAAGGTACCGGTGGCTTTGTCGAAATCGGTGATGAATTAGAAATCTTGGCCGGCGAGAGCGGATATACAAATCGAGAGACCACGTCGGTATCCTACAAACTTGACGTCGATTTTACAGTTCCTTTCGGTGAAGCGGAGACCACGGTAGTTTACACCGCTTCCATGTCCACTTGATAGCGAGATAGCTTTACAAAACACCTCCTATATAAAACCTTGGAAATATTTTTGGGTTTAAATCAGTGACTCTTGGAAGAACTATCTTGAAATTGTAGTTTCAACGGCAATTAGAAGGTATTAGCCTTCCTCTTTCTTTGAAACTAAATATGGGGTAATTTACAAGGTTTTATATATATTGTATTTATGGGAAAAGAGGGGGTCGCGATCGGCGCCAACCGGCGACCTCCTCGCCAGAATTAGAACTGAAAACGAAATAGATTCGATTCTCCATTCCCTGTCCCCGAAAGGAGTTCTGAAATTCTCTCGAAGTTCTTTACTAAAAAAGGAGGAAAGATGAAGATAGAGACGAATCCCATTAGCGCCGCGAAAGAAAGCTCATCCCCTCTCTCAGCCCCATTAATTTCGGTTTCTTTGAGCTTGATCTTTTTGATCAGCGTATCCCTGACAGGTCTCGCCGGCCTTTCCGTCACCCCTCTCTTGCTCGATCTAACCATCGATCCCGGCGGTTCCGGCGGGGGCACGTTGACGGTACAAAATACTGGCCAAGAACCGCTGGAGATAGAGGCACAGGTAAGGGGATTTAAGACTACTGAAAGAGGAGTGGCAAAATTTCTCTCCCCCTCGGCCGCGGCGGAATATCCCTACAGCGGAGAGAATTTCCTTACTCTCGATCCTCAAAAAGCCACGTTGGCAGGGGGAGAAACCAAGGAATTTACTTACGAGGTCAGCTATCCCAAAGAGACCGACCCCTTTGGCGGTAGATACGTGGGAGCCTTATTCAAAGCCACGCCCGTCAAGAAAGAGAAGAAAGAAGAAGGCGGCGGAAGCAGCATAGAAGTAGCTACCCGAGTGGGAACCTTGATCTTACTTCGACCAAGCGAAGAGATTTTGGTCGGCAAAGAGTTTAGAGAATTCAAGATCAAACCGGTAATCGAAAAGCTGTCTGCTAAAGTGGTCTACGGCGGAGATAGGCTGCTCATCTCAACTCTGTTGAAAAATTCGGGCAATATCCATATCCGCGAGAAAGAATTCGAAGGGCAGATAAAAATAATTTCTCCTTCAGGTGATACGATCGAGGAACTAACGATCTCTCCCCACAACGTGCTGCCCGCTACTTCCTATGTCTTGAACGAGTTATGGAGATTGCCCGAAGAAATGAAGGAGGAGCCGGAAGAAACTCATATAGTAGCTGTCAATCTACGAGTGAAGACCCCTTACGGCGAAGTGATCGAAATCAGAGAGTCAAAGGAAATTGATCTGTGAGATCATCGCTAGATTTTCTATATAAAACCTTGGAAATATTTCCGGGTTTAAAGTCAGTGATTCTTGAAAGGACTATCTTAGATTGCTGTCTCAACGGCGATTTTAAGATATTAGCCTCCCTCAACTTTTAGAACCAAAAGTGGGGTAATTTGGGAGGTTTGATATAGCTCTTATCGCTCTTTCCGAAAGCGAATCTTGGTCATAATTATTGGTTCAGTGAAGAATCCCGGCAATTTTACCCGGCAGTTTTTCTGACGCCTTGCATTTAGAGAAAAAGGAAACTATTATTAATTAGATAAAAGGATAAGGAGGTAAAAAATGGCTAAAAAGAACGTCGAATTAATAGAAAAGGCGGGTATAGATGTAGAAAAACTGTTAACCAAGCTCATAGATGCCGCCGCGGCCGAGTTTACCACCTATTATTATTATACCAACCTTCGTACCCATACCGTGGGTTTGGAAGGCGAATCGATCAAAGAGATCGTGGAAGATGCCCGGCTGGAAGACAGAAACCATTTCGAGGCGCTGACGCCCAGAATATATGAACTGGGTGGAAAGTTACCCAACGACATAAAGGAGTTTTCCGACAGGGCCGCCTGTATGGACGCCAAGTTACCGGAAGAGCCTACTACGGAAAATCTTCTCGAAGTCTTGCTGGACGCGGAGAGATGCGCCGTCGGCGTCTATACCGATATCTGTAACTATACCCAGGGCAAAGATCACAGGACGTACGAACTGTCCGCCGCCATCCTGCATGAAGAAACCGAACACGAGGCTTGGTTCGAGGAATTGCTGACAGGGGAACCTTCCGGTCACTTCAGAAGAGGCGAACCGGGAGTCAGTCCCTACGTATCCAAATTCATCCAGAATAAGTAGCAAATATTGTCATTAGAAGAAGGGGTACAGCGGATGCTGTACCCCTTCTTATTTCTTGTGTTAAAATATTCAAAAAAATCTATCTCGACATGTCCTCATTAGGTAACAGAATCAAGCACCTTTTCCTCTCTTTAAAAAAGGAGCTAGGTTGGAGGACGGCAAGGCGTTTCGTGCGCAGCGACTACGACGCGATATCCTTCACGGAAGAAAGATGGGATAACTTGGTTATTTTGGACGGATGCCGATTCGACCTTTTCGACTCAGAGTTGGTTCGTCTAACCGTTCCCGTCAATAAAGTCCATTCCAATGCCAGCCATACCAGAGATTTCTTAAAGATCAACTTCAGCGGTAAAAATATGGATATGGTCTACGTGGCGGGCACACCCTGGATCAAGGATTACGAGAATTCTTTTTGCCACGTGGAACACGTCTGGAAAGAGAAGTGGAGTGAGGAAAAAAATACCGTTCTCCCCGCCGACATGACTGACGTGGCCCTCGATATTCACGATCGATTTCCGGACAAACGCCTAATAATTCACTATATGCAACCCCACTACCCTTTCATCGGTCCAACAGGCGAGAAGATAGGGGAGCAAGCGAGCTTCAAAAGCCTGTACGGCTGGTTAAACGGTGCATCGGTCTGGGATCAGTTGGCTGCGGGCGAGATAAAACAAGGGTTATTGAAAAACGCCTATCAGGAAAACTTGCGGATCGTCCTACCTGAGGTAGATAGGCTGACGCGTAACTTGGAGGGAAAGACGGTGGTCACAAGCGATCACGGCAACCTTTACGGCAAAAAAGTCTCTCTGCTGCCGGTGAGGATCTACGGCCACCAGCCCGGCATAAGGGACCCGGAACTGACGGCCGTACCATGGATAGAGTTATCCTCCAAAAAGCGGTTGTTAAAATGAACCCGGGACTTAACCCTATATTATCTATTCTATTCGTACATGTTAAGCAATCTTTGCTGAGCCCTTTCCGATAGTCCTAGCTTTCCGATATTATCTCGAACACTTTCCAAACTTCCATATCCGGACAAATACCCATTTACTTTGGCCGCCGCGGTCGAATCCGTCAAGTTTTTTTCGTCGGGATAAATTCGTTCGAATTCTTCGCTGAACAAGTTGCTCAATTTCAACTTATACTTCTGATGGTAATCTTCTGCGATATAGAAATTCTCCAACTCCCTGATCTCAGTCCTAATCTGATCTTCGTACTCTTCCCCTAACTCCTCCTTGCTTTCCATTGCGGCTTCTTTCTGAGCTTCGTTATGGTAAAAGGCGATATTCATATATTGCCGGTTGAATCCCCCTACCGTGGGATTGTGGCTTTCCCAAAACACCTCTAACAATTCTTCGTAAGAAATTTCCTCTGGATTATAGTCGATTTGAACGGATTCAGTATGATCGCCGAGATCACGGTAGGTGGGATTCTCCTTCGATCCTCCCGCATAGCCCACCCGGGTTTTAATTACGCCGGGAAGAGCGCCAAATCTGGCATCCGGTCCCCAGAAACATCCTAGGGCAAAGGTGGCGGTCTTCACTACTTTGTATTCTTTTTGATCTATTAGGGGCACACTCGTTTCCTCCTCCGCAGTAGTCGAATTGGAATAAACCCCGCTACTCCCTAGTAGAAGCAGGGAAAAGACGACGACTAAAGCTACGGCCGTAAATATTCTATCGGAATACATAATCTCCTCCTCGTTGAAAACTTATCACGCCCAGCTATTGCTCCATAAATTCGGAAAAGTCAGTATTGATCTTTATGCTTTATGTCAAAATCCCCCCTGAAGAAGCGCCTAATCGTACTCCAGGGGGGATTCGCACTTAATCCGCTTGCAACATTTGAGCCCTAATTTCCCCTGCCGGGTTTAGTTCAGTATGAATGTTGATATATATTTGCCCAGCCAGAATTGCCTCTTCCAATTCTTCGGTCAAAGGCTGTTCGCCTTCTCCAGTCCACTCACCACTAACGAATGCGGAGTTTCCTTCAGGTGGATCGGCTAGAGCGCCTTCTATTTCAGGTTTTCCGAAGATAGTTCTTACCGGCGGTCCGCTTTCTCCCTTCTCCGCCCTATGGAAGTGGGCCATAGTCGGAGTTCCGCTCAAACCTTTATAAGTAATGGCGTAGTGCAGTACGTTATCCTCACGATCGAGCAAGATGACGGCCAAACCTGCCGCGGAAGAAGGGGTCTCTCCCTTCACGGGAGGGACTTCCGAAGCCGTAGTCAACTGGGCGCGCAACAGAACTTCGCCTACCGCGGGTAAACCTTCTATCTTTAAACTTTTGGATATCTTGCCGAAACGGTTACATTCAGCCTCTACCTTTATCGAATCCCCATTATTTGCCTCGAGGTCAAACTCGTAAATGGATTCGGACCGGTTTTCCTGTTTATCATAGTCTTTTTCCAAGACCAGTTCTCCGTTCTTGCTGATCTTTATGCTCTCCACGTAATGACTGGAAGGGTTGCCCACTCTATGAGCCACTTTGACCTGCAAAATACGGTTTCCTCCATCGTAACTTAATTCCATCTTCGAAGGAGGATGAGCCAAGCTCGGGCTGTAAGCCAAAAAGAGTCCAAATAATAGTACCAATGATATGGTGGTTAGCCGACGAGTAGTGTTGAGATTTTTAGCGCCACCTTCTTTGTCCATTTAATATCACCCTTTTGATTTTTCTGTGAAATGTTGACTAATTATTCCAATTTTACTATTCTTATTTATCATGAGTATAATACGTCAGATCTCTTACACCTATTTCCTAGGATTGCCCGTTATAGCCTTTGTCGGCATCTTCACTTATGTATTACTTTTACTCACCTCCTTAGTCATGATCCTCAATAGAAAAAGAATCACCCGATTTCCGCTCAAATATCATAGCGTATTGGCCTACCTGACGATCATCGCGGCCACCGTCCATGCAATTATGGCCATTTCGGCCTACGTCTAACTTGGACATCTTCTCTTCACTCTTTTTCCCTATTCGTCCTCGTTCTTTTCTCTCATCTCCCTTTTCCTCATCGGCATACCATCGATCAAATCGAAGATGTCGCTCATCGCCGTATACTCCTTTCTTCTCAACTTGACTCCCCCGTCCTTTCCCATCAAGATCACTAAAAAATCTAGCGGCGAGACCGCAAATTTATCCCGTAATTGCCGCACGGCCTCCCTTTCCAGGGGAAGATCTCCGGCGAAACTATTACCTTTTTCCAGAACCAGATGAACGATCATATCTCTGTCATCAATTGCATTTTTCCTGGAACTTAGATCGCGCAATTGCTTCCCGTAATCTTCCCTGTCCCCAGTCGGTGAAAATATGAAAAGCGGTCTCTTGTTCCAACGATAGTCGTCAAAATCTATTTTCCTGACCTTCTCTCCTCTCATTTTCTCCTCCCTTTTAGGTTTTCTCAATTATCGCAAGCGGTCATAATGAAAACTCCTCCAGTAGAATTTTATTGATAATAGTATTTTTTTTCAATATAATAGCATCAAGTCACTCGAATTTTGCCCGGAGGTAGCCATCATGTCGGCCGAAAAAACGTCCTTGGTCTTGCCGGATGGGACGAACGATGAGTTAATTTACAATGTTTTATGTAATCTATAACGATTATGAGAGCGAAAAAAATTATCTATAACGACGACCAAAGAGAACTAGCTCGCGAGACGGTTGAAGCATTCTTTCGTAAGATGAAGAAAATTCTTAGCGAACGGTCAAGGGTAGTGGTTTCCATCCCCGGCGGTAACTCCGTAAGACCTTTCTTTAAACTTATCGCTCGGCGGGCGGAAGCCCTTTCCAAAAAAGAATGGGAAAAGGTTCATTTTTTCTGGACAGACGAGAGATTAGTACCCCCCGACCATGAAGAAAGTAACTACCGGCTGGCGGCTGAATTATTCCTCAACGAATTGAGAGAGGAAGGATTGTTGCCCCAAGAAAACGTCCATAGGTTCCATAGTGAAAGATCGAACCCGGAAAAAGAAATAGCCCGGTATTCGCGAAAACTAAAAGGTCTTTCCGGGGGGATAATTCATATACCCATACTAGGGGTCGGCGAAGACGGCCACGTCGGATCACTTTTTCCCCATCGCCCCGAATTACGAACAAGGGAAAGAGATTTTTTCCTGATCGAAGAGTCCCCTAAACCGCCGGCCAAAAGAATTACGATCTCCCCTCAACACATTATCGATTCAACTTACCCTTTCCTTTTCTTCATTGGAGAGAGAAAGAAGAAACCCTACGAGAATTTTTTAACCGAGGAAGCCAATTATCTCGAATTTCCCTGCAAACTGGCCTTGACCGGAGAAAAAACCGCTATCTGTTACGTCATTACCGATATCAGGGAGACCGACCAGACATAGGGGGCGGAAGGAGGAACAGGGCTATTCTTTTCGTCCGGAAACGATAAACCTCTTCGAGTTGGTCACTATTCCTTTCTTTGTATCATAGATTTGGATAAATCTACTCAATTTGTGAAAGTCTCCCTTTTTCTCCCCAAAAGGGGGATCTTGAATGATGGGCGTATGCTTCAACAAGAAGACAATATCTTCGACTGACTCGTAGTATTCTTTAGCGTCGTATTCTCTCCACTTTAACTCCTTAAAACCGGCATCCCGCAGATCCTTTAGACAATCTTTTCTCAACCCTCCTTCCTCTCTATCAAACAGTTGACCACGCCCAAAAACCGTTTTGACGTTGTCCTTGTCTCCGACACCTACTTGCTGAGTGAAAAAGAGACCCCCTTTGGCCAAGACTCGGGCTACCTCGGTACCGTCAAAGGTACAATGTCTGGAACTTACCAGGTCAAAAAACCCGCGGGGAAACTGGAGGTCCTCCGCCCTCATTTTAAAGAACCTGACGTTACGTCGTCGGGAAGAAGACAAATTCTCCCGGGCAGTTTCAACCATCTCCGCCGCCCGATCTATTCCTACAAGCAGGAGGACGGCAGGAGCAATTTCGATTGCCCTTTCTCCGCCTCCCGTACCGATATCCAAAACTACGTCGGAGGAGCGAACCCTTTTATTAAATTCTGTGGAAAAGTCCCATAGTTTTCCTTCCACCACGTAGCTTAGATCGGAAAAATCCCAGCCACTCAACTGATCGGCTTTGTAGTAAAGTTCTCGTAATTGATCTACCGTCGGTTTCATAATATAGATCCTCAATCTCCCATATATGGTAAGCGACCGTTACCCCCTAGCACTGCAATTATCCCTCTATCTCCCTAGACCGGGCAAGCCCTTTACGACCCTGGCTGCCCTCAGCGACTTCCACGAAACGGGCAAAGATCAGCCCGGCGTTTTTATCCTCTTCCACCATGGCTTCCGGATGCCACTGGATCCCCAACTGGAAAGCGCCGCTCCGCCGCTCGATGGCCTCTATCAATCCGTCGCTACTTCTGGCCACGGCCCGAAAACCTTCCGCCACTTCCCGCACGTTTTGGTGATGGAAAGAATTGACCATGATCGAACCTTCGGAGACGATTTCTCTCAATAGACTATCTCCTTCAATTTCCACTCTATGAGTCCGGTGCCAGCGCGGCGCATCCTGATTATGACTGAGCACCTCGCTCTTTTGTTCATTGATGTCCTGGTAAATGTCCCCTCCGGCGGCCACGTTCAAAACCTGAATGCCTCTACAGATAGCTAAAATGGGGAAATCCCGATCGATTGCCCTCTTGGTCAACTCAATTTCTAGTCCGTCTCTGATAGGATCGATTTGAATCAGTTCGAATCGGGGTTCTTCTTCAAAAAGGTTGGGATCCAAATCCGACCCCCCCGAGAGCATTAAACCGTCTATCCTATCCAAGATATTATCGGCTTCGTCGACCAATCCTTGAAGGTGGGGCACGGCGAGAGGGATCCCTCCTGCCCGAAGTACTGCATTTGCGTAAGTCCGTTTGAGCCAGAAGTTTTCTTCCTCTGTGTTGAAACAACAAGTGATGCCGATAATGGGTCTATTCATCTTTCCTCCCTCTAATTAAAGCATCGCTGAGACTCTATCTTTAATTCTTTAATTCGACTTTAAATTTCATTTTTTCCTTTTGGGCATTTAATAATTTTAAGGGATACCACCGGTCCTTTTCACTGCCGCCGTCTACCCCTCTGGAATAACTTCCCAACTTTTGCCACAATGAGGAGGCTTCTTCGCCTAGGGGATCTTTTATATAAAACCTCGAAAAGAATTCCAAAACTTATCTTTACAGAGGAAGAGATATGGACGAAGAAAAAAAGAGAGGAATTTCGTTGGTTCTGCTGGCCGGGCTTCTCTGGGGGGTGGGTAGCTTCATCTCCAAAGTAGGGGTAACTGCCGTTGGTCCTTGGACAGCCGCTTACGTCCGCTCATTGGCCTTTTTCCCTGTCGTAACCGGCTACATATTGTGGAAGGGTGAATTAAGTCTAAACTGGAACCAGGGAACTGCTTATTCTATGGCCGCGGGCCTTCTAACTGGAGCCACCGTCATCTTGGCTCGCCAGGCGTTGCAATTTTACGACGTCAGTCTGGTCAACCCCGTAATCCGTCTAAATATACTGGTCACCCTTCTTCTATCAGTCATCGTCTTAAAGGAAAGAATCAACTGGAAAAAAGGATTGGGAGTGGCCTTCGCTTTGGGGGCCTTAATCTTGCTTTCCACTTGAGGAGTGAGCCATGAACGTTAGCTTTCTTTATTTGATCGGTGCAGTACTCTGTCAGGGAATCAAGACCGTTTTCCTGCGTCTGGGAATCTTGAAGGGTACGGTAGATGAAACTAGGTTTGTCCGGGCCTTCTTCCAAACGGCCTTCGTAGTACTCGCCGTAGCCTGTTTTAAATCCTCTCACCTTTCGATCCCTTTAAAGGTAGAAATCATTTATCCCGTGCTGAACGGCCTTCTGGGAGGATTGGCCTTTATCGCCTTTTGCAGAGGCCTGCAGAAGATCGAGGCCAGTAGGGCCAAGCCGATACTGGCCGTGAGGATGGCCGTATCCGTAATATTGGGAGTGTTGGTGTTGGGAGAAGCGATGACTACGCAAAAAGGGGCGGGAATTATCATGGCCGGTGTGGCCGTATTGCTGCTCTCCTCGGAGAGTTAAACAGAAGGGCGGGGAGCTTTGAAAAAAAGGCCGGGCGAAACCTTCCGCCCGGCCTCATGGTTCAACTCTAGCTAAGAGTCAACTTACTTGTCGATGTAGAACTGGGGCGGTTTGAGCGTAGCGATGTAACTCAAGTGCCAGTCCTGAATCCAACCCGGCATGTGGACTCAATTCCCGCGCCAGAACCTGCATGATCTGATCTCTTCTGGATT
>Ga0207797_1002801_pt1 | contig 11950 bp, 25 predicted proteins | sample PRCRCaboRojoPR_6_FD_187275 | JGI IMG/M metagenome (GOLD analysis project Ga0207797, IMG submission 187275) | Marine sediment microbial community from Cabo Rojo, Puerto Rico - PR CR 10% Liquid 1 (SPAdes) | ecosystem: Environmental > Aquatic > Marine > Coastal > Sediment | place: Cabo Rojo, Puerto... | reverse complement strand
TGATTTCGCTGCATTCCTCTTCGAGAGCTTGCTCTGAGGGAGATGCTTCGAACCAGGCTCCGCCTGTCGTGGCAGTCATGGGTGTCACGGACCGTGGAAGCGTCACTGTGAAGGATCTCCCTGGCAGCACCGGTGTCCATGGCGGGCCCGGTCCTTCGCGAGCCGGTGATGCAGGTGGACGTGGTCTGTCCCGAACGCTACATGGGTGATGTGATAAGTGATATAAACGCGCGCAGAGGCAGGGTGGAATCCATGGAGCCCAGGGGAGAGTCGCAGGAGGTCCGCGCAAGGGTACCGCTTGCAGAGCTCTTTGGTTATACTAGCGCCCTACGTTCGCTGACACAGGGGCATGCCGGATACAACATGCAGTTCCGCGAGTACCGGGAGGTGCCGGGGAACGTGGCGGCAGCCCTGCTGGAGAAGATGGGGATAAGGGCCGGCTTCTGAGCCGGAAGGTCGGAAGGGTCCTGCCCAGGAGAGGGAAAGAGGCAGTTGAACGAGCAGAAGCTGAGGATCAGGCTCAGGGCATACGATCACCGGCTCCTTGACCGGTCGGCCGCGGACATAGTGAGGTCCGTGGCCAAGACCGGGGCCAAGGTGGCCGGCCCGATCCCGCTGCCCACCAGGAGATCGGTGGTCACGGTGCTCAAGAGCCCACACGTGAACAAGAAGTCCAGGGAGCAGTTCGAGATAAGGGTTCACTCCCGGCTTCTGGAGATAAGCGAACCCAACGAGCAGACCACGGAGGCCCTGCGGCAGCAGGACGTTCCCGCGGGAGTCGACGTAGAGGTCAAGACGAAGTCCAACTAGCACTTCTTTCTTACTGACCCGGCCCCTGCCGGGTTAAGAGAAAGCCGGACTGCCGGGCGAAGGCGGTAAGCCCGACGGACGGAGCAGAACAGAAACGCTCGTCCCCCCGCCAAGAGGGGACTTCAGCGACGGGAGAGGCTATGAGCGGCTTGATGGCTCGCAAGGTCGGTATGACCCGTATATTCAGAGAAGGCGGCAAGTCGGTGCCAGTCACCGTCTTGGAGGCCGAGCCCTGCCCCGTTGTGCAGGTGAAGACACCGGAGAGGGACGGCTACGAGGCGGTTCAGATCGGCTACAGCCCCAAGAGGGAGAGCAGGCTCAGCAGGCCCATGGCCGGACATCTGGGCCGTGCCGGGGCAGGCGCTGTGGCCCGTCTCAAGGAGGTGCCCCTGCCGGAGGGCGAGGTCAAGGAGGGCGACACCCTGGACGTGACCATGTTCGAAGAGGGCGAGCTGGTGGACGTCACCGGCTACTCCAAGGGCCGCGGATTCCAGGGAGTGGTGAAGCGCCACGGATTCTCCGGCGGCGACGAGTCTCACGGCAACAAGTCCAAGAGGGTCCCCGGCGCCATCGGTCAGTGCGCCACCCCCTCGAGGGTCTACAAGAACCGGAAGATGCCGGGCAGGCACGGCGGCAGGAAGGTGACGGTCAGGAACCTCGAGGTCGTGGAGATCGACGTCGAGAACAACCTGCTGGTGGTGAAGGGAGCCGTTCCGGGCTCCAAGAACGGATACCTCCTGGTGCGCAAGAACTCCAGGGGAGGAGCGTGATCGGAATGGCTGAGGCAAGGGTATACAGCATGGACGGCAGCGAGGTAGGAACCCTGGACCTCCCCGAGGAGGCTTTCGGCACAGCCGTGAGCACCCATCTCCTCTGGGAGGTCGTGAGGGCCGAGCAGGCCGGCGCCCGCGCCGGGCTGGCCTCCACCAGGGGGCGCAGCGAGGTGAGAGCCTCCGGTCGCAAGCCCTGGAGACAGAAGCACACGGGCAACGCAAGGGCGGGGTCCTTCGCGTCCCCCATCTGGCGGGGCGGCGGCATAGCCACCGGCCCCAGGCCCCGGCGCTTCCACCTGAAGGTGAACCGCAAGGTGCGCCGGAAGGCCCTGGCCGGAATCCTCTCCGAGAGGCTGGGCGAGGGCAACTTCCGCGTAATCCGCGACCTTTCCACCGGGGGCAGGACCCGAAGCATGGCCGACCTCCTGAAGGGAATGGAGTGCAGCGGCCGGCTCACCGTGCTCCTGCTGGAGGACGATGACGAGATGGCCTTCAGAGCCGCCCGCAACATCCCCGACCTGGTGGCCGTGAGCGCGGCCCGGGTTCCCGTGGGGACGCTGGTGAACGCCGAGGTGGTACTGGTGGCCGAAGGGGCTCTCGAGTCCCTCAAGAGGAGGGTGATGTAGATGGACGCCAGGCAGATCATCCTTCAGCCGGTGGTCACCGAGAAGTACACCGTGGCCAGGGAGCTCGAGAACAAGTACTGCTTCCGGGTGGACCCCCGGGCCGGCAAGAGGGAGATAGCGAGAGCGATAGAGGAGATCTTCGGCGTCCGTGTGGTGGGCGTCAGGACCATGAACGTGCAGGGCAAGCTGAGGCGAATGGGACGCAACATCGGCCGCCGGCCTTCCTGGAAGAAGGCCATAGTGGCGCTGGCCGAGGGCGACACCATCGACTTCTTCGAAGGGGTGTAGAGGATGGGAATGAAGAGATCCAAGCCGGTAACCCCCGGCAGCAGGTTCAGGGTCTCCCCCGACTTCTCAGAGGTAACCACCGACGAGCCCGAGAAGTCCCTGCTCCGGCCCCTGAAGAAGAAGGCCGGCAGGAACAACCAGGGGAGGCTCACCTCCCGCAACCGCGGGGGCGGCCACAAGCGCCGCTACCGGGTGATAGACTTCAGGCGAGACAAGCACGGCGTGCCGGGAACGGTGCGCACCGTGGAGTACGACCCCAACAGGTCCGCCAGGATTGCCCTGGTGGTCTACGCCGACGGGGAGAAGAGGTACATCCTCGCCCCCCACAGGCTGGAGGTGGGCCAGAAGGTCCTCTCCGGGCCAGACGCTCCCCCCGAGGTGGGCAACCACCTTCCTCTGAGCAGGATACCGCTGGGGTCCATGATCCACAACGTGGAGATGAAACCGGGCAAGGGCGGCCAGATCGCCCACGCCGCAGGCGCCTCCGTCCAGCTGCTGGCCCGCGAGGGCGGCTACGCCACCCTCAAGATGCCCAGCCGCGAGAACCGCAGGGTTCCCGTGAGGTGCATGGCCACCATGGGCACCGTGGGCAACGCCGAGCACAGCCTGGCGGATCCGGGCAAGGCGGGCAAGTCCCGTCACAGGGGCCGCAGGCCGCACGTGCGGGGCGTGGTGAAGAACCCCGTCGACCACCCCATGGGCGGCGGCGAGGGCCGTTCCAGCGGCGGCAGGCATCCCTGCTCGCCCTGGGGACAGCTGGCCAAGGGCCTGCGGACAAGGAAGAGAAGCAAGGATTCCGACCGGTACATCACCCGGCGGAGGCCTACCGGAAAGAGGAGGGGCTAAGTGACTCGATCTCTGAAGAAGGGGCCGTATGTAGACGGCAAGCTCCTCGAGAAGGTGGAGGAGATGAACGCCTCCGGCAGCAAGAAGGTCATCAGGACCTGGGCCAGGCGCTCCACCATTCCGCCGGAGTTCGTCGGGCATACGTTCGCCGTCTACAACGGCAGGAAGTTCATACCGGTGTACGTTGACGAGAACATGGTCGGCCACAAGCTGGGGGAGTTCGCTCCCACCCGGACCTTCCGCGGCCACAGAGCACAGACGATATAGGCGGGTGATGCAGATGGACGCTGTAGCAAAGGCCAGGTTCGTCAGGGTGTCGCCCCGCAAGGCCCGCCAGGTGGCGGACCTGATCCGCGGAAAGTCCGTGAACCAGGCGCTCTCCATCCTCATGACGGTCCCCAGAAGGGCCTCGAAGATAATGGAGAAGACCCTGGACTCCGCCGTGGCCAACGCGGTGGAGCTATCGGGAGGGTCCCCGCTGGACCCCGATGAGCTGAAGGTATCGAAGGTAACCGTAGACCAGGGCCCCACGATGATGAGGTGGAAGCCCCGCGCCAGAGGCCGGGCCACCCGCATCAGGCACCGCACCAGCCACATATCGGTGACGGTGTCCAGTGAGGCCGCCGAGCTGAAACAGGAGGGATAGAGAGTTGGGTCAGAAGACAAATCCTGTCGGTTTCAGGCTCGGCGTAAGCCGGGACTGGGACTCGGCCTGGTTCGCACGGGGACGGGAGTTCGCGGAGTACCTGCAGGAAGACATGATGATCCGCAACTACATCCGGACCAAGATGGACCGCGCGCAGATCTCGAGGATACAGATCGAGCGCAAGCGCCAGGAGCTCAACCTGACGGTGAACACCGCCAGGGCGGGCCTGGTGATCGGCACCCGCGGCTCCACCATCGACAAGCTCACCAAGGAGCTGAAGATCCTCACCGGCGGCAAGGCGGTGCGGATCACGGTGGAGGAGGTACGCAGGCCCGAGCTGGACGCCATTCTGGTGGCCGAGAACATAGCCCGCCAGATAGAGAAGAGGATCTCGGTCCGCCGCGCCATGAAGAGGGCCATCAGCGACGCCATGCGCGCCGGCGCCGAGGGAATAAGGGTCTGCTGCGCAGGCCGGCTGGGAGGCGCCGAGATGCGCCGGGTGAACCAGTACGCCGAGGGCAAGGTTCCCCTGCACACGCTGCGCGCGGAGATAGACTTCGCCAGACACACGGCCAAGACCACCTACGGAACCATAGGCGTCAAGGTCTGGATATCCCACGGCGAGCAGCTGGGGGAGCAGGAGGGCGTCTCCAGAGAGGTTAGCGGGTGATCGAGCATGTTGCAGCCTAAGAGGACGAAGTACAGGAAGCAGCACCGCGGCCGCATGAGGGGCCGGGCCAAGGGGGGCGACACCGTCGCCTTCGGAGAGTACGGCCTGCAGGCCATCAAGTCCGGCTGGGTGAGCAGCAATCAGATAGAGGCCGCCCGCGTGGCCATCACCAGGAACATCAAGCGCGGCGGCAAGGTCTGGGTGAGGATATTCCCGGACAAGCCCGTCACCTCCACCCCCGCCGAGACCCGCATGGGCAAGGGCAAGGGGGCCGTGGAGGAGTGGGTGGCTCCGGTGAAGCCCGGACGGGTGATGTTCGAGCTGGAGGGCGTGAAGCCCGACAAGGCCCGTGAAGCCCTCAGGCTTGCCGGCCACAAGCTTCCCATCCCCACCCGGATGGTGCTGCGGGACAGGGAGGCAGCCGAATGAAGGCCCACGAGATGAGAGCCATGACTCGCGAGGAGCTGGAGGAGCACGTGAGGGACCTGCGGGAGGAGCTGTTCAACCTGCGGTTCCGAAGGGCCACCCAGCACCTGGACAACCCGCTCCGGATGAGAGATGCCCGGAGGGAGCTGGCCAGGACCCTCACCGTACTGAAGGAGACCGAGCCGGTGCCGGAAGGATCGACCGCGGTTCCGGAGGGAGAGGAGTAGACGATGGCGGAGACAAGGGCACAGAAGCGACAAGTGCTCCGGGGGACCGTAGTCTCCACCGCCATGGACAAGACCGCGGTGGTGGAGGTTACCAGCCTCAAGGCCCATCCCGTTTACAGGAAGCGTTACCGGAAGACCAAGAGATACTACGCGCACGATGAGAACAACGAGTGTCAGGTCGGCGACATAATCCGCATCGCGGAGACCCGGCCGCTCTCGAAGAAGAAGCGCTGGCGTCTGCTGGAAGTGATCGAGAAGGCGCGGTAAAGGGAGCGAGCGATGATCCAGAAGGAATCCAGGCTTAACGTTGCCGACAATTCCGGCGCCCGCCTCGTCCAGTGCATCAAGGTGCTGGGCGGGAGCAAGAGGCGCTACGCCAGGATAGGCGACGAGATAGTGGTCACCGTCAAGGAGGCCATTCCCAACGGGACGGTGAAGAAGAGCGAGGTCCGCCGCGCCGTGGTTGTGAGGACCCGCAAGGAGCTGAACCGAAGTGACGGCTCCTCTGTGCGGTTCGACGACAACGCGGTAGTGATACTGGATGACCTCTTCCAGCCGGTGGCCACCAGGATCTTCGGGCCCGTGGGGCGGGAGCTCCGGGATCACTACATGAAGATCATATCACTGGCACCGGAGGTGATCTGATGCACATACGCAAAGGCGACATGGTCAAGGTCATCACCGGCGAGGACCGGGGCAAGACGGGCAAGGTGCTGAAGGTCTTCCCCAAGAGGCAGAGGGCCGTAGTGGAGGGGCTGAACTACATCCACCGCCACACCAGGCCCTCCCAGCGAAACCAGCAGGGGGGCATCGTGGAGAAGGAGGCCCCCATACATGTCTCCAACCTCAGGGTGGTCTGCCCGTCCTGCGGCGAGGCCGAGGGATATCGGCGGATCCGCGAGGGCGACGGCAGCCGCAGGCGCGAGTGCAAGGCCTGCGGCGCGACCATCTCCGCTGGTTAGGAGGGTGCATTAACGTGGCAGAGAACGTACCGAGGCTGAAGGGAATCTACATCGACGAGGTGGCCGGAAAGCTAAGAGAGCGGTTCGGCTACACCAACAACCACGAGATCCCCAAGGTCGATAAGGTGGTCGTGAACATGGGCCTCGGGCGCGAGGCGCTCGAGAACGCCAACAACATAAAGAACGCCGTCGAGCAGCTGGAGGCCATAACGGGGCAGCACCCCGTCGTCTCCCGTTCCAGGAAGTCGGTGGCCGGATTCAGGCTGAGAGAGGGAAGCCCGGTGGGCGTCTTCGTGACCCTCAGGCAGGCCCGCATGTGGGAGTTCCTCGACAGGCTGATCGGCTTCTCCCTCCCCCAGGTGAGGGACTTCAGGGGCCTGTCTCCCAAGGGATTCGACGGCCGCGGCAACTACAACTTCGGGCTGGAGGAGCAGGCGATGTTCCCGGAGATCAACGTTGACCGGATAGACAAGTTCAGGGGAATGAACGTAACGATAGTAACGAGCGCCGAGACCGACGAGGAGGGCATGGAGCTGCTGAGCCAGCTGGGAATGCCCTTCAGACGGCCCGGGCGCTAGCAGGGGGACGTAGCTTGGCAAAAAAGAGTCTCATAGAGAAGCAGAAGAAGGAGCCAAAGTTCAAGGTCCGCAAGTACAACCGTTGCTCTCTTTGCGGACGTCCCCGCGGATACCTCCGCAAGTTCGGCATTTGCCGCATCTGCTTCCGGGAGCTGGCCAACAAGGGCCTGATTCCCGGAGTTCGCAAGGCCAGCTGGTAAGGGGGCTGAGTTATGTCGATGACAGATCCGATTGCCGACATGCTCACGAGGCTTCGCAACGGCTCCAGGGCCGAGAAGAAGATGGTGGACGTGCCGGCGTCGAACATAAAGACCGGAATCGCGAAGGCCCTTTACGACAGGGGCTTCATCCGCGGGTTCAGGAAGCTGGACGACGGGCGCCAGGGGATCCTGAGGATCTACCTGGCCTATCGCAACGGACAGTCGCTGATAGTGGGGCTGAAGAGGATCTCCAAACCCGGCTGCAGGGTCTACACGGGCGTGAGTGACATTCCCAGGGTGATGGGCGGCAAGGGCATGGCCCTCCTCACCACCCCCAGGGGAGTCCTCACCGACGCCCAGGCCCGCGAGGAGAACGTCGGCGGCGAGGTCCTGCTCCATATCTGGTAGGAGGTTGAGCGGGGATGTCGCGCATAGGCAACCATCCTGTGATTCTCCCGGACAAGGTGACCGCGGAGGTCAAGGGCGGTACCGTCACGGTGAAGGGTCCGCGGGGAGAGCTATCCATAGATCTTCCCGATGGCATCACCACCGAGTCGGGTGAGGGCACGCTGCTGCTCAACCGCCGGGACGACTCACGGGAGATGAAGAGGTTCCACGGAACGTTCAAGCGGCACGTGGAGAACATGGTGACCGGAGTGAGCGAAGGTCACCGCAGGGAGCTTGTCGCCAGCGGAAAGGGCTATCAGGCGGAGGTGAAGGGCAAGGTCGTGGAGATGCAGGTCGGCTTCTCGCACAAGGTGCTGGCCGAGATCCCCGAGGGCCTTAGGGTTGAGGTAGCGCCGGGCCAGAACACCTTCACCCTGAAGATAGAGGGAATGGACAAGCACCTGGTGGGGGCCTTCGCCTCCACCCTGTACAGGATCCGGCCGGTGGAGCCCTACAACATGATCGGTTTCCGTTTCTCCGATCAGCACGTCAAGCGCAAGGCCGCCAAGGTCGCGACCACATAGAGAGGAGGAGACGATGGCACGCAAGGACAGAAAGCGGAGTCTCCTTCGCCGCCACAGGCGGATACGCAAGCGGATCACGGGGACACCGGAGAGACCCAGGCTCTTCGTCCGCAGGTCCAACCGGAACCTGCAGGCCAGCCTGATAGACGACCTGGCGGGGAGAACGCTGCTGACGGTCACCACCGCCAGCCGGGAGTTCCAGAGCGAGGAGTCCGGGGACAAGAAGGCCCAGGCCGGCCGTCTCGGAGCCCTGATGGCCGAGAAGGCAAAGGAGAAGGGCATCGAGAAGGTCGTCTTCGACAGGGGCGGCCATCCCTACCACGGACGGGTCAGGGTCTTCGCCGAGAAGGCGCGCGAAGGCGGATTGAAGTTCTAGAAGGGCGGTTGGCAGTTGGCTAGGGACGACAAGAAGAGGTCCAGAAGAAAGAGAAGGCCCTCTCCCCTCGAGGAAGAGGGGCTGATGGACCGCCTGATCACCATCAACAGGGTGGCCAAGGTCACCAAGGGCGGCAGGACCTTCGGTTTCAACGCCATCGTCGCCGTAGGCGACGGCAAGGGCAAGGTCGGAGTAGGCCTGGGAAAGGCCGGCGAGCTGCCCGAGTCCATCAGGAAGGGCACCGAGCAGGCGAAGAAGAACATGATGAGCATCCCGCTTGTTGAGGACAGGACGATATCGCACAAGGTCATAGGCCGTTTCGGCGCCGGCAAGGTCCTGCTCCGGCCGGCCAGCCCGGGAACCGGCGTCATCGCCGGCGCCCCGGTGCGGGCGGTGATGGAGTGCGCGGGAATAAAGGACGTTCTCACCAAGTCACAGGGGAGCAACAACCCGCACAACGTGGTGAAGGCCACGATGGCGGGCCTCCGGGACCTGCTGCTGATAGACCGAGTGAACGGCATCAGGGAGAGAGAGGCCGCCAGGAGGCAGCAGTGACATGGCTGAGAAGAAGCTGAGGATACGACAGGTCCGGAGCGGCATCAACCGGCACCGCAGCCAGAAGAGGACCCTGGAGGCACTGGGTCTTCACGGCATACGGCAAACGGTGGTGCAGCCGGACAGACCCGAGATACGGGGCATGATAAACAAGGTGACACACCTGGTAGAGGTAGAGGAGGTGGAGGCGTGAGACGTCTGCAGCACCTCCGGCCGGCCAAGGGTGCCAAGAGAAAGAAGACGCGCAAGGGCTGCGGAGGCGGCTCCGGCAGCGGCGGCACAGCCGGCAGAGGCCACAAGGGACAGAAGCACAGGAGCAAGGTCCAGCCCTGGTTCGAGGGCGGTCAGATGCCCATACAGAGGCGCCTGACCCACAAGGGCTTCAACAACCGCAGGTTCGCCACCGAGTACCAGGTGGTGAACGTGGAGCTCCTCGACCGCTTCGAGGACGGCGCGGAGGTGGACCCCGCCGCCCTGAAGGAGGCCGGGCTCATCTCCTCGGTTAACAAGCCGGTCAAGATACTCGGCCGGGGCGAGCTGGCCCGGGAGCTCAGCGTCAGGGCCCACAGGTTCAGCGCCAGGGCGAAGGAGCTCATCGAGAAGGCCGGAGGGAAGGTAGAGGTGCTCGGCTGATGCGAGGCTTCCAGAACGTCATGAAGATCCCCGAGCTTCGCAAGAAGATCTTCTACACCTTCCTGCTGATCGCCGTCTACCGGGTGGGCGGTCACATAACCGTCCCCGGAATAGACACCGCGGCCCTGCAGGAGGCCTTCAGGGGCTCCGGCGGGCTGATGGGCATGTACGACCTCTTCGTGGGCGGAGCCCTCAGGAGGGCCAGCATCTTCGCGCTGGGCATCATGCCCTACATCTCGTCCTCCATAATCATCCAGCTGCTCACCTCGGTGGTGCCCTACTTCGAGCGGCTGAAGAAGGAGGGTGAGGCCGGACGGCAGAAGATGACGGAGATTACCCGTTACGGCACCGTGCTGCTGGCCTTCATCCAGGGCCTGGGCATCTCCCAGTACCTGATCGGGCTGAACAGCCAGGTACCGGGCAACGTGGTTCCCAACTCGGGAATCGGCTTCACCGCACAGACGGTGCTCACGCTCATCACGGGGACGATCTTCGTGATGTGGCTGGGCGAGCGGATAACCGAGCGCGGCATAGGCAACGGAATAAGCCTGATAATCTTCGCCGGCATAGTGGGCCGGCTTCCCGGGGCCATCCAGTCGCTGATCCGCGACGTGTTCGTGCTTCAGCAGACGTCGCTGATCAACGCCATATTCATGCTGGCCTTCATGTTCGCCGTGGTGGCATTCGTTGTGCTGATGACCGAGGCGCAGAGGCGGATACCCGTCACCTACGCCAAGCAGGTCAGGGGCCGAAAGGTCTATGGCGGCCAGAGCACACACATACCGCTGCGGCTCAACACCGCCGGCGTGATCCCCGTGATCTTCGCCCAGGCGTTCATGATGTTCCCCAGCAGCATAGCCATGTTCTTCCCCAACTCGGGGATCGACACCTGGGTCAGGAGCTTCCTGGCCCCCGGCAGCGCGCTGTACATGGTCATCTACGCCGGGCTGATCATACTGTTCGCCTACGTCTACACCGCCATAACCTTCAACCCCCAGGACCTGGCGGACAACATGAAGAAGTACGGCGGGTTCATACCCGGCAGAAAACCGGGCAGGAGCACGGCTCAGTACATCGAGAAGGTGCTGGTCAGGGTGACGCTTCCGGGCGCCATATTCCTGGCGGCCATAGCCGTCATGCCCATGATCATCTCCGCGCAGACGGGAATGAACTTCGCCTTCGGCGGCACCAGCCTGCTGATCGTGGTGGGCGTGGCGCTGGAGACCCTGCGTCAGATAGAGACGCACCTGATGATGCGCCACTACGACGGCTTCCTGGCCAAGGGAAGGATCCGCGGCAGACGATGAGACTGATCTTCCTCGGGCCCCCGGGGTCGGGAAAGGGGACGCAGGCCGAGCGGATATGCCGCCGCATGGACCTGGTCCACCTCTCCACCGGCGACATGCTGCGCGAGGAGGTCAGGGAGGACACGGAGCTGGGCCGGCGGGTCCGCTCCATAATGGAGGCCGGCGACCTGGTGGGCGACGAGATCGTCAACCGGCTGGTCTTCCGCAGGATAGAGAAGCTGCACCGTTTTTTGCTGGACGGCTACCCGCGGAACCTGCAGCAGGCGCGGGAGCTGGACGCCTTCACCGAGAAGGTGGACAAGCCCGTGAACGCCGTGGTCCTGCTGGAGGTCCCCGACGACGAGGTGGTCCGCAGGATCGCAAGCAGGGTGACCTGCCCGGAGTGCGGCTGGGTCGGCTCGGGACGCGACCTGTCGCCGGGAGACCCCTGCCCGGAGTGCGGAGCTGCCCTGGTGCAGCGGGATGACGACAGGCCCGAGGCGGTGCGGAACCGGCTGGCCAAGTACCACCACCAGACCGAGCCCCTGGTTCGGCACTACGACGGCAGGCTGGTCAGGATCGACGGAGTGGGAACGGTTGAAGAGGTGACCCGGCGGATCGAGGACGCCGTGGAGGACATCGGGGGAGGCCCCCGATGAGCGCCGGAGCCGGCCGGGTGCAGGTCGCGCCCGGTCCTAAATCGCTGTTGTTGACTGTCTGCCATAGATTTCAAATACTAGGCGTTCTATTACCGACGGAAAGTGAGGGCTAGGCAAGTGGCTAAGGAGCAGGGTGTTGTCGTGGATGGTACGGTCGAGGAGACCCTACCCAACAGCATGTGCAGGGTGAAACTCGACAAGCCCGAAGGTTGCGTAGCCCTGTGCCACATATCCGGCAAGATGAGGATGAACTACATCCGGATACTGACCGGCGACAGGGTTACGGTGGAGCTCTCTCCATACGACCTGACCAGGGGCCGGATCATCTACCGGTACAAGTGAGGACAGACATATGAAGGTACGCAGCTCTGTAAAGAGGATCTGTGAGTACTGCCGAATAGTGAGGCGGGGCGGGAAG
>Ga0207797_1002800_pt1 | contig 11951 bp, 12 predicted proteins | sample PRCRCaboRojoPR_6_FD_187275 | JGI IMG/M metagenome (GOLD analysis project Ga0207797, IMG submission 187275) | Marine sediment microbial community from Cabo Rojo, Puerto Rico - PR CR 10% Liquid 1 (SPAdes) | ecosystem: Environmental > Aquatic > Marine > Coastal > Sediment | place: Cabo Rojo, Puerto... | reverse complement strand
CTGCGTGCGCGACGAGGACTGTATCTTCGTCGCGGACGCCCGCGGCGACGAGGACGCACTCGGTGGCTACGTGTTCGTCCTCCCCGAACGACTGGCGATGGTGTGGGACGCGGCCGTCGTCAACGAGGTGTACGTCCGGGTCGGCCGGCGCGGGAGCGGCCTCGCGGACGCCCTGTTCGAACGCGGCCTCCAGCACGCCCGCGAACAGTCACTACCGATGGACCGGGTGGTGCTGGACGTCGACCGGGAGAACCGCCGCGCGCGAGCGTTCTACGACCGGCACGGCTTCGAGCACTGGGCCGAGATGGTCGCTCGCGACCTATAGCTGCGGCGAGGAACTGCTCGTCTCGTTCCCACTCGTGAGCGAGGCGGCGACGGCACCCGCGCCGCCGAACACGACGGGGTAGATGATGCCCGCGAGGAGGATACCCGTCACGACGTCCGGCGTGACGTTCTCCGTGGCGAAGAGGAACACACCGGCGATGGAGAGCACGGCGTACCCGAGGGTCACCGTCACCCCGGCCAGCGCCGCGTCGGTCGTCTCCAGCTCCGAGGCGCCCGCGTACCGACCCACTGCGAGACCCGCGATGAGGAGTAACAGGGGCGGGACGACGTAGAGGAGCGCGGTGAACCCGTCCTCACCACCAACGGCGTTGGTGGTCCCGCCGCCGAAGAAGCCGAGGTCGACGACCGTGTTCACGAAGTGGGCGTTGAAGAACACCCAGCCGACGACCTGCCAGACCCCAATCTCGGCGGCCTCGAGGACCCGCCCGAACAGCGAGTTCTGGATGTCGCCGCTGGCGATGATGTACGTACAGAGGTACGAGAGCACCCACGCCCCGGCACCCGCGGCCGCGCCGACGCCGACCGGTAGTTCACGGTCTCCGACTGATACTGACATGGCGTTCCGACCTTGCGCCGGGGACCCGAAGAAACTGGTGGCCGTTCAGTCGTCGTGTGCCACCTCCCGTTCCGCCCACTCCTCGCTCGTCACGGTGAACCGGTAGACGTCCCTCGGGCCGTCCGGGTACAGTTCGTGGTTGCGGAGGAGTCCCTCCTCGCGTCCACCGGCACGGGCGACGTACTTCGAGATAGCGCGATATGAGTTCTCGTTGTCCACGTCACAGTTGACCGTCACGCAGTCGAGGTCGAGGCGCTCGAACGCCAGCGACATCAGGGCACGTGCCCGTTCGCCGGAGTACCCCCGGCCCCAGAACGGTTCACGGAGCCACGTCCCGAGGGTGGCGAGAGACCGATCCCAGTCCACACCGAGCCCGCAGAGGCCCGCGAGTTCACTCGCGCCAGCCTCACCCTCACGCGGGTAGATGGCGTAGTGCGCCCCCTGGTCGGCGGCGAACTGCTCTGCACACTGGTCGAGGAACTCCCGCGTCTCCTTCGGGTGCTCGTGGGGTTCCCACGTCAGGTGTCGGGTCAGTCGATCGATACCGGGGGTGTCCCCACCGACGTGTTCGTAGAGTTCGAGCGAGTCGAGCGTCTCGCCGTCGAGCGCGACCAGACGGAGGCGTTCGGTCTCCAGTTCGCGAGGGAACAGCGACATGGCACGCGGTGTGGTAGCTGGACGGATAACAGTTCGCGACGGGAGCGAAGGGTTCACACACCGTACCGGAGGGGAGCCCACGGCTCCGGACCGTGAGACGTGCGGGGAGGACGGGTCGTCAGCGACGGCTGCGGGAGAAGGAGGTCGCGACGTCGATGAAGAGACCGAGGGGGACCACCAGCGTCTCGGCCGCGGTGGTGACACCGGGCCCGGACCGCTCGCGTCGTCGTCCCGCGTCGGATACCGCGTCGCGCTCGTCGTCCGTGTGCTGCATGATGCCATGCATGACACCTCCGTACTTAAACCATGTGCCCAATTCACGTACCGTCGTCGACGTTGTGGTACGATAGTTTGTTCTCTAGTCGCTTTATATATGTGATTGTACTACATTACGACCTAATACACAGTACCCAACCAGATTAGCCATTACCTACCAAACGTACATCCAGAAGCGCGACGCGCGAAGTGAGCCTCCCTCGCGTCAGACGCCCGTCTGTCACCCGCGGACTCACAGCCACGCCCGGAACCGTCGCCACCGTCTCCGAGAGGGGGAAGGCGTCCGCCGGCGGTTCGAACTCCCCGATGACCGTCACGCTCGGCCTTCGACGTCCCCGAGGATAAGATCGCCCGACCCCATCTCTTCTCGCCGACCGACGGGTCCGTGCTGTGCCCGGAAGAATAGCTATAACCGTGGGCCAGCGCTAGTCCCGCTATGACCGACTGGACGGAACGCTACCGTCCGACCACGCTGTCGGACCTCCGCGGCAACGACAAGGCCCGCGAGAAACTCCACTCGTGGGCGCGCTCGTGGGACGACCACCGGGAGGCCGTGGTCGTCTACGGCTCACCGGGGGTGGGCAAGACCAGCGCCGCCCACGCGCTGGCAAACGACATGGGCTGGGACGTGATGGAACTGAACGCGAGCGACTCGCGGACGAGGGAGCAGATAGAGAAGGTGGCCGGTGGCGCCGCCATGAACCAGTCACTCACCGGGAGCGGCCGACAGCTCGTCATCCTCGACGAGGCGGACAACCTCCACCAGCACAAGGACCGGGGCGGCGCCCGCGCGATGACGGACCTCGTGAAGTCCGCCAACCAGCCCATCGTCCTCATCGCCAACGACTACTACGACATGAGCAGGGGGCTCCGGAACGCCTGTCGAGAGATCGAGTTCCGGGACGTCTCCGCGCGCTCCATCCTCCCCGCCCTGCGCGACATCTGCCGGCGCGAGGAGGTCCAGTACGACGACGAGGCGCTCGAACGCATCGCCGAGCGCAACTCGGGCGACCTCCGTGGGGCCATCAACGACCTGCAGGCCGTCGCGGAGGGCCGCGACCGGCTGACGGTAGCGCACATCTCGACGGGGAGCCGGGACCGCTCCGTGGGCATCTTCGAGTTCCTGGACGGCGTGCTGAAGGAGGAGGGCGCACGGGAGGCGCTCCAGCTGGCCTACGACGCCGAGGAGAACCCTGAGGACCTCCTCCAGTGGGTGGAGGACAAGGTCCCGATGGTCTACGACGGCCAGGAGCTGGCCGACGCCTACGAGTTCCTCTCGAACGCGGACCGCTGGCAGGGCCGGGTCCGTGCGACGCAGAACTACTCCTACTGGCGGTACATCTCGGACAACGTGGCCGCGGGCGTCGCCAGCGTCCGGCGCTCCACCCGAGGGGGCTGGACCCGCTACGGGGGCGCCCCCTACCGCTCCTCGCGCGACGCCACGCGCGACCACGTGGCCCAGCAGATAGCCGAGGCCGAGGGCGTCAGCATCGCCACGGCCCGACGCGAGTACCTCCCGTTCCTCGCGGCGATGGTGGCGTACTGCAAGCCGCGGGAGCTCGCCGTCGCCCTCACTGCCCGCTACGAACTGGACGCCGAGCACCTCGCGTACGTCTCCGGGTCCGGCAAGGACACGAACAAGGTCCAGGGGATAATCGAGGACGCCGAACGACTGCGCGAGGAGGCGGCCGTCGAGCACTCCGGAGGCGCGTTCGCGCCCGGCGAGAGCGATCTCGACGACGACGACGCGGTCGAGGTGGAGCTAGTGGACGACGACGAGGACGAGGGCACCACCACCTCCGACGACGGACAGGCGACGCTGTTCGACGCGGACGACGGGGTGGCAGACGACGACGCAGTGGCGACGGGAAGCGACGCGGACGACGACGAGGACGACCAGCAGTCCGGTCTCTCGGACTTCATGTGAGGTCGGGGTGGGGATACGAACCAGGGACTACCGCGCCCGACCCGTCCCCAGCCCCGGAATCGACGTGCGCTCCTCGACGACGCCCATCACGAGCGACGCCGAGAGCACCATCGCGAGGTAGAACAGCGCCGCGGCGGAGTATATCTCGACGTAGCGGTACGTGTCGCCGCCGATGTCCCGGGCGTAGAAGAACAGCTCGCCGACGGTGATGAAACTCGCGAGCGAGGAGTACTTGATGAGGTAGACCAGTTCGTTCGACCAGCCCGGGATGGCGAACCGGAGCCCCTGCGGGAGGACGACGTGCCGGATGCCGCCCAGTTTCGAGAGCCCGATCGACCGCGCGGCAGTGAGTTGCCCCGAGTCGACGGACAGCAGCGCGGAGCGGATGTACTCGGACTGGTAGGCCGCGGAGTTGATAGTGAATCCGATGAACGCGACCCAGACGGCCGTTCCGGGTATCCACCCCGTGCCGACACCGGGAATCTCGCGGACGTACTGCGTCAGCGAGAGCCCGAAGTAGAGGACGAACAGCTGTGCGAGCAGCGGTGTCCCGCGGATGAGTTCGGTGAAGCTCAGCGACACCCACCGCGTCGCCCTGTTCCCGTAGACGCGGGCCACGCTCAGCGGCACCGCCAGCACCAGCCCCGCGAGGATGGAGACGACTGTGAGCACGACTGTGAGCCACGCGCCGGCCGCCAGTTGCGGGAGCGCCTCGACGCCGAACGCGAGGAAGTCGAAGCCACCGGCGAACCAGTCGAGGACGCCGCCGAGCGGCGCGGGTGCCGCGGCGTTGCGGAGCGCCTCGCCCGCCGTGAGGAACTGCTGGCTGGGGAAGAACGACTCCCGGGCGCTCACGTTGGTCCCCGGCACGACGACCCAGTCGTAGGCCCAGCGGACGACGAGCCACGCCCAGAACGGGACGAGGACGGCCAGCAGCCGGGCGCGGCCGCCGAACTCCAGACTGACGCCGCGACTCTCCGCCGCCGACTCCGCGGGGGCGGCCTCCGTGCTCACGGTCTCTCCCCTCGCCTCGTTCCGCTCGGCTCACCACCGTCGGACTCCCCGTGGCCGTCCGACGAGGTTCGCGGTCCTCCGGACCGCTCGTCCTCGTCGTGCAGGCCGGTCAGGCGTTCGAGGAACTGCGCGGTCCGGGCCTCCTCCGGTGCGTCGAACAGCTGGTCCGGCGGCCCACGCTCGACCACCTTCCCCTCGTCGAGGAACGAGAGCGTGGATGCGACCTCGCGGGCGAAGCCCATCTCGTGGGTGACACAGAGCATCGTCATCCCGTCGGCCGCGAGGTCACGCATCACGGTCAGTACCTCGCCGATGAGTTCTGGGTCCAGCGCCGACGTGGGCTCGTCGAACAGCATCAGTTCGGGGTCCATCGCCAGCGCGCGGGCGATGCCGACGCGCTGTTTCTGCCCGCCCGAGAGTTCGCCGGGGTAGGAGTGGGCCTGGTCGCCGAGGCCGACCCGTTCGAGGTGGCCCATCGCGTCCTCGCGGGCCGCCGCCTTCTCCATCCCGCGGACCTCCGTCAGTCCGAGGGTGACGTTGCCGAGCGCGGTCCGGTGGGCGAACAGGTTGAAGTCCTGGAACACCATCCCGACGCGCCGGCGGAGGTCGTTCTCGTCCATCGCGGCGGCGTCCTCGCCGTCGATGTAGATGTGCCCCGAGTCGATCTCGGTCAGCCGGTTCACGCACCGGAGCATGGTCGACTTGCCGCTCCCCGACGGCCCGATGACGACCTCCACGTCGCCCCGGTCCATCCCGAACGAGATGCCACGGAGCACCTTCTCGTCGCCGTAGGACTGGTGGACGTCCTCGAACCGGAGGAGGTCCGCGTCGGTGCCGCTCATCGCGACCCCTCCCCGGGGATGGTGAACCGCTCGCCGAGGGCGTCGAGCCCCCGGTTGGTGACGAACGTGAGGACGAAGTAGACGGCCGAGACCGCGAGGATGACCTCGAAGACGGCCGTCGACTCCTGGACGAAGAGGTTGAACCCCGTCGTCAGCAGTTCCGCCAGACCGATGAAGAACGCCACGCTGGTGTCCTTCAGAACGATGGTGTACTCGTTCTGGAAGCCCGGGATGGAGCGTCGGAGCGCCTGCGGCACGACGACGTGCCGGATGGCGCCGAGCTTCGACAGTCCCACGGACCGGGCAGCCTCCATCTGTCCCTCCCCGACGCTCTGGATGGCACCGCGGAAGATCTGTGCCTGGTAGGCGGCCGAGCGCAACCCGAGTCCCAGCGTCGCCGCGAAGAACGCGTCCAGCCCGAACTCCGTCCCGAGTACCGACACCCGTCCCCCGGGGAGCGGGATAGGGAGGACGAAGAAGGTGAACGCGAAGATGACGACGATGGGCGTCCCCCGGAGGAGGACGCCCACGTTCCGGACGAGGTCCGCGAGTCGCCCCTTCCCGTACACCTCGACGATGCCCGCCGGGAGCCCCGCGAGGACGCCGACGGCGACGCTCGACAGCGTGAGCAGTACCGTGATGGCGGTACCCGCGAGCAGGAACTCGCGGTTGCGCCAGACGAACTCCCAGTCGGACTGCTGGAGCGGGACGAGCAGCTCACCGACCGCAGGCAGGGCCGGACTCAGCACGAGCGACTCCATCGGTCTACTCGCTACCGAACCACTCGTTCCGGAGTTCCTCGTAGGTCCCGTTGTCCCGCACGGCCGCGAGGCCCTCGTTGATGGCCTGCTGACGGGCGTCGTCGTTCTCGCGGACGCCGAAGCCGTAGCGCTCGCCCGTCTCGTAGACGTACGCCACGACCACGTCGCGCTGGTCGGCGAACGTCGCCCCCACCGGCTGGTCGAGGACGATGGCGTCGATGTTGCCGTTCTCGAGGTCCTGCACGGCGAGCGTGTAGTTGCCGTAGACCCGCTTGTTCGACTCCTGCAGGTCGCCCTCTTCGATGAGCTCGCTGTCGACTACGCCCTCGCCGGTGGTGCCCTCCTGCACTCCGATCATGCGGCCCGAGAGGTCGTCGAGCGACTCCGGCATGAAGTCGCCGCCCTCGCGGACGATGACCGACTGGTCGGCCGAGTAGTACGGGTCCGAGAAGTCGATGACCTGGTCGCGCTCGTCCGTGATGGTCATCGCCGCGGCGATGGCGTCGATGCGCTCGTCGCGCAGCGCCGGGATGAGCGCGTCGAACTCGAACTCGCGCCACCCGCCGAACTCGTACTCCGTCTCCGCGACGATGGCCTCGAACAGCTCGACGTCGAAGCCGGTGAGTTCGCCGTCCTCCTTGATCTCGAACGGGGGGAACCCGGGCGCCGTGCCCGCGACGATCTGCGGGGCGGGCGTCTCGGTCGGCGTGGCCGTGTCGGTGTCGCCACCGTCGCCGTCGCCGTCTCCGCCACCGTCACCGTTGCCGTTGCCGCCGTTGCCCGCGCAACCCGCCAACGTGGCGGTCACGCCCGCTGCACCGACTGCCTTCAGGTACGACCGTCGATCGATGTCTCTGGATACCATACCACTTCTACAAAAACCACCCGTTAGTAGTTTCCCCTCCGTACCGCACCGCCCGGGAACCGAGCACTCAGTCGTCGGTCACGCTGCGGTCTGGACGACCGTCCGGAACGCCCACCGATCTGCGGAGTGTCACCAGCGCACCCACCACGGCGGCGAAGGCGAGGACGGCACCGGCGAGGACGAGGAGTTCGCCCGTCGCGCCGTAGGCCTGCCGTCCGACGACGAGTTCGGCGAAGAGGATGGCCGCGGCACCCCCGGCGAGTGTGCGGACGCGTCCCCGCGAGGCGAGGGCCGTCGCCACCAGCGCCGCGTAGATGGCCATCCCGACGGCGTAGAACCCGACCTGCACGAGTTCGGAGTAGACGAGGACGAGTCGGGGCGAGAGCACCACGTAGACGGGCAACAGGGCGGCGGCCAGTCCGAGTGCCTCCTCCCGGCGTGCGCGAACGTCTATCGCCGAGTCGTACGCCCACGTCGCCGCGGCGAACAGGAGCGTGAGGATGGTGAACGCGGTGACGAAGTGCGCGAGGAGGATGAGCAGTTCGTACCGCGTGACCGTCAGGGCACCGAGGATAATCTGCGACGGGAGCACGAGGGTCGCCCCGGCCAGCGCGTAGCGCACCTTCCGGTCGACGCCCTGTCGGAAGGCCCGGACGGTGGTGCCGAGGACGACGAACCCGGTCACCATCGCCCAGAGGCGGTGGAACCACTCGACGAACGAGGGCCAGTTGGCCGGGAAGAGGCCGAACACGGCCCCGTCACACAGCGGCCACCGGCCGGCACACGTCAGGCCCGCGCCGTCCGCGGCCGTGTAGACGCCGAGGAGGACGAGGACGAACGTCAGCCCGGCCGAGAGGCCGGCCAGTCGGCGTGTCAGTCGGTCCATACGCGCGTTCGGTGCCGCGAGGGCAAATGTCGTTCGTTCCCGGACCGCCTCACCGGATAGCTTTTTACTCCTTCCCGTCGCCGTTTCGGCATGGGACTCGACGAGGACTCTCTCGACTATCACCGGCAGGAACCCCCCGGCAAGCTCGAGATTTCGACGACGAAACCGACGAACACACAGCGTGACCTCTCACTCGCGTACTCACCCGGCGTGGCGGCCCCGTGTCGCGAGATCCGCGACGACCCGGACGCGGCCTACGCCTACACCGCGAAGGGGAACATGGTTGGCGTCGTCTCGAACGGCACTGCCGTCCTCGGCCTCGGCGACATCGGGGCGCAGGCCTCGAAGCCCGTCATGGAGGGGAAGGGCGTCCTGTTCAAGCGGTTCGCCGACATCGACGTGTTCGACATCGAACTCGATCAGGACGACCCGGACGAGTTCATCCGCTCCGTGGCGGCGATGGAACCCACCTTCGGCGGCGTCAACCTCGAGGACATCAAGGCGCCGGAGTGCTTCCAGATCGAGGAGGAACTCCGCGAGCAGATGGACATCCCCGTCTTCCACGACGACCAGCACGGGACCGCCATCATCTCCGGGGCCGCGCTGCTGAACGCCTGCGAGATAACGGGCAAGGACATCTCGGAACTCGACATCGTCTTCTCCGGGGCCGGCGCGAGCGCCCTCGCCACGGCCCGGTTCTACGTCTCGCTCGGCGCGGACCGGGAGCGTATCACGATGTGTGACTCCTCGGGTATCATCACGCAAGAACGCGCGGAGGCGGGCGACGTGAACGAGTACAAGCGCGAGTTCGCCACGACCCGCGAGGGCGGCGACCTCGCGGACGCCATGGACGGCGCGGACGTGTTCGTCGGCCTCTCCATCGGCGGCCTCGTCGACGAGGCGATGGTCCAGTCCATGGCCGAGAACCCCATCATCTTCGCGATGGCGAATCCGGACCCGGAGATCCCGTACCCCGACGCGAAGGCCGCACGCGACGACACCGTCATCATGGCCACGGGGCGCTCTGACTACCCCAACCAGGTCAACAACGTCCTCGGGTTCCCGTTCATCTTCCGCGGGGCGCTCGACGTGCGAGCGACCGAGATCAACGAGGAGATGAAACGCGCCGCCGCGCAGGCGCTCGCCGACCTCGCCCGACAGGACGTGCCCGACGCCGTCGTGAAGGCCTACGGCGACCAGCCGCTCCAGTTCGGCCCGGAGTACCTCATCCCGAAGCCGCTCGACCCCCGGGTGCTGTTCGAGGTGGCGCCAGCCGTCGCGCAGGCCGCCGTCGACAGCGGCTCCGCCCGCAAGGAACTCGACATGGAGCGGTACGTCGAGCGACTGGAGGCCCGCCTCGGGAAGTCCCGCGAGATGATGCGGGTCGTCCTGAACAAGGCGAAGTCCGAGCCCAAGCGCGTCGTCCTCGCCGAGGGCGACGACGAGAAGATGATCCGCGCGGCCTACCAGCTCGTCGAGCAGGGCATCGCCGAACCCGTCCTCATCGGTAACCGTGAGGAGGTGTGGGAGACGAGTCAGGAACTGGGACTCGACTTCGACCCCGAGGTCGTCGACCCGGAGGAGGGGAACCTCGACGCCTACGCCGAGCGGCTCTACGAACTCCGCCAGCGCAAGGGCGTCACCCGCCGCGAGGCCGACGAACTCGTCCAGGACGGCAACCACCTCGGGAGCGTGATGGTCGAGATGGGCGACGCCGACGCGATGCTCACGGGCCTGATGCACCACTACCCGTCGGCGCTCCGACCGCCGCTCCAGATCATCGGTACCGAGGAGGGTGCCAACTACGCCGCCGGCGTCTACATGCTGACGTTCAAGAACCAGGTCGTCTTCTGCGCCGACACGACGGTCAATCAGGCACCCGACGAGGATGTCCTCGCGGAGGTGGCCAAGCAGACGGCCAAACTCGCCCGCCGGTTCAACGTCGAACCCCGCGTGGCGATGCTCTCGTACTCTGACTTCGGGAGCGTGAAGAACCCCGGGACTGCCAAGCCACGGGACGCCGCGGAACTGCTCCGCGAGGACCCGACGGTCGACTTCCCGGTGGACGGCGAGATGCAGGCCGACACCGCCGTGGTCGAGGAGATGCTCACCGGGGACTACAGTTTCAACGAACTGGACGAACCCGCGAACGTCCTCGTGTTCCCCAACCTCGAGGCCGGGAACATCGCGTACAAACTGCTCCAGCGACTCGGCGGCGCGGAGGCCATCGGCCCGATGCTCGTCGGGATGGACAAACCCGTCCACGTCCTCCAGCGTGGCGACGAGGTGAAGGACATCGTGAACCTCGCAGGCGTGGCGGTGGTGGACGCACAGGAGGACTGAGGACCACCGCCGGCGTTCGCTCGTCGCGAGAACTCGGTCCGGACTCCCTCAGGAACGGGACGACACGTCCGTGACCTTCAAGACGGCCTCGTAGTACGTCGAGGCGTCGGCGCTGGCGACGAACTCGACCAGTTCGTCGTGGCCACGGTCGAAGGCGACGGCCTGCACGTCGTAGCGCGCGATGGGGTCCTCGATGTGCTCGCTCTCGACCACCTCGCGTAACTGCTCGAGGACCGCGTCCGTGATGGGGGCCCGGGCCATCAGGCCTCCCCCCGGTTCGTGGCCGTCGCGTACGCCTCCTGTACCCGTCTGAACTCGGCGTGGGTCCCCCCCTGGTCGGGGTGGACCTCCTTCACCTTCTCGCGGTAGGCCCGCCTGACGGCCTCGTCGCTCGCGCGGGCGGAGAGGCCGAGGACGGCGTAGGCGCCGTCGACGGTCGTGGTCGGCCGCTCGGTGTCGTCCGCCGCGCGGTCCCCGAACTCCACCTCCGGGGTCTCGAACGGCAGTCGAGAGCCGAGGTGCATCCCCGGCATCTCGTGTTCGACGAGGACGGCGTGGGTCCCCGCCGCCTCGATGGCGTAGAAGGCACGGGCGTCGAAAGTGATAGCCACGTCACGTTCGGGGAGGTAGAACTCCACCGTGTGTCCCTCAACGGGGACGTCCTCGGCGTAGCGCTCGCCGACGAGGTCGAGGTACTCGCGTATCTCTGCCACCCGTCGGCTGTCACCCGCGAGGTCCGGCCCGCCCCGCTGGACCGACGGGAAGAGACGGTCCCCGACGTAGAACAGACAGGCCGCACAGAGACTCAGGGCGAACCCGATTCCCAGTCCCCACGAGAGCCACCCGGGGACACCAGTCAGTGCCTCGCTCAACACACCCTGAATTGGGCAGCGGAGTTCAAGAATCCGTCGCCACGGGCCGGGTCGACGGAGGAGGCACGACGACAGCGTCCACGGAGTCGGCCACGCTCGCCACCTCGGGCGTCACCGCGGCCACGCAGTCCGTCCTCGGTCCCTGCACGGTCTGCAGGAGGCGGTGCTGCGCCACCTCGGGCCCGCCTCAGCCGATGTAGCGCAGGTCCTCGTCGGTCGGCGCGGGCCCCTGCTCCATCTCCTGTATCTTCTTGACGACCTCCTCCATCTCCTCCGCGCGCTCCTCCAGCGTGGCGTAGTCCACGTCGAACGCGAGCAGGTCCTGCAGCACCTCGAGCACCGCGCGTGCGGACTTGGGGTCGACGAGGTAGCCCGACGTCTCACCCATCAGACAGGAGACGGGCAGGCCGCGACGTTCGCCGAGTCCGAGCAGCAGCCCGGAGACACCGACGATACCCCCGGCCGGTTCGTCCTCGCGGAACTCCACGCCCACCTCACGGAGCCTCTCGACGGCGTCGGCGTCCGTGGCCGCACCGAGTACCGCGTACTCCTCGATGAGTTCGCCGGTGGGGACGCCGCCGAGCGCGAACGCCCGCGTGACGCCGAA
>Ga0207797_1002799_pt1 | contig 11953 bp, 9 predicted proteins | sample PRCRCaboRojoPR_6_FD_187275 | JGI IMG/M metagenome (GOLD analysis project Ga0207797, IMG submission 187275) | Marine sediment microbial community from Cabo Rojo, Puerto Rico - PR CR 10% Liquid 1 (SPAdes) | ecosystem: Environmental > Aquatic > Marine > Coastal > Sediment | place: Cabo Rojo, Puerto... | reverse complement strand
CCCAATGGCGAATTACAACGTGTCGCCCTCGGTCCGGAGTAGCGCGACTCTACCGGAGATACTTTCGCCTTCTCCGCTTCACGCCGGAATCCTGATTGCGGTCCTGTTTGTCCTGCTGGTATTCGTTTTCCTGGATAAATCCGTCTTCGGTTACAAGTTGAGGTTATCGGGTTTGAATCCGGATTTTTCCCGATATGGCGGGATTGACCGGGGAGTTGTAATCATAGCGGCAATGGTTTTGAGCGGAGCGCTTGCCGGGCTCGGTGGCGGGATCAGGATAATCGGCGTTCAGGGCAAGCTGACGGAAGGCTTCCTGCCGATGGTCGGTTACGACGCGATCAACATATCGCTAATCGCGCGCAACCACCCGCTCGGGATAGTTCCGGCCGCGCTATTCTTTGCGTTCCTCGGAGTCGGGGGCGAGGTGGCCGGCCTCTTTACTGACGTCTCCCCGCACCTGGTAAACATCATAAAGGCCGGAATATTTTATCTGGTTACCGCTCAGGCCCTTTTCGGGTTCGTCGAAAAACTTATTTCGGAAGATAGGCTGGAGAGTTTGGCATGATGGAAACGCTCAACTACCTGATACCCGCGGCGTTCCATGCAGCAACCCCGATACTTTTTGCCGCGCTCGGTGGCTTGTTAACTGAGCTAGCGGGTTACATAAACATAGGGCTGGAGGGTACCTTGCTGACCAGCGCGTTCTTCGCCGCGGTCGTAAGCACGCTGGCAGGTAACGCCTGGCTGGGCCTGGCGGCTGGAGCCCTTTCCGGTGTAATGATTTCGTTGCTGCTTGCTACCGTTATCTTAAAACTCAAAGCAAACATAGTGATTGCTGGCTTTGCCACGAACCTGCTGGCAACTGGAGGTACGGTTTTCCTCATGTCTACCTGGTTTGGTGAAGCAGGTGTATTCCGCTCACCCGACATGCCCGTGATACCAACGGTGGATTTACCGCTCATTGATCGTGTACCGGTGCTGGGCGAGGCCCTTAACCACCATAGTATCCTGGTCTACCTGGGCTGGATTTCCGTGGGCCTGGTATCGTACATGATCTATCGCACTAAGTGGGGGTTGCACCTCAGGGTAACCGGGGAAAGCGAGGAAACCGCGTTATCGACAGGGATAAACGTGGAGAGGTTGAGGCTCCAGGCCTTTCTGCTCAGCGGCTTTCTTGCCGGGCTGGGAGGTTCCTACCTTTCGCTTGGCCTGACTCAGTTCTTCATGCGGGGGATGTCGGCCGGTCGTGGATTTATCGCCCTGGCGGCGGTTTACTTTGGTGGTTTCACCCCGCTTGGTGCCACGCTCGCATCTCTGCTTTTTGGGTTTGCCGGCGGGGTTGCAAACTACTTTCAGACTCTGGGGCTGCCATCGCAGTTGCTTGAAATGACACCTTACGTACTTACCTTAGTGGCAATACTGGTTTATTCGATTCGAAGAAGTTCCCAGTACGGACTCACGGAGGAAGAAACTTCTAAATCTCTATGATAGGGGGAGGTCAACTTGGAGAGATCGGAACTGGAAGATAGAGCGGCCGGTTGCCTTGCCGGCGTCGCTATAGGTGATGCCATGGGGTTGCCGACCCAATTTATGCGCCCGGAAGACATAGAGGCTGAATTCGGTTCGATAGACGGATTCGAACGGGCTCCTGGCTGGCACCCCTACGGCGATCATCAAGCGGGATCCGTTACGGACGATACGGAGCAGACGCTAGCGCTCGCCGATGAATTGCTGAGTCGGGGTGGGCACCTTACTACGGAAGCAGCTGCGACGGCCCTGCTCGGTTGGGCGAAGGAGCGGGGGCTGTTGGAAAGCGACCAGATAGGTCCAAGCACCGGGGAAGCCCTGAGGCGGATCGAGTCCGGAACCGATCCGGACCGGACCGGGTTTAAAGGCGTGACCAACGGGGCCTCCATGCGGATCAGCCCGATTGGGATAGTAAATCCCCGTTCGGACCAGGGTTCGAAAAATGAACTAGTAGGAGAAGTTCAAACGGCCTGCCGGGCGACGCACAATACGCCGGTAGCTATTTCGGGAGCTGCCGCCGTCGCCGGGGCAATAACCGAAGGGGTTTCGGGGACATCGGATCTCGGTCGGATTATCCAAGCCGGCAAACAGGTGGGCAAAATGGCATACGGAAAAGTGGAAAAAGAATTACCGGCTCCGGAGGAACTGGATAAGCAAACCGCGCTTGAGGTCATGTCGGGCAGGGTTAGTCCTTCGCTGAATGAAAGAATCGATTTCGCGATTGAGGTCGTCCGGGGCTCCAAAAAGAAGGAAGTGCCCCGTCGGCTTTACGACCTTGTGGGTACCGGCGTGAGGACAATAGAAACCGTTCCGGCAGCGTTTGCCCTTTTGGCCGCAACCGAGGGGGGTCCGATTGAAGCAGTGAAGCTGGCGGCAAATGCCGGAGGGGATACGGACACGCTCGGCGCTATTGCGGGTGGAATTGCCGGGGCTCATGCGGGGTTATCCGGATTTCCAGGAGAATATCTTGCAAAAGTGGAAGCGGTCAACGATCTTAATATAGAAGATTACGCCGAAAAATTGGTGGAATTACGCTTGAAAAGAGGTGAATAATAAATGGCCGATGTTACTGTTTTTGGTTCACCTTTTATCGATCTTGCCTACGGTTTCCCCCTCGGTGGTGCCGGCGAAAAGTTAAAAGTCGGAGTAGATTTGAAAATGGCTCCGGGTGGGCCGGCCGCGAACGTGGCAACGGGTCTGGCCAGACTGGGAGTTGAAGCCTCCCTCTTCGGTAAGGTTGGTGCGGACTGGTTTGGTCAATACGTTAGGGCTTCCCTCGGGGCTGAAGGCGTCGAAACTTCCAATTTAACGCTTGAAACCGGCAAGAGTACCAGTGTGATATTCCCGATCGTGGACGAAAATGGCGAGCAGCGGTCCTATGAACTTTTGAACAACCCTGTTCAGTTCGATCTGGAAACATCCGGGCTGAAAAATTGTTTGAGAGAAGGCGAAGGGTACCTGTTTGCCGACGGAGTGATGCTGCTGGAAGAACCAAGCTCCGAAGCCCTGGTTGAGGCGACCGCAACAGCAGCGGAATCAGGGGTTTCGGTGATATTTGACCCCAACCTGAGACTGCCGACCAGCGCTTTAAAAGCAAGGACCGATTTCCTTGAAGCTATTCTCCAGAATACGGATTACCTCCTCCTGAACGAGGTGGAACTTGAGACCCTGCGGGAAGTGATCTGGCCCGGACGCGAGAATTCGGCGGTGAAGCAGGAAATAATGGACCACGGTCTCACTGCGTTGGTGGTCAAAAAAGGTGCGTGCGGTCACGAAGTTTTCCCCAGGGAAGTGTCGAGCAAATCGGAATACGGTAGCTTCGAGGTAAAAGTCATCGATCAGCAAGGCGCCGGAGACGGGTTTGACGCAGGATTTATTGCAGGATTAGCGTTCGGAATGGACGCCAACCGGGCGTCATTGCTAGGCGGGGCCGTTGGTGCTCTGGCCTGTTCCGGCATGACAGCATGGATACCACTCCCGGACTCCGGAGAACTTAGGGAATTTCTTTACAACCACGGAGAGAACGATCTAGCCAACGAGATTTGAGTGGAAAAGGTTTCCGCAATTACTTCAAGTCGGAACACAGGTAGTATAGTAGGTCTTCCAGGTTTTTCTTTTAAAGAAAACTATACCTGTATACCTGTACCTGGGTTGGACCAAACTCCCTCTCTATTCTTCGCTAAAAGCTTCTGAGTTGGCGTCGATGTAAAGTAAAGCCAGCGGCGCGTCTATTTCATTAGTTGCTTCCTCAAACATTTCAACTATTGTTTCCGGCTCGTATTCCTCCGGAGTTTCAAAGTAAACCTGCCCGGAGCCCGGCTCAACTGAACCGCCGTATTCGATATCGTTTAGGCTTGGTGCTCCTCCTTCGTCTCCTTCGAGAAAGTCCTGAGGTACTTCGAACTTTATCTTCGTGGTCTCGCTGATCTCCGCGCGGGCAGAAATTACCCTATCTCTATCCTGAAAAGTTTTTGCCATACTTTCTTCTCCTGGCGATTTGCCTAGGATTTCGAATCTTACTCGGTAGTACATAATATGAATCAGCCCTCTTTATATTCGAGCCTAATTCTAATAACTATAAAGAAACTTATCAAAGAAAAAGCTGGTGGAATAATCCCCTTTTGGTTCAGCTTAACACTTCGAAAAAAGTTTTAAGCAGTTATTGGAAAACCGGTTCAAGGTCCAGACTCCTTATAATACCGAGCCCCAGGGTTACGAAGAGGCTTGCCAGCAGAAAGGTCGTAAGGTAGCCGCCGAATTTTGCAAGATAACCGCCAACCAGGGACCCGATTACCAGGCTGGCGCCGTTTATCGCGTTATAAATCCCGAATACTTGACCTTTAAGCTGGTCGTCCGAGAGGGAAGAGACGATTACGAGGTTGCTCACGTTTATGAAAGCCCAGCTGCCACCGATGATGACAAAAATGGCCACTGCTACTATCAGTTTGAGGCCGGTTTCTTGCAGGAGCAGAAAAGGTGCAGTTACCAGGGGGAAGAGTACTATCCGGAAAGCAAGCGCCGCGGGCAGAACTCTACGCGGGCCGTGGCTTTTTGTGAAGCGAGCGGCGGGGCGGTAGAGGAAAGTGCTCGAGAGACCGTTTGCAATAAATATCAGGTAAATTATTCCTTCCCCCAGGCCGGCCGAATCCTTTAGAAAAGCGGGAACGGGGACGAAGAACACGGCGAAACCGCTAAACGTGATGCCGACTGCAAAGAGAAACATGGATAGCCGGGGGCCAAGCCTGTCCACTGTCTTTCCTAACTTCCCGGGTTTCAGTAGGTAGTACAGGTGGATGGGAAGATAGCGAAACCGTTCAGTTATTAGATCCCCGGCCTCGACCAGCCGGCCCCGGAACCGGCTCCTGTCAAACTTGACCTCCGAAGGGATCCACTTAACGGCACCGGCACCGCCGGCAAGGCCGAATATTCCAAGAATAATGAACAAAAGGCGTATTGAGGTTCCTTCCACAAATAGAAAGGACGAAAGACTCAACCAGATTAGCCCAACTACCAGACCGAACGTCCAGCCGAGGCCGGAACTAAAGTTGAAAGCACCGATTTTTTCGTCCCAGCTACCCCGTTTCTCCTTCTCGATGATAAGGATAGTGCCGACACTTGCAGCTGCCATCCAGAACAGGATATAGAATGAATTCAGCAGGAGTAGGACGGAGTAAGTGCGAAAAAAACCCATCAGAAGAAATGATATTCCGACTCCCGTTAAACCGAGGACTGCGAAACTTTTTCTTCGATTTAGCCGGTCGGATAAAGCGCCCCAGGTAAGGCTGGCAAATATTCCAACCAGGTTCCCCGTGGCCGTGAGCAGGCCGATTTGCCCCACGTCTTTTCCCAGGTGGAGAACGTAAAGCGGGATCAAAATAGACACGCCGCCGGCAGCCAGGTTTCCGAGGGAGTAAGCGTGATACCAGCGATCGGCGCCTGATATTTCTTCTATCCTTTCGAATAAGCTCTTCAGTAAATTCATGACTCCTTTTATATTTCGATTACAAACAGCTAATCTTTTGGGCTTACTGTTTTCCTAACGAGTCGTGTGCACCAAGTATTTTTACCGTTTCTCCCAGTGAGTCCTCGACGTAAAGAGTCTGGATCAAAATAACGAAGACAATTGCAAGTGGTGAGGCCAGTAGAACCCCCATATAACCAAACAGAACGCCGATGAGCAATTGTGCGGTCAACAAAACCGCCGGAGGCAGAAACACTGCCCGTTTCTGAATTAACGGCGTCAGTATCTGGTTCTCCAGTTGTTGCAGGAGGACGTAGATCAGGACCACGTAAAGTACCATGTAAGGGCCTTCGACCAGAGCGACCAGGATCGCGGGAACTGCTGCCAGAACCGGACCGATAAACGGTATAAAGGTCAACAGGCCGGCAATCAACCCGAGGGCAGGTGCTAGCGATAAACCGATCAGCCAGAGAAGCAGAACCGTAAGCAGTCCTACTGCCGCCATGGCCACGGCCCTTCCAATCAACCACCACCGCAGGGCTCGACCAATAAATACTAGAATTTCCCGGATCCTATCCCTTCTGCCGGAGGGAAATAGCCTGAGCAGGCCACCAAGGTAAACGTCAGGCTCTATGGACAGATAAACGCCGATCACGAACACGAACAGCAGCCCGGCAACCACTCCAACCGTCGTTGTGAAGAACCCGGTGATGTTCCCGAGCAAACCTTTGCCGAGGGGTAGTAGTTCCTCCGGAGCCGGCAAAAAGGACAGCAGGTTTTGACCCCAGGCGTAATTGGAAAGGTAGGATTCGATGATTCCTATTGCCTCGGGCAGCCGGCGGATCAACTTCGAGATTTGCGACCCGAAGGCGGATCCGGTCAACCAACCGCAACCGACCGACGAAAAGAACAACGCTATGACCGTCAGTGCAAGAGCCCACTGCCTCGGAAGGCCGGTCTTTCTTCTAATAAAGTCCGCGATTGCTGTTAAAAATATGGCAAACAGGATTCCCCCGAACAGGATGAAAAGCACGAAGAAGACGTGCCGAAACAGATAAAGAATACCCCCAGCCATAAGGGGAAATACCAACCAGCGAAATAACGAGCTATTAATTAAGTGCCTTTTTTCTTCATTCATTGCTCTTATCCAATATTTTTTTTCACAAATTTCGAATGACCCAAAGGTGCTATTGGTCCTTCAGCACCAGTTATAACAAGGAGGTCGTTTACTTGATTATAACCATCTCTAATTTTTTTGACAATTTTACCGGTTATGGAGTTTCGGCGTCTAAGCTTCGGGCTTCCGAGACCCTGGCAAAGTCTTCTATAAAGAGATCCTTAACTGAGAAATAATTTATAAAACGCTCCTTTCATCGGGCTAAGCTGGAAGGTAAAATAAAAGTGGAGTGAAATAGTCTACTTTAGGAGGTCTTATAATGACCGAAAGTCTAACGAGAAGAAATTTTTTGAAGTGGATGGGGATTGCTGCCAGTGCCATTACTACCGGTCGGGTAGCGACAGTAGCTGGCCAGGAAGGGTACACCGCGGCTCGTTGTAAAATCGGGGAAAGCGAGCTCGTGGAGTTCTCGCAGGAAGTGCGGAGCGGAGGAGTTCCACCGGACGGGATACCATCGATCGACGCGCCCGACTACGTTTCCGCGGAACGGGCCGAAAAAACACTTTCGGGAATTCTGGCGGACGATTCCGTAGTTTTCGGGCTCGAATACGAAGGACAGGCGTTCGCATATCCGAGAATTATCATGGTCTGGCACGAGATCGTAAACGAAGTGATCGATGGCGATCCAATTTCAATTACTTACTGTCCGTTGACCGGATCCGCGATCGGTTACCGGGGAAAGGTGAGCGGCGAAAAGAGCGATTTCGGAACGTCCGGGAAGTTGCTCAACAGCAACCTGGTGATGTACGATAGATCTACGGGGACTGAAAGTCTCTGGTCGCAGATACTGGGGACTTCCCTGCGGGGGCCCCATGCGGGAGAGGGGCTGGAAACAGTACCTCTGGTATGGACGACCTGGTCTCAGTGGAAGGAAAAGCATCCGAATACCTCTGTTCTTACTACTGATACTGGAAATCCCAGGTCATATGGCAGAGACCCTTACGGCTCCTATCAGAAAGACGGGACCTATTACCAGGAAGGTGGGCCGATGTTTGGGGTAATGGAGGAAAGCCGGCGGTTTTCGCCGAAAAAAGTAGTCACCGGAGTGAAAGTTGGCGATTGTGCTCTGGCCGTGCCGAAGGCAGAATTTAGAGAACAAAAAGTGCGCAACGTAGAGATTAGTGGCGAACCACTGCTAATTGTCTACGAAGAAGAACTGGACACAGTGCGCGCGTTTTCCAGGGAAATATCGGGAAGTGTAAAAAGCTTCGAAAAGCAAAATAATCGCCTGATCAGCCGGCCGGATGGTACGACCTGGAGTTCAGATGGAGTTGGGCTTGCAGGACCGCTGGAAGGTCAAAGGCTGACCCCAGTAGATTTCTTCGACGTTATGTGGTTTGCCTGGTACGGGTTCTTTCCTGATACTCGGGTTTTGGAACTTTCTTCCTAAAGCCGGAAGCGGAAACCAGTCGCTTGGGGGATAGGGCTGACCGGAAATGAAGAAAATGATTATTGTCTTCTCTGTGGGCCGGTGAAAAAGAAACTGTCCAATCGGAGTTTTATGGAGGTAATACAATTGGCACCCTGCGGAAAGCCGGTGGCTCTCGCTGTCATGCTCCTGCTGACTTTGCTGGCGACTTTCTCCGTTTCCGCCCACAAATATCTTGAAACGGAAAGTTCACGCACACGGGAAGACCCTGTTCTCGTATCCGATCATCAGGTTTCCTGGGCGGCCTACGAAGAGCTGGAACGCGAAGGCCAGGTCGATTACTACAAATTCAAAGCAGAAAAAGGAGAAGAAATCTACGCCTCGCTGCTTGTACCCAGGATCGACCGATTTTCCGATTTTCAGCCGGATCTGGCCCTGATCGGGCCTGGTCTGCCGGACAAGTTGGACGAAAGAGGTGCACCGCTGGACGTTCGGGAAGGCGAAGGAGCATTAGTTAGAAGGTACGAAGGGGAGGAGAACGAAGTCTTCTTTGAACCTTTTACCCAGACCAGCTACTGGGAGCGTCAGGTCATCCGGAGGCAAGCGCCCGAGGACGGGACTTACCTCGTTGCCGTCTGGAGCTCGAGGCAAGAGGTCGGAAAGTACGTCCTGGCTATAGGTGAAAGGGAAGCCTTCGGACCGGCTGATATACTCGAATACCCCTCAGTATGGTGGAAAGTTCGTATTTTTGCCGAGCGGGAAGTATCCACCTACGTTATAACAGGAGCAATTTTGACCGGGGTCGCAGCTGGTTCCGTCTGGCTGCTTTCCAGGTTTTTATGAGTACCGCTAAGGAAACGGGGTAGAAAGTTATATTAAGTCTGACCGTCAGTAGATTTTAAACTGAGGGAAATCCGCTTCCGTTCTTCGTCGACTTCAAGTACTCTAGCCCGAAGCCTCTGGTTGAGTTTGACTACGTCCCCCGGGTCTTCGACGTATTTGTCAGCCAGTTCACTGATATGAATTAACCCATCGGACTTAATGCCGATATCGACGAAGGCGCCGAAGTTAGTTACGTTTGACACTATTCCGGGAACGACCATTCCTTCCTCGAGATCACCTATCGTATTTACTTCCTCAGAGAATGAGAAAGGTTCGAATTCCGGCCTCGGATCCCGGCCCGGTTTTTCCAGTTCGTCCAGGATATCTTTCAGTGTTGGAAGACCAACGTCAGAACTCACGTAGTCCTCAAGGTCTACCTCTTTGCGAATAGCCGGATCGTTTATGGTTTCTGGTACCGCACGATCCAGGTCATTTGCGATTTTTTCGACCGTGGAGTAGTTTTCCGGATGGACGCCGCTGTTGTCCAGCGGGTTGTCACCGTCGACCACGCGAAGGAACCCGGCAGCCTGCTCGAACGTCTTCGGACCTATCCTGTTTACTTCTTTGACCTGGTTGAGATCGGTGATTTTACCGTTTTCGTTTCTGTACTCCACGACGTTTTCCGCCAGCGTCGGTCCCAGGCCCGAAACGTATGTAAGCAGTTTCTCGCTGGCTGTATTGACGTTTACCCCAACCCGATTTACGCACCTCTCCACGACCTCGGTCAGTTTCTTCTCCAGCAGGTTTTGGTCGACGTCGTGCTGGTACTGACCCACTCCGAGGGATTTTGGATCGATCTTTACCAGTTCGGCCAGCGGGTCCTGCAGGCGCCTGCCGATGGAAATTGCTCCCCTGACGGTTACGTCGAGGTCCGGAAACTCCTCCCGGCCGATCTCCGAGGCAGAATAGACGGATGCACCGTCCTCCCGCACCCTTACTATGGCAATTGATTTATCTAGATCGATATCCCTGACAAAAGACTCGGTTTCCCGGCTCGCCGTTCCGTCGCCAATTGCTATTGCCTCCGGACTGTATCTATCAGCGTATTCCTTGATGGCTTTTCTGGCCTCTCTTTTCGCCTTCTGCGGTTCGTGAGGGAAAATAGCCTGGTGGTCCAGCGGATCACCCTGGGAATCCAGGGCAACCAGCTTGCAGCCGCTCCGGAACCCCGGATCTATTCCGAGTACGGGTTTCTGACCGAGGGGAGGTGACATCAAGAGTTCCTCAAGGTTGGTTTCGAAGACCTCTACGGCGTCTCTGTCGGCTTCTTCCTTGATTTTGTTTCTCAGATCCGTCTCCAGCGACGGTGCCAGAAGCCGGGAATAGCAGTCCTTGACGGCAAGCTCTACCTGGTCGCTTGTCCCGGAGTTTCCTTCAACTACGAGACCTTTGAGTTTCTTTATTCCTTTCTCCTTTGGAGGTTGGACTTTAACCTGCAGAACCCCCTCCTCTTCTCCCCTGAAAATTGCCAGCACCCTATGACTTGGAGCTTTCAGCGCTTGCTCCTTTAAGTCGTAGTACTCACGGTAAGTCTCCTCCTGGTCCGCTTCGGCGTCCTTGAGTTCTGACTGGATGAAGCCGTTCTTGAAAAAGAATTCCCGCATCTCTTCCCTGATATCCTTATCCTCGTTCACCCGCTCAGCGATAATATCCCGGGCGCCCTGGAGTGCTTCTTCCGGTTCGGTTACGTCATTTTCCTCGTCGACGTAGCTCTTTGCCACGACACCGGGATCGATGCCCGGTTGCTGCTGCCAGAGCATATCCGCCAGCGGTTCCAGTCCCTTTTCCTTTGCTTTTTTGGCCCTGGTGGAGCGGCTCGGCTTGTAGGGCATGTAAATGTCTTCCAGCTCGGAGAGGCTATCGGCGGATTCGATTTCCTCCCTGAGTTCGTCGGTCAACTCCTCCTGGTCCTCGAGGGAGTCTATAATGGTCTTTCGCCGGTTCTTGATTTTTTCCGCTTTCTCCAGCTGGTCCCTGATGTTTCCTATTTCAACCTCGTCCAGCGAACCTGTCTTCTCCTTTCTGTAGCGAGCAATGAACGGAATGGTGTTGTCGTCTTCAAGCAGGGATTTAACTGCGCGGACCTGCTCTTCCTTTATGTTGAGGTCTTCGGCAATATCTTTGGTCGCTTTCAGTGTGATCTCTCCTGTGAAAGTTTCTTGGATAGATGTTTTCAGTTATTATAGTTGAATCGGGGCTCTGTTTCGAACTTTTTAGCAGCGAGCGCGGATAATCGGGCCTCACCGATTTGAGCGATGATTACTGCACTCCCCAGTACGAGACAATTTATCAGGGCAAATTTCACGGTATAATATAAGTAAGCGATGTGTAGATCATACAGATTGTTTACGCGATGGAAGAACTTCTCCGTTCTTACCTCAGTAAACGGGAATGGTGATAGAAATGAGTAAGAAATATACTTCCCTGGCCGCTTTTGTCATTGCGTTTCTCCTCATTACGGCCTTTCAGGTGACCACTACTTCTAAGGAAAATGGAGAAGTCCTGGTACCGGGCGGGCAATTTCGGATGGGTATTCCGCGGTCGATGATTACTGATCTCGTGGAACTCGGCCGAAAGGTGCCCCATATGGACGAGGAGTTAGCATATAGCTGGTTTGCCGATGAAACGCCGGAGAACGAAATCACTGTGAACTCATTTTACATTGACAGGCACGAGGTTACGAACGAAAAATATCAGGAGTTCGTAAAACAAACTGGCTATGAGTCCGAAGGGAACTGGGAAAAGTGGAGCGGCGAAGGTAGGAGGGATCACCCAGTAGTCGGGGTTACCTGGAACGATGCAAAGGCTTGCTGTGAATGGCAAGGAATGAGTCTACCCACGGAAGCCCAGTGGGAATATGCCGCCAAAGGTGGTACGGATAATAAACTATTCCCGTGGGGAGACGAGCCGGACCCGGACAGGGCAAACTATCGTGAACAGGGAGAAGATATCTTTGAAGGCCTGATAAGGTTGATGGGTCTACGGGAAATTGATACCAGTCCCGTCGGAAGCTATCCACCAAACGGATACGGGCTAT
>Ga0207797_1002798_pt1 | contig 11958 bp, 13 predicted proteins | sample PRCRCaboRojoPR_6_FD_187275 | JGI IMG/M metagenome (GOLD analysis project Ga0207797, IMG submission 187275) | Marine sediment microbial community from Cabo Rojo, Puerto Rico - PR CR 10% Liquid 1 (SPAdes) | ecosystem: Environmental > Aquatic > Marine > Coastal > Sediment | place: Cabo Rojo, Puerto... | reverse complement strand
AGATGATCTGAAAGATGCTTCCTCCCCATCCCCGGAAAGTGCTCCTCCCGGGGATGGGGCATGCTTTCCGGCGGCCAGTCAAGGCATACCCTGCAATGACCCCTCAAGAGGCTTTCCCGCGGCCGGCCTTTCCTCTTGACTATGAGCGATATATACGCAGCTCATTGAGCCCTATGCATCCTTAATCAAGGTGCGCTCATACCATGAATGCTTCATCCGATCTTCAGGCCCTGGAAGAGGGCCAGGTAGTGAATGGCAAATGGGAGATCATCGAGTTCATCGCCAAGGGCGGCAAGGGCGAGGTCTACCTGGCGACGCAGCTCAACCTGGACCGCAAGGTGGCCTTGAAGGTCATGTCCAAGGAGTTTCTGGACAGCCTCGAGGACCGCACCGAGGAGTACGAGTCCGAGCTGCAGCGCTTTCGGCGCGAGGTGCGGGTCATGGCCAGGATCCGCCATCCGAACGTGCTCCAGGTCTTCGACTTCGATCAGGTGCAGGTGGACGGCACGACCCTGGACTCCATCGCCATGGAGTACGTTCCCGGGCCCACCCTGCGGCAGACCATGCTCCAGGAGGGCTTTCAGAAGGACGAGCCGGCGATCGCCGAGTGGCTCTCCAGATACTTCTTTCCGGTCCTGCAGGGCATGGAGGCTGTTCACGCCAAGGGCGTGGTGCACCGGGACATGAAGCCGGAGAACGTCCTCATCGACGACGAGGTTCCCAAGATAGCCGACTTCGGCCTGGCCGGCGGGCATCAGCTCGACGACATCACCAAGAGCTTTCACGTCATCGGCACGCCGCCCTATATGCCAGAGGAGCAGTCCCGGTGGTCCGGGTCACCATCATCGGAGCTCTGGCCTACGCCGATTTTTACGGCCGGGACCTGCCCAGCATGGCCCAGTGGAAGCGGGCCCTTGAGGCCGGAGGCAAAACAGTCGGCAGGGACCTTTCCGAAGGCGGGCCAACCGAGAGCGGTGGCGGCATGCACCACATGATGCATGGGGACCAAGGGGCCGAAGCTGTCGATCAGGAGGGCGCAAACGGAGGAGGCATTCGCAGCGTGACCTCGACCCGGGCCGGCCGGCTCGGCATCCGTGGGCTCGGCCAAAACGTGAACGAGTGGACCATGGCCGTGAGCGAGGAGCAGGAGACGGAGTTCCATATCCATGGAGGCCTCGGCGAGCTCGCGAGCGAGGACGCCTATCTCGTGCGGCAGCAGTGGGAGGCCTTCGCCAAGGTGGGGTTTCGAACGGTGCTCAACCTTTCGGCCGAGGAGCGATGAGATGGCCTCAAAGGAGGGGCATGTCTGGGGAGCAACCCATACAGGGCATCGGCGAAAGGAGAATGAGGACCGCTTTCTCATTCGCCGCCTGGAGGACCTTGACGGCTTCCTGCTGGCGGTTGCCGACGGCATGGGCGGAGAGGCCGGGGGCGGCATCGCTGCCCAGATCGTCATCGATGCCTTGGAGCACTCCCGGGTTGCCGCTTCGGATCGAGAGCGCACCCTGCTCCGCATCCTGGAGCACTGCGGGGAGCGCATCCGTGAAACGGCAGCCCAAGATCAAGGCCTGGAAGGAATGGGAACCACGGCCACCGTCGCCATAGCGGACAGGGAGCATGTCTCCTGGGCGCATGTCGGAGACAGCCGGATGTACCTCTTTCGCTCAGGGAGCCTCAAGCAGATCACCATGGACCATACCTTTGTCCGGGAGCTCATTGAGGAAGGATCCATGACCGAGCAGGAGGCGGCCCGCCACCCTCTGCGGAACATGCTCGATCAATGCGTCGGCTGCGGCAATATGAGCCCGGACAGCGGCCGACTCGACCTCCGGGCCGGAGACAGGCTTCTTCTGTGCTCGGACGGGCTCACACGCCACGTATCGGACGAGGCCATCGCCTCGATGCTGCAGGCAGGCACGGCGAGGCAGGCAGTGGAGGCGCTGCAGCAGCAGGCCCTGGATGCAGGAGGCAAGGACAATGTGACCGTGGTGATTCTCGATGGGCCGGGCTCCTCTGCCCTTCATGAAGAATAAAGCCTGCTGGAGCATTCCTATCTGGAGGACAGCGGCTGATCGCTGCCCCCATGTGTCCTCCATGGGTTCGTGAAGGGGGTGAAACGAAAAAAGGGCATGCCGGAAAGCTTTCCGGCATGCCCTTTTGTTTGAAGGTTCAGGATGGAGCGCAAGGCGGCATGAGCCCCAACCCCTGGGGTTTGCGCCTCATGGCTCATTCCTCCTCACTTTGCCGCTCCGCTCTGCAGAACCTGCTGGGCCGTATCCTGGATCCCCTCGGGGAACCCGAAGAGCTGAAAGGTTCCGAAGAAGGCCAGTATCCACACCGCAACGAGCGAGATGACCCAGAGCAGAAAGCCGTACTTGAGGAAGTCCATGGGGTGGATGGCCCGCTCCCCCGTATCCGGGTACGTTCCCAGCCCGTAGACGATGGCGTTGTTCGGGGTGCCCACGATGAGGAAATGGGCGAAGGAGGTGGCGAAGGCCACGGCCATGCCCGAGGCCCAGGGCTCGGCCACGTGCCCGGTCATGATGCCCATGGGGATGACGATGGGGCCGAGCAGGGCTGTGGTTCCGGCATCGGACATGAAGTTGGTCATGATCCCGGAAAACGTGGACAGCCCGACCCAGAGGCCTACCCCTTGCGTAATGCCCACATAGCTCAGGATCTTCAGCACGGTCTGGGCCAGCCACAGCGCCGCGCCGCTGTCCTTGAGCAGGGCGCCGAGGGTCAGTGCCCCGCAGTACATGAACCAGGCATCCCAGGAGATGCCTCCCAGGATCTTGCGCCATTCGGTCACCCTGAAAAGCACCGGGATGAGCAGGGCGAGGAGAGCCGGGCCGCCAAGGCCGAGCTCCTCCCCGCCCAATATCCACAGGGCGAGTATGAGGATGAGCATACCCAGGGTCACATACTCCTGGTACTTCATGCGGCCCATCTTGCTCGTCTCGTCCTTGATGGCATCCAGCCCAGGCGTAAGATTCTTCACCTGGATGCGCTTGGAGAAGAACAGGACCATATAGAGGGCCACCACAAGACCAAGGATGGGAACCATGGGAAAGCCGTACTTCATCCAGGTGAAGAAATCCATGGGGACATCGTAGCCGCTCCAGAAGCCCATCATAATCACGTTGCGGCCTCCTGCCGCGGGAGAGCCCACCCCGCCGACATTCAGGGAGAAGCACAGGGCGAAAAGGAGAAACTTGGCCAGGGCCGGGTCGTGCTTGATCTCTCCCGTCGGGCTGTTCGCGGCCACGGCTCCGAAGTAGACCGCCATCATCACCGGGGTCATGAAGGCGCACATGGCATGGGCCGAGATAAAGGAGCCGATAATGGCCATGCTGATGCACAGCACGAACACGGGCATGAGAAAGCCTCGAGTCCAGCCGAGAATCCAGGTGGCCAAGCGCTTGTGCAGGCCGACATCGACCACCACCACGCCCATGGCCAGCACCCCGAGAAGGAACATGGGGGCGTCACCGGCAAAGGTCTTGCCGATCATCTTGCGGGGCAGGAGCTCGAGGAAGTAGGCGAGAATCGGCATGAGAATGCCGGTCAGCCCGATGGGGATGGCTTCCGTGGCGAAGAAGATGATGGCCATGGGAATGATCCCCAGGACGATCATGGTCTTATCTGCGGCCTCCTGCGCATCGTGGGCGATGCCCCAGTCCATCATCTGCTTGGCAAAGCCGTTATCCCGAACAATGTCTATAAGGCTTTGTGGCGTGGGAAGCAAAAAACCGATGATGACAAAGGTTGCAATACCCACGCCCAACCAGAAAAGCTTGTTGGACAGGATACCTCCTCCACCCGAGGGTTCTTCCACTCCATGACTCATTGAAGATGCTCCTTTGTACTTTTTTTCACGATCCGGAGAGCAGCGCTTTCAGGCAGTTGGCATACATCCAGGCTCAGCTGGTCTGGAGCTACTTGTCCCTATCCCTGAGCACCGAGCGCGGGGAGGTAATGATCTCGTTGACCTTGGCCTGTCTGATTCGCTCCTCCTGCTCAGACTTTCGAGCGTAGGCCCTATTGACCTTGCCCACGAGCTCGTCGGTCTTTGTGGGCTTGAGGAGATAATCAAAGGCTCCGAGCTTCATGCCCTCGATGGCCGACTCGACCGTGGCGTGACCGGTGAGCATGATGACCTCGGTGAGCGGCTTGAGCTGCTTGACCTGGCGCAAGGTTTCCACGCCGTCGATGCCGGGCATGGCCACATCGAGGATGACCACATCGAAGTTGTATTGCTTCAGCTTTTGCACTGCCTCTTCACCGCTAAAGCAGGAGGTTACATGGTAGTCGCGCAAAGCGAGGCGCTCTGAGAGCTGCTCTACGAAGTCCTCCTCATCGTCGACGATCAAGACACGTACTTTCATCCTTTGACTCCTTGTGGTAAGCTCATCAGATATTACAGGATTTTATTTCCTGACATATCACTTTGAACACATCCGAGAGCCGCAAGATACCTACGATGCTTTTGTTGTCCGTTACGAGCAGCGACTGGTGCTGTCCGACCACCAGCTGGTGCACGGCCACCTGGAGCGAGTCCTCCCGCTTGACGAACTCCCCTCCTTGCTTCGGAGAGTACATGCAATCCTTTGCCTTGATCCGAGCGGCCTTTTTACAGAGATCTCGCAAGGACTGATCGAACAGCTTGTACTGCTGGAGCATCGTCTTCAAGAACTCCCGGCTGAAACCGCTGGCGGCTGTTCGAGCCAGATCGTCCGAGGTGATGAGATCGTTATACTTCGGCTCCAAGGCCTTGAGCACGTCGAACTGGCTGATCTTGCCCACAACCTCGCCCTTGCTGTTGAGCACGAGGATCGCCCGATGCGGGTAGACATGGGGCTTCGATTCCTTGAGATACTCCTCCTGGGCCCTCTCCAAGGCAAGCACCGCCTCGTAAAGAGTCGCCTCCTCAGACACCGTGGCATACTCCTCCAGAGGGATCATCACCTCTTTAACCTTGATGTCCTTCATTCCCTCTCTCCTTTCTTTTGAAAGCCTGATCCGGGAGCGTCCTGTCCAGCCTCCCCATCCTCGCCTCGCCGATCCGGAGGTCCGCTTGACTGCTCTTCGGGTCGAATGACCTCCCGGGCGAGATCGGATGCTCCGCCTTCGGCAAAGCTTATCGCGGTCATGTGATCTTCCAAGGTGCGCCAGAATCCTTTCTTCCCTTTTTGCTCGAGCCTTTTCTGCTTGGCGGCTGCCTTCACCTTCTTGAGGAGATCCTTCCAGCTGAAAGGAACCATGAGATCGTCATAGGCCTTGTGCTGCATCGCCGCCAAGGAGAGCTTGAGCCCGTTTTTGGGAATCAAGGCGATCACCTTGGCCAGGGGCTGAACAGCCTGGACCCTTTCAATGAAGGGGATCCCCCTCTGGCCGATGCCGGTCAGATCAAGAAGAACAACATCCACCTCCTGACGTGCTAAAAGCTCCTCCGAATCAGACGCGTTGCCGGTCTCCGCAATCTGAAAGCCCTCGGTAAGAAGGCGCGCTTTGATATGCCCGCGAAAGTCCTCATCCAGGCCGATAATCAGAACAGAGATAGGCATTGCAGCCTCAACCGCTCGGCTCATGAGGAGGTTCGCATTGTGTGATCGTATGTACTATAAGGAGCGTTGCTTCTGTGAAAAATATCACAATGAAACACCTAAGCATCCTATATGGCACCATCTGTCAATGAGGATGAGGCGCATCCATCGCTCGATGAAACCCTCGTGGTCGGATGCTTGCTGCTGTCCAAAGCCCCTGAGGCTCCTGCGGCGTTGCATATGTGAGAAGCCAGGAGCGTGAGGCTCACCCTGCAAGGGCTCACCGGCCGGAGCGGGCGGATCGCAATCGATCACGCTCGGCCCAGGCCTGAGGGGAAGCACAGGCTCAGGGCAAGCAACGAAGCGCTCTGAGCCGAAGAGCCTGCCTGTGCAGGAAGCAGCGGATCAGGGCGCATATGCCACTCCGAGGGGCTGGCCCGAATGCTTGTCCGTATGGCTGCAGCTCGACAGCACCGGAGCCGCCTTCGCCGGGATAGGGAGCAGCTCCGTTTGGAGGGCTCTTGACCGGAGCAATCACTCCCTAGACCATACAGAGCCCACCTCGCCTCAGCGCAATACAGGGAGCAAGCCTCCCACCAACCCGCCGGAATCCATTCAGCCCATTGGAGAGGGCCTCGGCGGGGAGGCGCTTCAGGAAAAGAAAGGCTGCTGTATCTGCCTGATGAGCAGGCATAGTATGTTGTTGAAGGTACGACTGTCGAGCCGGGCGAGATGGGTGTGGAGGCACCCTTTCTTACTTCTTCTTTTTCTTATCCTCTTTCTTTTTCGAGTCCATAATCTCCCTGGCGCTCTTGTAGTCTCCCGCCTCGGCAAAGGTGGCTGCTGTAAACGTGTCCTGAATGTTGTTCTTGTAAGCCTGCCAGATGGTGTTGACGAGCTTGTCGATGCTTACTGGCTTCTGCAGGTACTCGAAGGCGCCGAGATTTCTGGATATGCGCTCGTCTTTCTCCGATCCGTGGCCGGTAAGAACGATCACCTGGACATTGGGGTAGCTCTTTTTCATCCGCTCCAGAACTTCCAGCCCGTCAATCCCCGGCATCCGCAGGTCAAGGACAACCACATCGGGTATCTCATCCTTTACAAGGCGCAGGGCCTCCTCGCCGTCATAAGCGATCTTGGAGGCGAGCTCCCTCATCTGGATACGCTCAGACAAGGTGTTTACAAACTCCTGCTCATCATCGACCAGTAGGATCTTGATCTCACTCATGGCATCCTCCTTGTTTGCGCAGTGCATTGTTCTGAGGCGCCCGTGAGCCTTCAACCCTTCTGAAGGCTCACGGGCCTATGGTTTGAATGGTTGTGCCCGGAGATACAGGCGCTCTTTTCATCGGCCGCAAGCCTCGAGTCGGCCTGCAGGCCTGCCCTTCGTTTCCACCAGAACGGGCCGTCAACCATTCTTGCCAGCACCCGCTTAAAGATGAGCCACGCCGTAATACACCGGCACATTCCCCAGGCCGATGGTATCCAGAAAGTCCTGAAGGGTCTCTTTCCGGCCCTGTCTCGTGCCTTCCGCGATGAATTCCTCTGCGTGCTCCGGGCAGTTGCACTCTGCAAAAGCAACTGCGTTGAAAAGGTTTTCCACCCGGGGCTTCCAGGTGAGACGGACCCGTTGCAGGATGCTCGCCTCGCTGGCCGGAGCCGTGCTCGTTCCAAGATGATCAAGGGCGTGCTGGCGGCAGTTCGCCTCTGCAAAGCTGACGGCACCGAAAATCCGTTCCAAGCTATTCTTTACGCTCATCATAACACAGTCAACCTCCGTATTGAAAGGGTTAGGCAGTCAGCTTATATGAAGCAAGACCTGTGCCACAGAATGAGCCCTCAACAGGAGGGGCCTCCCAGGCTTGGGCCGCCCATGGCTCTCTTTTGAAACAAAAAGAAACAAATGTCGAAGACATAATGAATCGAAACGAAACGGAAGGACACAGGGGGGGCGGGAAGGCAAGGAGGAGCGAGGTGCTCACCAGCCACTCTTGCAGCTGGAGGCCTCGCTCAGGCGCGAAAGCGGATTTCGGATTGACACATGTCTTGGTTCGATTGGGCTGACAGAGAGTACATCACCGAGCTTTCGAGTCAGAGCGCCTTAATCCGCGGACGATAAGGGTTTGCCGCAGCTGAGGAAAAGCGGGCTCGTTCCTGTCCGGGCTTACGGATAGGAGTGAGCTAAGGGAAAAGAACCTCGATGCCGGGCTCTTCGGCAAGCTGCTTGGCCTCGGCCTGAACGGAGCGGCACAGGGCTTCCAGGGCTTCCCATGCCTCAGCGGGTATGGCGGCGTGAAAATCGGCTGGGGCGATATGGTTGGCGCAGAGAATGACAAGGCGGCCCCTGTGGTCCGGCAGACCGGCCTGAACATCGAGCCTCGTGCCCTTGGGAGCGCCCTGCAGGGCAGCCTGGATGAGGCTGTAAATGAGCATCATCACAACAACGGGCCTCGTCTCAATATGGACCTTTCGTTCTGCCGGGAGATGGTTGAGCTGCAGCTGGCGGCGTTTGGCAAAGCGCTGGCTCAAGGCGACCATGGTCTGCGCTGCTTCCTCGAGGTCGACCTGCCCGTGCTCCCTGTCCGGGGCATGGGCCAAGCGATTGAGATGGGTGCTCAACGCCTCGCCGCGCTCGAGCTGCTTGCCCACCTTGTCTAAGGAGGACTGCAGCTTTTCCAAGTACTGGAGCATCCGCTCCCGGTCCATGGACAGGATGTCCTGCATGAGCCCGACGGACTCTGCTATAATAGACAGAATGTTTCTGATCTCATGGGTATATCCCGCGGTTACCTCGCCCATAAAAGCAACGGAGCTGGTATCTTCGAGGTTCATGGCGTGTTTACTCTCTTGAGGCATGTGTCGTGCTCGCTCTCAGGCTGCTTGGCATTCCCCGGCAGGGGGGCTGCTCTCTACTGAGAGCCGCCGACTGCCTCCTGCATTTTCTTGATCAGATCGGTGATGTTGAGCGGCTTCAACAGGTAGTCAAAGGCGCCCAGCTGCATTCCCTTGATGCCTTCCTCAGTGGAGCCGTAGCCGGTGAGAAGAAGGACCGGCACTTGGGGGAGCATGCTCTTGAGCCTTTTGAGGACCTCTATCCCGCTCAGCCCCGGCATCTTCAGGTCCAGAACGACCACCTCAGGCGGCTCGGCCTCCGCTATCTCCAGCGCCTCCTCACCGCTGTCGGCCACTCGCACCGCATGCCCTCGGATTTCGAGCCGTTCGGATAATGCGGAGGTAAACTCCTGCTCGTCGTCGACCAGCAATACCTTGACGCCGCTCATAAGCGTCCCCCTTCCGATAAACCTTACTTCATCGGCAAGTAAATGTAAAAAGTGGTTCCCACGTTTTCCTGGCTCTCGACCTGAATATCCCCCCCGAGCTTTTTCACAATGCCATAGGTGATGGACAGCCCCAGACCGGTTCCATACCCTTTTTTCGTCGTGAAAAAGGGCTCAAAGATATGGTTGAGCGTTTCCTTGGTCATGCCGCAGCCGTTGTCCTGAATGGCCACGCCCACTTGGTTCTCGCTTTCCTGCCAGGTTTTGAGGTTGATCCGTCCTCCATCCTCTACAGCCGCTAAGGCGTTGGTCAGGATGTTGAGAAAGACCTGCTCCAGCTGCCCTTGATCCGATGAAATGCGCCCCAAGTCCTCTTGGAGGTCGAATACGATATCCACATCCCGGTCCTTGGCCTCCCGATCCAGAAACGCAGCCACCTCCTGGAGAATCCGGTTGAGATCCAGGAGCTCATACTGGACCTCCAGCCTCCGGGCGAACCCCAGCAGGCGGTAGGTGATGCCCCTGGCCCGCTCTACCGAGCGGAGAATGGAGTCGGCAATCCCCAGCAGCTTGTCCTTCTTCTCGAGCCCTGCCATGTTTTGAACAAGATCCTGCAGCAGCCCGGTTTTCTCATTGATGATGGCCAGGGGGTTGTTGATCTCGTGCGCCACACCGGCTGCCATTCTTCCAATGGAGGAGAGCTTGTGGGTATGCTCCAGCTCTCGAAAGGCGGCTTCCCGCCGTTCATCGGCCTGGCGGATGCGCTTCACTGCAAGATCGGTGAGCTTGTAGGTCACGAGCACGATGAGCACCACACCAATGAGAAATACGGCGAGCATTTGGCCTTTGAGGGCGTACCAGGCGCGAAAGATGTCGCTGCTCGGCTTGACCACAAAGAGAACATACTCGAGCTTTGGAAAGTACACGTAGGAGAGGAATATATCCCGGCCCTGAGGGTCGGTTTTTTCCACCACTGTGGGCTGAAAGCTTTTGGGCGGCATGTCCAGAGGGCAGGTATCCAGGACCTGGCCGTAGAACTTGGAAGGGGTCTGGATGATCCCTTTCCGGTTGAGCAGGAAGGCGTCGCTGTCCGGACCGAGCCCCATGGAGGCAATGATGTTGTTGAGCTGCTCGATGTCGATGCTCGAGCGCAGGACCCAGTTCTGGCCTCCGGGGCTCCTTCTTTCCACGGCCATCACGAGATGGGGAAACTTGCGGTAGCCGAGGAATACGTCGCTGATGTAGCTCCCCTTGATGCGCACCTCCTGATAGGCCTCATGGCTTGAGTAGTCCTTCCCCTCGAGATTGTAGGGGCCGACATAGTTGACCTGGACACCACTCGGATTGATGAGCCCAAGATCGACAAAGCCGGAGAAGTTCTCCTGCATGGTATAGAATATCTCGCGGAGCCTTTCCGGCTTGCTGAGCGCTTCATCGGAGTAGGCGTGGGCGATATACTGAATCGCGCTCAACCGCTCCTGGAGAAAGAGCTGCATGGAGTGCTTCGACTTGTTGACCAGGGCGTGAAGCTGCTCCAGGGTCTCCCGCTTGAGCGAGCTCTGATATTGATGGTAGTTGATCACCGCCATGATGGACAATGGAACGATGGTGACGGTGATCATGAGCAGAAACATGTTCCGCCGCAGCTTCGTGTAGCGCAAGAGGGATCCTTCCCTTTCCTGGCTGACATCAAACCAGTCGGCAATGGCTGAGCGCAGCTTTCCGATCAAGACTCTTCCCCCTCACGGCTGCCGATTTGCCGCTGGTCGATCTCCGAGCCAGGCCCCATCGCCTCCTGGCTTCCTTCCAGGCCCGAACGGTCGACCAGAATGGCCTCGGAAGCGAGCCGCCCCTCGGCCAAGGCCTGCAAGGCCTGCTCGTACGAAGCAACGACCGAGTCGAAGATCTGCACCTTCTTCCAGCGGAGGTAATCGAAGTACTCAGCCTCTATGCCCCCGCATATCACCACCTGAACGTTTTCGTTGATGATGAGCTGGCAGAGCTCTTCAGCCGAGGCCCGGGGCAAGACGAGGACCCGGTCCTCTTCGATCGTTCCGTCTTGGCCGACACGGCCGATCCAAACCTCGCTGCAGAGGTCAAATCGCGGGGCCACCTCCTCGCCTTCCAGGAGCACCATCACCTTCTGCATGCTGCGTCTCTGTTTTGTTTTGATTCACATTGTTTAAAGGTCAATTTCATATTGTTTCATTTTGCGCCAAAGGGTGCTTCGGCCCCAGCCCAGAATCTCCGCTGCCTTGGACCGCTTGCCTTTGGCCTGGTAGAGCGCATCGAGGATCATCTTCTTTTCCAGCTCCGGCCAGCTCGAGGCCGACTCCCGGGGATCCTGCTTGTCCACGGCCTCCACAGGCCCGGCGGGCTCCGGGGAAGGACCCGGCTCGTCATCTCGCTCTTCCAGAAGGTAGCCGGGGATGTGCTCCATCTGGATCTCGCTTTCGGAGCACACGTTCACGGCGAACTCCACGATGTTCTTCAGCTCCCGGACGTTTCCGGGGTAGGAGTAGCTCTGAAGGAAGCGCCTCGTTTCCTTGGAAAACCCCCGGATTGATTTGCCGAACTTGCCGACATATAATTGCAAAAAATGATCCATCAAAAGCGAGACATCGCCCTGCCGTTCCCGGAGCGGCGGGAGGTGGATCCGGACCACATTGAGCCGGTACATGAGGTCCTCCCGGAAGCGGCCTTCCTGGACCATCTTCTGCAGGTTCTGGTGGGTCGCGCCGATGATGCGGACGTCAAGCTGCACCCCCTTGGTGCTGCCCAGGGGATACACCACCTGGTCATCCAGAAATGAGAGGAGCTTGACCTGCAAGGGAAGGGGGAGGTCGCCTATCTCGGTCAAGAAGAGCGTTCCGTTGTGGGCCAGCTTGAAACGGCCGGGCTTGTTCTCGGTGGCCCCAGTAAAGGCGCCTTTGCGGTGGCCGAACAGCTCGGACTCGAGAAGCGTCTCCGGCAGCGCGCCGCAGTTGACCTTCACAAAAGGCCCCTTGGCCCGGGTGGAGTGCTGATGGATCACCTCAGCCAGAATATCCTTCCCTGTTCCGGTTTCACCCGTGACGAGCACCGAGGAGTCGGTTTGCGCAATGCCCGGCACCATGCGGAAAACGCGTTCCATC
>Ga0207797_1002797_pt1 | contig 11958 bp, 12 predicted proteins | sample PRCRCaboRojoPR_6_FD_187275 | JGI IMG/M metagenome (GOLD analysis project Ga0207797, IMG submission 187275) | Marine sediment microbial community from Cabo Rojo, Puerto Rico - PR CR 10% Liquid 1 (SPAdes) | ecosystem: Environmental > Aquatic > Marine > Coastal > Sediment | place: Cabo Rojo, Puerto... | reverse complement strand
CAAGGAGCAGAAATGCCGAGCATTTCCCTCCTTGGAAAAGCCAGGCGAGAGCCTGGCTCGCCAATGAAGCGAGCGGGAACTCCTTCCCGCAAAGCTGAATGCAGCGTGCAAAAAGGAATGGCTTTTTGCGCAACGCTGTATTGGAGAACAGCCGGCCCCTGGAGTGCTTCGTGGCGCCTGCCTCGAGTTGAGCACCGCACCCGGGATCGCGCATCTGAGAGAATGCTTCCGATCCGTCTGTCCATCTGCCCAATGCCGTTGGCGAATAGTCACCCCAGGATGTATCCCGGGCCGCCCCTCCTGTCAACCTTTTCATGATAATGGTTGACAGATCCCGGCCCTCGTGTTGCCACCAAACACCTCTTCTGCTATCCCTGAACATCTTACGAATGAGGGCAATAAGGAGCTCACTTTGTGTGCGCTGCTCTCAGAGAGAGGTCTACGACCGGTACCGGCCGTCTGTTTTTCGCGGACATCACACGAGGGAGGCATGTCAAAACGGTCCAGCCGGGACACGATCCTCGAAGCACTCAGGCAGGGCAAAACCGTGTCGGGCCAGGAGCTGGCCGACGCAGCCGGCCTCAGTCGAACGGCTGTCTGGAAGCACATCCGATTTTTGCGGCGAGAGGGATACACTATCGAATCCCAGGCCGGAAGCGGCTACCGTCTTTGCTCGATTCCGGACGGCCTTCCGGCCAGGGAGATCGCAGCCGGGCTCGACGAAAGCCTCTTCGGGCATCGCATTGTTTCCCTGGAAGAAACCGACTCCACGCAGCGAGAGGCCAGCGAGCTGGCCCGTCAGGGCTGCCCAGAGGGGGCTGTCGTCGTGGCCGAGGGCCAAACGGCTGGTCGGGGCCGCGTCCGGAGGCGCTGGTTCTCCGCTCCTGGAGGACTGGCCCTCTCCGTTGTCCTCAGGCCTGAGATCCAGCCGTCCCAAGCTGCTCTGTTCACTCTGTTGGCCGGTGTCTCTTGCGCCTCGAGCATCATTCGAATGACCGGCCTTGAGCCGGCACTCAAATGGCCGAACGACGTGATGCTCGGCCACAGAAAGGTCGCGGGCATCCTGGCCGAGATGAGCGGTCAGCCCGACCGGATCGACTTTCTCATCCTCGGCCTGGGGATCAACATCAACACCCCTTTTGAGGCCTGGCCCGAGGAGCTCAAGGAAACAGCCACCTCGCTCAGGCAGGCCACGGGGACAATGATCTCCCCTGTCCGGATGATCCAGGACCTGCTTGGCCAATTGGAATGTGACTACGCAGACTTCAATCGAGGCGGTCTCGACCGGCTGCTCGATCGTTGGAGGGCGGTCAGCTCCACTCTCGGCCGTCAAGTGACGGTGCATCGTCCCGACGAGGATATTCCGGGCCTGGCCAGGGATATCGACCACCAGGGCGCTCTGATCGTTGAGACCGAATCGGGCCTGCTGACGGTCCATGCCGGAGATGTCAGCCTGAGGGAGGGCTCCTGAAGGCCTTCGTTTTTCAGCCAGATCCAAAGGCCATTGCCTCGAGCCGAGTGGGGCCCGAAGCGTACAGAGGGTCGAGGAGCTTTCCCAGCAGGACTTTCATAAGAGCAAGCTCAAGGAGAACGTATGCATCATTTTCAGGAAAGAAACGGTCAGCTGTACGCTGAGGAGATCAAGGTCGCCGATCTGGCCGAAGAGCATGGCACCCCGCTCTACATCTACTCAGCAGCAACCTTGAGGCGGCACTTCCACGCCTTCGATTCGGCCTTCGGAACCATCCCCCATCTGACCTGCTTCTCGGTCAAGTGCAACTCCAATCTGAGCGTGCTCAAGCTGCTCAAAGACGAGGGAGCAGGGGCTGACATCGTCTCCGGGGGCGAGCTGCATCGAGCCCTTTCAGCCGGAATCCAGCCGAACAAAATCGTTTTTTCCGGCGTGGGCAAGCAGTCTCACGAGATCGAGGCCGCCCTGATGGCCGGCGTGCTTATGTTCAACGTCGAGTCCAGGCATGAGCTCTACCAGATCCACGAGTCGGCCAAAACGCTGAACAAGACGGCTCGCATCAGCCTGCGTATCAACCCGGATGTCGATCCTGGGACCCATCCCTACATCTCCACCGGGCTGAAGAAGAACAAGTTCGGCGTGCCTGTCGATGAGGCTCTGGAGGCCTATCGCCTGGCCAGGGATCTGCCGAACCTCGAGCCCATCGGCTTGGACTGCCATATCGGTTCCCAGCTGACCCAGATCTCCCCCTTTCTGGACTCCCTCAACCGTCTTCTCCGCCTCTATGAGCAGCTTCAGGAGGAAGGCATAGCCATAGGCTACCTGGACCTCGGCGGTGGCCTGGGCATTCCCTATGGGGAAGAGGATCCGCCGCACCCCAAGGAGCTCGGGAAAGCCCTGACCCAGGCCCTGGAAGGCTACGATCTCACCCTGATACTCGAGCCGGGCCGGGTTATCGCCGGGAACGCCGGAATCCTGGTGACCAAGACCTTGACGGTCAAGCAGACGGAAATGAAGCAGTTCGTAGTGGTCGACGCGGCCATGAACGACCTGGTCCGGCCGGCGCTCTACGGGGCCTACCACAGGATCGCCGAGGTTCGGCCGCAAGGGAGGGAGGAACAGAAGGTCGACGTTGTCGGTCCCATCTGCGAAACTGGAGACTTCCTGGCTCAGGACCGGCTTCTGCCGGAGGTGCAGCCGGAGGAGTGCCTGGCCGTCTTTTCGGCCGGAGCCTACGGCTTCACCATGGCCTCCCAGTACAACTCCCGGCCGCGCTGCCCCGAGGTCTTGGTCGACGGCGGCCAGGCCCGGATTATTCGACATCGGGAGACCTATGAGGATCTGATCAGGCTGGAGAAGCTCTCCTTGTGATCTCCTCGGCGTGCTTGGCGTAGATGTCCTCGAACAGGACCGGCAGACGGCGGTGCATTTCGTCGAGGAGATCGAGCATGATCTCCCGGATCTGCGGATGGGCCGGCCTGGAGCAGCGCAACCGGAGCACGTGCCGCCACTCGCGGAGGTTGGCCGTCATGACCACCTCGGTCTTCAGGCTGTTGGGCAGCACCGCCCGCGCCTCCTGGGGCTTGGCGCCCCGCTCCAGAAGCTCCATGTAGGCCTTTTCGGCCTCGCGCATGGACCGTTCCCAGACGGTGTACTCCGCGGAGCCCTCCTCCCAGAAGGACGGCTTGATCACGGTGATCTCACTGCCGAACCTGTCCTTGGCGTAGTTGGCGTAGCGGGTGGACTCCTGTGAGTAGGCCGCCAGCCTGTGCCGAACCAGCTCGTGGCTGACCCCCCGGTCGCAGATGAAGCGCACCGTGACCGAGCTGTGCTCGATGACGCTTTCGTGGCCGGAGCGGACGATGCGGCTAATGAAGTCCTCAGCAGAGCCATCAGTAATCCTGTCCTCGGACTTGTAGCAGGTCCGGCCGGCCAGCTCGATGACCCGGAGGATCTCCTGGCTTGAGGGCATGGCGAGAATTTCGAAAGAAGGCTGGACGACGCGCATACACCCCCCACTCTCGGTCAGCTCATTGTTTGCACGGAAAAAGTGCTGCAAGCTTTCGATTTTTCGGTGCCAAGCGGGCGGAGCGCCTCACCTGGTTCCATTCCAAGGAAGGCCGTGGTGGTTGATCCTTCTGCCTTCTCTCCTTTTCAGTGGCTGGAAGGCAAGGGCCGGCTCCACCCCCCGATCGCCAAATCCCCACCACAATCACTCCGAGTCCGGAACGATCTTGAGGTGCTTGTAGGCCTTGCCCGTGGCCACCCGTCCCCTGGAGGTTCGCTTTAAGAAGCCGCACTGGATGAGATAGGGCTCGTAGATCTCCTCCAGTGTCCGGACCTCCTCGGAGCAAGCCGTGGCGATGGTCTTCACCCCGACCGGCCCGCCGCCGAACTTCTGGATCACAGCCATCAGGATGCGGCGATCCATGTGATCCAAGCCCAGGTGATCGACCTCCAGCCGCTCCAGGGCGGCCCTGGCCAGGTCGCGGTCAATGGACCGCCCCCCCTCGACCATGGCGAAGTCCCGCACACGCCGAAGCAGGCGATTGGCTATCCGGGGGGTGCCCCTCGAGCGCTTGCCGATCTCCAGGGCCCCATCCTCGGTAATATCGATATGGAAAATGGCTGCAGAGCGCTGGACGATCAGAGCCAAATCATCCGGACCGTAGAAGTCCAACCTGAAGATGACTCCGAAGCGGTCCCGAAGCGGCGAGGACAACAGCCCGATTCGGGTGGTTGCGCCGACCAGGGTGAAAGGCTCCAAATCGATCTTGACCGTCCTGGCTCCCGGACCCTGGCCGATGACCAGGTCGAGCTTGAAGTCCTCCAAGGCAGGGTAGAAGATCTCCTCCACGCTTGGCGGCATCCGATGGATCTCGTCGATAAAGAGCACGTCATGGCGCTGCAGGTTGGTCAGGATAGCCGCGAGATCGCCGCTGCGCTCCATAACAGGACCGGAAGTGCTGACCAGGTTGACTCCGAGCTCGCCCGCGATGATCTGGGCCAAGGTGGTCTTGCCCAGGCCCGGGTTACCGTAAAGCAGGGTATGGTCCATAACCTGCCCCCGGTCCATGGCCGAACGCAGAAAGACCTGCAGATTGGCCCGCAGATCGTCCTGGCCGATGAACTCAACCAGCCGCAGGGGTCGGATACGTTCATCCGGTCGGTGGGCGCCCTCGTTCATGCCTTCTCTTCCCAGGCCTTTCATTTCCCGCCATTGGAAGCAGGAGATACACGCTTGATTCCCTCTTCAGCTCTGTGTTGCTCATCACCTTTTTGTGTCGCTGTAGGCTCGGGCTGACTGCTCTTTTCTGAACCCCCTCCTTTCCGTGGATGAGCCTCGCACACGCATGTCACAGTGGGTATTGCAGTAAAGAATTTTTAGCCGGACGAAGGGATCGATCTTCGATCCTTTGCTCCAGAGAAGCTCAATGAGCCCAGTCAGCAATACAAGCAAACAGCCATCTCTGGGGACGCGGCTACCGGTGTCTGGACATCTCCCTGAGCACCAGCCTGAGAGCTTCCTGGGGCATCAGCTCGGGATCCTCCTGCAGGATCTGCTTCAAAACTGGCCTGACCTCGGCCTCGCTGTAGCCGAGGTTGATCAGCCCGGCCAGGCTGTCCGCAAAGACACCGCCCTCACTGTCTTTAGGGGCTGCCGGCGCGGCCCCCTCCGACCATCCCTCCGCTTCGAAGGAGTCCTTGAGCTCCCAGATGATCCGTTTGGCCGTCTTCTGGCCGATGCCCGGCACCCGGGTCAGGCCGATGTGATCCTGACGGACGATCAGGTCAGCCAAGGCCGAGGGTTCGAAAGTGGAAACCGCCGCCAGGGCGGTCCTGGGGCCGAGCTTGGAGACGGACAACAGGAGCAGAAAGGCCTCCTGCTCCTGCCGCGATTCAAAGCCGTAGAGATCAATGGCGTCCTCACGGACTTGGGTATGGACATAGAAGGCGACTTCCCCGCCTTTGGCTGGAAGCCGTTCCAGGGCCGGTCCGGGCAAACGCAGGCCGTAGCCGACCCCGCCGGCAGTCAGGACGGTACAGAGGTCGCCACGGACGTCGAGGAGGCTGCCGTGAATATAGCTGATCATACTCGGTTATACCGGCAAAAAGCCATCCCTTTGAAACGCCGTCCTCAGCTTTACTTCAAGCCGGGCCTTCAATCGGGCACCTCTGGTGGGCCAAGGCAGCGCGATGACGGATCCTGGAAGAGCAGTGCATATCCGGTTCGGCTGGTCGAAGCAGCTCTGTGGCCGGCATATTCTGTACTGAGCGGCCCAAGGGAAACATGCAAGGCGATTTTCCCGCCCCTCGATATGTGGAAGCGTTCGTCCGGTCATTGCACGGCAGCCTCGAGCCGCTGATAGCGGCGCATGTTCAAATGACAGATGGCCACCGCCAGGGCATCGCTGCTGTCCTGGGACCAGCTCGGGGCCCTGCCCAAAAGCTGACCGACCATAAAGGCTACCTGGCGCTTGTCCGCTCGGCCGGCGCCAACCAAGGTCTTCTTGACCAGAGCGGGCTCGTAGGTCCAGACCGGGATATGGTGCTCGCTGCAGGCCACCAGGGCTGCGCCCCTGGCTTGCCCCAACTTCAAGGCCGAGGCTGAGTTGCGGGCCACAAAGACGTCCTCCACGGCGGCCTCGGACGGCTTGAGGCGGTCGATGAGCTCGGACAGCCCGGAGAAGATGGAACCGAGCCTCTGGCTGAGATCTGCATCGGCCTGCGGCCGGATCGTCCCGGCCTCGACCAGCTGGAGGCAGCCAGAGACCTCATGCACCAGGCCGAAGCCAGTGCAGCGGCTGCCCGGATCGAGCCCGAGCACAAGCAGATCACCGGAAGAAGATGGAGTCATCCCCTCATTCCAAGTCTTCTGAGCCTGTCCCCGATGAGGACGTCTGCCGTCATGGGGCCTTTGGAAGCCCTTTGCCGGAGGCTCACGAGCTCATCTCCGCGTAGACCTCATCCGGGATCTCGAAGTTGGTGTGCACCTTCTGCACATCGTCGTGGTCATCAAGCTGCTCGTAGAGCTTCAGAGCCTTCTTGGCCGTTTCCGTGTCCAGCTCGATATAGTTCTGAGGAATCATGGACACCTCAGCGTTGCTGATCTCGATGCCAGCCTCTTCAAAGGCCCGCTTGACCGGGATGAAGTCCTCCGGAGCCGTCCGCACCTCCCAGGAATCGCCGTCATCGACCACGTCGTCCACTCCGGCCTCCAAGCCGACTTCGAGCAGCTGATCCTCGTCGTAAGCGTTTTTATCGAAGGTCAGCACACCGTACTTTTCGAACATCCAGCCGACACAGCCGTGCTCCCCGAGATTGCCGCCGGCCTTGCTGAAAATCTTGCGAATCTCGGCCACTGTGCGGTTCTTATTGTCGGTGGCCGCCTCGACGAGAATAGCCACACCTCCGGGGCCGTACCCTTCATAGACAACCTCTTCGATGGAACCGGAGGTGATCTCGCCAGTGCCTTTCTTGATGGCCGTCTCGATCTTGTCCTTGGGCATGTTCATGTTCTTGGCTACATCAATGGCCATGCGCAGGCGCGGGTTCATGTCCACATCGCCGCCGCCGAGCCTGGCGGCCAGCATAAGCTCCTTGGTGGCCTTGGTGAACATCTGCCCGCGCTTGGCATCCTGGCGCCCTTTGCGGTACTTTATATTTGCCCACTTGCTGTGTCCGGCCATACTTTCTCCTTATGGTGATCACTCTCCATGGCTTGCCCGATGAACGCGTCGGTCTGATTCAATCAAGTTCGCGCTGTTCGCCTCATCCCTTGTACTCCTGTGCCACAAAAAAAATCTCCTTGCTCTCGGCCCGGGAGCTCTTGGGCTTGAAGGTCTTCAGCTGAGCGAAGCGCTGTTGAAGCTCCTTTCGAAAGCCGGGCACGTCAGGACCTTCGAAGACCTTGACCACCAAGCTCCCCCCGCTGCCGAGCCATTCACGGGCGAAAGCCAGAGCGGCCTGGGCCAGCTCAAGGGACCTGGCCTGATCCCGAATCTTGATGCCCGTGGTTTGCGGGGCCATGTCGCTCAAAATGACGTCAACCGGATACATCGCCCCGAGGGCCTCAGTCAATTCCTGGCCGGGATCGAGAACATCCGCCTGGAGGCAACGGACCTGCGGGGGCAGCTGGATCTCCAGGCTCTGAAGGTCCACGGCCAGAACCGAACCGTGCTTTCCGACCTTCTCGGCTGCAAACCGGCTCCAGGACCCCGGAGCGGCCCCGAGATCCAGGACCTTCCGTCCGGAACGCAGGATGTCGAAACGGTTCTGTATTTCCTTCAGCTTATAGACCGACCGTGCCGGGTAGCTCTCCTGCTTGGCCTTCTTGAAGTAGTGATCCCGGTACTTTTTCATGGGCAATTGAGTATACGCGTTTCGTCCGCCGCCGTCCACCGACGGCCCAACCGTGAGCCCTGGCGGTCGCCTTGACGACACGGAGGGAAAGGTCTATTTTTCTTCAATCCATGGGGACGTAGCTCAGCTGGGAGAGCGCCGCCTTCGCACGGCGGAGGTCGTGGGTTCAAATCCCATCGTCTCCACCATCAAGCACAAGGGGCTGCGATTCCTCGCAGCCCCTTGTGCTTGAACGTCGGAAAACACCTTGAAAATCGCTGCTAAGGCCTCTGCCTTCTCTGGATGCTCTCAATCCAGATGACGATATCCAGGGTAGCTCCCCTGGAACCTTGCTATGCCTCTGTTCAGGAACTCCTCGAAGTCCCAGCCCGCCCTATCCAGATAGTGTCGGTACTCCGGCCGAACCACATAGGCGGCGGCCTTCTCCACAGAACCCCCGATCAGCTCGACCTGCACGCTTCTCCGTTCATACATGGCTCCCTCGAACCTATCCAGCCGCTCCCAAGAGGCCTCCGGCACGTCCCTATACAGAACGCCCTCGACCCGGCTTCCCTCCTCGGGCAAAATACCCGGATAGGGCTCGCCTCGGACCGCCCGGCGGCTGAAACCTTCCAAAACGGCCGGATCAGACTGCGGACACACGCCAGTGACCTGCCGCATAATCTCTTCGGACATCAGGGTCCCATAGACGAAGAGGTGAGCCATAATCGCTTCCTGAAACCCATTGGCGACCCGGAGGACTGCTCCCACCTTTCCCTAGGGCATACCGGGGCGAAATCCTGCATCAGGGCCAAAGCTCCCCTGACGTGCCTGAATGATCCGAAAGCTCTCTCAGCCGTCAACCAGACTGCCTGGATGGATTGATCTGCTCCAGGACGACCCGGAGCTCGTCCGCATCCACCGGCTTGGCCAGATAGCTGTCCATGCCCGATTTCAGGAAGGTCTCCCTGTCTCCGCTCATGGCATAGGCTGTCAAGGCGATGATGGGAATATCGCTGAAGGGCTGACCCGAGCTGCGGATGCGCCTGGTGGTCTCCAACCCATCCAGGACCGGCATGCGGATATCCATAAGGATGCAGTCGAAGGGTTCTTCCTGCAGGGATTCCAAGACGTCTGCCCCATTCTCCTTGATAACCACAGTGTAGCCGAGATCCTCGAGCAAATGACGGATAAAGAGCTGCGTCACCGAGTCGTCTTCAGCCAGAAGGACCCGGAGCCTGCCCTGTCCATCCCAAGGAGCTTCTTCTTCGGCAGGAGATTCTGCAGACTCCTCAGCCATCGGCTCCGACACGGTGAAGGGCAGGCTGATATGGACGGAGGTCCCTTCCCCTTCCAGGCTGTCAATATCGAGGCTGCCCTGCATGAGCTGCACGAGCCGCTTGACCAGTGGCAGCCCGAGACCTGCGCCATCAAAGCGTGGATTGTAGCAGGTTTGGCTTTCGTGAGCCTGGGTGAAGGAGCTGAAGACCTGATCGAGCTTGTGCAATGGAATCCCCAGGCCGGTATCGCTCACCGAGAACAGGACACGGCAGGTCCCTTCGCTCGAAGGCAGGCGGCTTGCCCGGACTTCGACCTGTCCGCCTTGGGTAAACTTCAAGGCATTGCCTACCAGGTTGTACAGGATCTGGGTCAACCGGACCGAGTCGCCTAGAAGCTTGTCCGGGATATCGGGATCGAGATCAATGGTGAGGGTGTTCGCTGCCTTCATGGCTTCCTGCCTGAAGATATCCTCAAGGGAGCGTCCAATATCCGCAAGCCGGAACTCGTCCTGCCTGAGCTCCATCCGGCCGGCCTCTACCCTGGACAAATCAAGGATATCGCTCAGCAGTCTTGAGAGCCGCCTGCATGAAGACATCCCCAGGCGGACGTACTCATCCTCCTCCTGCTCTAAGCCTGTCAGCTGCAAGAGCTGAAAAGCGCCGAGGATGCCGTTCAAAGGCGTCCTGATCTCATGGCTCATGTTGGCCAGAAAGGCGCTCTTGGCCTGATTGGCCTCTTCAGCCTGCCTCTTGGCAATGCTCAGGGACTCCTCGGAGCGCTTCCACGCAGTGATATCTGAAGCAGCGCAAACCACATACTCGACCGTACTTTCGGCATCAAGCTTCGGGGTCTTGGTGATGGCTAACAGACGGCGATTCCCCTGGGCATCGACAAGCCATTCCTCGGTATAGATCGGCCTCTTGGTCTCAAAGACCTCTCTATTTCCTGCACGGCAGACATGAGCCTCGTCCTCGGAAAGGAAATCCCTCAAGGGCTTCCCTTCCAGAGCCTCTTTGGGCAAGCCGAGAAAGTCGGCATGGGCCTGATTTACTGCGCCATAAGTTTCGACATCGGTAAGGTACCAAAGCTGCGTCGGAACCGACTCCAGGAGCAAGGCCTGCTCTTCAGCCTTCCGCCGCAGCGACTCTTCGGCCTGCTTCCGCTCGGTGATCTCAAGGGTGACCTCGACGGCTCCCACGATCTCCCCGGACTCATTTTTGACCGGAAATCCCTGGATAAACCAGATCCTCCCTTCCGGAGTGGCCTTCTCTACTTCCTGAGGCCATCCAGTCTGCATGGCTTTGATCACTGGACAATCAGGGCAGGGGGTGTTGCGCTTCGACCAAATCTCATAGCAAGGACACCCAAGCAAATCATGGCGCGCCAGGCCCACTGATTCGCAAGCTGCCCGATTCGCCCAGAGTATCTTCATCTCCTTATCCTGATGAACGACATGCTCCATCAGGCTGTCCAGAATGCTCTCCTTTTCTCTCTGCGCGCTTTTCAGCGCTTCCTCGGTCTGCTTGCGCTCTGTGATATCCGTATATACAGCCACCACGCCCTTGAGCTCGCCCTCAATGACGATGGGCGCGCCAGCAGCGATGACCTGGACAGGGCTGCCATCTTTTCTATACCGCACGCACTCGAGGGGCTCGAGGGGGTCTCCAGAGAGGACTCGGCGGGTGTTGTTCCGGGCCTCCTGCACCACGCCGGGTCCGCTGACCAGGTCATCCAGGTCCCAGCCTCGGACCTCTGAGCTCGTGTACCCGAAGATGCGCTGAGCTCCTGGGTTCCATTCAATAACCCTGTGCGAGGCGTCCAGAGTCACGATGGCGTCCGGAGCATTGTGAAGCACGGCTTCCAGATACTTTTGCCGGGTTGTCAGCTCACTCGCAAACCGGTCGCGCTCCTCCCGCTCCAGCTCGAGCCGTGCCACCCGTTCCCGAAGCTCCTCATAGGTTGGCTCATCAGGCGGAGTCATTCACAACCTCTTGCTTGGGTCACTGGGCTGAACCGCTGCAGGCCCTCTCTCGACAGTGGAAAAATAGCCAATTCGGTCTAGCCGGTCAATCGCCGAGCTCGACGACGCGCCAATCTCCATCCAGCCAAAGGCCTATCATGGGTACATCCGAGTGATGCCTGCGGAGGAAGGTCAGGGCCGACTGAGTCTGTTCGTTCTGCTCCTCCTTGCCGGCCGGGTTCCCAGCGCAGTCGTGATGCCCTACCACGGCCACTCCGGCAGAGTGGTGCCGCTCAACGGATATATGCAGGCGCTCGAGGATCGATTCCACCGCAACCCGATCCGTCTGGTTAGCCAGGATACAGTTCGGACCTGGCTCGGTGATGGAGTCGACGTACTCAGCTTGAAAGCGCCTTTGCAGATACCAAATGACCGGAAGCTGAACCCGCCCGTCCATGCAGTTGATAACCGTACAAAATCGCATTGGCCCTCCTTATGGGTTTCCAGACATTCCCCACTATGCCGCCCAGCAGACGGAGTGTTTCTGGGAGTATTACCCTAGAGCAGCCCGGACACGCCGACAGGCTTACTCCTGGCCCTGGCGCCTCCGGGTGACTGATTGTCCCCCGATGCCCCAGTTGTCTGTGCCGATCTCCTCGATGACCACCACGGTGGTGGCCGGATTTTTCCCCAGAACGTTCGCCAAGAGATCCGTCACTCCTTTGATGAGCTCGGCCTTCTGCTCGGCTGTCGCTCCTTCCTTGGTTATCTTGATGTTCACATACGGCATGAGGCTTCCTCCTTATATTACTGAGAGCAGAAAATGCTTTGCCTTTTGCTCTCAGTAATAGCCAGGCGAATGCCTGGCTCGCGCTTGAAGCGAGCGGGAATTTACTTCCCGCGC
>Ga0207797_1002796_pt1 | contig 11960 bp, 9 predicted proteins | sample PRCRCaboRojoPR_6_FD_187275 | JGI IMG/M metagenome (GOLD analysis project Ga0207797, IMG submission 187275) | Marine sediment microbial community from Cabo Rojo, Puerto Rico - PR CR 10% Liquid 1 (SPAdes) | ecosystem: Environmental > Aquatic > Marine > Coastal > Sediment | place: Cabo Rojo, Puerto... | reverse complement strand
GTCGTCCACGGCGGCACCGACCGTATCGACGTGTCCATCAGCGCCATGGATGGCCAATGCGAGGTACGTATCGCCGACACCGGCAGCGGCATCCCCGACCACGTCAAGGAGCGGGTGTTCGAGGAACGGTTCAGCCACGGCGTCCATGCGGGGTCAGGGCTCGGCCTCTACATCGTCAAAAAAACCGTGGAGCGCTACGGCGGCTCCATCGCCATCGAGGACAACGAGCCACAGGGCACCGTCGTGGTACTGCGGCTGCCGTCTGCCCACGGGGCGGCTACCCCGCCAGGATGTCGCTGATTTTTTGCATGAGCTTGGGCAGCGGCATCGTTTTATCGATGACGTCGACGGCGCCGGTCTCGCAGAGCCGCTGCGCCCAGGGCGTGTTGCACCAGCTGGTGTACCCGTAGACGGTGGCGTCGGGGTCGATGTCCAGGAGCTTCCGGGTGACGGCAACGCCATCGAGGGAGCTGCCGCTTCCGGGGAAACGAAGGTCGACCAGGACGAGATCCGGGGAGCGGTCGCTGCGCTGCAGCATCCGGTACCGGGTGATCGCTTCCTCGCCGTCGAAGGCCTGGTAGGTGGTGATGGATTCGTGCAGCGATGCGATGTGCTGCGACAGCATGTCCACGATGGCCTCGTCGGCGTCTACGAGCAGCACGACCCGGTCCGACATGTCCGCGGGAACGGTCGAGGATTGCGGCGTGGCCGGGCGCCCCTGCTCCGGGGTCTCGGTGCCCCGGAGCATCGTCGTAACCGAGTGCTCGATGCGTTTGACGGCCCGGCGCATCTTCCAGATGGTCTGCTTGACCCGCGGGGAGATGTCCTCCTCGAGTATGAGGTAGTCCATGTAGCCCCGGGCGATGCACAGGGGGTTGATGTAGCGGTGGGCGACGGCTCTGCGGAGGTCATGTTCCTTTTGCAGCGCCGTCTCCCGTTCCTGGAATGCCTTCATCATGCGGCGCTCCGCCTTTTTTTGCCGGGTGATGTCTTCGAGGAACCCGTCGATGGAGACGGGAACGTCGTTTTTTTCGATGAGGCGGGCGGTCATGTTGACCCAGATGGATGTTCCGTCCTTCCGCTGCATCTCGAACAGGCGACCGGAGATGTATCCCTGCTCGCGGAGGGCGCTGAAGAACGCGTCGGCGTCCTCCTCCGAGGCAAATAGCGAGGCGGGCGGCGTGTCGATGAACTCCTGCTTGTCCGCGTATCCAAATATTTCCATCATCGCCCTGTTCGCCTCCGTGAATGCCGGGGCGTCGGTGGCGGTGATACGGAAGATGCCGGCGCTGATGTTTTCGACCAGCGTCCGGTATTTTTCCTCGCTTTCCCGCAGCTCCCTGGTTCGCTCCTCGACCGTGTCGTCGAGCGTCCGCTTGAGGTGCACGAGCCGCTCGTACAGGTAGCCGATGGCCACCAGGGCGGGCAGCGGCAGGAGCCCCATGAAGGAAACGAGCTCGAAATCGCCGTAGAGGTATTGATGGAAAAGATACAGGCCGGTGGTCACGAAGCCGAGATAGGCTAGCAGGATGCCCCATGCATACTTCACCAGAATAGATTTTGGGTTCATGGTCCCAGATACTCCTCTACAACCAGGCGTTTTATTTAAATGGTTTGGAATGCAGGACGTCTCACAGCAATGGGCGGCACATTTAAAACAGGGCTGCCGTTTATATCATGGAGGTACAGAACATGGTAGATACACCACGGGCCGGAGGCATCATGCTCGCAATATTGTTGATACTGTCCGCATGCACGGGCATCGCACCGGTGTCGGAGGCACATCCGCCGTCGGAGATGGATCTCTCCTATGACCTGGAAAACCAGACGCTTACCGTCACCGTAACCCATGTCACCATCGAGCCGCAGTCACACCGCGTCTATCTGGTGGAGGTGGAAAAGAACGGCGAGCTGTATCTTGACCGGGAATACGACGAGCAGCCGGACAACACATTTACAGACACATACAATGTGGAAGCACAGGTCGGCGACGTGCTGACTGTCACCGCCTACTGCAGCCTCTACGGCTCCGTTACAAAGTCGCTGAGCGTGAGCGGCGGCGAGCCCGACGTCCGCATCGGAGATGTCAGCGGCGGCATCGGGGTCAGCGTTTCCATTGCCAACATCGGCGACGGCGACGCCCGTACCATCGACTGGAGCATCGAGGTGCAGGGGGGACTGCTCGGCCGGGTAAACCGCAGCGCCGGGGGAACCGTCGACACCCTGCCCGGCGGCAGCGAAACCACGGTCCGTCTCGGCCCCATCATCGGCTTCGGCCCGTTCACCATCACGGTGCGGGTCGACGACGTCGAGCGCTCCTACCGCGCCTTTGTTGTGCTGTTCTACACCGTCATGCTGCCCGAGGTATCCATCGGCCTGGAGACGGTGGCGGAGGGCTTTACCGCCCCCGTGGCGATGGCGGACCCCCCGGACGGCGAAACACGGTTTTATGTGGCGGAGCAGGATGGCGTCATCTCGGTCGTCGAAAACGGCGAGGTGCTGGATGAGCCCTTCCTTGACCTGTCCGACAGGCTCGTCGACCTCAACCAGGCCTACGACGAGCGCGGTCTCCTCGGCCTGGCCTTCCATCCTCGCTATCCCGATGACAGGCGCTTCTATGTCTATTACAGCGCGCCATCCGACATGGAGGACATGGACCATGAGAGCGTCCTGGCAGAATACCAGGTTTCGGATGACCCTGCAAAGGCTGACCCTGCCTCTGAGCGGATACTGCTCCGCATCGGGGAGCCGGAGGGCAACCACAACGGCGGCCAGCTCGCCTTCGGCCCCGGCGGCTATCTCTATGTCGGTGTCGGCGACGGCGGCGGTGCCGGAGATAAACACGGTGACATTGGCAACGGGCAGAACGTTTCCACGTTGCTCGGCTCGGTGCTGCGCATCGACGTCGACGGCGACCCCTATGACATTCCTGCCGATAATCCATTTGTCGGCGTTGAGGGCCGCGACGAAATCTATGCCTACGGCCTCCGGAACCCCTGGCGGTTTTCCTTCGACGGAGCGACAGAGCGTCTGTTTCTCGCCGACGTCGGCCAGGACAAATGGGAGGAGGTCGACATCGTGGAAAAGGGCGGCAACTATGGCTGGCGCATCATGGAGGGCACCCACATGTACGATGCAGCCTTGGCGGACGATCTCGGCATCAACATCTCCGAGCTCGAAATGCCCATCAACGAGTACAGCCACGAGGTCGGCCGGAGCATCACCGGCGGCTACGTGTACCGTGGCAGCGAGCTCCCAAATCTCTATGGCACCTACGTGTTCGGGGACTGGAGCAGCAGCTTCGTTCCGCCCCGCGGCTCGCTGTTCTACCTCGAGGAACGGGAGCCCGGACGATGGGAGCGCTTCACGCTGGAGCCGGCGGAGCCGTTTAACCGATACCTGCTCGGCTTCGGCCAGGACGAAAATAACGAGCTGTATGTGCTGAGCAGCACCTCGCTCGGCCCCGCAGGCACCTCTGGAGACATGCGTCGCGTCGTCGCTCCCTAGCTATTCCTCGATTAGATAGTTGATGACGTATTCTCCCAGGTCGGCCGCATATTCTCCAACGCGGCGGATGCTCTCGCCGATGTAGCCGATGGAGACAGCTACGGCCCCTTGCTTTTCCAGGGCGATGGCCTCGATGTCCTCGCACATGTCCTTGAGCCGGCCGACCGACTCGATGTTTTTGTTCGCCGCAGCGATGTCCTTGTTGAAGAAGGCCTCGATGCTCTCGGAGAACATGTCCAGGGCGACGTTGCCCGCAGTGGTGATGGTGTCGATGGCCGTGGGCTCGAGGTCGTCGTCTACGAGCGCCAGGTTGTTGGACGCGATGGTGACCGCGTGGTCGCCGATGCGCTCGATGGTCCGGCTGATGAGCGAGTAGTTGGCGCCGTGCTCCGTATCGAAGCCGAGCGTGTCCGCGAGCAGGACGTCGCGGGAGACAACGTTGTACTGCCGGGAGATGAGCCAGTGCAGCCGGTCGACGTCGGTGTCCCGGGCGATGACGTCCCTGGACATTTCCTCGTCGCCGTAGGAGAGCGCGAACAGGGCGTCCTTGTGCATGTTGATGACGAGGGAGGTGATGCGCTTGATGGCTTTGTCGAACGGCATCTCGGCGGGGTCGAGCAAATCCTTGATGGTGAGCGAGGTGGAGGTTTCCTCGATGATTTCGAGGCCGATGGCGTCGCGGATGAAGGCGCGCAGCGTTTCCCTGACCGAGGGCGGGATGCGCTTGTCCGAGGTGACGACGAAGACGTTGTATCCCCGGATGTAGGCGCCGAGGAGCATTCTGAACAGGCAGGTGGTGTCGTCGATGCTGCTGACGTCGAATTCCCTGGTGCGCTGCGCCTGTTCACCGGATATTTTGGTGGTGATGAGCAGGGTCCCGTCCTGCCGGGGGATGACGCCGACCTGGTCGTTTTTTTGGAGGTGCTGCCCCCGCGCCCAGCTCTTGGGCAGGGAGACGATGAACGATGCGCCGCCGGTGACCTGGACCTTTCGTGTTTCCATGTATCTGCATCGGAGCGCCTTTTTTTAAATTTTCTATACTTTTGTTTTAAAATAGATATAACGATGGAAAGTATATATGATTATATACCTGTGGCGGCATTTTTCTCGGAGCAGCATTGCGACGTCTACGATATTGCGGGGGAGGTATAGAGCCCTATGATGTGGTATAGTGACGTTCCGCCCGCCGGAGAGCGGCGTGGGCGGAGCATCTCCCCATTGCATCGCTATAGAGGCAAGATGGAGCGATTGCCGGTCTGCACCGGCACAGTGATGCTGCATACGTAAAAGTATATATTAAATATAGAAATATATATGTTATGGCGACAAGATATATATGGCGGAAACTTTTACGGGACATGGTGACTCACTCATGTGGGAAAAAAACCGAAACAAAATAGGAAAAGCAGCGATAGCAATTATAGCACTGACGATGCTGACAACGGCATTTGCCGGCTGCCTGGAGGGAGACGACACGACGACCGTCAAGATACAGGGCTCATCAACGGTCTTCCCCATAGCCGACCGATGCGCCGAAATATTCAACCAGGAACACGACGACATCCAGGTACAGGTCGGCGCCCCGCCCGTCGGGTCCGGCGGCGGCATCGACATGCTCGGACAGGGACAGGTACACATCGGCGATGCATCCAGAGCAATCAAGCAAAGCGAACGAGATGAATACCCGGACGTCGACTTCACCGACAACCCCGTTGCCGCCGACGGCGTCGCCGTCGTCGTCAGCATGGAGGTCTACGAGGCAGGCGTCGAAGGGCTGACCTCGGAAGAAGTGAAACAGATATATGACCGCACCGTAACCAACTGGCAGGCGTTCGGCGGCCCCGACATGGACATCGCAGTCTACGAGCGCGAGGAGGGCTCCGGCACCCGTGACACCTTCATGGAGGCCATCTACGGCGACGACGACCTGACCACCAACGCCACTGCCGCCTACACGAGCAACGCAGAGGTCCAGTCAGCGGTCGGCGAGGCGGACAACGGCATCGGCTACGTCGGTCTCGGCTACGTCGATGACACCAGCACACCCGCCGTTAAGCTCGACGACGTCGAGCCGACAGAAGACACGATAAAGGACGGAAGCTACCCCATCAACCGGCAGCTGCACATGTACACCGACGGCGAGCCCAGCGGAGCGGTCAAAACGTTCATCGACTTCGTGAAAAGCGACCGGGGACAGGAAATCGTCGCAGACGAAGGATTCATTCCGCTGTACTAAAAGGCCTGACGCCATGAACCCAACGCTGTCCAGAGAGAATGTCATAAAGTACATACTCCTAGCGGCAGCATCTTTTTCCGTTTTTATTATTTTCCTCATCTTCATATATCTCTTCCAGAAAAGCATCCCCGCATTCCAGGAACTCGGCTGGAGCATCCTCAGCCGCGAATACTCGCCGGCCTCCGACAGATACGGCCTCGGCGGTGCCATCGCCGGGTCATTGCTCGTCACCGCCGGCGCACTGACCATCTCCTACCCGCTCGGCATCGGCGGCGGCATATTCCTGTCGGAGATAGCCCCTGTCTGGGTGCGCCGCATGCTGAAGCCAATCATCGAAGTGCTCGCGGGCATCCCATCAGTCATCTACGGCTTCCTGGGCGCCGTCCTGCTCGTGCCGTTCGCCTACAACGCCTTCGACATGCTGCAGGGACAGTCATACTTCGCCGGCGGCATCATCCTCGGCGTGATGACCCTCCCCATCATCATCTCGATCAGCGACGACTCTCTCAAGGCCGTGCCGCGCGACGTCAAGGACGCATCGCTGGCGCTGGGCGCAACCCGCTGGACGACCACCAAGAAAATAACGTTTCCAGCCGCCTCGTCGGGCATCTTCGCCGCGGCGACGCTCGGCGTCGGCAAGGCCATCGGGGAGACCATGGCAGTCCTCATGATAATCAGCGCCACCACCAACGCACCGATGCCCTGGTTCGACTTCTTTCAGGCGGGCCCGACGCTGACCGCGCTCATCGCCGGGCACATGGGCGAATCGGCCCCCGGCGTGGCGCGAAGCGCTCTCTTCGCCGCCGGTGTCTTCCTCTTTCTCATCGTGGGCACGCTGGCCATCATCACCGACATCATGCAGCAACGGGTCATTAAAAAATTCAGGGGGCGGTAACCATGGATGACGGGGGCATGACAGCGGTACACCGGCGACTGCGCAGCGGCATCAGACAGGTGCAGCCGTCGCAGATACCCTCGCTTGTGGCGCTGCTGGTATCCATTGCTGCGGCTGCCGTCGGCTTCACCGCGCTGGCAAAAACCATCGAGCTGGACCCCGTCATAGCGGCGGGCTTTTTCCTCGTGATGGGCGTCCTGTTTGTCATGGAGGAAATACGGCTGTTTCTCATCGACAGGCGGAAGAGCGTGCGGTTGCTGCTGTACGCCATCACCATGCTGGTGCTCGCGTACCTGGTAACGGGGCTCCCGGCCGTCATCGACCTCCGGCATCTTGGCTTTACCGCAGGGCTCACCCGGTTCATCGCGATAAGCGTGGGGCTCATCCTGTTCGGCATCATCGGCGGCGCGCTTGCCATCTGCGCGTTTCACAACTTCCGCCCCATCGGCAACCAGCAGGGTGCCTATCTCGTGCTCCTGTTCTGCCTGTTCCTGGTGCTCTACCCGCTTGCCGTCATCATCGGCGAGGTCGTCATCAACGGCGCACCCGGCCTCTCATGGGAATTTATGACCCAGGACATCCGCGACCTGGGCACCAAGGGCGGCGCGCTGTCGGGCATCGTCGGCACATTGTTGCTCATCGCGCTCATCTTCCTCATCGCCGTGCCATTGGGCATCTGCGCCGCCATCTACCTGCAGGAATACGCGGGCAAGCATTTTCTCACCCGTATCATCAACACCGCGGTGACCGTCCTCAGGGGTGTGCCCTCCATCGTGTTCGGCCTGTTCGCCTTCGCGGTTTTCGAGCCGATTTTCGGCGCCTCGTTTCTCACCGGCGGGCTCATCCTGAGCGTCTACGCCCTTCCCATGATAATCAGGGCGTCGGTCGAGGCATTGAAGGGCATCCCCGACGAGCTGCGTGAGGGAAGCCTCGCCCTTGGAGCATCAAAATGGCAGACCATCCGCCGTGTGGTGCTGCCGCCCTCGCTGCCCGGCATCATCACGGGCGTGGTGCTCGGGGTCGGCGAGGCGGCCGGGGAGACGGCGCCCATCATGTTCTTCGCCACCCTCCGCCTTTCACGGATGCCGCCCAACCCGCTGACGGATTCGATTACCTCGCTGCAGACCCATCTCTACACGCTGTTCGGCATGCGGGGGCTCGGTGGCGCCGCTGACAAGGCAGCACGGATGCAGAACGCATGGTCTATCGCCCTGGTGTTGCTCATCATCATTCTCACCATGAACATCGTCGCGCTCTTCATCAGAGAAAAATACAGACAGGAGTTTTAACATGGACAGGAAGGTAGCAACCGAAAATCTCTCCCTGTGGTACGGCACAAAGCAGGCGCTCGAGGACATCACCATGGAGGTGCCGCCGAACCAGGTGACCGCTCTTATCGGGCCGTCGGGCTGTGGCAAGTCGACGCTGCTCCGGTGCTTCAACCGGATGAACGACGTCATCCCCAAGTGCCGCATCGAGGGCACCGTCTACTTCGACGGGCAGAACATCTACGAGCAGGGCGTCGACCCGGTCGAGATACGAAAACGGGTGGGCATGGTCTTCCAGAAGCCCAACCCGTTCCCCAAGTCCATCTACGAAAACATCGCCTACGGCCCCAAGATACATGGTATCAAAAAAAAGGACGCGCTGGACGACATCGTCGAGCAGAGCCTCAGGGATGCGGCGCTGTGGAAGGAGGTCAGCGACCGACTGGAGGACGGCGCCATGGGGCTCTCCGGCGGCCAGCAGCAGCGCCTCTGCATCGCACGGGCGCTGGCCATAGAGCCCGAGGTCATCCTGATGGACGAGCCCTGCTCCGCCCTGGACCCCATCGCGACGGCGAAGATAGAAGACCTGATAAACGAGCTGAAGGTTAACTATACCGTGATCATCGTGACACACAACATGCAGCAGGCCGCCCGGGTGAGCGACCACACGGGCTTCATGTACCTGGGCCGGCTCGTCGAGTTCGGCGACACCAACCAGATATTCGAAAACCCTGCAGAGGCACTCACAGAGGAATACATCACGGGACGGTTTGGATAGGTGAAAAAATGGTAGAAAAATTTCATGATGAACTGGCAGACCTGAAGGAACGGGTCCTCGAGATGGGATACCTAGCGCAGGGGATGCTGTGCGACGGCGTTGCCTCGCTGAAGGAGCAGGACGTCGAGCTGGCCAATGACGTCTACGAGCGGAAATACAGGCTGGCGGAGATGGATGAATCCATCGAGGAGGAGGCGCTGCGGCTCATCGCCCTCTACCAGCCCATGGCCAAGGACATGCGGACCATCGGCTGCTGCCTGAAAATGATAACATATCTGACACGCATCGGCCGCTACGGCAAGGACATCAGCAACATCGCCAAGCAGCTCGCCAATGTCGACCATGTCTCCAAGCTGATCAGCATTCCCTACATGCAGCAGAAGGCCTGCGAGATGATAGGGGACGCGCTGCAGGCGTTCAAAACCGAGAACCTGGGGCTCATCGCGGGTTTCGAGGACCGCGACGACGACGTCGACGCGCTCCGCTACTCGATCTTCCGGGAATGTATCTCCTACATGGTCGAGGACGCCAAATACATAACAAGGTGCGCCCACTACATCATGGTCGCCCGGTACATCGAGCGCTGCGCCGACCATGCCTGCAAGATAGCCGAAAAGGTCCGGTACATGGTCACCGGCGAACGCGTCGAGATAAGCTAACCAGCGTCGCCTTTACTGTTGCAGTCGTCGCCGCACGAGCAGGAAAGCAGCGGCCAGCGCCACCAGGAGCGATAGCGTCTCGAAGCCAGGCGCGTCGTCGCTGTCTTTTTTGTCGTTATCCACGGTGACAGTGATGGACTCGATATCTGAGTGGTCGATTCCGTCGTAGGCCCTGACGTCTACCGGATAGTCTCCATCCTCTATTTCTGTGGTGTTCCATGTATACGTCCATGCCGTGACCGTGGTGTTGCTGACATGCATCCAGTCCTCGATGGCGGTCATCCAGTTGCCATCGTCAATCCGTACCTCCACCCTGTTGTTGAAGGTATCGTTTAACGCCTGCTCACCACCGTCGGCGTCGCTTGCTGTCCCGTTGATAACAACGGTGCCATTGACCGTAGCGCCGTCCTCAGGCGATGTAATCGACACCGAGGGTGGATGATTGTTTGATACCCTGACAGTAATTGATACCACGTCGGAGTAGTATTCGCCATCGTAGCTCCGCACGCTGATGGTATGGTTGCCGTCCTCCACGTCGGCGGTACTCCAGTTGTGAGACCATCCCAATGGAATAATGTCGATATAGGGGCCTGATGATTTAGTCCACGCTCCATCATCTATCTTGATCTCCACGTATTCTACACTGCCACCGCTATGTGTATATCCGCCTATCGTCACAAAGCCAGATACATCTTCCCCCTGCTTTGGAGAGGTGATGATCACGGTGGGCGACGGGTCGTCGAGGGTGTCAATGGTGACATTGATAGACTGCACCGGCGAGTAATCACTGCCGTCGTAACTCCGCGCAGAAACGATGTGTCTGCCCTGAGTGACACCGCTGATATTCCACTCATACGACCAGGACTCCGTCCCTTCCGCAGGCTGCCACACACCGTCATCGATTTTGACTTCAACGAACTGCACGTCGCCGTCGCTGTCACTGGCCGTACCATTAATCATCACTGGGCGGTCTGCCGTCGCCCATGCCCATTCAATAAGAATAAAATCACTACGGAAGGAGTCTATACAGACGACGGGAGGGTCGTTTGTCTCGCTGGCTCTCAAGCCGCTGGCATCAGCGTCCCCGGCTAATAGCGAAAATGCACTCGAAACCAGGAGGAAACATATCCACACCACACGCAGCCGCTTATCCCGTAGCATTCTGTAATCCATCAATAAAATATAGTAATATATACTTTATTACCATGTTTTACAAAATCGGGTCTGCAGATTACCGCTGCAAGAAATGCACGTATCGATTTTTACGGCGCTCAAGGGTTTCTAAGCAGTCTCGGCCCTACTCCATCCCGGGGCATTCCCGCGCGACTTCGGGGGCGATGTTTTTGTCGCCGTAGGCGCTGCGATAGTGCTCGGCGAAGTCGTCGGCGATGGCCTGGGCGCGCTCGTCGTATGCCTGCTTGTCCTCCCAGGTGTTTTTCGGCCACAATAGGTCGTCGGGGACATCGGGGCACCTTTTGGGTACCATGACCTTGAAATATGGATGCTTCCGGGCCGGCACGTCTTCCAGGGTGCCGTCGAGCGCGGCGTTGACCATGCTGCGCGTATAGTCGATGTCGATGCGGTGGCCTGTGCCGTATGGCCCGCCCGTCCAGCCGGTGTTGATGAGATACACGTTGGTGCCGTGGCGTTCCATCTTGTCGCCGAGCATCTCGGCATAGGTGTCGGGGTTGCGGGGCATGAACGGCTCGCCGAAAAAACGGGAGAACACGGACACGGGTTCGTCGATGCCCGTCTCGGTGCCGGCAAGCTTGCTGGTGTAGCCCATCAGGAACCAGAGCATCGCCTGATGCCGGGTGAGCCTCGCCACGGGGGGCATCACGCCGTTTGCGTCGGCGGTCAAAAACAAAATCGTCGAGGGATGCCCCGCGGTGGACGAGGGCTTGATGTTGGAGAGATAGGTGAGCGGATACGAGGCCCGGGAGTTCTTGGTGAACCGGTCGTCGGAGAAGTCGAAGGTGCCGTCGGGGTAGACCATCGCGTTTTCGACGATGGCGCCATGGCTGCGGTAGTCATCGTGGTGCATGACCGCGTCATATATCTCGGGCTCCTTGTCCCGGTCGATGTCGATCATCTTCGCATAGCATCCGTTCTCAAAGTTGGCGATGCCGTCGCTGCTCCATCCGTGCTCGTCGTCGCCGAGCAACGACCGCGACGGGTCTGCCGAGAGCGTCGTCTTGCCGGTCCCCGACAGCCCGAGGAGCAATGCCGCATCACCAGCTTTGCCCTCGTTGGCGGAGCAGTGCAGCGGCAGGATGCCCTCGCCCGGCAGCAGGTAGTTCATGACGGTGAACATGAGTTTTTTGACGGAGCCCTGGTAGGCGGAGCCGTAGACGAGACCGATGCGGTTGTCCATGTCCATCGCGACGAGCATGTCCGACGTGCGGCCGTCCTCCAGCGTGCGAAGACGGCCCTGGTAGCGCTCCCGGGGCAGCTTGTCGTAGGGCAGCGCAATCAGCACAAACGGCTGGTCGGCGAAGATGCTGTCGTCGATGTCCCCGGGCGTTGGGCGGAACATGTTGTCGGTGAACAGCGCCGTCAATGCCTGGTCGGTGACCGTGGTGACGGGGAGCGCCCATGATGGCTCGGCGCCGATAGT
>Ga0207797_1002795_pt1 | contig 11963 bp, 9 predicted proteins | sample PRCRCaboRojoPR_6_FD_187275 | JGI IMG/M metagenome (GOLD analysis project Ga0207797, IMG submission 187275) | Marine sediment microbial community from Cabo Rojo, Puerto Rico - PR CR 10% Liquid 1 (SPAdes) | ecosystem: Environmental > Aquatic > Marine > Coastal > Sediment | place: Cabo Rojo, Puerto... | reverse complement strand
CAGCTCGACTTCGGCCAGTCGTTCTACTACGGCGATTCGGTGACCGGGATCATCGCGGACCGGTTCATCAGCACGATGAGCCTCATGCTCACGGCGTTCCTGATATCGTACACCATCGGCGTCTACCTGGGCGCACAGCTCGGGTGGCTCCGTGGCACCACGCGGGAGCGCGCCGGCATGCTCGCCGTCCTGCTCATCCGGTCGACGCCGGTGTTCTGGACCGGCATGATCGTGCTGTACCTCTTTGCGTTCCAGCTCAACCTGTTCCCACTGGGCGGGATGCGAAGCGTCACCGCGAACTACAGCGGGCAGTTCGACAAGCTGCTGCACCCCGACTTCCTCTATCATCTGGCGCTTCCCGTCTTCACGCTGTGTACGTACTACACCGGCTTGCCGCTCTTGCTGATGCGGAACAACCTGCTCGAGATCCTCTCGGAGGACTACATCGACACGGCGCGCGCGAAGGGGCTCTCGGACCGACGCATCCTCTTTCACCACGCGGCGCGCAACGCGATCCTGCCGGTCGTGACGGCATTCGCCATCGCCATCGGGTTCGCCGTCGGCGGGCAGGTCCTCATCGAGACCGTGTTCTCGTGGCCGGGACTCGGGCGAGAGATGGTGAAGGCGTCGCTGCGCAGCGACTACCCGGTCGCGCAGGGCGCGTTCACGCTGTTGTCGGTGATCGTCATCACGATGAACTTCGTGGCGGACCTCGCGTACACGTACCTCGATCCGCGCGTCAGACTCGGAGGGACCTGACATGAGTGAAGAAACCGCACGACAGGTGGCTCAACCGCGCGAGACCAAGCAGGGATGGCGCCGGTTCTTCCAGAACCTGCGCCGGAGCGCCAGAGAGCAGGCTCGCATTTTCGTCAAATCGAAGATGGCCGTCGCGGGCCTCGCGATCATCGTGTTCTACATCGTGGTCGCGCTCGTCGCACCGTACGTCGCACCGTACGCACCCTACGAGCGAATCTACGCCGCAGACGGGACCTGGGCGAAGCTCCAGCCGCCGACGGCCGCACACCCGCTCGGTACCACCGAGGCGGCCCACGACGTGCTCTCCCAGCTCCTGCTCGGGGCGCGGATCGCGATGTTCGTCGGCCTGCTCGGCGCGTTCATGGTCGCCGTCATCGGGACGACGATGGGCGTGATCGCCGGCTACTACGGCGGCTGGGTCGACGAACTGGTGATGCGGCTCGTGGACATCCTCTACGGGTTGCCGTTCATCCCGTTCGTCATCGTGCTGGTGACGGTGCTGGGCGCGAGCGTCTGGAACATCATCCTCGGCATCGCGCTCCTGTACTGGCTGTCGACGGCCCGCGTGATACGATCCGAAGTGCTCACGGTCCGGGAACGGCCGTACGTCGAGGCCGCGGAGGCGGCCGGTGCGAGCGACTTCCGGATCATGGCGGTCCACATCCTGCCGAACGTCATCCCGCTCGCGGCGCTGTACGCCGCCATCGCGGTCGGGTACTCCATCGTCGCGCAGGCAAGCATCGCGTTCCTCGGCTTCGGCGACCCCACGATCCCGTCGTGGGGCGTGATGCTCCAGCGAGCGTTCGTGACACAGGCGTTCGGGACGGCGTGGTGGTGGGTGTTCCCGCCGGGCCTCTCGATCACGCTTGTGGTCACCGGCGCGTACCTGGTCGGCAGAGGCTACGAAGAGGTCGTCAACCCGCAGCTACAGGAGAAGTGACATGAGTCAATCTACATCTGGATTCGAATTCGACGACGGCGCGCCGCTGCTCGAGGTCGAAGACACGATCGTCACCTACGAGACGAGCATCGGAGAGCTCCGCGCGGTGGACGGCATCGACTTCGAGGTCGGCGAGAACGAGATCTTCGGGCTGGTCGGCGAATCGGGCTGCGGCAAGAGCACGGTGGCACAGGCCATCCTCGGGCTGCTCCCCTCGAACGGGCGCGTCCCGTCCGGGGAGATCCGGTTCCGGGGAGTCGACCTGACCGAACTCTCCCAGCCCGAGCTCAACGAACTGCGGTGGGAGAACATCTCGCTCATCAGTCAGGGCGCGATGAACGCCCTGAACCCGGTTCACCGCATCTCCAGCCAGATCATCGAGGCGATTCAGGCCCACCGGGACACGTCCGACGAGGAGGCCCGCGAGCGCGTCGCGGAGCTGTTCGAGCTGGTCGGACTCGACCCCGCCCGGATGGACGACTACCCCCACCAGTTCTCCGGCGGGATGAAACAGCGCGCCTACATCGCCATGTCGCTGGCGCTGGACCCCGATCTCATCATCGCGGACGAGCCGACGACGGCGCTCGACGTGATCGTGCAGGACCAGATCCTCAAGCGCCTCAAGGAGCTCCGCGACGAACTCGGGATCTCGGTCATCATCATCTCTCACGACATCAGCGTCATCGCGGAGACGTGCAACCGACTCGGCGTGATGTACTCCGGGAAACTGATGGAGTACGGGAACCTCCAGTCGATCTTCTCGGATCCGTACAACCCGTACACGCTGGGGCTCCAGAACGCCTTCCCGACGCTCCGCGGGGAGCAACAGGACCTCATCAGCATCCCCGGCAGTCCGCCCGACATCTCGAACCTCCCGCAAGGGTGTCGGTTCATGGACCGCTGTCCGTTCGCGACCGAAGAGTGCAGTCGGCGTCACCCCGACCTGGCGAAGGTAGAGGAGGACCACTACTCGGCGTGTCACCACCACGACAAAGTCGAGGCGATGCGACGGAAGGCGGCACACAGAGAGACGTGGCAGAAGGTCGCGGAACGCACCGGCCGCGGCGCTGCCGAAGCGGGAGGGTCCGGCGATGACTGACGACGAGTACATCATGGAGTGTGAGGGGCTGAAGCAGTACTTCTCACAGAACCAGGGGCTGATCGACAGCCTCTTCGGCGAATCGAAGTACGTGAAGGCCGTCGACGGGATCGACCTCCAGATCCGCAAAGGCGAGATCATCGGTCTCGCCGGCGAGTCTGGCTGTGGCAAGACGACGACGGGCAAGACGCTGATCCGGTTGCTCGATCCGACCGAGGGGACGATCCGATTCCGCGGCGAGGACGTCACCCACATCGGCGGAGACGAACTCCAGGAGTTCAGACGGGACGTCCAGATCATCTTCCAGGACCCCTTCGAGAGCCTCAACCCGCGGATGACCGTCTACGACGCGGTCGTCGAACCGCTGAAGATCCACGGCATCGGAGAGGCGAACGAGCGGTACGAGCGGGTGATGCAGGCGCTCGAACGCGCGGAACTGACGCCACCGGAGCCCTACCTCGAGAGCTACCCCCACCAGCTCTCGGGCGGCGAGAAACAGCGGGTCGCGATCGCACGGGCGCTGGTCTTGCAGCCGGACTTCCTGCTCGCCGACGAGCCGGTGTCGATGCTCGACGTCTCGATCCGCGCCGGCGTGCTCAACCTGCTCCAGCGGCTCAACGAGGAGCTCGACCTGACGATCCTGTTCATCAGCCACGACCTCTCGCTGTTGCGACAGGTGTGTGACCGCATCGGGATCATGTACCTCGGTCGCATCATCGAGTTCGGGGAGACGGAGTCGGTCATCCAGAACCCGACACACCCCTACGCGAAGGCGCTTCTCGGGGCGGCACCCGAACCGGACCCGTTCCGCGAGCGCGAACACGTCGAGATAACGGGGTCGATCCCGGACCCGATCAACCTGCCCACGGGCTGTCGCTTCAAAGGCCGGTGTCCGGAACGCGAGGCGATCTGTGACTACGTCGATCCCGTCCTGCTCGAAGACGAAGCGGAGAGCGGGAAGACCGTCGCCTGTCACGCCTACTACCAGGCCGAGGACAGACGGCGGTTCGAGGAGCAACTCCGCGAGATGGACGGGGTCCCCGCCGACGTCGCCGAGAACCCGCATCGACACGTTCCACTCGACGGGAGCGAGAGCGAGACCGGTGACGCCGAGGCCGACTGACGACGCGTGAGCACCGAAACCGATACGGCCACCGACCGACTCCACGTCGGCGACCTCCTGACGGGGCGACTCGGCGCGGCCGCGACGACGCTCCTCGTGGGGTTCACCAGCGGCTGCTGGGTCGCCTACGTCCTCGTCTACCCCGTCTCGTCGCTTCCCCTGCCGAAGTACACGCTGGCCGCGACGCTGGTGCTCGGCGTGTACGTCGACTACGCCGCGGATTCGATGCTGTCGCGCATCGGCATCGTCCTCGGCGGGACACTCGTCGCGTACGTCACCGGGTTCGTGTGGTACTCGCTTCCGGCCCTGCTCGGCTGGTACACGAATCCGGTGACACAGCGAGCGCTGTACCTCTCCGGCCTGCGCGAGACGTTCATCTTCACGCTCGTCGCGATGACGCTTCTCTTCACGGGGACGTTCGTCGCGTACATCGTCAGGAACGCCTACGAGGAGATCACGCGGTAAGTTCGAGCCGCCACCGCGGGAGCTTCCCCGGTGCCGGTCGGGACGTGTCCGCCGATTCCCCGCCTCCATCGCCTCGCTCCGGCGGTCGATGCTCGCCGGCTCCGGGCGCGGACTACTCCCAGTCGGGGTAGTCGTCGTCCGCCATCTCGTCGAGCGGGTACTGCGGCCGGCGGACGTGTTCGAAGTCGAACTTCGTCGGATCCATCGCGACCAGTCCGATGGAGTTGATGGGGATGACGTGGCTCGCCATCGGTTCGTAGTCCGCCCGGTAGTGGTTCGTGCTCTTGACGGTCAGCACGTCCAGGCGCTCGGGCTGGATGCCGACGTGCCGCCAGATCTCCGCGTCGAGCGGTTGCATCCGGTTCTCGGTGAGGATGACGCTCACGCCGTCGTCGCGTCCGCACTGCAGGTGAACCCCCCGACCGAGGTGGTTCTCGCTGCCCGTCCCCATCGGACCGGTGTTCTCGAACTCGCCGTCCGTGATGGTCTTCACGTACCCGTCGACGTCCGCGATCGGGTCGCCGTGCATGTCGTCGGTCTTGCCGCCGAGCGTCAGCGTCACGCGCTCTCCGACGCCGGCCGCGACGCACTGCTCGACCGATTCCGGGTCGCGGATGATCGCGAATCCGGCGTTGGTCAGCCCCTGATCGAGCATCTCTCTGAGGACGGTCGTGCCGTCCGCCGCGCCGCCACCGCCCGGATTGTCACCGACGTCGGCCATCACGACCGGCCCGTCGTCCTCGTCCAGGTCGGCGGCGAGCTGTCGGGCCTCGGCGACCGCCTCCGGCGGCTCCGGGTAGTCCCCGACGAAGTCCTCGCGGCGTCCCCAGACGTACTCGGCCATCTCCCGCGAGACCTCGCGCGCGACCTCCGGGTCGCCGTCGGCGACGACCGGGATCGAAAAGCCCATCGATGGGACGTCGGCCTGGTGGAAGCCGGGGAAGACGTTCACCTTCAGCACGTCGTCGCGCTCCTCGTACTCGCGCGCCTTCGCCATCACCTCGGCCATCGGCCCCTCCATCGTGTTCTGCAGCGGACCGTAACAGAGCATCGGCGGTCGTTCGATGTGCATCGTCGGGTCTGTCTCACCTCGCATCGTCCGATAGAGGAGTCGCATCCCGGTCCGGCCCGTGTCGCCCATGTCGACGTGCGGGTACGACTCGTAGGCGACCAGCAGATCCGCCTCCGCCACCAGTTCGTCCGTGATGTTCCCGTGGAGGTCCAGCGTGACCGCGATGGGCACCTCCTCGCCGACGATCTCGCGGACGCGACTGGCGAGCGGTCCCTCGCCGTCGTCCATCCCCTCGGGGACCATCGCGCCGTGGAGCGCGAGCATCACGCCGTCGAGGTCGTCGGCGTGGTCCCGGACGCCGGCCAGGATCTCGTCGGTGTAGAACTCGTAGGTGTCCTCGGTGACGACGCCGCCGGGGACCGCGGCCGCGGCGACCGTGTACCGCAGGTCGACGCCGAGTTCGTCGGCGACGTCCATGGTGCCGCCGATCTGGGTGTTGGTCCCCGCCAGTTTCTCCGGGATCTCGTCGCCGAAGTACTCCTGGCGCTCCTGGAAGATTTCGCGGTCGGTCGGCGTCGTCGCGAACGTGTTCGTCTCGTGTGAGAACCCCGCCACTAGCACCGTCTCGTCTGTCATGCTGTCGCATTCTCGGAATACGTGATTAAAGGTGCCACCTTCCATGTTCAGTGGATTCACGGTTCGCGTTCAGTGACATCACGGTCCGCGTTCAGCGTGGACACCCGACGATGTTCGGGTGTGCGACTATTGGCGTTCGTGCCGGTAACAGAACCATGTCACGAACGTCTCACGACGGAACCGACCCCGCATTCACCGACGCCTCGGCGGTGACCGCGAGATGACCGACCTCGACCTGCTGCTGGAGAACGCCCGGATCGTCGACGGGACCGGCGCACCCTGGTTTCGCGGGGCCGTCGGCGTCCGCGACGGGGTGATCGACCGCGTCGTCCGTGGCGACACCGACGACCTCGACGCCGAGGCCCGGGTCGACGCGGACGGCGACGTGGTCTGTCCCGGCTTCGTCGACACGCACTCCCACGCCGACATCACGCTGTTCGAGGACCCGCTCCTCGAACCGAAGACCCGGCAGGGCATCACGACAGAACTCGTCGGACCCGACGGCTTCTCGATGGCCCCCATGTACCGCGAGGGCGGCGCCGAGGAGTGGTGCGGGCACCTGCGCGGACTCGTCGGCGACGCCGACGTCGACTGGACGTGGGGCAGCGTCGCCGAGTACCTGGACGCGGTCGACGAACACGGACCGGCCTCGAACGTCGCGACGTTCGTCGGTCACGGCACGGTGCGCTTCAACGTGATGGGGATGGCCGACCGGGCACCCACCGAGGAAGAGCTCGAAGAGATGGCGGATCTGGTCACCGAGGGCCTCGAGGACGGCGCGCTCGGCTTCTCGACCGGGCTCGTCTACTCGCCGCACACCGTCGCGACGACCGAGGAGGTGCGCACGCTCGCCGAGCGGTGTGCGCCGTTCGGCCGCCCCTTCCGGGCGCACATCCGGAGTGAGGGGCGTCGAATCTGGGAGGCGCTCGACGAGTTCACCGACGTCGGTGCGGACGCGGGCGTCCCGATCCACCTCGACCACTACAAGCTGGCCGGCGCCGACCAGCAGGGGAAAGCAGACCGCTCGAACGCGCTCATCGAGGCCGCCCGCGAACGGGGGATCGACTTCACCGTCGAGCAGTACCCCTACACCGCGGGGAACACGCTGCTCTCTGCGGTCCTCCCCCCGTGGGTCCACGCGGAAGGCCCAGAGCAGGTCCTCGAGTACCTCCGGGACGACGAGGCCCGCGAGCGAATCAAACGCGACATCGAGGGGTGGCGCATCGACGGCTGGGAGAACCAGGGCGCCCGCACCGGCTGGGAGAACATCGTCGTGACGAACATCCAGTCCGAGGAGTTCGCCGAGTACGAGGGCGAGTCCGTCGCCGACGTCGCCGACGCTCGCGACCAGCACCCGATCGACGCCGTCTGTGACATGCTGATCGCCGACGAACTCGGCGTCTCGATGATCCTCCACGCGATGGCCGAACCCGACGTCCGCGACTTCCTCGCCAACGAGCGCGTGAACGTCTGTACGGACAGCCTCTTCGGCGGGAAACCGCACCCGCGGACGTACGGCACCTACCCCCGGATCCTCGGGAAGTACGTCCGCGAGGAGAACCTGCTGACGCTCGAAGAGGCCGTCCGAAAGATGACCTCGCTCCCCGCGAGAGCGATGGGACTGGACCGGAAGGGCGTCCTCCGTCCGGGGATGGACGCCGACCTGGTCCGGTTCGACCCGGCCGTCGTCGAGAGTCACGCGACCTTCGAGAACCCCCGGCGGTTCCCCACCGGACTGCCGGACGTGCTGGTGAACGGTGAGTTCGTCGTGCGCCGGGGCGAACTCACCGGGGCTCGACCGGGTGACGTGATCCGGGCGTAGCGGCGCCTCGTCGGACCGGAGGCAGCTCGGATCGAGACCGAGTCGAATCGTTGTGACGGCCCCGCCAGCCGCTCACTCCCGCACCGTTAACCGACCCGCCGTCTCACTTGCGCACCGCGACGCCGGGCGTCGCCCCGGTCGTCTCGCCGCCGCGGACGGCGAACTCGCCGTTCACCAGCACGTGCTCGATGCCGATCGGGTGCTGTCGCGGCGTCTCGAAGGTGGCGCGGCTCTCGACGACCGTCGGATCGAACACGACCAGATCGGCGTCCATGCCGGGTCGGACCACCCCCTTCCGGTCGAGTCCCATGGCGCGGGCGGGGAGCGACGTCATCTTTCTGACGGCCTCCTCGAGCGTCAGCAGGTTCTCCTCGCGGACGTAGTGCCCGAGCACTCTCGGATACGTGCCGTAGACCCGCGGGTGGGGCTTCCCGCCGAAGAGGCCGTCGGTGGCGACGCAGACGCGCTCGGCGGAGAGGATCTCTCGCACGTCGCCCTCGTCCATCATGTGCGTGACCATGCTCACCCCGAGGTCCTCCTCGAACAGGAGGTCGCACACGGCGTCCACGGGGTGGACGTCGCGCTCCTCGGCCACGTCCGCGACCGACTTGCCCTCGAGGCGTTCGTTCTCCGCGCTCGGGACGTTCGAGAGGACGACGTTCTCCCAGCCGGCGGTCGCGCCGAGGTTCTCCCAGCCGTCGATCCGCCACTGCTCGATGTCGCGCCGGATCCGTTCGCGGGCGTCTTCGTCGTCGAGATACCGGAGCGTCCCCTCGGGTCCCTCGGCGTGGACCCACGGCGGCAACACGGCAGAGAGCATCGTGCTGCCGGCGGTGTAGGGGTACTGCTCGACGGTGAAGTCGACGCCCCGCTCGCGGGCGGTCTCGATGGCGTCGATCCCCCGTCTGGCCTTCCCGTGTTGCTGTCGCCCGCCCATCTTGAAATGCGAGAGGTGGAGCGGAACGCCCTCCTCGGAACCGACGTCGACGAACTCGTCGAGCGCCTCCCACAGCCATCGCCCTTCGCTCCGGATGTGGGCGACGAAGGGGCGCTGGTACGGTCCGAGTCTGGCCGCGAGCGCGGCCACCTCGTCGGTGTCGGCGTACGTACAGGGCGTGTAGATGAGGCCGGTCGAGAAGCCGACGGCCCCGTCCTCCAGGCCCTCGGTGACCAGATCTGCCATCTCTTCGAGCTCCTCGTCGTCGGGCGCGCGACTCTCCATCCCGAGGACGTTGAACCGGACGGTCCCGTGGCCGACCAGCAGCGCGACGTTCGGGGCCACCCCGCTGGCCTCGACGGCGTCGAAGTAGTCGGCGACGCTCTCCCACGTCCAGTCGACGTCGACCGAACCGGCGAGCGCGGAGAGCTGACTCTGCCACTCCTCGGCACCGCCTTCGCGGTACATCGGTGCCATGGAGAACCCGTCCTGTCCGAGGATCTCGGTCGTGATCCCCTGCCGGACCTTCGGCGCGAGCGTCTCGTCGGCGAACAGTTCGAGGTCGGAGTGGGAGTGCGTGTCGACGAACCCGGGCGAGACGACCTGTCCGGCCACGTCGACGGTCTCCTCGGCGTCGAGGGCGGCGTCGCGCCGACGGACGACGGCGGCGATCTCGCCGTCGTCGACCGCGACGCTGCCGCGGAACCAGGGCGCGCCGGTCCCGTCGACGATCCGGGCGTTCTCCAGCAGCAGATCGTGGGTCATGGGTCGAGATTCGTCGGCGGGTGCAAAAAACGGGGACCGATAATGAGAGGGCGTCCCACGCCGCCGACGAGACGGACGCGCCCGGACGACCTACTCGCCGACGATACGCAGGAACTTCCGGGTGTCCACGTTCCGGCCCGAGAGCTGGAGGACGACCGTTCGGCCCGCGAGGTCGTCGCCCATATCGAGCGCCGCGGCGACGGCGGCGGCCGAGGCGCCCTCGGCGAGGACGTGGTCCTCCCGGAAGAGCAGTTCGAGGGCGTCCTCGATGGCCTCGTCGGTGACCCGGCGCATGTCGTGGAGCCGGTCCCGGAGGACCTCCATCGTCAGCGCGAACGGGACCCGAGAGGCGATGCCCTCCGCGGTCGTCTCCGCCGAGGCCTGCGAGTCGAGGTGTCCCTCGTGGAAGCCGCGGTACATCGCGTCCGCGCCCGTCGCCTGGACGCCGACGACGTTCGCGTCGCCGATCGCGCCGACGGTCAGGCAGTAGCCGGCGGCGCTGGACCCGCCGCCGACCGGACAGACCAGGGTGTCGACGTCGGGCCGGTCCTCCAGCACTTCGAGTCCGGCGGTGCCGACGCCGGCGATCAGGTGCGGTTCGTTCGCCGAGTGGACGTAGCGGTACCCCTCCGAGGCCGCCCGCGACTCGGCCCACTCGCGGGCGTCGTCGTACTCCTCGCCGTGGTGTTCGACGCGCGCGCCCAGTGCCTCCATCGCGGCCACCTTGTCCGGGTTCGCGTCCGTCGGGACGGCGATCACCACCGGGACGTCGAACTCTCGCCCGGCGTAGGCGACGGACTGTCCGTGGTTTCCGGTGCTGGCGGCGATCAGCCCGGGATCGCGGAACTCCGCGGGGAGACGCGAGACGAGGTTCATCCCGCCGCGCACCTTGAACGCGCCCGTCGGGAGCGTGTCCTCGCGTTTGAGGTAGACGTCGGCGTCGAGCCGGTCCGAGAGGGCCTCGCTCCGGACCAGCGGGGTCTTCGGCAGGTACTGCGAGACGACGCTGCGGGCCTCGTAGACGTCTCTGGGGGTCGGCGGCGTCAGGTCGTGGTACTCGAAGACCGTCGTCGCGTCGGGCGAGGGAACGCGCTCGTATCGGCTCAACGCTGCTCGCCTCCGGTCTCCGCGGCCATCTCCCCGACGGCCGCGAGCAGGACGTTCGCGCCGGCGACGACGTCCTCCCACTCGGTGAACTCCTCCTCGACGTGGCTGATGCCGTCGACGCTCGGGACGAAGATCATCCCGGTCGGACAGACGCGGTTCAGGTAGTTGGCGTCGTGGCCCGCGCCGCTGACTATCCGCTCGTACTCGCCTTCGACGGACTCGGCGGCCCGTTCGACGGCCTCGATGCACGTCTCGTCGAAGGGCTCGGCGTTGATCCGCATGATCTCCTCGAACTCCCACGCGACGTCCTCTCGCTCCGCGGCCCACTCGATCTCCCGTTCGACCTGTTCGACCGCGGCGGCGACGACCGCGTCGTCGTACGACCGGACGTCGACGGTGAACGCGACCCGCTCGGGGATGACGTTGATCGAGTTCGGGTGGACGTCGACCTGTCCGACGGTGCCGACGAGGTCGTCACCGCCCGTTGCGGTGAGGCGTCGGACCGCCTGCACGACGTCGCTGGTGGCGACGAGGGCGTCGTGGCGGAGGTCCATCGGCGTCGGCCCCGCGTGGTCTGCGCTCCCCTCGAACGCCGCCTTCATCCACGAGAAGCCGTAGACGCCCTCGACGACGCCGACGCCGACGTCGTCCTCGTCGAGGTAGGGTCCCTGCTCGACGTGCAGTTCGAGATAGCAGTGCAGGTCCCGCGGCTCGCAGGGCGCGTCGCCCCGGTAGCCGATCCGCGCCAGTTCCTCCCCGAAGGTCTCCCCGTCGTCGTCTTCGACGGCGTAGGCCTCTTCGAGGTCGAAGACGCCGGCGAAGACGCCGCTCCCGAGCATGTCCGGCTGGAAGCGAACGCCCTCCTCGTTGCTCCACGCGACGATCTCGAGCGGGCGCTCGGTCTCGACGCCCGCGTCGTTCAGCGACTCGACGACCTCCAGCGCACCGAGGACGCCGATCACGCCGTCGTACCTGCCGCCGTTGTACTGGCTGTCGACGTGCGAGCCGAAAAGCACCGGCGCGAGCGAGTCGTCGTGCCCCTCCCGTCGGCCGAAGATGTTGCCCATCTCGTCGACGGTGACGGCGAGACCGGCGTCCTCGAACCACTCGACCAGTCGATCCCGTGCCCGTCTGTTCGCCTCCGACAGCGAGGGGCGGTTCACGCCGCCGCGCTCGGTCGCGCCGATCTCGTTGAAGCGGTCGAACCGCTCGCGAAACCGCTCGGTAGAGACGGTCAGATCCATGGGTAGTGGACTGCGCCGGTCCATTTCAGTCCCCTCCCTCTCATGGGAGGCGGT
>Ga0207797_1002794_pt1 | contig 11963 bp, 12 predicted proteins | sample PRCRCaboRojoPR_6_FD_187275 | JGI IMG/M metagenome (GOLD analysis project Ga0207797, IMG submission 187275) | Marine sediment microbial community from Cabo Rojo, Puerto Rico - PR CR 10% Liquid 1 (SPAdes) | ecosystem: Environmental > Aquatic > Marine > Coastal > Sediment | place: Cabo Rojo, Puerto... | reverse complement strand
CTCGAGGTCACCGAGCTCTCGGAGTCAGACGTGTACGACATCGACGAGCGAACCTATGTCCGGAAAGCGGAGGTCGACGAGGAGGTGAAGGAATCCCGGCTGCAGGGGCTGAAAGACCGGCTTGCTGGCTCCGAGCACGACGAGGCGGACGTGCTTCGCCAGGAAGTCGAGGAACTGGAGGCCCGCATCGAGGAGCTTACGAGCTTTCGGACGGGCGCGGAGGTGCAGTGAGCGATGACTGCCTATCGCTTTCGCGTGAAATTCGCGGCGGACCCGACGGCGCTCTGGCGCGATATCCTGATCGGGGGTGACCGTCCGCTCACGGCGTTCCAGGCGACGCTTAACGAGGCCGTCGGTCTGAATCAGGAGCACCTCTGGTTTTTCGGGACCGACGAGGACTACTGGGAGAGTTCGGTGACCTACATGCACCCCGGGGAATACGAGGGGTTCCCGGGCGGCGGCCCGAGGGGCCGTGAGGAGACGGTACACAACGCGGCGGAGACGACGATCGAAGACATGGTCACCCAGTTAGAGCTGGACGAACGTGACCGGATCTGCTATCTGTTCGATTACGGCTCGGAGTGGCGCTTTTACGCGATTCTGAAAGAAATCGGAGAAGACGACCCGAGTGAGACACCACCCGAGGTGACCACGGAGAAGGGTGAACCGGTTGTTCAGTACCAGTCCCTGGACGAGGACCCGCGGTCCCAGTAATGGGCGGTCGGTGCCGTCGATCCGTATCCGTGGCCGAATTCGGGCTCATCAGCAGTCGGTTCGGAGTGACGACCGACCTCCGGATATTACTGGCAGTGTTAACCGAACACGGATGTTGCACACAGTTAGAGAACTATCTGTTATCCGGTACCTGAAAGACGGACTTCTAACTCACCAGTCTACAGTTGATAGATCACACGTTGGTACTGTTGAATACCTTCGTATGAAATCGGTGAAAAGGTGAGATGCTTGATTCGCTATCCCCTCCAGCCCCCGCCTCGTTCCGATTTTCAGATGTTATTGACAGTAGTCGGATGGAAACAAGACCGCTGCCGGGCGATCAAGTAGCAATCAGCACGCTGGCTAGCCGATTCGAGAATCCAAGGAGAGGGTTCCTCTGATCGTCCTAGAGAACTGAGTCTCAACGGTGGTTAGTTCGGATCGCAGGATTTCTCATAGATGTTGAAACACGCAACCAGTGATAGGTTTCGGGCCTCGTCCTGAATACACCGCACGGATGTAGCACCGAATTCGCCGACGGACACCTCCGTAGGTGAAATTCTGCCGTTCAGTTGGCGTTCTGGACAGTATGCAAGCGAGCTCTGCAACTGGCCGACGATCGCCGAGTATGAGAGGCTACGGGTCCGAGTTATGCGATTCCGAGTTTTTCGACAAAGTTCTGTTGGTCCCAATAATCTCTCCACGACGTGATGCCGTCATCTGAGGTGGTAATAATGGACACCCCTGGAAGTGTGATACGTTTCCCTGTTGGGGGTATTTCGCCGATCGGCGCCTCGTGGGTGCCTGAAAACGTCCACTCTATCGCAGCACCACCTGGCGTCACGAAGGCTCGGTCCTCCTCCATTCGGACGTCCGGAAATGCCTCAAGCAATGTCTTACAGTATTCTCGAAATTCGGGTTTCGTCAATTTCTCATCCTGTGGTGGATCGTAGAACGTTCCTTCCTCCGCAAATTCGTCGGCTACTCCATCGGCGTTGTGGTCGTTGAATGCCTCAAGCGCCCGTGCAATGTGTGCGTCTATGTTATTGGTTGACATAGCGGTAATCGCTACGCTGCCATTAACATTATAATTTTGGATGGTCCCGCACACCTACCGTGTCGGAGGGACGAAGATCTCCGTTTCCGCACGCAACACAGTCCGGGGTCGCGGTTCGAGACGTATATAAAGGAGATCTGATGGATGGCGACCGACGCCGGCGTGACGAGGGCCGAGCTCTCTACGAAGCTCCTCCGGCACGGATGTTTTCTTCGCGTCGCTGTTCGCTGCGGTGTCCTTCCCCCGCCGGGGTATGGCGGATACCGGTGGGGTCGTCAGACGAGGTCCCGGAGCTTCGCGACGACCATCCTCGGCAAGAGCCGAAGGATTCCAGGGAAGGTGAGGCCGAGCTGCTCGGCGAACGTCTGCTGGTCCCAGTAGTCCCGCCAGGACGTGATGCCGTCGTCGGTGAGGGTGATGACGGTGACGGCCGGAACGGAGAACGACCTCTCCGTCGGCGGGATGCCCTCCATCGGCCCTCCATGGGTACCGGTGAAGGTGCACTGATACGCGGTGGCATCGTCGTCGGCCACGACCCGCTCCACCTCGACGTGGAGGTCCGGGAAGGCGACGAACAGGTCGGCGCAGTACTCTCGGATTTCGTCCCCCGAGATACCATCCTCCTCTATAGGGTCAGCATACGTCCCACCATTGGCGAATTGCGCCATCATCGCGTCGAAATCCTCGTCGTTGAACGCCTCGACGGCCCGCTCGATGCGAGGATCCATGTCCTCGATTGGCATAGCCACAGTTGCCAATGATCGTATATATAGCTAATCGACCGTTGTGCGCCCACTTGCGAGGACGACGGCGTCTCGCCGGAGTGACTCGAAGACTGCCTCGGCCCCCCCCACGCGGCCGAATCGTCCGTATCGACGAAGGTCGTCACCCCCTCTGTCCCCCCGATGCCGACGCGATCGTCGTAGATCATCGAGCCGAAGGGGAGGTCCTCGTGGAGCCAGTGGGTGAAGTAGTCGCTGACGCACACCTCCACGCACCGTTCGGGGTACGCCTCCTCGATCTTCTCGACGGTCTCGGGCGGTTTGATGACCTCGGGTGGCAGGCCGTCGAGGACACGCTGGAACGAGAGAGGGCCGCACTCAGTACTGATGGCGATTGCCGCTTCGAATCGAGATACATTACGCCAGAGTTGGTGGTATTCAGACTGGTCGGAGAACTTGGACCCAGCCTCACAGGACTCCGGTTTGGTGGCAGGTGGTCTGCTGGTCTACTGACACATTCACCGAACGGGTCGACCGACACTCGGGATATCAGGGCGGGCCGGTTCCTTGCCGGACACGAACCGTATCGGAGAGGTGGCGTTCAGGCGAGGGCCCAACCCAGACCTACCTGGGCAGAACGCGATCCGAGGGCTAGTCTTCTGACCTCGTAGACGGCCGGAACGTCGTGTGCCACTCCGTTGTATTGCAGACGGCCCTCCAACGGAAACTCGAACCACCACTCATGCCGCCAGCTTCCAGTTCTCAGTTTCTGGTTCCCTACGCCCGAGAATCGGGTTCTCGGTTGATATGGGTACTCTCTGAAAAGGTACTTGTTAGGTGACCACGGATGTCGACGAAAACCACACGACGAATTGACGCCGAACTCTTCGGCCGGGAGACGAACTTCGAATACAGCGAGACCTGGATCGGGTACGCCCTAGTCTCGATGCGGGTCGTCATGGGCTGGGTCCTTCTCCAGGGTGGATTCACCAAGCTCATCACGTACCTGAACGCCGATCCGGCGGACAACTGGACCGCGGCGGGCTACCTCGCGAACGCCATCCCGGAAGGTAACCCCTTCACGGGGATGTTCGCGGCGATGGCCGGGAGTGCGACCGTCGACATCCTCGTGATGTGGGGGCTCACCCTCACCGGCATCGGGCTCATCATCGGTGCCGCCGTTCGCTGGAACGCGTTCTGGGGCGCCGTCATGATGATGATGTTCTGGGCCGCCTCTCTGACTGGCGGGCTCATGCAGGGCCTCCCGGTCGCCCACGGCTGGGTCGTCGACGACCACCTGGTCTACGCCGCGCTCCTGTTCGGCCTTGGCGCTATCGGTGCCGGCCGGATCCTCGGCGTCGACGCCTACCTCGAACAGCTCGAGGTCGTCAAGAACAACCGCGTGCTTCGCCTCCTCCTCGGCTGAGCGGAGGCCGACGGAACGCGCCCTCCTTCCCGGCCCAAGGGGGCGGGGTGACATGACACTCTGAACCGCGGATTGATCGTCGTGCTCGTCGTGCTGGTCAACGCGGTCGTGCTGGTGCTTGTGGGTCTCATCACACCCTTCGCGTACCGTGCCTACAGGCGGACTCGGAGCCGCGGTACGGGACGGGTGCCCCGATTCGATACCCCCGGGCTCTCCGTCCCGACGCACCTGACCTGATCCCTCCGCCTGGAGCCGACGAGATCATTCTGCTCCGTCACGGGAAGTATCTCGTGGCGCGTCTGCCGGATGCGGAACTGCGCGCTCTTGCCGACGAGGGTAACTATTCCGTTTTCGCCGACCGGCTGGAAGAGATATTTACCGCGGCGGTCACACCGGTCGCCCCCGACGACTGAGGCCAGTATCTACTCTGCGAGGTTCGCCCGCCGCCGGTCCTCCTTGTACGGCGTGCGAGCGACTGTTGCCCGGACCTCCTTCTGGACGTGATCCTCGACGGTCGGGCTCACGGGGTCCTCGCCCTCTCCCCAGAGGACGGTGACCTCCGTTCCGATGTCGCTGTGTTCGACATCGATCGTACACAGCGAGAGCATCTGCCGGAAGTAGTAGCTGTACCCGCGCATCGTCGCGACCCCGACGTCCTCGCCGTCCACGAGGACACGGTCGGCGATCATCGCCCGCTTCTGCTGGTGGGGCATCTCCATGTACTTGAACGTCGGTCCCTCTCTGAACAGGGACGCGTACACGTCGATAACGTCCTCGTCGTTCCACTCCAGCGTCGCCAGTACGCGCTGTGGGTCCGCGGCCTCCGCTTCGAGCGCCTCCCGGCCGACGAAGTCGTGGTCGAACTTCGTGTACCGGTCCCATCCCAACTCCACTGGCGTCCGGTAGTAGTCGTTGATGTCGTCGGCCTCGAAGCTCCCCTCGACGGCGTGGGTGATGAGGTCACGGGTCTGGTGCTCGCGGAGGAAATCCCGATAGTCGGCCATCTCCTCGCCGAAAATGGCAGAGACGAAATCACGAACGCGAGACGGGATACCGGCCTCGAGCTGGTTGATCGAGGAGGTCCCCGAACTCAGCCGCCGAATACCGTACTCCTCGCCAGCCTCCAAGATGGCGTCCCACACCATCTCGCTGTGCTCGCCGGGGCCGTGGAGTTCGAACCCGATCTCCCCCGACATCCCGAACCGGACGGCCGTCACGTCGACGCTGGCGATCTCGATCGCCCCGGAGCGCATGAACCCCACGTCACGCAGCGAGTGGTCCGCGAGCGCGTCGAGCACTTTCAGCGAGTTCGGGCCCTGGATCCCGTAGTTGAACGTGTCCCTGAACTCGGCGGTCGCATCGTAGTCGCCGTTCTCGAGGTTGTAGGCGGTCCAGTAGCACGGCACGCCGTGGACGACGAACTCCTGCTCGTCCTCACGAACCAGGACGCCCTCGGCGACGACGTTCGCGTCCTCGTCACATTGGACGAGGTGTTTGCCTCCACCGATGGGGTAGTCCGCGAAGGAGTTGATGCTCAGGTCAGCAAGGAGGTCGACGGCGTCCGGTCCCTTGAGTTTGAGGTTGGCGAACGTCGACCAGCTCCCCACGTAGCAGGTCTCCTTCCACGAGAGCTGCTCGTCGATCCAGTTCGTGTACTGGCTAGGACGGCGTGCGCTGAAGTCCTCCCGCCGGTTCGCTCGACGCATCGCGTCGAGGACGTCCGCCCTCCCGAACTCCGGATCCGCGTCCGAGTCCATGGCGACCCGACAGGACTAATCCGTATTAAACTTGCGAAGAATCGGGCTTTTCAGCGCTTCTAAACTCTATTTTCGGGATTTAGCGTAAGCTCGTTCGTCCCCCATCCGGATTGGCGAGGGCGGCCGTCACCTGTGGTCGCCGTCGCTCTCTCAGCCCTCGCGGTCCGCCGCGTCCAGCAGCATGATGCTACAGCCGAGCAGCGCGCAGTTCTTCAGGAAGTTGATCTTGTTCCCCTGGCGTTCCGTCCCCTCCATGGTCCAGAAGTTGTGGATGACCGGGGTCGTCCCGAGGAAGAACACGACGAGGGCACCGGCCGAGGCCCGCGGGTACTTCCAGAGGATGATGCCCAGGTTGGCCACGAAGAGCATCCCCGTGACGAAGGGAACCATGACCTCGGGGACGGGGACTCCGCTCTCCGCTGCGGCCTCGACCCGCTTCTCGTTGTTCTTGAACCCATCGACCGCCATGTAAGCGAGGATGCCACCGTACAGGAGTCGGCCGAGCGCGGCCGGTGGGTCTGGATCATCAGACATATCGGTCAGACCATCTCCATGCGGCTGACGTTCGACTCCAAGCGGCCGACGGTTTCGTAGGTGCCGTCGGCGTCCCGACGCATGATCCGCCCCTCGACGTCCTCCCGTGCGTCGGGGACGTCGAACAGTCCCGACCCGCAGATGACGTCGCCGTCATGAACGGCCCACGTCTCGATGACCTCGTGTGGCTCGCCGGGGTAGGGGACCCGTTCCCAGTCCCGACCGAAGTTGGTCGACTCGAACAGCGCCGACTCGTGCTCGTCGTTCACCCACGCCGGCGGGGCTTCCTCGCCGCCACAGAAGAACACGGTCCCGTCGTGGATGAACACGCGGCGGATGTATGAGAAGTCGTTCCCCCGATCGATACGCGTCCACGAGTCTCCGGCATCCGTGGTTCGATAGAGCCCGCCCTCACCGACGGCATGGCCCAGCCCCAAGTTCTCCAAGTTATGATCGAGGTAGCCCGTCGTCGCGAGCCAGACGTCCTCGGAGACGGGGAGGATCTGGTGGATGTCGTCGATGATAGTGTCTCGGCGGTCGAGCCACGTCTGCCCGCCGTCGTTGCTGAGATGAATGCCCCCAGCCTCCACGCCGGCGATCAGCCGTTCCGGGCGGCCCGGAACCTGCTCCAGCGCCCGAAGTCGCGCGTAGTGCGGGTCGATGGGCGACTCCCAGTGGCCCCTGGAGGGCAGATCTCGGAACCCCTTCAACTCGGCCCACGTCTCCCCGTCGTCGACCGACCGGTAGATGTACGGGTCGTTCGTCCCCGCGTAGAGCACGCCGTCGGCGGTGCCGAGGACCGACCACACCTCGCTCTCGCCGGCGTGCCAGAACCGATCGCCGAGCGGGACACCCAGGTCCTTCCACGTGTGGCCCCCGTCGGTCGAGCGGAACGCCCCTTCCGTGGACGCCACAAAGACCCCCTCGTGGCCGTCGAACGTCTTGACGGCCGTCACCATCCCGCAGTCCAGGACCCGTTCGGCGTCCCCCTTCTCGAACGGGAGGTCGTCCACTCGGTACAGGCCGGTGTCCGTCCCGATCAGCAGCGGCATGTGCAGCGAGACACCGTGGCTCACAATAAATATTTACCAAACCGTAAAACGCTAAGTGGCGGTCGCTCGAAGGGTCGACGAGCGCCTGCGACGCCCGTCCCCGGACGGGTGCTTTACCTTCCGACTCATGACCTCGACACAACCCACCAAGCGACCGACCGACGCGGCGTATCTCGACGACGAACCGACGCTTCCGACCGAACTGCTCAACCTCCCGTGGATCGACGGCCACAATCACGCCCACACGCTATCGTGGAGTGACCGTGAACGGTACGGTCTCGCCGGCTGCGAGGGGATGGTCACGGTCGCCTCGGGATACCACTGGACGCCGTACAGACCAACTCGCGCCGAGGACGTCCGGTACCTCTGGGACGACGTGATCAACCGGCGGGCGGCGATCGAACGCAACCACTTCTTCCGTGCCCGACTCGGACTCGGCATCCACACCGGCGTCCGGATCGAGAACCCCGACGACCTCCTCGAGGCGATGGACGCCTACTGCGAACTCGACGAGGTGGTCGCGATCGGAGAGACCGGCATCACGCCGTCCCAGCACGTCGAGGCGTGGGACGTGGACGAACAGCAAGCGATTGTGCAGGCACAGATGGAGCTCGCGGACGCACACGACCTCCCCGTCATCCTGCACACGCCGAACACGTCGATGGGGAGGGATCGGGACCAAGGCTACCGTTCCGAACTGGGTGTTCCGGGCTACGAGAAGAACACGGCGCTCGGTGCGGAGCCCGTCATCACGGGGGAAAACCCCGCACTGGAGGCGGTGAAACTGGACATCAAGGCAGCCCGCGATGCCGGCCTCGACGAACGCCGCATCGTCGCCTCCCACGCCGACGGGAACAACACCGAGTACCTGATGGAGGAGGCCGACTGCTACCTGAGCTACACCATTGGCCACTCGTGGCTCGTCGGCATCGACGCCGCGGACGTCGCGGACGCCATCGACGAGTACGGGCCTGAGCGGATCATGGTCGACACCGATTGCGCGAACGTCCTCCGCACCGATCCCTACTCCATCAAGCGGGCCATCCTCGAACTGTACCGCTACGGTATCGAACCCACTGCCATCCGACAGGTGGTTCTCGAGAATCCACGAAACGTGTACGGTTTCGGCGAGTAAAACCTGGCGCGAGTTGGTCGCTCGCTCTACTCGAATGCGCAGGTGTTCGTTAGCTCGCCCAGCCCCTCGATACCGATGGTGACCTCGTCGCCGTCTCCGAGGTGGACTGGTGGTTCGCGGTAGTGGCCGACGCCAGGGGGAGTCCCGGTGAAGATCAGATCGCCCGGTTTCAGGGTGAACGCCTGACTGCAGAAGGAGACGACCTCGTCGACCCCGAAGATGAAGTTCGAGGTCGAGGAGTCCTGGAGCCGCTCGCCATTGATCTCCGCCCAGATGTCCAGGTCGTGGGGATCGGGGGCCTCGTCGGCCGTCACGAGTTCGGGACCGATGGGGGCGAACGAGTCGAGGCTCTTGCCCCTGACCCACTGGCCGTCCCCGTGCTGGAGGTCCCGGGCAGAGATGTCGTTGCCGACGAGGTAGCCCGCGACGTGGTCGAACGCCTCGTCCTGGTCGACACGCCGGGTCTCGCGACCGATCACGACGACCAGTTCGGCCTCGTAGTCGACCTCCTCGGTGAGGTCGGGGCTCCACGAGATGGTGCTGTCCGGCCCCGTGACCGTCGTCGGGAACTTCGAGAACAGCACCGGCGTCTCGGGGATGGGGTTGCCCCCTTCCTCGGCGTGGTCGACGTAGTTCAGGCCCACGCAGACGACCTTCTCGGGAGCGGTGACCGGGGCGTGTCGTTCGAGGTCGGCGGCGTCGTACACTCCCGTCTTGGTCTCCCGTGCGTACTCGACGGCGAGTTCCGCCTTCTCCTGCCACTCCCAGCTGGCGAGCATCTCGACGGTCGTGTTCGGGATGCCGACGCCGGCCTGTACCCCCGCTTCCTGGAGGTTCACGACCGTCTCCCCGTCGAGTCGTACGCCTATCCACGGTGCCTCCACGTCGTCCGTACTGTATTGTCCGATTCGCATTGAGTTGTCTCGTATCCGCTGTTCTTCGCCCGGTACAACCGGATATCGATCCGCGTTCGCGGCCGAAACGGCCTACAGGTCGAGCCCGGCCTCCTCGACGAGTCGCTCCCCGGACTGGACGAACCGGTCGTACTCCTCGTTCACCAGTGGGTTCAGCAGTTCGCCGTCGCGCTTGACCACCTCACCGTCGACGAGGACGGTGTCGATGTGGTGTGGGTTCGCCTCGAAGACGACCGTCTGGACCGGCGAGTGGGCCGGCGCGGTCATGAAGTCGCTCGCGTCGACCATGATGACGTCCGCCCGCTTGCCGGGCGTGAGCGTCCCGATCTGGTCGTCCAACTGGAGCGCCTTCGCCCCCTCGATGGTCGCCATTTCGAGCGTGTCTCGGGCGGTGAGGCTCACCTCGGTCACCTCCTCACCGGCCTCGAGCGTTGGCTGGTTCGCTAGCATCCGGTGGGTCTGCAGGCCGATGCGCATCTGGGTCGTCATGTCGCCGCTGACGTTCGAGCAGACGTCGACACCCCAGGCCACGCGGCCGCCTGCCTCGAGCACCTTCCCGGTGACGGGGATGCCGTGACCCATCTGCATCTCGACCTCCGGGCTCGCCGAGAACGTGGCCCCCTCGTCGACGGCGTGCTGGATGTCCTCCTGGGTGAAGTGGTTCCCGTGGGCGATGTTCACGTCCGGGCCGAGCATGTCCGAGAGGGTGCCGAAGCCCTGGTACTCGGGGTTGTACTCCGAAGAGGTCCACTGTGCGGCACCCATGTGGATGGTCGCGGTAGCGTCGAGTTCCCGGGCCAGTTCCATGTCGCTGCGGGCGGTCTCGTCGACACAGAAATCCGGCCCCCGAAGCCCGAGCGCCAGACTGAGTAGGTCGTCGTCGCGGATCTTCTCGGCGTGGAGGTCGCGGATGTGCTGCTCGGGAAGGCCGACGTCGCTCTCGTACCACCACTTCGCCGCGTCGTCACCCGGCGGGCCGTAGGTGTACACCGCGCGCAGCCCAGCGTCCCGAAGCGCGTCGACGGCCCGTTCGCCGTGTTCGAGCGTGTTGGGGTAGGACCAGTCCAGGGCCGTGGTCGTCCCCGTATAGAGCTTCTCGAACCCGCCGAACAGGCCACCGAGATAGTGGTCTTCGGGCTGGTAGAGTCCGGTGATGTTGCCGAGCATGTGCTCGAAGTACTCACCCATGAGCGACCAGTTCCCGGCGATGCCCCTGACCTGGGTCTGTGCCATGTGGATGTGCGAGTCGACGAACCCAGGCAGGACGATGTGGTCCGACGCGTCGATGACATCCGCGTCCGACTCCGATGTCGTCAGCCCGTGCTCGACCTCGATGATTTCACCGTCGTCGATGAGGACGTCAGCGTCCTCGAGATCCCCGATTTCGGGGTCGAGCGAGACGACCGTCCCGTTCCGAATGAGTGTCTCTGGCATGACCACCGGACAGTCCGGCGCGTGACGACAAATAATTTACCGTATGGTAAACTAGCGGTGAGCGGGGGCGAATCGACTAACATAGCCGAATGCTGTTCCGTACCGGGCAGCGATTGTACGGATGTTGTTTACCGGGCGGTAAATAAACCCCGAACCCGGTAGAACAAGCGATATATATCCGCCTGCGGAGTGATTTAGTGTATGAGTACGCCCGGGCAGGGGTCGGTGGAGAACGATACCCGCGAGGCCATCATGGAGGCGACTTTCCGAGCGCTCAGCAAACACGGTTACACCGACCTCCGGATGCGCGATATCGGGGACGAAATGGAGATGACCCGGCAGGTCATCCACTACCACTACGAGGGGAAGCACGACCTGATGTACCACTTCCTCGAATATATCATTGAGCAGTACGAGGGGAGCGTCGAGGTGGACGAAGGCGCTCCACCACGCGATGAACTCGACGCACGTATCGACCAGTGTCTGTTCGGCCCCGAATTCGACGACTTCGGCCACTGGGACCGGATGAAGGTGTATCACGAGTTGTTCACTCACGCCCAGAATGACGAGGAACACCGGGCCATCTTCAACGAACACTACGAGCGGATCCGTGGGAGCATTACCGAGGTCGTTGAGGATGGCATCGAACAGGGCGTCTTCCGGGAGGTGGACGCCGCGCGGATGGGCCAACTCATCACCGACATTATCCACGCAGCCCGCGGTCGAAAACTCTCCTTAGGTCACGACGATGCGCCCGAGCAGGCCCGCAAATCCATCGACGAGTTCATCCTCGACAACCTTCACGTCGACGCCGAGTAGTCCGTCACGCATCTCCTGCTCCCCGTCAGCCTGCCCGTTTAACGGCCCCCTGGGTCCATCGCCTTCTCCCTCCGCAGGGCTGGACACGCTGTCGCGGTCTATCTAAATCGGGTGAGAGTGAACTCGCGATGTCTACGAGGGCGGTATCATCACTGTATCACTTCTATCGGCACGCCCTACCTAATCTCGGCCTGCTCGCTTTCACGCGTTGGAGAGGACTTAGAAGCTATCGAGGTCAGTCTGGCTATCCTCGCCTGCGTCGCTCTCGACGTACGGCTGTGGCTCCTCCGGGACCTGCGCCTCGAGGAAGGGTGCGTCGTAGTCACTCAGGAAGATACTGAGGTCCGAGGCGGCGACCGTGACACTATAGCCCCGATCGAGGAAGTGTTGGACAGCGGT
>Ga0207797_1002793_pt1 | contig 11964 bp, 9 predicted proteins | sample PRCRCaboRojoPR_6_FD_187275 | JGI IMG/M metagenome (GOLD analysis project Ga0207797, IMG submission 187275) | Marine sediment microbial community from Cabo Rojo, Puerto Rico - PR CR 10% Liquid 1 (SPAdes) | ecosystem: Environmental > Aquatic > Marine > Coastal > Sediment | place: Cabo Rojo, Puerto... | reverse complement strand
TTTTCGTAGGGCGGGGTTTTACCCCCCGCCGCGGGAATTGCAGTGTTTTCGTAGGGCGGGGTTTTACCCCCCGCCGCGGGAATTGCAATATTTTCGTAGGGCGGGGTTTTACACCCCGCCGCGGGAATGTTCCCCGGCGAAAGCAGACAAAGGGCGCCTCCTCTCAGGCAAACGCCATCAGCAGCGCGAAGTAGCCGAGGGTGGCCGCCATGACCAGGGCCACCGGTGCCACCAGGCGGCGGTAAGCGGACCCCAGGCCGGCGTGGAAGTAGTCCCGGGTCACCAGGAAGCAGACGTGCACGGGGGAGAGCATCATCCCCATGTATCCGAAGGCGTAGGCCAGGGTGGCGTGGGCCAGGTAGTCCAGGCCGGTCCTTCCCGCCAGGAGCGCGATCACCAGCGGAAAGGCCGTCCCCACGAACCCTACGGCCACACCCGTGATGACCCCGGCCAGGAAGGGCACCGCCATGAGCACCGCGAGGGGCGGGATGCCGAACCGGACCATCTCCCCCTGGATCAACCCCACCGCGTGGCTCTCCATGAGCACGCCCTTGAAGGCCATGATTCCGCAGATCAGGAGAAGCAGCCCGATGGACGACCGGTTCGAGAGGGTCCGGGCCAACTGCCCGGCCGAGGGGCGGTTCTGCACGATCACCCAGAGGAGGCAGAGCCCGAGCCCCACGAAGACCGCCGTGAGACGGGGCGTCTTCACGCCCGTCGCCGCCTCGAAGAGCCACACGGCGGGAAGCGCCAGGATCACCAGGGTGATGGGGCGCACCTCGCGCCGGAACGCCGGCCACGCCCCCCGGTCCCCTTCCCCGGCGCCGGGGGTCTCCACGGCGTTTCGGGGCAGGAGCGGCCGGATGAACAGGATCCCGGCCCCCAGGGTGAACAGGGTCAGCGGCGCCTGGATCAGCATGAACCGCCAGGCCTCCACCTCGAGGAGGCTCACGGCCAGCACCACCCCGGGGTAGAGCGGCCACCAGTACTCCCAGACGTGGCGGAACCAGTAGTTGACCGCGGTCTTCACCTCGGGCCGGACCGTCTCCTCGCGGCAGGCGGTCTCCACCATGGGGGCGGAGAAGAGCGCGCCGCCGGGCATGGGCAAAAGACCGATCAGGGCGGGCATGACCAGGGCCGCAAGGCGGGAGTCCCGCGTCAGGCGGGTGAACGAGGTGACGATCCGCTCCATCTGCCCGGCGTCGGACATGATCCGGGAGAGGGTCAGGATCACGGCCACGATCAGGAGAAGGGCCGCGATCCCGGGATCGAAGAGGGCCCCGAACACGGCCGCCGCGATGCCGGCGGGGGGCATCCCCATGGTCAGGCCCAGGAAGGCGGCTCCGATGAAGAGCGCGGCGCTCAGGTGGAGCCGGAAGCGGTTCAACCCCACGATCAGGGCGAAGGCCGCACCGACCTTGACGAGGGCCGGGATGGAGGCCACCCTTCCTCACCCCCCTTTTTTGCGGGAAGCCCTGGTCTGGGCGTGGCTCCTCACGAAGCTCTTGACGATGTTCTGCTGCTTCTCCTCGGTGTCCACGAAGCGGATGCCGGTGTGAAACACGCCCGGCTTCACCTCCCTCGAGTGGACCACCTCTCCCCGGATCTCCAGCATCTGCTCCTGGAGGTCGATGTCCAGCAGCAGGATGTAGGGCGAGTCGACCACCTGCCGGGTCTCGAGCTTGATCCCGCCCAGGCTCAGGTCGCGGGTCGTTCCGAAGCCCTCCGCAACCTCGTTTCCGTCCTCGTCCACGCAGACGTAGCTCACGACGTTGGCGGTCTCGATTCGCGGGTGGCGCCGGCGTTCGGCGCCGCCGGCCGGCTTCCGGGCGTCGTCCGTCATGGGGAACACCTTCCTTCGGTTCCTTCAGGGGACGTCCCTGCATCATTCGATACGTTCATCTCCCTCATGGGGAGGGACCCACCGATCCGGCAATGAACGGAAAGGGCGGCGACCTCCTTGAAAGATATCGAATGATGCAAGTACGTCCCCTGTTTTTCAGAATCGCTCCCGGTTGTCAACCTTTTCGGGCGTGGCGGGTGAAGGCGTCCAGGATGGGGGGCCAGGCCGCGGGGCACTCGTTGACGGCGTGTCCCATGCCGTCCACCACCAGCAGCTCGGCCCGGGGTGTGACCTCGGCCATGGCCGCGGCCGCGTCCAGGGAGATGAGCGGGTCGTCGCTTCCGTGGACGATCAGCGTGGGCACCTCCAGCCGTCGCAGCCCTTCCTTCAGGCCCCCGGTCCCCAGGAACGCGGCGTACTGGCGGGCCACCCCGTCCGGGTGAAAGGCCCGGTCGTAGGCGCGGGCCGCCGCGGCCGAGGCGTAGGCCTCGTCCAGGGGGAGGCGGCCGCCGAGCACCCGGGAGAGCTCCATGGAGTAAGCGACGTACCCCTCCCGATCCGGAGGGGCGGGACGGCTCAGCAACGCCACGGCCTCGGGCCTGGGCGGCGGGAAGCCCGGCTCCCCCATGTGGGAGACCATGCTCGTGAGGGTCCGGACGCGCTCGGGGCGGCGGACGGCCAGGTGCTGGCCGATCCGGCCCCCCATGGAGGAGCCCATCACGTGGGCCGCTTCGATCTCGAGGGCGTCCAGGAGCCCGGCCGCGTCGGCGGCCATCTCCTCCAGCGTGTAGGGGACCTCGACCGGTTCCCCCCGGGCTGCGGCCTCGGCCACCGCGGCCGGGTCCGGGACCCCGGCGCCGTCCAGGTGCGTGGAGAGCCCCACGTCGCGGTTGTCGAACCGGATCACCCGGAACCCCCGGCCGGTGAGACCCCCGCAGAACGCGTCCCGCCAGTTGATCATCTGCCCTCCGAGGCCGGAGATCAGCAGGAGGGGCTCGCCCGCCGGATCGCCCAGGGCCTCGAAGCAGATGCGGATCCCGTTGGCTTCGACAAAGGCCGCTTTCCGGTCGTCGGGGCTTGCTGTCACGGTGCGACTCCCGTTCTAGGTGACCAGGGCGAAGAAGAGCGCCAGCACGACGAACTGGATGATCCAGCCGATGATGCAGACCAGCACGGCCCGTCCCGTGCTCGAGTAGTCCAGGGCCTGGCGCACGGCCACCACCATGGCCGCCAGCATCCAGATGCCCGCGAGGAACTGAATGATGGGCCCGATGCCGGGAATGATCCCCAGGATGCGGGCCACGCCCGGGGCGCTCGAGTACCCTACGGTGCGGAGGAGCTGGCCGTAGTCCGCGTCGGTCTCGGGCGCGGGGAGCAGCTTGGTGCCGATGATCATGGTGAGATAGGCCCAGATGAACCAGCCCACGAGCGCTGCGACGGTCCCGAAGATGAGCCCCGAAACCCCCGCCTGGGTGATGGTCCCGATGCCCGCGGCCACGCTGGAGAGGACCACCACCAGGCCGGCCTCCTTCATCAGGGATGGATCGGCCTCCACCTCCTCGTAGAGGTTCGCGTCCAGCTTGGCCGCCCGGATCATACGTTCCAAAAGCACATTCATGCCGTTCTCCTTTCAGGGAAGCCCGTTCCCGCTGACGATCCACGTCTCCTGCAGGGTCCTCCACGCATCGATTGCGCGTAACGTGCCACAAAAGCCCGCCGGGGTCATGGACGATGTTCCGGATGGGAAGAAAACAAGGAAACCTGGCACTTCCTCGCGGCCCGGATCAGCCCACGGTCCGCTGTGGCCAGCGGCATCCCTTTCCTCAGGGCCAGATCCAGGTAGGAAGCGTCGTAGCTCGACAAACCGCAGGCCCTTGACAGGTGAAGGAGGTCGCCCGTACGCCGCGCCACGGCTTCGTTCTCCACCTCGATGGGAAGCTGCTCGAGAAGCTCGAGAAAGCGGATGCTGTCCGCGGGGCCGATGCGGTTTCGTCGCTCGGCCGCGAGAAGGACGTTCAGCACCTCGAGAGGCCAGACGGAGGGGACGTGTGCCGTGACCCGGGTCAGGGCATCCAGTGCCGCGTCGGCCGGTTCGTTCTCCTCTTCCAGGAAGCACCAGGCCATGACCACGGAGTTGTCCACAACGAAGTCCCCGGCCATTCACCGTCTCCCTTCCTCGAGCATTTCCCGGATGGAAACCCCGTCCAGCGGGTGAAGGCGACGGAATGCCCGCAGCTCGCGAACGACCGTCGCTGGGTCTTCCCTCGGATGCAGATCCGGGGGCTGCAGCACGGCCACGGGCACACCGTGCTTGGTGATGGTGATGCGTTCCCCCCGCCGAACGCGTTCGAGGAGCTCGGCCAGGTGGGTCTTGGCCTTGTAGGCGCCGACCGTTTCCATCTTCCTCTCCTTTGGACCGGTTGGAGACCAGTCTAAATCGGCGGGCGGAATCCGTCAACCCCAAATGGAGGCCCTGACCCGTCCTCCTTCTCACTCCTTCAGGGTGTCCAGGACCTCCTGGAGCTTCTGCATCACCTGCTCCAGGCCCTGGCGCACGGCCTCGAGCTTGTCCGCAGGCGGTCCCTCCTCCTCCTCGACCGCGGCCTCCTCCCCGGACTCGGCCACCGGGGCCACGGCGGGCAGCCTCCCCACCAGGGCGTCGACGGAGGCGTCCAGGGTCTGGTGCATCACCACCTTCGTGGCGTCGGCCAGGATGATGCGCCGGAGCTCCGGGAACTCCAGGGTCTCGGGCTTGAGGAAGACCGGCTCGGCGTAGAGCAGGGAGTCGCCCACAGGGATGACCAGGAGGATGCCCCTTCGGACCTCGCTTCCCACCTGTCCCCACAGGGTGAACTGCTCCGAGATCACCGAGTCGTTGTCGATGCGGGCCTCCACCTGGTTGGGGCCGTCCACGTGACGGCCCGAGGGGAAGCGGAACAGGACGAGCTCGCCGTAGTGCTCCCCGTCGCTCCTGGCCGCCATCCACCCGACCAGGTTGTGGCGGTTCTGGGGGGTGAAGGGCTGAATCAGGAGAAACTCCTCCTTCTGTTCCCCGGGCAGGCGGGCCACGATGTAGTAGGGCTTGAGGTCCTCGCTCCGGCCGAAGGAGTTCTGCACGGGGATGGACCACTGGTCCTCCTTGTTGTAGAAGACCACCGGGTCCCGCATGTGGTACTGGAGCAGCATCTCGGTCTGCACGGTGAACTGGTCCAGGGGGTAGCGCACGTGGGCCCGGAGGTGCTCGGGCATCTGCTCCATGGGCTTGAACAGGTCCGGGAAGATGGCCTGGTAGGTCCGGATCATGGGGTCCTCCGGATCGGCCACGTAGTAGTCGATGCTTCCGTGGTAGGCGTCGACCACGGCCTTGACGCTGTTCCGGAGGTAGTTGAAGCTCCGGTTCCAGGGCGTGGAGTAGGGGTAGCGGTTCGTGTAGGTGTAGGCGTCCTGGATCCAGAAGAGCCGGCCGTCCGCCACCACGCTGTAGGCCTCGCGGTCCCTCAGGAGGAAGGGGGCCACGGTGGAGAACCGCTCCTGCACGGTCCGCCGAAACTGGATGAGGCTGTCCGGGTTGACCTCGCCGGAGATGAGGATGTTGATGTCCATGAACTCCCAGGCGAAGAGCAGGCGCTTGAAAAAGGAGCTCAGCTCGATCCCCCCCTCGCCCTGGTACCGGGTGTAGACCGGGCCGTCGGGCCCGGGGTAGTTGAACTCCTGCATCTGGCTGTTCACGATCAGGTAGTCCAGGCTCTTCGATCCGTAGTAGATGTCGGGGCGCTCCAGGGCGATCTCGCCCTTGGGCGGCACGTCCCGGATGAAGAAGCTGGGCCGCCCGCCCGCCTCCACCTCCGTGACCGGGCTCATGGCCACCCCGTAGCCGTGGGTGAACTGGAGCCGCCGGTTCACCCAGCGCTGGGCCTCCTCGGGGAGCTTGTCCGCCGAGAGCTCGCGGGTGGCCGTCATCACCTGCCTCAGCTCGCCCCCCACGCGGTAGCGGTCCGTGTGCACGGCCAGGAAGTCGTAGTAGAGCCGGAAGAACTGGATCTGGTTGTAGCTCTGGAGCAGGGGACCCTCGTCCCAGAGCCGGATGTTCTGGATGGTGCCCTGGTTCCGGGCCACGGTTTCGGGCTCCACGTTGCCCAGGGCCGGGTGGTCCTGGCTCTTGAGCTTGGTGAGCCCGTAGGCCCGCCGGGTGAACTCGATGTTGCTGGCCAGGTAGGGCTTCTCCTTGGCCAGCTCGCTCGGCTCCACCTGGAGACGCTGGACCAGGGCGGGGAGCACGCTCCCGCCCAGCAGGTTCAAGGCGACCCAGCCGCCGACGGCGTAGACGATGAGACGCTTCCGGTCGGAGAAGGCCGTGACCACCAGGAGAGCCGCTGCAGCGAGGCCCACGAAGGTCATGAAGGTCCGAGCCGGCAGGGTGACGTGGTCGTCCGTGTAGCCGACCCCGAAGACCGCACCGGTGGGGGAGTAAAGGAGGTCGTAGCGGCTCAGCCAGTGGCCCGCGGCGACGAGCACGAAGAGCAGAGCGGCCAGCAGGGCCAGGTGGCTCTTCACCGGACCGCTCAGCGAGAACCGCTGCCCCCGCAAGGTGAAGTCGAGGTAGTAGAACACCCCCACCACCAGCAGGAGCACCACCACGGCGCTCACCAGCCAGGACCGCGCCAGGCTCAGGGCCGGCAGGATGAAGATGTGGAACGAGAAGTCCCGGCCGAAGATCGGATCGGTCTCGTTGAAGGGGATGCTGTTGAGGAAGAGGAGGAACTTCTCCCACTCGGAGGCCGGGTTGACCGCCATGAGGACGCCCGCGAGAAGCAGGACCCCGCCGGCCACCCAGACCATGAGCTTGCGGGCGGAGGCGTAGGCCTCGGGCGGGAGCGCGCCGTCGGCGGGCGGCGGCATGCGTCCGGTGCCCTTGTACGCCGCATAGAGGTTGGGGGCGGCCAGGCCGATGAAGAGCGCCGCCCCGATCAGGAACAGGGCGATGCGCGCGGTCATCACCCGCAGGAGGACGGACTCGTAACCCAGGCCGCTGAACCAGAGCCAGTCCACGTAAAAGCCGCGTCCCCAGTTCACCCCCCACCAGAGGAGGATCACGCCGAGGGCCAGCAGGGCCCATCGCACGAAACGGCCGATTCGGTTGAAGTCCAGGTCCTCGAGGCGGATCTGGGGCATCTGGGGCGGGCGGTTTTGGGGACCGGAAAAGGGGTCCATGTTCGCTCCCTCCTGGGCGGGGCGGCTCGGCCCCGGGTGACGGATGACCGGGATGTCCGGGTTGCCTCGAGGCCGGCCCTTGTGGTCCGTGCCGTCGAGGCGGGGCAAGCGCAGGGCGCTCTGGGAAACTCCGGCCATTTGACCAGAAACACCGACCGTTTTGCAAGGCCATTCCACGCCTTCGATGGTCGGACGCTTTTCCTCGACGGGAGCGTCTCTCGTGAGTGCCGGCCGGCCTCCGGCCAAACCGGGGTCCTTCCGGCTCCACCTCTGAAAGCGCTGCCGCCGCATGGTTTGTCCGGCCGATCGGACGATCCGCCGGGGCTCGAGCCCCCTGCCTGAGGGGCTTGGTGTTCCGGCAGGAGTATGGTAGGATTCTTCTGCGGATCCGCAGTGCCGAGCTTGCTTTCTCAAGGAGGCAGCCATGCGTTCAGATCAGGTCGGCCGGGTGGTCCTGGCGGCCCTCGTCTTGCCGCTCCTCGCGGCTGGGGGGTGCGTCACCACCCCGGCGCAGGAATCGGACCTCCCCACACCCCAGAGCTACGAGTATCATTTGTGCGAGGGCTTGCAGTTCGAACGTGTCCAGCAGGGAGAGTTTCGAGGAAAGAAGCAGCTGACGAAGCTCGAGAACGAGACCGATGCGTTCTACAAGGGACAAGGGCGCAAGGTCTTCATGGTGATGCACTGGTTCGATCTGGTACCCGACGCCCGGTACACCTTCCGGTTCGAGTGGTACCGTCCGGACGGAAAGCGGATGGCCGCCCAGCAGGCGGAGGTGAAGGTGCTTCACAACGACTGGTACACCTTCAACAGCCTGAAGCTGGACCGGAAGTACAACCACCCGAGCGGACAATGGGCGGTCAAGGTGTTCGCCAACCAGGAGCACGTCGTCACCGCCCGGTTCCTGCTCGCCGACAATCCCGAGGAGATGGCCGAGCTCCGGTCCACGCAGGGAGGCGAGGCCGCTCAAGCCTCCTCCGCAGAGCCGGGTCGAACGGAACCATCCCCTTCGCCCGTCCCCGGCGGGGGTGGGGACCGGTTCGCCGTGGTCATCGGGATCGCCGAGTACGAGCACGTGAACCGGGGCGGCCTGAGCAACCTGATCTACGCGGACGACGACGCCCGCGTCTTTGTGGACATCCTCCTCAGGCTGGGCTGGAGGCGGAGCCATATCAACCTGCTGGTCAACGAGCGGGCCACCCGCAGGAACATCCTCATCGCCCTGGAGTCGTGGTTGACCAAGGCGGGTCCGAGCGACCAGATCGTGCTCTTCTGGGCAGGGCACGGCTTCCCCGACCCGGCGGACCCGGAGAAGGTCTACTTCGCCTGTTACGACACGGACATCACCATCCCGGCGACCGGCTACCGGATGGACCGGGTGCGTGCCGCCCTGGAGGAGCGGGAGGCGAAGAACGTCATCGTCCTGGCCGACACCTGCCACGCGGGCAAGCTCATCACACGCGGGCGTCGCCACGTCTCGGTGGTGCCCGGAATCCGGCGCATGCACAGGGAGCAGACGGTGCCCAAAGGGTGGATCTTCATGGTGGGTGCAGACACGGACCGCAGCTCCATCGAGCACACCTCCTGGAAGAACGGGGCCTTCACCCACTGCCTGGTTCAGGGGCTCTCCGGCGAGGCGGACGGCTACCTCAGCGTCGCTCCGGAGGACGGCACCGTGACCATGGGGGAGCTCAAGGCCTACCTCTCCACGGCCATGCCCGAGGAGACCCTCAAGGTGCTGGGCGTGGCCAAGCGTCCGGTCATCACCACCAGCTCGGGCGACCCGGACATCTGGGACACGGCGCTGAAGGCGGATTGAACCAGGACGGCCCTTCGCAGGTCCCTTGTTGACGCCCGCCGGGGCGAAGGGTAGCATGACCCCCATGTTCACCTTCCTTCACGCCGCGGACCTGCACCTGGACAGCCCCATGCACAAGCTGGAGGCCTACGAGGGGGCCCCCGTGGAGGAGCTTCGCCACGCCACCCGACGGGCCCTGGAGAACCTGGTGCGCCTGGCCGTGTCCGAGGGGGTCGCGTTCGTGGTCGTCGCCGGCGACCTCTACGACGGCGACTGGCGGGACTACAACACCGGTCTCCACTTCACGGCCCAGATGGGGAAGCTCCGAGATGCGGGCATCCCGGTCTTCCTCGTGAGCGGCAACCACGACGCCGCCAGCCGGATCACCCGGACCCTGCGCCTCCCCGAGGGGGTCCACCTGTTCCCCTCGGACCGGTCCGACACCCTCCTGCTCGACGACCCCGAGGTGGCGGTCCACGGGCAGAGCTTCGCCTCCCCCGCGGTCCGAAAGGACCTGGCCGCCGGCTACCCCGGGCGGGTGCCCGGCCGCTTCAACGTCGGCCTCCTCCACACCTGCGCCACGGGCCGGGAGGGCCACGAGCCCTACGCCCCCTGCTCGCTCGAGACCCTCCGGGACAAGGGGTACGACTACTGGGCCCTGGGCCACGTGCACCGGCGCGAGGTCCTCCTGGAGGAGCCGCTCGTGGTGTTCCCGGGCAACACCCAGGGCCGGCACGTGCGGGAGACGGGGGCCAAGGGGTGCGTGGCGGTCTCGGTGGACGACCGGGGCCGGGCCCGGGCCTCGTTCCGCCCGCTCGACGCGGCCCGCTGGTTCGTGGAGGAGATCGACGCCTCGGAGGCGGCGGGCGGCTACGACGTGATCGACGGCGCGGCGGAGCGTTTCGAGGCGCTCCTGGAGGAGAACCCGGGCCTCCCCCTGGTGGTGCGGGTCCGGATCACCGGGGCCTCCCCGGCCCACGAGGCGCTCGCCTCCGACGTGGAGCAGTGGACCAACGAGGTCCGCGCCGCGGCCCTGGAGACCGGCGGCGGACGGGTCTTCGTGGAGAAGGTCCAGGTGCGCACCCGCCCCCCCGGGACCGCCGGCACCGGGGCCGCCGCGAGCGGCCCGGTGCGGGAGCTCCTCCAGGTCCTGGACGAGATCGGTTCGGACCCCGAGGCGCTCGTGTCCCTGGGCGGCGTCCTGGACGACCTTCAGCGCAAGCTCCCCCGCGAGCTGAGGGAGGCCGAGGGCGCCCCCGCCCCGGACGACCCGGACTGGGTGCGCGGGGTCCTCGACCAGGTGCGGCCCATGCTGGTCCGCCGGCTGGTCCGTGAGGAGCGGTCCGCGTGAAGATCCTCCGCCTGGACCTCATCGCCTTCGGCCCGTTCACCGACCTCAGCCTGGACCTGTCCGGCGAAGGGCTCCACCTCCTCTACGGGCCCAACGAGGCGGGCAAGAGCTCGGCCCTCCGCGCCCTCCGGCAGCTGCTCTACGGCATTCCCCGGATATCGGACGACAGCTTCGTCCACCCGTACAAGAAGATGCGCATCGGGGGCTTGCTCCAGCACAGCGACGGCGCCCGGATCGAGCTGGTCCGCCGCAAGGCGGCCAAGAACGCGCTCCGGGACGGGGCGGACGACAGGCCCCTGGACGAGGCCCGCTTCCGGAGGTTCCTGGGAAACGTCGACGAGGACGTCTTCGCCACCATGTTCGGCATCGGCCACGAGGACCTGGTGCGGGGGGGCGAGGAGATCATTCAGGGGGGCGGGGACGTGGGTCAGGCGCTCTTTGCGGCCGGGGCGGGCATCTCCGATCTCAGGCGGGTCCAGAAGGAGCTCCGGGATCGGGCCGAGGCCCTGTTCACGCCGGCCGCGTCGGCCCGGGAGATCAACCGGTCGATCTCCGCCTTTCGGGAGACCCGGAAGGCCCTGCGGGAGGCGCAGCTGCCGGGGCAGGACTGGGAGCGCCACGACGCGGCCCTTTGCGAGGCCGTGGAGCGGAGGGAGGCCGTGGACCGGGAGCTCCGGTCCCGGGAGACCGAGCGAAACCGGCTCACGCGCGTCCGGGACGCCCTCCCCCTGATCGCCCGGCGGCGGGACCGGCTGGAGGAGCGGGCCGCCTGCGCCGACGCCGTCCTCCTGCCGGAGGGCTTCGGGGAACGCAGGGCGGGGCTCCTCACGGACCTCCGGGTGGCCGAGAGCGGCCTGGAGCAGGCCCGGGAGGACCTGCAGGAGACGGTCCAGGCCCTCTCCCGGCTCCGGGTGGACGAGGACGTGCTCCACCGGGACGAACCCATCGACACCCTTTACCGGGAGCTCGGCGGTGTTCAGGCGGCGGCGCGGGACCGGGTCAAGCTCCGGGACCGGCGCGACCACCTGCGGCGCGAGGCCCGGGAGATCCTGTCGGGCCTCCGGAAGGACGTCCCCCTGGAGGAGGCCTCGCGGCTGCGCCTCGAGCGGGCCCACGCCGTCCGCATTCGGGAGCTGGGCCAGCGGCACGAGCGGTTGACGGAGCGGCTCGAAGCGGCCCGGGAGGCCCTCCCCCGGCTGGAGACCCGGATCAAGGTCCTGGAGGAGGCCCTCGCCGGCCTGGACCAGCCGCTCCCCGTGGAGCCCCTCGAGGAGGCCCTGGAGCGGGCGGCCGGTACGCTGGCCCTCGAGGACCACCTCCGGAGCGAGCGCGCCGAGATCGACCGCACTCGCGAGGCCCTGGAGCGCACCGTGGAAGGCGGGACCCTCTGGAAGGGCGGCCTGGAGGCGCTCGAACGCCTCCCCGTGCCGTCGACCGCGGACGTGGACGCCTTCGAGGAGCGCCTGGGGGAGACCGAGCAGGCGGCCGCCCGGCTTCGCGCCGACAAGGAGTCCGAGGAGCAGGGCCTGGCCGAGGCCGAGGCCGGGCTCGAAGGCCTGGCCCTGGAGGGCGAGGTGCCCACCGAGCGGGACCTGGAGGCCGCCCGGTCCCGGCGGGACGAGGCCTGGCAGGGACTGCGCCGGGCCCTGGCGTCCGGCGCCCCTCCCGGAGAGGCCGACGGGGAGGCCTACGAGGCCCTGGTCCGCCGGGCGGACGATCTGGCCGACCGCCTCCGGCGCGAGGCGGACCGGGTGGCGCGCA
>Ga0207797_1002792_pt1 | contig 11969 bp, 8 predicted proteins | sample PRCRCaboRojoPR_6_FD_187275 | JGI IMG/M metagenome (GOLD analysis project Ga0207797, IMG submission 187275) | Marine sediment microbial community from Cabo Rojo, Puerto Rico - PR CR 10% Liquid 1 (SPAdes) | ecosystem: Environmental > Aquatic > Marine > Coastal > Sediment | place: Cabo Rojo, Puerto... | reverse complement strand
CGCTGCTGCCCCGCCGAGAGCGTCTGGTACTGGCTATCCGCCTTCTCCTCCAAACCCAGGCGCTCCACCAGGTCGTACCGCGGGGACACGCCGTGATAGGCGCAGAAGAAACGCATCGCCTCGTGCACCGTCATCATCGCCGGCAACCCGGAGCTCTGAAGTTGCACCCCGATCAGATTGCGCAGCTTCCGCGGCTCCCGCCCCGGATCGACGCCCAGAACCTCGATCCTCCCCCCGTCAGCCTGACGGATCCCCTCCAGGCACTCCAGAATCGTCGTCTTCCCCGCTCCGTTCGGGCCCAGCAGGCCGAAGATCTCGCCCCGGCGCACGGCGAAGCTCACGCCGTCGACCGCAACGAAATCACCGTAGACCTTCCGGAAGTCCGTGACGCTCAAAACACTCTCTTCCATAGCTCCTCCTCTTGCGACGGGCCACCCTGAGTCCATCGTCCGTCTGGCCCTCCACCGGGTGCCCGGATCGCGTATGAATCACGTGCGAATCCAGTATGGTGGACCCAGTATGCCACGAGACAGCGCGGCTGTCGTCGCACGACCGGGTGATCTGGGGGGTGATTTCCACAGCAGGGGTCAATGTCACCCCATCGGGTGACGTCGATCACGGGGAAAAAGGGACAGCCCGCTGGCGTCCGCCAGCGGGCTGTCTACGCTGTCTCTTCCGTTCTACCTGTCTGAGGCGCTCTTTACTCTCCCTCTCCCTCCCCCTCCTCCGGGGTCAGGAAATCGGGCTGTTGATAGGCCGGGTCCGGATAGCTGTAGAATCCCTCCCCCGTCTTCGTCCCCAACCGTCCTTCGTCGACGTACGACTTGAGCAGATTCGCGTTCTTCTTCAGCTGCGGATCGCCCAGCGCCTCCGCCCAGTAGCTGGTGATGTCGTAGGCGGTATCCAGCCCCACGCCGTCGAGGATCCCCAGCGGGCCGACGGGCATCTTCATCACTCCCATCCACGCCCGGTCGACGTCCTCAACCGAGGCCACCTCGTTCGCCACCAGCGTCAGCGCAGCGCCGTTCAGGGCGTTCAACATCGCGTTGAAGACGTACCCGTGGCTCTCTTTCTGGCACACGATCGGAATCTGTCCAATCCGCCGGGCGAACGCCTCAAGCAGCGCCACCGTCTCCGGGGCCGTCCCCGGATGGGGCATCACGTCCACCACGTTGGAGACCCAGACGACGTGGTGAAAGTGGAGCGCGGCGAACTGGGTCGGACGGCCGCTCGCCTCGGCGAACATCGAGGGCACGAAGGACGACGTGTTCGTCGTGAAAATCGTGCGCGGCGGACACAGGGCGTTGAACTGCGCCAGAACCTCTCGCTTCAGCGCCGGCTGCTCCGGCACCGACTCGCTGAGCAGGTCGGCCTCCGTGGCGGCCGCCTCCGGGTCGGTCGTGGCCGTGATGCGAGCCAGCGTCGCCTCTTTGAGCGGCATGGATAGTTGGCCTCCCGCCACGAAGTCGGTCAGGATCGCCTCGTGCTGCTCCCGGGCCCCCGCCAGCGCGTCCTCAGCGGGGTCGTACAGCGCCACGTCGAAGCCGTGCATCGCGCACTGGAGTCCGATCTCCCGCCCCATCGTCCCGGCACCCACCACCACGACCCGTCGAACGTCTTCGATCTTCACAGGGTGCTTCCTTTCTCTAATCGATGAATGTGCATACGCCCCGGTCCCGTCATCGAGCGTCTGAGGACCCAGGTTCCGGCCTGCCAGAAACGATAGAAACGAGGAACCACACGACGCCCGCCACAATTAACACGTCCGCCACGTTGAAGATGCCGGTGCGGAGCCAACCGAACCCCACCGTGACGAAGTCCGTCACCCGGCCACCCCATACCGCCCGATCGATCAAGTTGCCCAGGCCACCGGCGACGAGCAAGGAGGCGGCAACCACGTCGATTCGCGTCAGCCCGCCGGCGGTCAAGACGTACGCCGTCACCACGCCCAGCAGCACCGCCGCGAACACCCCGAAGAGCAACGTGCGCACAGCCGGCGGGAGCGCGGTCCCCAGCCCCATAAACGCGCCCGCGTTCTCGCTGTACACCAGCCGCACCACCCCACCCCACACCACGATCGGTGGGCGTGGGGCCAGGTAGACCCGCGCGATCGCCTTCACCAGCTGATCCAGCGCCACCCCCAACCCGGCGATCGCGCCGAAGACGATCAAACGCCGTCGATCTGGCATACCCTACGCCCCCACCATCCGCGCACGGGCGACGACCCGCTCGGGCACGCCCGACATCCAAAGCCTGGGACGCCCCAGGCCGCCTGTGAAACGCGATAACCCTCTATTCACTCCTCTCGCCCCCTCCAATCCCAATCGCCAAGCACGAATTCCAAAGTCTCGCCGACTTCGGAATTCTTCGTCCCTCAATCAAACAACAACTCCGCGATCACCCCTCGTTCCTGCGGAATGTAAGACTCAACGAACGCCTGATACGCCTTCCCAGAAGCGAACTGAGACAGCACAATCTCCGGGCTCGGCAACCTTCCCTCCCTCACACCCACGTAGTCCGAGTAGCTGGAGAACTCCCAATCCTCCGGACGCTTCACCAGACCCGCAAACACTGGATTGAGGTGAATGTATCGCGACAGATGCATCAGATACCTATCTTCGTCTACATGCTTGGCCCGAAACGCGCCCTGATACAACGCTCCCACGCGTTCGTAGCGTTTGTTCATCGCCTTCGTGTACGAGATAGAGAAACGTTGCATCGCCCTCGATACCGCCGGGATGTCAGGACTCTGACACACTCCCGCATCCTCCTTGACCAGGACCAGAAAGTGATAATGCGTCGGCATCAGGCAGTAAGCCACAACCTCCAGGACGGGCACGAGATACTTCCAGATTCCACGGAGAAAGAAGACGTAATTCGTTCTTTCATAGAAGATACGCTCCCGATCGTGACCGCGATTGTAGAAGTGATAGTATTCCCCATCACACAGGTCAACGTCACGCCGAGGCACAGTGCCCCTCCCTATCAACCAGACTTCGGAATTCTTCGACAGCGATCATACCATTGAGACCTATCCACCCAATAGATGCGTAACTCACCACGCCTGTATCTCCTGAGAATTCCGAAGTCTATCCGTGAGGCCGCTGCGCCCCCACCTCAGCCCACCTCCGCAGCGACGCCGCAAACCGCCGGCTCACCGCGACCGCAGCACCAGCGGCAGATAAACGAACGACTCCGCCGTCTGCTCGAAACTAAACTCCTGACTCCGGTACGTATTCCCGCTCAGATCCGTGCTGCTGACCCGGCAGTAGTACGTCGTCCCGGTGGTCAGCCCCGTCACCGTCACCGCGTGCGCCTTCACGTACAGCGGATCCGAGAACGTCATCGTGTAACTGCCCGACTGAGTGCCGCATTCCACCGTGCTGTCGGCGAACTCGTCCGTCGCCCACGAGATAACCGCGCTCGTCTCGTCCGCCGGAGACGCCTCGATGTTGCTTCCCCGCGGCGCCCGGTTATCGTCGACCAGCTCGACGGGATAGGCCAGCGCCAGCTCACGATTCGCATGGGCGTGCTGCACCACAACGCGAGACAACACCCCCCTAAGCAAGTTGCCGAGCTCCGTGGGCACCGGCGACAGCTCCACGTGGCGATTCGCCTGCGCATGCTGCATGACGATCCGCGACTCCGTGCTCGCCAGTAAGCTGCTTAGAGCAGTCGGAGCTGCCGTCAGCGTAATATCCCGATTCGACCGGGCGTGCTGAAACACGATGCGCGGCGCCGCCTGGCCGATTAAGGTGCTCAAGCCCGGCGAAGCAGTAAAGGACAGCGTGTTCGTCGCATCTGCGTTATCGATGATGAAACCGCCCTGTCCGCGCGCCGGGCGAAGCGAGCCGAAGGCCAGGGCTGCCAGGAACAAAAGCAGGACAACCGGTAGCCTCCTCATCACGGCACCCTGTAGGTGATCACTAACGCTCCATAATAACCCGAGGAGACATCAATATCGTGTGACGCCCCAGGCAGAAGCATTGAGGAGGAGATGGTGCCATACGCCATACTGAACCCAATCCAGTCCGTTGGTGCTGCGGAATCATCTATGAGGAAAGACAATCCAGAGAAGTTGTCCTCTCGCAAAGCCCATGAGCGTTCGTAGTATCCGTAGTCTGATGGCAGTTCAATGGTGAAATAGGCACCATCGGCGTCATCTTCGCCAACCATCAAGACGTTCGTTGCATTTGGGAACCGGAAGTCGTAGTACTGAATCCCAGCCGCCGGCTCTCCAGCAGCGTTGGCCACGATGACTATCACCGTCTCCAACTTCGTCGTGCTGACCGTGTCACCTTTCACGTCCGCCATCTTGCTGGTCGCTTCGTCGTTCATGTAGTACGCCAGGATCCAACCATCGGTATGGACGTAGACGTGGACATCGAATTCCTCCGGATAATCTGTGACGGGGACCGAACCGATGATGTAGTCTGAGGTCTGGGTCTCGATCGTCCGAAACTCGTCCTTCACCAGGGTGAGATCGATAGCACCCGACGTCTGCATGTAGGCGGAGATACCCGCCTCATCCGCCAGTTGAGCAGCCACGTTCGGGGCCGTGGCCAGCCCTTCCCCCTCCGCCGCCTCCACGAAGGGCGGCGCCTGGAGCGACAACGTCCGCTCCGGCCCACCCTGATTCCCACCGCCGAAACTTAGCCCCGCCACGAGTCCAACTGCAATAACGCCGATCAGCAAGAACCTGTACTGCCGTTTCATCGTACCCTCCATAGGTTAGATTCGTGTTGCCGGATATAGACGCCTACGCCGAGCGTGCCGACTGGGTGAAGACCTGAGGATTATCCGAATGGTAGGGACAGGTTGTGATTCCTTGAGTTCAGCTCCTTCCCGGCCTGCCGGGCCGATTCGGGTGGTGGTATTCCAGACACGTGCTCACGTGCCCGTACGTGGACCGTCCAATTTTGGATGAACGAGTTTCCGGCCGCGCGACGCCTGCTGGATTGCCGTCGCTACCCTGCGCGGAGGAGGTGCCGAGTGGGCGCCAGGGTACCCTATTGTATCGCTACCCCGGGCGAGGTCAAGCGAAAACAGGCCGTTCCCTGCGGCGCAAGTTAGACACCCAAACGCAATCCAGGCCCATGGGTCAGGGCCCGGCCGCGGGCCGGCACCCATCCCCCTCTTCCAGCTAAGAACGGCGCGTTGCACGTGCCTTTGTGCCGTTGACGTGCATTGCACCTCTCACTACATATCCCCATCACCTGCAACACTGAAACCAGATCGCCGCGTCCGAGATCTCCCCGATCTTCTCTCTCCCGCCGGGACACCCGTCCGGATACGGGAAGTTCCTCTCCATACATTCACTACACGCAATCACCTCCGGGCACACCTCTCGGATGTCCGTGTACCGCCGGTTCTCCTTCCTACACGCCTCGCACGCCACGCACGGCGGGCAGCGCGACCGCTCCGCCTCATCTGTCGTCTCTTCACCGCTCTCCCTCCCCTACCCTGGGTCAACCCCCCACCGCGCCACATCGCCGTGGCGACCGGCCCGCGGGTCGATCGTCGATCGGGTCAACTACGCCTCTCCTCCCGTGCACGTGAGATCTGATAAGTATACTACGCCGGGGGCCCTATTTGTCAAAGTACACCCCAATTCGACATCGTGGCATTTCGCGCTATCTTTGATATACTTATACACGGCGATTCTAGCAGCACACCTCTCTGTAGCCAGCAAGAGGGAAAGCTTTCCTGTTGCAGACTCCAGTTGTCATTATCCAGTAGCAAGGAGCGTCACGATGAACAAAGAGACGATCCACGTTCTGTTGATCGAGGACAATCCAGCCGATGTCGGTCTCATCCAGGAGAACCTGGTCGAGGCCCAGCGCGTCGGGTGGGACCTGCCGCGCTTCAAGATCGAGCACGTCACTCGACTGCAACCGGCGCTAAAACGCCTGACCAATGGCAGTGGGTTCGACGTCGTGCTCAGCGATCTCGATCTGCCGGACAGTCAGGCGGACGAAACCATCGCCACGCTTCGCGAGCACATCCCCCGTATGCCTCTGGTGGTGCTGACGGGACGGGAGGATGAGACGTTGGCCCACAACAGCGTTCGCGCTGGCGTGCAGGACTATCTGTACAAGGCCGAGGCGACGGGCAGCCTGCTGGCGCGCACGCTGATGTATGCTATCGAGCGACAGGAGGCCCATAAGAAGCTGGAGCAGCGTGTGGACGAGCGCACAGCCGAGTTGAGACAGGTCAACGAGGCATTACGCGCCGAGATAGCCGAGCGCAAGCAAGCGGAAGATGCCCTGCAGGAGGCCAGTTGGCGATTGCAGACCTTTCTCGACCACTCTCCTGCACTGATGAGTATGTTCGATCAAGACGGTCGTTACCATTTCATCAATTCAGCCACCGCCGATGTGCTGGGACGACCGCGGGCGGAAATCGTGGGCCAGACGTTTGCCGATCTGCTTCCCCCGGACGTAGCAAGCACGTTTATGGCGCGCGTGAAACGGATAGCTGAGGTCGAAGGCCCGCTACTCGTCGATGATCAAATCGTACTGGATGACGAGAAACGGATCTTTTCCACCATCCTCTTCCATTTGTCCAAGAGAGATGACGAACCTATGACTTTCGGCTCCATAGCAACCGACGTCACTGCACGCAAAGAGGCGCAGCAAGCGCTACGCACCAGCGAAAGGCGATTTCGGAAGCTGTTCGAGGAAGCCCAAATCGGCATTGCCCTGGTTGACCAGGATGCCAGGATTCGCACGGCCAATCCGTTTATGTGCCGCTGGCTCGGATATTCGGAAAAGGAGATTCGACACCTGTCTGTTAGCGATATCACGTTCCCGGACGACCTGGAGAGAGAGCAACAGTTGATCCAGGAGATGAAGCAAGGAGAACGTGACTTCGTGCGTATGGAGAAGCGCTATGTCAGAAAAGATGGAAGGATCGTCTGGGGAGATTTGGTCACGAACGTCGTCCAAAATGACCAAAATGAGTATCTATTTGGATTGAGGACCGTGGTAGACATAACCAAGCGCAAGAGAGCAGAGAAGGCTCTACAAGAGAGAGTTAAGGATCTGACCTGCCTCTACACAGTGAGCGATGCCTTGCAGAAAGATCTATCAGTTGATGAGCTCTGCCAACGGACTGTCGAATCCCTGGTGCCAGCCATGCAGTACCCGGAGATCACCGTGGCGCTAATTGAGTTGAACGGCAAAAGGTTCACCTCCGATAGACGTGTTGAGAATCTATCCCACAGCCTCCAGGCCGAGATTGAAGTGGAGGGCGAGCCCTGCGGTCGAGTGCTGGTTTGCTACACCGAAGAAGACAAACACTTCTTGCTCCCCGAGGAGCAGCGCTTGCTCAACAGCGTCGCTGAAACCCTTGGCGGATGGCTCGCACGCAGACAGGCAAAAGAGGCTTTGCAGCAGAGCGAGGAGCGCTATCGACTGCTCTTCGAGAACATGAACGAAGGCTTCGTGCTCGCCGAGATGATCTGGGACGAAGAGGGCAGTCCTGTAGACTGGCGCTACCTGGAGGTCAACGAAGCTTGGGCCCAAACCGGCGTTCCGGTTAGTGATACCGTCGGGCGGACCGCCCGCGAGGTCAATCCTGCCATCGAGCCCTATTGGATCGAGACCTGCGGGCGTGTCGTACAGACCGGCCAGCCCGTCGTGTCCGAGAATTACGCCTCGGGCTTCGGTAAGTGGTTCAAGACCTTCGCGTTCAAGCACTCGGAAAACTGCTTTGCGCTCTTGTTCCTCGACATCACGGAGCAGAAGCAGGCCGAGGAGGCCCTACGGGAGAGCGAGGAACGCCTCAAGCTGGCTCTGCACGGTGCAGCCCTGGGCACCTGGGATTGGAACATTCAGACCGACGAGGTGCAGTTCAATCAGCGTTGGGCAGAGATGGTAGGATACGGGCTGGAGGAGCTCGAGCCTCATCTGAGCACGTGGGAAAACCTTGTCCATCCTGACGACATGCCGGAAGTATATGAAACGCTGAATGCCCACCTGGAGGGTAAGACCCCCTTCTACGAAGCGGAGTTTCGTATGCAACACAAATCGGGCGAGTGGGTGTGGGTTCTCGACCGCGGCAGGGTTATCGAGCGCGATGAGGAGGGGCGCTCTCTGCGGGCGTGCGGAACGCATCTGGACATCACCGAGCGCAAACGCACGGAGCGCGCTGCCCAGGCCAGGCTGCGCATCGCGGAAGCGTCAGCGACAAAGTCTCCAGAAGAGATCATGCAGATGACCCTGGACAAGATCGAGTCTCTGACAAACAGTGAGATCGGCTTCTATCATTTCCTCCAGGAAGATCAAGAGACCCTCGCCCTCCAAACCTGGTCGAAGAACACGCTAGAGAATACGTGCAGCGCGGAAGGTGAAGGTCTTCATTATCCGGTCTCCGAAGCCGGCGTCTGGGCAGACTCCATACGTGAGCGGCGCCCCATAATCCACAATGACTACCTGTCTCTCCCTCACCGCAAGGGGATGCCGCCAGGACATACGCCGGTCACGCGGGAACTGTCGCTGCCCATCACGAGAGAAGATCGCATCGTGGCTGTCCTTGGCGTGGGCAACAAACCGACCGACTATAATGAAAGGGACGTGCAACTCGCCTCGCTGTTGGCTGATTTTTCGTGGGAGATTGTGGAGCGCAAGCGAGCAGAGGCGAGACTGGAGCACTATGCCGCCAGGCTGGAACGCAGCAATGAAGAGTTGGAGCAATTCGCCCATGTGATCTCCCACGACCTGCGAGAACCCGCGCGAATGGTGAAAAGCTTCCTCGATCTGCTGGAGAAGCGCTATAGCGATCAACTGGACGCCAGGGCCGAGGAATACATCGATTACGCCGTCGACGGCTCCGAGCGGATGCAGGAGATGATCCGCGCCCTGCTGACATTGTCGCGCGTGGGAACGCGGGGCAAAGAACCTGCTCCTACCAACGTCGAGGGGGTTCTAGCGCGCACGCTGAAATCACTGAGCAAGGTGATTGAGAAGTCTGACGCAGAGATAACATACGATCCGCTGCCCACCGTGGTGGCGGACGAGGCCCAGCTGGCCCAGGTCTTCCAGAACTTGGTCGCCAACGGGATCAAGTTCCGTCACGAGAACGTACTGCCTCGGATACACATCTCAGCGGAGCGAGAAAGAGACAAATGGGTCTTCTCGGTGGCGGACAACGGCATTGGCATTGATCCGGCGCAAGCCGACCGCATCTTCCAGATCTTCCAGCGCTTGCATACGCGGGAGGAATACGAAGGCACCGGCATTGGCCTGGCGCTGTGCAAGCGCATCGTGGAGCGGCACGGCGGGCGCATCTGGGTCGAGTCCGAACCAGGCGCGGGGAGCACGTTCCACTTCACGCTGCCTGCAGCGGAAGTGACGGCGGAACTAACTGACTAGAGAACCTCCGCTGCCGGTCAATTTCTTGGAATGGCCATCATTATGCGCCGAGTTCCACCCTCAAACCGGGCCAAACGGGTCCTCATAGAAATCGCTCGCCCTAAAGGTTGTGGCACTAAGCCGGATCCACCACCCGACCCACGAACAGAACCGCCCCCGTCTCAATGTCCCGTATCAGGAACACAAACGGCCGATCGACCCTGAGCTCGACCGGCTCCGCCGGCATCGCCTTCTCCGCCATCACCACCGCCGTGGCCGCGGCCGCCTCCGTACCCGCCTCGTCCACCGAGACGAACGCCTTGTGGATCACGCTGGAGATGAACAACTCCGTCGTCCCCGTCATCCCGGAGAAATCGGCCGCCTCCGAGAAGGCATCCTCCATCCCCAAGGCCTTGAGCGCGTCGTTCAGGCTGAAGCCCGAGTCGAACTCGAACCGGGGCATCGTCAGCGCCACCTCCCGCCGCTCCAGCGCCTCGACGATCCCGCCCATCCGTTCCGCGTCCAGCGCTGCCTCGAAGTCCACGAAACCACCCGCCTCCGGGAGCACGACCACCATCGAGAGCTCGTTCCCGTCGTAGGGCAGCTCGACCGCCTGGTACCCCTCCTCCTCGGCGTAGCCGAAGGACGCAATCTGCTGCATCATCGGCACGGTCACCTCACCGTCGTCCAGCAGGTGGAACGTCCCGTCGCTCGTCTGCCCCTCCTGGAAGGGCTGGGCCCACGCCGCGTTGAAATAAATAGCGTTGGTCAGCACGAGCCGCGTCGCTGATCCGATCACGCCCCTCGGGATCAGCTCCTCGATCCGCCCCTCTGTCCTCTCGCTCACCCACGCGTTGATCGTGACCCGGGCCTCCTCCGCCGCGCTGGCGAAGTCGAGCACCCGCATGCCCGCCCCATAATTCCGGGCCAGCGTGTCCAGGAAATCCTGGAGGAACACATAATCCTCCTGCCCCCAGATCGCGTTGGCGATGTTCAGCCGGAACCCTTCCTCGTCCTTCCCCTCGGCGCCCTCGCCGCGGTTGACCAGCGCCTGATCCAGACTGTTGAAGGCCGGGTGGAGCCGATCCTGGGGCAGCGTGTAGTGGAGCGCATCCGCCATCTGCTGCTCCGTCTCCCCGCGGGCGCCAGCGTACGTCATCGCCAGGGCCAGCGAGATGCTATAGGGCGAGTAGAACAGGTTCTCATCCCCCTGCGCCTCCGCCAGGTGCTGGTACAAATCGAGCGCGAAGGCCGTGTTCCCCTCGACCAGGGCCTCCATATCCGCCTCGCTCACCTCGGGCGAGCGGACGCGCGCCAGGTCCGACGCCACAGCCTCGCCCGGTGCCCGCCCGGCGTCCGGTCCGTTTCGTTGCGGGCCGCAGGCGCTCAAAGCCAGGATGGCGATGAAAACGACGCCCAGTACGATCCTCTCCATGGTTCCTCCTCACTCCTACTCAGAAGTCTGTGGCCAGCAACATACACAAACCCGTGCCGTGCCATTCTATACATAGGACGAGTCGGACGCCAAATAAGTTCCACAAGTCGTCTCCCGCGACTCGCCCCCCGCTCCCCTGCCCTGCTCGCACTGGATCCGCGATCCAGTGCCCGGCCCCAGACCAGCTACCTCTTGCCCCGCTCATCTCGGATTCATCAATCCGTGGCCTGACCATAGGTCAGCCGTCTGGTCGCAGGCCAGCAAGAACGACATCGGCCACGCCATATGGTACAATCCGATACTTTCCTGTAATCCGCTGTTCTGCCGTTTGGCGGGACCACAGGCGCAAGTCCGCATCCCTCTTGCCGCGGAAAGCAAATCGAGGGACAATACAACCGACCCGGCATCACCGCAATTAGGAGGACACCGTGCACCTCAACCAGCTACAAATGGACTGGCGCGCCGTCGTGGCCATCGTCGCCACCACCCTCCTCCTCACCGTCAACGAGTACCACCTCTTCTTCACCGGCCTCCTCGGCGACACCGCCGAGGCCCGCCTGGCGACCCGCACCCTCCTCTACCTGGTCATCCCCCTCGCCATCATCCTCCTCGTCTTCCGGCAGTCCCCGGCCGCCTACGGCCTCCACGTGGGCGACTGGCGCGCCGGCCTCCTCCTCACCCTGGGAAGCTGCGCCGCGCTGGCCGTCATCATGTGGTTCGTCGGCCGCACCGCCGACTTTGAAGGGTACTACGCTGAGGCCACCAGCGCCACCCGCATGCCCTTCTGGCTGGCGGACGGCATCGAGCTCTTCGGCTGGGAGTTCTTCTTCCGCGGGTTTCTGCTATTCGCCCTCTACCGGGCCGTCGGACCCATCGCCCTCGTCCTCCAGGCCGTTCCCTTCACCCTCGCCCACTTCGGCAAACCGGAGCTCGAGACCCTGAGCTGCATTTTCGGCGGCACCGCCTTCGCCTACGTCGCCTGGCGCACCGACTCGGCCCTCTACCCCTTCCTCATCCACTGGTTCCTCACCTCGTTCACCAAGCTAGTCGCCAGCGGCGCTGTCCCCCCCTTCTAAACCAACCCTGGTGACCGGCACTCGCCACATTCGGTGACCGACACTCGCCACATTCGGTGACCGACACTCGCCACATTCGGTGCCCAACACTTGCCGCATTCGGTG
>Ga0207797_1002791_pt1 | contig 11970 bp, 11 predicted proteins | sample PRCRCaboRojoPR_6_FD_187275 | JGI IMG/M metagenome (GOLD analysis project Ga0207797, IMG submission 187275) | Marine sediment microbial community from Cabo Rojo, Puerto Rico - PR CR 10% Liquid 1 (SPAdes) | ecosystem: Environmental > Aquatic > Marine > Coastal > Sediment | place: Cabo Rojo, Puerto... | reverse complement strand
GTCGTTCGCGACAGAAGCGTCCTGACGGAGTCTCGCGCGAGCGCAGCGAGCGCGAGGCACGTCAGGACGCGAACGAAGTGAGCGTCCTGACGGAGATTTGAACTCCGGTCCCTGGCTCCGCAAGCCAGGAGGATAGTCCACTACCCTACCAGGACTCACTCTCAGGTACCGCGGGTTCGTGTATTAGGGTTACGGTCCGCGTTCGAAAACCCCCGAGGCTTATTATAGGAGGCATCGTTGGTTCGGACGATGGAGTCGGGGGACCCCCTTGAGGAGGAAGGCACGGCCGCCACCGGTGGTCCCCTTCGTGACGCCAGCAACGTCCTCGTTCTCTCGGACGGCCTCGACGACGACGCGCGCGGCTCGTACTACGACACCCTCCTCCCGGCGGACCCCGCGGACCTGCGCGTGCTCGCCGTCGAGTACACGCGAGGGCCGGACGGGTGGCTCGACGAGTGGCGCCAGCACGTCGGGACCCCTCCGGCCGAGACCGCGATCGTCAGCGTCAACGACGGCACGCGGTCGGCGTCGGCCGGCGTCGATCCGACCGTCTACCAGGGCGACGGCACCGGGAGCGCGGTCAGCGTCGTGGAGTCGCCGGACGACCTGACCGGCCTCGGGATCACCGTCGGCGGTCACCTCAAGCGGTGGGAGGGGGCCGCCGGCCCGACGCTCGTCACGGTCGACTCGCTGACGGTACTCCTGCAGTACGTCGACCTCAAGCGGGCGTTCCGGTTCCTGCACGTGCTGGTCAACCGGGTGAAGGCCGCCGGCGCCGTGGGCCACTACCACATGGACCCGGCGGCCCACGAGGAGCAGACGGTGGTGACGCTCGCCTCGGTCTTCGACGCGGTCGCCCGCCACGAGGACGGCGAGTGGACGTTCACCAAGCGGTAGGCTCGCGCCCGGCGCCTCCCCGCCGGCGCGCTCGCGTCACCCGTAGGTTCTTCAACGATGGGGCGACCATCGGACCCGTGCCGACACGACAACGATTATCCACGGGGGTCCCCTCGTACCGCTAACTATGGGGGTCATCGAAGACATATACGAGGACCTCGACGCGGACGTCTCGCTGGAGGAGTTCCGCGAGGCGGTCGAGGCGAAGGTCGAGCAGATGGGCGGGCTCGCCGACGAGGAGACGGCGGCCCAGCTCATCGTCCACGACCTGCAGGACGGTGAGGTCGAGACCATCGCGGACATCGAGCCCGGGATGGAGGAGGCCCGGTTCGTCGGGAAGGTCGTCTCCGTCGGCGAGCTCCGGACCTTCGAGCGCGACGGCGAGGACGAGGAGGGGCGAGTGCTGAACCTCGAACTCGCCGACGAGACCGGCCGCGTTCGAGTGGCCCTCTGGGACGAGGACGCCGCCGCGGCCGAGGAGGAACTGGAGCCGGGGATGGTGCTCCGCGTGGCGGGCCGACCGAAGGACGGTTACAATGGCCTCGAGGTCTCCGCCGACCGCGTCGAGGGCGACGAGGAGACGGAGATCGACGTCGACCTCACCGAGGGGTCGACCGTCGAGTCGCTCTCGCTCGGCCAGTCGGACGTGAACCTTCGGGGGGTCGTCCTCGACACCGGAACCGTCCGGACGTTCGCGCGCGACGACGGCAGCGAGGGACGGGTCTCGAACCTGACGCTCGGCGACGAGACCGGACGCGTGCGCGTGACGATGTGGGACGACCGGGCAGACCGCGCGGAGGAACTCGAACCTGGCGCGACCGTCGAGGTGGTCGACGGCTATGTCCGCGAGCGCGAGGGGAGCCTCGAACTCCACGTCGGTTCCCGGGGAGCGATCGACGAGATCGAGGAGTCGGTGACGTTCGTCCCCGAGGCGACCGACATCGCGAGCCTGGAGATCGGCCAGACGGTCGACATCGCGGGCGTGATCCGGTCGGCCGACCCCAAGCGGACGTTCGACCGCGACGACGGCAGCGAGGGGCAGGTCAGGAACGTCCGCGTCACGGACGAGACGGGCGACGTCCGGGTGGCGCTGTGGGGCGAGAAGGCCGACTACGACCTCGGCCCTGGCGACGAGGTGTTCCTCGCGGACGTGGAGATACAGGACGGCTGGCAGGACGACCTCGAGGCGTCGGCAGGGTTCCGCTCGACCGTCGTCAAGCTCGACGGGACGACCGCGAAGCCGCCGGAACGCGGCGGGACCGGGCCGGAGACGGGAGGTGGCGGGTCGACCGCCGGTGAGTCGGGCGCCGGGGCGGCGAACGCGGGCGGCGGGACCGAGGGCACCGAAACGGGACTGGACGCGTTCGCCGGCGGTGGGTCCGGCGGGGGCGGTGACGCGGACACCGGGGGGAGTGGCGACGACGGCCGCCCCGGGGCGACCGCCGGTGCCGAACTCGAGACGGAGCCGGAGGCGGACGGGGCCGTCGAATTCACCGGGACGGTCGTCCAGACGGGGAACCCGGTGATGCTCGACGACGGCGCGGAGACGCGAATCGTCGAGACGACCGAGCGCGTCGAACTCGGCCAGGAGGTGACCGTCAGGGGACGGCAGGACGGCGACCGGATCGAGGCCGAGGACGTCGAACCCCGGTGACCGACGGTTTTATGCGCCAAACGACCCCGATGCACGCTATGAGCGTCGAGTTGCCGTTCGCCCCGGTCGACACCATCATCCGACGGAACGCCGGCGACCTTCGTGTCAGCGCCGAGGCAGCGGCGGAACTCGCGCAGCGCATCCAGAACTACGGCGCCGACCTCGCCGCCGAGGCGGCCGAACGGGCGACCGCGGACGGACGCAAGACGCTGATGGCCGACGACTTCGAGGGCGAGGGGAGCGACGCCGACAGCGACGACCTCGAACTGCCGATCGCGCCGGTCGACCGCATCGCTCGACTCGACATCGACGACGCCTACCGCGTCTCGATGGACGCCCGCGTGGCGCTCGCGGGCATCCTGGAGGTGTACGCCGACCGGGTGGCCGCGGCGGCGGCGACCCTCGCCCGCCACGCCGGCCGCCGCACGGTGAAGGCCGAGGACGTGGAGGTCTACTACGACCTGCAACCGTACTTCGAGTGATGAGGTTCGGCTACCGCGAGGCCTGTCTCGACCACGAAACCGGCCCTCGACACCCCGAGTCCGCCGACCGGCTGGAGGCGATCCGGCGGCGGCTCTCCCGGCTCCACGGCGTCGAGTACGATTCGGGGGATCTGGTCGACGTCGAACGCCTCGAGCACGTCCACGACCCCGAGTACGTCGCGGCGGTCGAGTCGTTCTGTGCGGAGGGCGGCGGAACCTGGGACGCGGACACCCTCGGGACGGAGTCGACGTGGGAGGCCGCACGGGCCTCCGCGGGGCTCGCGGTCTGGGCGGCCGAGGCGGCCCTCGACGGCCACGACGGCCGGGACACCCCGTTCTCGATCGGCCGACCGCCCGGCCACCACGCCGTCTACGACGACGCGATGGGGTTCTGCTTCTTCAACAACGCCGCCGTCGCCGCCGACGCCGCCCTCGACCGCGAGGGGGTCGACCGCGTCGCGATACTCGACTGGGACGTCCACCACGGCAACGGGACGCAGGACATCACCTACGACGACCCGGACGTCCACTACAGCTCCGTCCACGAGCGCGGACTCTACCCGGGGACCGGCGATGTCGGGGAGACGGGCGCCGAGGGAGCCGAGCGGACGAACCTGAACGTCCCGCTCCCGGGCGGGTGTGGCGACGCCGAGTACCTCGCCGCCCTCGACGGCGCCGTCGCACCCTCCATCGAGCGGTTCGACCCCGACCTGCTGGTCGTCTCCGCGGGGTTCGACGCCCACGAGCACGACCCCATCTCCCGGATGCGCCTCTCGACGGAGGGGTACGGCGTCCTCACCGACCGGCTCCGGGTGCTCGCCGATGACACCGACGCCGCGCTCGCGTTCGTCCTCGAGGGCGGGTACGGGCTCGACGCCCTCGCCGAGAGCGTCGCGATGGTCCACGAGGTGTTCGACGGACGCGTGCCGGTCGAGCCGGACGGCGACCCCTCCGAGCGGGCGACGACCGTCGTCGAGGAGGTCCGCGAGGCACACGCGCTCTGAGGGGCGCGGCGCGAGCGACCACGAGGGTCAGGGGACGGGGTCGAAGTAGCGCGCCAGTTCGACGCCGAACTCCTCGGCGAGCGCCACCACCTCGCTACCCGCGTACACCTCGTAACCCGATTCGAGCGCCGACGCGACGTGCGGGCCGAGCGAGACGTCGAACAGCGCGTCGGCCTCGCAGAACGCGGCGGGCGTGCGGAACTCGCGCCGGCGCTCGACGACGTACCGCCCGTCCTCGACGAACGGCCCGTACACCTCCGGGTCGTCCGCGTACTTCCCGTAGAACCCCTCTGCGTGTGCCCGGACGCCGACCGGAGGGCCCCCGTGGCGCTCGATGCGAGGTCGCTCGCCGACGGCACACTCGACGAACAGCACGGCCGTATCGTCGGCGAACCGCTCCGCTCGAAGGGGGTCGAACCCCCGTCGTTCGAGCTCGTCGCGCAGGCCCGAGAGCGAGCGGTCGAGCTGTGGGTAGAGCTGGTCGTCGACGATGTCGGGGGCATCGAACCGCACCGCGACGGGCGCCGTCGCTCGGTCGGCGACGGCCTCGCGGACCTCGGCGGGCGAGAGTGGAGCCGGCTCGCGGGAGTCGAACAGCGACTCGCGAGGGTCGGCGAGGAGCTCCCGCGCGTAGTGCTGGAGGCGGGCGAGATTGGTGGGCGAAAGGGCGGCGGCGACGTTCCGCTCGGGGTCGGTCGGGTCCACGACCACCAGTGGATCGTCGAACTCGCGGGTGCCGTGCCCCTCGGGGTCGAACCTGATCGGTGGGGTCCAGTCGGCGGCCGCCGCGACCAGTCCGCGGAACCCGCCGTGTTCGAGCACGAGGAGTTCGACGAGGTAGCCGGCGAACCCGCGGGTCCGGAGGTTCGCGCCGTAGGCACCGTGGGCCTTCAGGAACACCTTGGCGACCCGGACCGCCCCCGCAGTCGCCTCGTCGAGGCGTTCCTTCAGGTAGGCGTTGTGGAACGGCGTCCGGTCGACGGCCGACCGGATCGCCGCGGCGCTCTCGACGTCGTGGCACGGCACGCAGTCGACGTCGAACCCCCGATACTCGCCCTTGACGTAGGGGTGTTCGGCGTACTCCTCGTGACCCTCCGGGAGGACCTCGTGGCCGACCGCGAGGCCGTAGCGCTCCAGGTCCGCCCGCGGGAGGTCGGCGGGGAACCGCACGAACAGGTCGACGTCGCGGTCGCCGGCCAGCCAGGTCCCGCGGGCCGTGGATCCCACGCGGACCACGTCGGCGTCGACGGAGAGGGAGGCGATGGCTCGCTCGGCACGGGCCTCGAGTTCGGCGGCGACCTCCTCGAGCCGCTCGCGCTCGGCCGCGTCCGGCGTCACCCGCTCGCGAACCGCCTCGACCACCCGGTCGAAGGCATCGGCGTCGGCGTCGGTCTCCCCGTCGCTCATCGTCCGCTGTTCGCCGGTGCCGGCCGAAAGGGTGTCGATGGCCGGCCGCGAGGGAGCTGCAGTCGCCGCGTGTCGCCGTGACACGCCGGCACGAAAGCGAAACTCCTATGAAATCGATCCGACTACGGTGGAGTGCGAGCCGCCTTAGCTCAGTTGGTAGAGCACCTCGCTGTTAGGGTGCGCGGGGGTGCCCGCGGGCCGCAGACACGAGGTGGTCCCAGGTTCGAGCCCTGGAGGCGGCGTCGTTTCCGGACACTTCTCGCGAGCGGTTCCATCCGCGAGCGACAGCCGTGTCCGGAACGCCGTTCCCGACGGGGCTCGAGCCGACGAGTCGCACGCCCGCGCGGCGAACATCAGTGAGCGAGCAGGACCGTCTCGGCTCGTTCGAGCCCTGGAGGCGGCGTTCGGCTGGACGTCTCTCCTGCGAGTGATTCATCCCCGCGACTGCCGCGTCCAGGAGGTCGTTCTCGAGAGCGAACGAGACGGGTCCCGGCCCTCAGTCCGTCTCGTCGTCGATCTTCCCCAGTCCCCGCGCCAGCGCGAGGAGGAAGCCCATCCCGCGCTTGACCTCGGGGTCCCGGAGCGCCCTGACGAGTCCGACTGCACCCACCGCTTCGGGCGGTTCGCCGCCGGCCTCTCCAACCGCATCGAGGAGTCGCTGGATGCCGCGAACGGTGTCCGGTTCGGCGGCGGTGTCGGCCACCTCGCCGAGCGAACTCCCCGTCCGAGCGAGTCGCACCACCATCTCGTCGTCCAGCGCCGCCGTGAGGAGCGTCGCGGCGTCGGCGAGTTCGGCGAGTTCCTCCAGCGTACCCGCGCGTTCGAGGCGGACGAGTGTCTCGAGTGCGCCCTCCAGATCCTCGGCGTTCTCGCCGACGCTCGCGGCCAGTCGGGCGGTCTCGGGCGTGGCGAGCCCGTCCGCGGACTCGGCGAGTAGCGAGGAGGTCCCCGCGAGGCGCATCACCATCTCGTCGTCCAGCGCGGCGGTGGCGAGCGCCGTGGTGTCGAGCAGTTCGTTCACCAGCCCGAGCCGCTCGACGAACGCGACGACCTCCTCGGGGTGTTCGGCGACGGCGGCCTCGAGCGCCTCGCGTGCGGCCTCCTGCGTGGTCTCTTCCGTGGGCGTCGCGTCGTCGACGGGCTCCTCCTCGGCCACTGGCTCATCGGCCTCCGGTTCGGGCTCGGCACCCGTCGGCTCTCCCGGCTCCATCTCGGTCTCGGAGGTCTGGTCGTTCATGGGGTCACCTCAGATGAGCCCCCGGGCGGTCAGCCAGTAGGACTCGTTGTACGCGAGCTTGCCCCAGTGGAGCAGTTTGGACGGCTTGCGGACGACCGGCTGGTCGCCGTAGCCGAACTCGACGAACGTCGCCTCGTCGGTTCCGCTCTCGATGAAGCAGATGGTCTTGCCGTCGAACGTCGCGGTCGGGACCTGTCCGCGGACGCGGCTGGCGATGCGGTCGGCGACGGTGCCCGCCTCGTAGTGGGCGACGCTCCCCGCCTTCGAGGTGGGGACGTCCGCGACGTCGCCGATGGCGTAGACGCCCTCCGCACCCTCCGCCGTCGCCTCCAGCGTGTGCTTGTCGACGGCGACCCAGCCGTCGTCGCCGAGGCCCGCCTCGGTCACCAGGTCGCTCCCGGCGTGTGGCGGGATGGCGACGAGGAGGTCGTACTCGAAGGACTCGCCTTCCATCGTCTCGATGGTCTTCGCCTCCGGATCGATCTCCTCGGGGTTGAAGAACGTCTCGAGGTTGATGTCCCGCTCCTCGAAGAGTTCGGTCGCCCAGTCGGCGACCGACTGGATCCCGTGGGCGCGCTGGATGGGGTAGGTGTAGGTTATCTCGATCTCGTCGCGCAGGCCCCGCTCGCGGAACCACGCGTCGGCCATCAGGACGAACTCGACCGGTGCGGCGGGGCACATGTGCGGGACGCCGATGACCGAGAGGACGAGGTGGCCCGCCTCGAAGTCGGCGAGCGCGTCGCGGAGCTTCTCGGCCCCCTCGGGGCCGTAGAAGTGGTGGCCGCCCTCCATCAGGCCGGGCACCTCCTCGGGTGCGAGGTTCGCCCCCATCGCGAGGACGAGGTGGTCGTAGGCGAGTTCGGTCCCGGTCTCCAGCGAGACGCGCTTGGCGTCGGTGTCGAGGCCGGTGACGCGGTCGATCCGGAGGTCGACGCGGTCGGTGTCGACCAGGTCCGCGATGGGTCGGCGGGCCTCCGCGAGTTCCTTCTTGCCGAAGGTGACGTAGAGGAACGCCGGCTTGTACGTCTGTTCGGGCGTATCGTTTATCAGTACGACCTCGACCTCGCCGGCGTCGATCTCGGCAGCGAGGTCGTCGGTCAGTCGGTTGGCGAGCACCGTGCCGCCGGTGCCGCCGCCGACGATGACGATCCGTTCTGTCATGGTTGATTTGGTGGGGGGAAGTAGCTCACCCGCCGGGGGGAGCGATACGGTGCTCGCGGGCGTTCACCCGACTACTCGGTCTTCTCGATGAAGATGCTCCAGTAGCCCTCCTCCTCGTGCTCGTCGACGCCGAGTAGCTCGTGGCCGGCCTTCTCGACCCACTCGGGGACGTCGTGGCTGGACGAACTGTCGGTCGTCTGGAGCTCGAAGACGGTGCCCGCATCCGCTTTCTTCACCTTGCCGATGAGGTCCATCAGGGGACCGGGGCAGGTCGCGCCGCGGGAGTCGATCGTCACGTCGGGTTGTATCGCTTCACTCATTGTCGTGTGTCGGTGTGTGGGTTGTCGTGTGGTCTGGTTGCAGTACTGTCGGAGCCATCGTGGCTCAGACGAACATCACCTGCTTGTCGGCGGCGCGGGTCAGGAACCCCGAGACGCCGAGCACGTCGTCGAAGACGTCCTCGTAGTCCTCGAGGTCCTTCCCGAGCGCGTCCATCGAGAGTTCGCACGCGTAGACGCTGATCGGACCGAGTTCCTTCGCGCGGGCGAGGTTCTCGCTGAACAGCGACATGTTCATGTGCTCGGCCTCCATCATCGCGCGGCCGACGGGCCCCATCTCGAAGTCCATCCCCGCGACGACGTCGCGGTCGAAGGCCTCGAGGCCGTCCATCGTGGCGAACACGTCGACCGGAATGTCCGACGCCGCCGCGATGGAGGCGATGTTGGAGACGGCCTGGAGCCGCTCTAGCTTCCCGGAGGCGAGTACGATCGCATATCCTGGCATGGTCAGTTCACGTCCGGAGGATGGTCGTTCGGAGAGATAGTATTGTGCGGTTATTCCAAGTTCATGAGAACACAAGAGGGCGAACCTCTGAGTGGAACGACGCGGGGGTTCGGTGAACACGACGACCGGACGGACCGGGCGGACGGGGATCCGAACACGCCCGCGGCACGATGTCCGGCCCCGGTTCTCGGTCGTCGCCCGACGGGGGGACGAGCGTCGCCAGTCGACGCCCGAACGGGTCGGGGGCCTCGCGGGGGCCGACGGAGAGGAGGCGGGACCCGACAGTTTCAATAACGCACGACGGACACGGTGTCGTACGAGGGCCCTTAGCTCAGTCTGGTTAGAGCGCTCGGCTCATATCAGTTTCCGGATTATCCGGGACTGTGGGACACCGAGTGGTCGCTGGTTCAAATCCGGCAGGGCCCATCGCTTCTGCGACGAGCGGACGCGAGGAGCGAAGCGAGAACCCCGAAGGATTTGAACCAGGGAGTGGAGCGAACGGAGTGAGCGAAACGACCGAAGTTCAAATCCGGCAGGGCCCATAGGAACCCGCGAGCGACAGCGAGCGGTGTTCCGGTACGCCCGCCGGTTTGAACCCTGCCGCGAGCGACGGAAGGAGCGAAGCGGCTCCGGTTCAAATCCGGCAGGGCCCATCGCTTCTGCGACGAGCGAGACGTTCGTCAACCCGCCCTCACCTTCGGATCCGGCCCGATCCGCGACGGTCGGAGTGTCACGGCTGTCCCGTCCCGCTCCACCCGGTTTCGCGGGACGCCCCCGATTGACGAAACAACTATATTTAACTGTGAGTGTTATTACCACATGAGTTTTCATCCGAGGAGGAAGGTAGTACTCCCGGTCGTGCTCGCCCTGTTCCTGCTCGGTGGCGGGGTCGTAGGCGGTCAGGCGGCAGAACCCGCTTGGTCCGACGACCTCTTCGCGGAGCTGGAGGGCTGGAGCGACACGTACAACGCACGGGCCGACGACGTCGGGTTCCGCGGGAAGTCCATCCTCAGCGGCGAGCGCGTGAACTTACACGTTCGAGCCGCGGACGGGTCCGAGGCAGTCTACTCGTTCGGCACCGACGCGGACGCCAGGGTCGTCGACCTCCGACGGGGCGAGCGTGGCGACGCGACGCTCCGCCTGGCGACCGAGCGGGCCGTCATCGACCGCATCGTGGCCGCCGAGGACCCCGTCAGGGCACTGGAGAGCGCGTTACTGTCCGGCCGGATCGGCGTGAAGAAGGTGTTCGACGTCCTCGGGATGACACTCGCCGTCGGGCCCGTGGAGGCGGCGATCGGCACCGTCGCCGTCGTGGCGGGCGCCGTCGCCGTGACGAAGGTCGGGGCCGGCGGGCTCTCCCCGAAGTTCCTGGGGCTGGTCGAGCGGCTGAAAGTACTCGTGGGCGAGATAATCGTATCGCTCAAGCTACTTTTCAAGGGACTGGAGATGGTCGGGATCGACTTGAGGGAGAACCTCCGTGAAGCCCTCTGGGAGCGGCTGAAGGCACGGTTCCGTCGAAAGGGAGGAGAGTCGGTTCCGGATCCGACTCCGGACGACGATCGCTCGGTGGACACGGAAGGATCCCGGGAGACGACCCCTCGCTAGCCGCGGTACGGACGGCTCGGACGCTCGGCGCACCGGACGAGGAGGAGCCGTGTCACGAAAGGAGGACCGGAAGGCTCACCGGGCCGCGCGTTGTCCGGGGAAGTCGACCCGCCCGGAGCCACCGGATCGGGGCCGTCGGCGAACCTGTAGTAGCGTTCGGAACCGATGACGCACTCCGGACGGGGACGTCCCCCCGCCCGCGAGTGAAGACCTCCGAACGCTACCATACTTGTGCGGACCGACCGAACGCCCGGCCATGCCAGATATCCCCACGGATTTCCGGGACCTCTTCGAGAAGAAGACGTTCGCGCACGTCGCGACGCTGATGCCCGACGGGTTCCCGCACGTGACGCCGGTCTGGATCGACTACGACGCCGACGAGAACCGGGTGCTCGTCAACACTGCGAAGGGCCGACAGAAACACGTGAACGTCCAGAACGATCCGCGGGTCGGCGTGAGCATGGTCGATCCGGACGACCCGTACCGGGCACTGTCGGTCGTCGGCGAGGTGGACGAACTCACGGAGGAGGGCGCGGCCGAGCACATCGACTCGCTAGAGTACCGCTACCGCGGCAACGAGGAGTACCTCCACGAGCGGACGAACCGGGTCGTCCTGAGGATCCGCCCGGATAGAGTCATCGCTCGGCCGGGTTGAGACGGACCCGGGCACGCGGGGGCTCGAACCGATGCCCCGTGGACGCGCCGCGAGGGCCCGGCGGGCTCCGCCTTCCGGTCAGCCCGCCCGCTTCGCCTTCAGCTCCGGGAAGTACCGGCCGTGGAAGTCGAAGGGGAGAGCGTGTGGGAGCGTCGTCCGGGCGCGCTCCTCTAAGCTGCGGCCGTCGAGGACGAACAGCCGCGACGAACCAGTGCCGCCGTCGGCGTCGAGCCCCACGGCCAGAACGACACCGTCGTCCTCCCGCGTCCCTGCGGGGTCGGGGACGAAGACCGGTTCGCCGAAGTAGTCCGCGCCGCCGGCGAACACCCTGGTCTCGCCGGTGTGCGTGTCGTGTTTCATCACGCCGTACGCCCACTCGGTCACCGGCTGGTCCATCCGCATCGCGTAGACGTAGCGGTGCTCGCGACACCACCGGGCGGGCGATATGGTCGGGAGTCCCGTCCCGTCGTCGAAGAGCATCCGGCGCTCGACGGTCGCCTCGTCCGGACGGTAGCGCCTCGTTCCGACTCCGCCGCCGAGGTCGACCGTGAACCGCTCGAGCCGACCGGCGATGGCGTCGAGTTCGCCCGCGCGGAGCGAGTCGAGGTAGAGCGAGTCGATCGACGCCGCGTCGGGGACCGTCTCGAGGTCGAAGACGACCTCGCGCCCGCCGTTCCGCTCGAAGGCGTTGACGTGGTGGAAGCCGAAGAACGGGTCCGTCACGGGCTCGGCCACCACCTCGCCGGTGGTCCGGTCGATAACGACGATACGGGTGCCGCGCTTTGGCTGCCACTCGAACTGCTCGATGAACGGGGGCTGGCGACCGGGGCGGAGGAATCGAAGTGGATCGAGCCGGAGCGGGAACTCCGTGAGGAGGACGTACCGCGGCGTGAGCGCGAAGCTGTGCATGTACGCGGGCTCGTCCGTCTCGACGCTCCCGACGTGGCGGCGCTCGTCGGGCGCGGTCATCGCGTGGACGTGGTACTCGCTCGTTCGGCCGAACTCGGTCTCGACGTTCACGAGCGCGCCCGTCGCGGGGTCGCGCTTGAGGTGGGCACACGCCAGCTGACCCGTCGGCGCGTCCC
>Ga0207797_1002790_pt1 | contig 11970 bp, 15 predicted proteins | sample PRCRCaboRojoPR_6_FD_187275 | JGI IMG/M metagenome (GOLD analysis project Ga0207797, IMG submission 187275) | Marine sediment microbial community from Cabo Rojo, Puerto Rico - PR CR 10% Liquid 1 (SPAdes) | ecosystem: Environmental > Aquatic > Marine > Coastal > Sediment | place: Cabo Rojo, Puerto... | reverse complement strand
CCTCCAGCAGCGGGATGATGTCCGGGGCGAACATGTACAGGGCCATGAACGCCAGGAGCAGCAGGATGAGCTCCAGGATGACTTTGTCATGCCGCGCCATACGTATCGATAGGATTTACGGTCTTTATATCTCTATCGTTTTTATCCACGGCAGCCGGCCCTACTCTGGCAGGGTGAGTATCTCGCAGCCATTCTCGGTGACCAGCAGGGTGTGCTCCGCCTGCGCCACCAGACCCCCGTTCGCTTCTACCAGCATGCTGTAGGGACGGACGACGCGCCGGCGCTGCAGAAACGCCAGCGACAGCTCGATGCGGCGCTTCGGAACGATGCCCTCCATCCACCGGCTGGCGAACGGCAATCCGTCGAACCGCTGCTGCATGGCACGCGCCGTTTTCCCCCGGCCCCGCCCGACCATGTGGTAGATGTTGCCGCTGTCCCCGTTGACCACGTGCCCGGCCCCGTCGGTGACAAACGGCTCGATGGCGACGACCTCGCCTGCCTTGAGCCGTCGGGTGTTGTCGTTCGAGACGCTGGGAATCGACAATCCGGCATGGAGATTGTAGCGCTCAAGGGAATGCCCCTGCAGGTTTTCCACCGGCCGGAACCCATGCGAGGTGATGGTATCCTCGACGTGCCCCCCGAGCTCCGCGATAGTGACCCCGGCCTGCACCATGCCGACAGCCGCGTCGAGCGCCTCCCGGGCCGTCTCGATGAGCTCGTCATGGCCGCCGTCCACCGCCACGGTCAGCGCCGTGTCGCCGATGTAGCCGTCCACGTGGGCGCCGGCGTCCAGCTTCACCATGTCACCTGCCTCGAAGCGACGTTCGTCGTCCGGTGCCGGCGTGTAGTGCGCCGCTATCTCGTTCACCGAAACGTTGACCGGAAACGCCATCTCCGCTTGGCTGCATATCATGTCCTCCACCTGTTCAGCCACCGCGAGATACGATACGCCCTCCTCGACCAGGCCGGCGCCGGCCTGCAGCGCCGCGCCGACAACGCGTCCCGCTTTCCGGTATTCCTCAACATGTGATGTCATACAATGTCTCCTCAGAAATCGCTCCATCTCTGACGATGGTGATATCTCCAGATGTCACGTCCACCACCGTGGACGGCACGCCCGGCAGACGGCCACCGTCAAGATAACGGTCAACCATGTCACCCAGATGCCTGCGCACCATGTCCACCTCCGCCGGCAATGCGCCTCCGTGCAGGTTGGCGCTGGTCGCCGTCACCGGGCCAGCCTCACGGCAGAGCTGCAATGCCACCCGGTGATCGGGCACCCGCACCGCGATGGTATCCCCGGCGACCTGGCGTGGCACATGCTGCCGCTTGCGGAGCACCAGGGTGAGCGCCCCCGGCAGCAACCGGGCTGCCAGCGCCCCTGCCGTCTCGTTCATGTACGCCACGGTTTCGATGTCATCAACGCTGCCCACGGCCACCGGCAGTGGCATGTCCCGGGGGCGCTGCTTCACCTCGTACACGTGCTGCACCGCCCGCTCGTCCAAAGCGGAGGCCCCGAGGCCGTACAGGGTGTCCGTCGGGTAGACCACCAGGCCGCCCTGCCGTATGACGGCGACCGCCCCTGCGACGTCATTCATCGTGCTTCAACAGGTCGCCGATGGTGAGCCCGCGCACCTCTTTTTTCTGGGTGATGCCCTTGGACACCTTTTCGAACAGTGAAATATCAAGCGCCCGCTCGATGCGCTTCGCCGTCTCGTCTGAAGGGCGTAATTCCTCGTTTTCTATCTTTGCCACGGTGGACGTTTTTTCCTCTATCAGGGAGCCCAGCTGCTCGCGGCTCATGTCCTGCCGCTGGCGGGCCTGCATAATCTTTTTTCCCCAGCCCTCGATGAGCTCGGTGTCCATGTCGGCGAAGGGGTCCTTGCCCGAGTAGGGCTCCACCCGCCGGGTTTTCGCCGTAACAGGGCTAGCCTGCTTTTTTTCCTCGACCGGCGTCCCGTAGCCGGCGCAGGCGCTACAGACCTGCATCTCGCTTCCCTCTATCATCACCCGCCTGGGGTGCTGGGTCTCCTTTCCGCAGAGTTCACATCGCATACGTGGTTCAATACGTCTCGGCCATAAGAATCTATCGGGATGTCACCTCTCACGCTGTTTTCTTTCTGACCAGCCGGATGACGAGCACGGCTGCGACGATGAGGCTGACGGGGACCACGATGAGCAGTGCCTTGCCGTAGGCGTTGACGTTGTACCAGACGACGTCGATGTCGCGGTCGGCCGTCCAGTTGTGATAGGTCGCCCGGGCCACCATGTAGCGTGTGGTTTCCGTCACGTCATAGCCCGAGAGCCCGTGCGAGTAGAGGTCCTTGGCGACCTTGAAGGTGAACCTCGCCTCCGCGATGCTGCCGTTCCAGTGCCGCCCCGTCCCGGCGATGTAGGTACACTCGTAGCGATAGGTGACCACGTTATGGATGACCTCGGCTATCCAGAGGGAATATGTCGTCGTTATCTCGGTGGTGTCGTTGGCCGGGATGCTGCAGGAAAAGCGTGCCGCCGGGGAAAAAGAGAGATTGAAGGGAACCAGGGTGTGGTTCACGGTCACGTTGCCCTGCCATACGGCCAGGTCATCCGGCATGCGCTCACGGAACGGCAGCATGATGGTGAGATTGCACTCTTCCATGGTGGGGTTTCTGAGATGGTAGACGGCGGTTACGTTTGCCCGATGTGATTCGTCGACGACGTAGGTGACGTTTTCATGCTGCAGGATGACGGGCGTGTCGCCGTCTATCGTGGGTGTCCCGCTGCTTTCCGACACGGGCACGGGATTGGCGTGCACTGGCTGCAGGAGCAGACTGCACAGGAACAGCACCAGAACGACCATTTTTTTCATCTATACCCACGGCCCGGGGTACCAACAGCGACAGGTTAAAATATATTTGTATCGCCGTCTATGGCTCGTAGTAGTATTCGCCTACGCTGCGCTGCTGGCGGTCCAGCCGGCTGCCGGGCTTGTTCACCCGGGGGCGGTTGCTTTCCTCGTCCCGCCGGAACGTGATGTCCAATTCCCGGAGAAAACGGTTCATGCCCTCCCGGAGGTCGAACGGTCCCTCGCCGCGCCCCTGCACCTCGGCCTGGCCGGTGAACACCATCAACGACTGGCTGACCAGGTCGATGAAGTACACGTCGTGGTCGACCACCATGGCCGCTTTTTCCTCGTCCTCCATCACCCGGTTGATGACCTTGGCCACGTGCATCCGCTGGCTGGCGTCGAGATATGCAGAGGGCTCGTCGACGAGATAGATGTCGGCCTGCCGGGCGAGGCAGAGCGAGATGGCCACCGTCTGCAGCTCGCCGCCTGAAAGCTTTTTTACCTTTTTGTCGTACAGGCGGTCGACGCCCAATGGTCGGATGATTTCCTGCTCGTAATGGGGGCTGAGCCCCTCGCTGGTCAGAAAGATCTCCTGCACCGTGCCCTTGACCGGGCGGACGTACTGCGGCTTGTAGCTCACCGTCACCGCGCTGTCGACATTGCCATGTGTGGGCTCGATGACGCCGGCCAGCATTTTGACAAAGGTGGTCTTGCCGATGGCGTTGGGGCCCACGATGCCCACCACCTCGCCGGTATGTATCTCTCCCTGCTCCGTTTTCAGGGTAAAACCCTCATATTGTTTTTCCAGGGGCTCAAAAGTCACCAGCACGTCGCGTCCCGCCAGCTGCAACGGCGGATGCACCTCGAATTCGATTTTGTCGCCGAACCGGATGTTTTCCTCCTTCAGGTAGCCGGAAAGGTACATGTTGATGCCGTGGCGCACCGACTTCGGCTGGGTCACCACGCCGTAGACGCCCTTGGTGCCGTAGAGGAGATGCACCACGTCTGCCAGGAAATCCAGGACGGCCAGGTCGTGCTCCACCACCATGACCATCTTTCCCCTGTCGGCCAGCTCCCGTATCTCCCGGGCCATCATGATGCGGTGATGGATGTCGAGATAGGAGGAGGGCTCGTCGAAAAAGTACACGTCGGCGTCCTTGGACATCGTGGCGGCGATAGCCAGCTTCTGCAGGTCACCGCCCGATACCTCGTCCAGCCGCCGGTCCAACACACGGTCAAGGTCGAAGCGCTCTGCCGCTGCATTGTCGATGAAATCGCCGACCTTGCCATCCCGGGAGGCCAGGGTGTCCACGTACTGCGACTTGAACGCCACGTCGAGGTCGCCGTCGTAGAGACGCTGCATGTAGTCCTGCATCTCGGTGCCGGCGTAGTAGTCGAGCACCGCCTCCCGCCCCGCCTCGTCGCCCCATTCGCCCAGGTTGGGAACGAGCTTGCCTGACAGGATGTTGATGGCCGTGGTCTTCCCGATGCCGTTCTGGCCCAGTATGCCCACCACTTTTTCCTGCTTGGGCGTGGGCAGCCGAAACAGATGAAACGCGTTCCTGCCGAACTGATGGACCATGTCCTCCTCCAGCTCGTCGGCCAGGTTGACGATGGAGATGGCGTCGAACGGGCACTTGTGCACGCAGATGCCGCAGCCCACGCAGAGCTCCTCAGAGATTACCGGCTTCCCGGTCTCCTCGTCCATGACGATGGTCTCGTCGCCGCTCCGCACCCGCGGACAGAAATGGATACATTCCCGGGAGCAGCGCTGCGGGTAGCAGGCATCCCGGTCAAGCACCGCGATTCTCATCGTCGCCACCCGGCGTACCACGCGACCTTGTCCAGGGCTGCGACGGCCCGCGCCGGCTCCGATATCAGCGGAATGCCCATCTCGAGCAGGCGGCGCTGCTGCTCCGCCACGAAGCGGGAGCCGAGCGCCACCGTCATCACCGGCTTCGATGCGTCGAGCAATGCCAGCCCCCGGTAGAGCTCGTCCAGCGTGTCCAGCAGCGGGGCGTCCTTGAACACGAAAAACGGCATGATAATGTCCACGTCGTCGTCCTCGAATAGCGCCCGGATGCCCGCCAGGTAATGCCCGGCGGTGGCGCTCCCCGTCAGATCCACCGGGTTGCCCCTGATGGCAAACGAGGGCAGCTCTTTGAGCCCTGCAGCGTCGACGTCCGCCAGCCGGAGATGCCTCGTTTCATGTATGGCGTCGGCGGCCAGCACGCAGGGCCCGGCCCCGTTGGTAATCATGGCCACGCTGCCGCCCCGGGGCAGCGGCTGCAGCGCGAGCAGGCTGGCCAGGTCGTGCAGCTCCTCGAAGCTTTCAGCCACGATGGCGCCGTGCTGCCGGGCTGCTCCCTTGAACAGCGCGTACCGGGATGCCATGGCTCCCGTGTGCGAGGCAGCCGCCGTCTTCCCCGATGCTGTTCGCCCGGCCTTGAGCATGACGACCGGTATGTCGGGCAGCTTTTCGAACAGCGCCCGGCCGTCGGTGACGCCTTCAACGTACATGGCGATGACCTCCGTGGTGGGGTCACCGGCGAGATAGCTGAGCAGTTCCCGCTCGTCGACGTCGGCGGCGTTGCCGTAGGATACAAACTTCGAGATGCCGATGTCGCTGCAGGTTTCCAGCAGCCCGATGCCCACCGTGCCCGACTGGGTGAGCACCGCTACAGGTCCCTGCCCCGGGAGCTCCATGTCCCGCTGGAAAAACGTGTTGAACCCGGTGGCGCCGTTGTAGACGCCGATGCAGTTGGGGCCGATGATGCGGATGCCGTGCCGCCGTGCCCGACTGAGCATGTCCTGCTCGAGCCCCTCGTTGCCGACCTCTTTGAATCCGCCTGATATGACGATCATAGCCGGCACGTTTTTTTCGCCGCAGTCGTCCACGATGTCCGGCACCAGTTTTGGGGGGACGGCGACCACGGCGAGGTCCACCTCACCGGAGATATCCCTGACAGATGGATAGCACCGCTCGCCGAGGATTACCTCGCTCGAGGGATTGACGGGGTAGGCATTGGGCGCCGAGGCGAGCACGTTTTTAAAAATTTCGTAGCCGATTTTTCCGGGATTGGCGGACGCTCCGACCACGGCGACCCCGTCCGGGGAAAAAAACGCGTCCATTTATTCTTCGCCGATGACGATGACATCCCGCACCGATTTGACCGATGAAAAGGGAAATAGCAGGTAGCCCCGCTCGTCCTGATGGTACAGGCGGGGATCGATCTTGTCGGATGCCTCAACCAGCAGGTTTTCGAGGTCGCCGGTGTGCGTGTCGACGGTGATGTTCCGCAATGTGCCAAGGTACATGCCCTCGTCGCTCATGACTCTCTTTCCCCTCAAATCATTCTCCATGACCTTCATAGTTCCACCCTTATGAATGTCCTGATGCTTTTTTAAGTTTTCTTCTCAGTCTGAGGACGGCCCGAACGCATATCTCAGGTATTCCAGCAGGGCCGACGGCTCCATCCGCTGTATCACGTAGCTTTCCACGCAGGCCGCCAGCTGACAGTCGGCGCATATCTCCGCGGTTACGATGTCCCGCCGGCAGCAGCAGGGGCTGACCTCCCCGTCATAGATACAGGTGTTTATCCAGGTGGGCCGCTCCCAGTCATCCCGTTTGAGATGCCGGAGGGCCGCCGTGGTGTTGACAACGAAGTCCGGATGTCTTTTTTTGAGATCTATCAGCCGGTCGATGACGGCGTCAGCGTGCTCCCGGGTGAGCTCCTCGCCGTTAGCCCCCCGGTAGGGAACGTAAAGGCTGAACAGGATGCCCCGTATGGCGCTGTGCCGCTGCAGCTCGCGCACCGTTTGCTTCATGACGTGGTGGTTGTCTGCATTCACGGTGAACTGGACGTAGATATGTTTGTGCCCGCTGGCCTCGATGTTTTCCAGGATCCGCCGGTAGGAATTGCCCCGTATTCGGTCGTGGGTGGCCCGGTCGCCGTCCAGGCTGACCAGGACGTAGTCGGCGATGCTGTCCAGTGGCAGCGTGCCGTTGGTGCACAGCACGATTTCGTGCATCCCCATGCCTTTCGCCCGTCGTATGACGTCCTCCAGCGTTTTATCGTTGTCGTGCCACAGCAGGGGCTCCCCGCCGGTGACGATGAGAAACCGGGCGCCGCTGCGGTACAGCGTTTCCAGGTCCCGTACGATCTGCTCGTAGGGTACGACGTCCTGCTCCAGGTGTTTCACCGGGCAGTAGGTGCACTGGAGGTTGCAGGTGTTGTTGGGTATCACCACGCCGATGAGCGGGGTTTTTTTTCGGAGCAGCAGGGTTTTTGCCATCCATGCCAGCACCGACCCGGCTTCCCGCAGCTTCAACGAGATGTCCATTGCTCCTCGTGTATGCAATCATGTCCGGATGCTAAAAATGTTTTGAAACCCTGCTGCATAGCTGGGCAGCCAAACTTTCAAATAGGGTAGCCGATATACATGGTAATGGGGATAACAGAAATCCTTGACGGCTACGACACGGACAATCTTTCTATCACGACCGTTTGCTCGCATTCCTCCATGCAGATTTTTGACGGCGCCAGAAAGGAGGACATGGGGAGCATCGGCATCGCCATCCGGGAGCCCCCGCGCTTCTACGAGGCGTTTCCGCTCGGTGTGCCGGACGAGTTTTACACCGTCGACGACTGGAAAAATGTCAACGCGCATGCACCGGCGCTGCAGGAAAAAAACGCGGTGGTGGTTCCCTCGGGCTCGTTCGTCGAGTACATGGGGGCAGATAACTTCAAGCAGCTCGACCTGCCCACCTACGGCAACCGGGACGTCCTGGAATGGGAGTCCGACCGGCAGAAGGAGCGAGAGTGGCTGATGAGCGCCGGCCTGGCCATGCCCCGGGTCATCGATGACCCCCACGACATCGAGAAGCCGGTCATCGTGAAATACCACGGGGCCAAGGGCGGCAAGGGCTTTTTCATTGCCAAGGACTACCAGGATTTCGAGAAAAAAATAGACAGGGACAAGCCCTTCATCATGCAGGAGTTTCTCGTCGGTACGCGTTACTATATCCATTATTTTTATTCACCGTTGTCCACCGACGGCTACCGGGTTCGCGACGGCTCGCTGCAGGTACTGGGCGTCGACCGCCGGGATGAGACCAACATCGACGAGGCACACCGGCTGGGGTCGATCACCGAGCTCGAGGACATGGGCATCAAGCCCACGTTCGTGGTCACCGGCAACATTCCCATCGTGCTCCGGGAGTCACTGCTCAAAAAGGTCTTCGAGATGGGCGAAAAGGTCATCGAGCGGAGCTACGAGCTGTTCGGCGGGCTCTACGGCCCGTTCTGTCTGGAGACGGTGGTAACCGAGGAGCTCGACTTCAAGGTCTTCGAGATATCGGCCCGCATCGTCGCCGGCACCAACATCTACATCGACGGCTCACCCTACGCCGACCTGGTGCAGCCCGGCCTCTCGACGGGGCAGCGCATCGCCCAGGAGATAAAAATGGCCGTGGAGCAGGACCGTCTCGACGACATCATCACCTAGCGCCGCGCGTCAGGAGCGAATCATCACCAGGAGCATCCTGCATCTCGTTTCAGCGGTGAGCGCATGCGGCTCATCGGCGGGCATGACCACCATCTGTTTTTCCTCGACAGTGACAGGTCGACCTGAAATCCGTATGCTGAGGGTGCCCTCCACGACGTAGACCAATGCGTCGTAGGGCGCGGTGTGCTCGCTCAATCCCTGCCCCTCGTCGAAGGCGAACACCGTTACCGTTCCGGTTTCATGGTCAACCAGCGTACGGCTCACCACGGCGCCATCCTGAACAGCGGCGAGGTCGGACATATCTCGTACAACTCCTGGTTCAGCATCGGGGTCATTCATGTGTATCACCTTCCACAACATCCTCGGGGTATACATGGTCTTCCCCTTTACCGATAAGCCGTTCTATGACCACGCCCATGAGCACGACGAACGCCACGGTTAAAGCCAGCCGAAGCGTCATGAACCGGGCGCCCATGAACTCGAGCTCGACCAGCTCCTGCGGCAGCTTTATGCAGGCCCACGCTGAAAGGAATACGATGACGTTGGCCACCCGGGCGCCCTTTTTGAGCAGCCCCGCCGCCAGGGGAAACGCGACGTAGAGCGGCCCGGTGGGCAACATCCCGAGGAACAGGGACAGCGCCATGCCCTTTACCCCCGCGGCATGGCCTAGATATCGCGCCACGGCCTCCCTGGGCATCCAGACGGCGAACAGGCCCATGATGACCATCACACCGGGCAGAATCACGATCATCTCCACGAGATAGTTCCAGGAGGTCGAGGTAACCGCTGCCTGTTTTTCCGGGAACACCAGCAGCAGCGCCACCGCGATACCCGCGACCACGATCAGCGCCGCGATGTCCCGGACCAGGCTTTTTCGCATATGCTGCCTGTCGTCGTTCACAGTATCAGCCCCATGATGAGCGCGATGGCGATGGCGACGACGAAGCTGATGCCGTTGCGGAGCAATGCCAGCCGTTTGCCGAGCTCTTTTATCTCCAGCGGGATGGTGATGGTGCCGATCATGGTCAGGGTGGTGATGAAGGCGGCGACCGCCGTGACCGTCGCCCCGCTCTCCAGCAGCGAGGCAGCCAGCGGAAAGGACAGCAGAGCCGGGATGTGCATGAGGGCGCCGACGGCGCCGACGAGCAGCACGCCGCCGATGCCGGACTGCTCTCCGACAAACCGGGATATCTGGTCCGGGGGAACGAAACCGAGCAGCAGGCCGATGAACAGGATGATGATGAGTGCCATGGGCAGTATCCTGACGAAGGATACCGCTGCTGCCTTGAGTGACCGGACGGCCTTTGCCCCGTCCCGGTAGAACGCGATGATGACGCCTGCGATGGCGATGGCGTTGACGACGAGGACGGTGAAGTTCATCGCTCCGTCTCCTTTTCTTCCGGCAGCAGGCTGATGGTTATCCGGGTTGTTTTCAGCCGCCAGTACTTTTCCGGGGCGCCGCCGCCCTCGTCGATGTAGCCTGCGACCCCGATGATGCCTGCTTTTTTGAGCTCGCGGAGATGGTAGTAGAAGCCCGACCATGACAGGTCTTCGCCCTCCTCCGACAGATGCTCGTAGATGTCGCTGCTGCTTTTCCTGCCGGTGCCGATGAACTCGATGATGCTCCAGCGGGTGCGGAACCGCAGCGCCTTGCCGTATCGGCGGAGCTGCAGCCAGCGGGGATGCGCGTCGTCCGGCGGCGTGCAGGGGACATGCTCATTTTTCATTGTATCCATCCAGTATATTATAGTATATTACAGTAATATTATAGCTTTATATAAAAATATTGATTCGGGGATAAGCCTTTTATAATCTCCGTCTGATAGATTGGCAGTGGAGCGAGAAGCCCGGTTCTGGGAGCCACAAAACGGCGGGGTTCAGTGCCATCTCTGCCCGCACGAATGCGTCATCGCAGACGGCAAGCGAGGTATCTGCGGCGTCCGGGAAAACCGCAACGGGCGTCTCATCTCGCTCATATACGCCGCCTGCTCATCCGTCACCCCGGACCCCATCGAAAAAAAGCCGCTCTACCATTTCCATCCCGGCAGCAGCGCGCTCTCCCTCGGCACCGTGGGATGCAACCTCCGCTGCCTGCACTGCCAGAACTTCACGATTTCACAGGCGGATCCCGACGAGCACCGGATGAGGGAGCTGCCGCCCAAGCGGGCCGTGGAGACCGCCCGGCGGCAGGACTGCCAGGGCATTGCCTACACCTACAACGAGCCCTCCATCTGGTGGGAGTACACCTATGAAAGCGCCAAGGCTGCCAAAGAGGCCGGGCTGTATACTGCCTACGTCACCAACGGGTATACCACCTCCAGGGCGATACGGGAGATAGCTCCCTATCTGGATGCGGCCAACGTCGACGTGAAAAGCATGAGCGACAGCTTTTACCGGGAGATATGCGGCGCCCGGATGCAGCCGGTGCTCGACGCCTGCAAAACCTACCGTGACGAGGGCGTTCATCTCGAGCTGACCTACCTGGTCATCCCCGGCCACAACGACGGCACAGACGACCTCGAGGCATTTTCCTCATGGGTGCGCGATGAGCTCGGCGAGGAAACGCCGGTGCATTTCTCCGCGTTTTATCCCACGCACAGGATGACCGACGTGCCCCGGACGACCAAGGAGCAGCTTCTCGACGCCTACGACATCGCACAAGAGACTGGCATCCGGTATGTCTACCTGGGCAACGTTCCCCACGGCGACTACGAGAACACCTACTGCCCGCAATGCAACGAGTTGCTCATCGAGCGCCACGGATTCACCGCCCAAATCGTGGGACTTGATGGAACCGCATGCAAAAACTGCGGTGAAGAGATCCCCGTGGTCAGGTAGCTTAAAGTTAACCCTGTGAAGTTATTAATTGAAGGTTCTAGCATATATTCATAGAGGTGAGTGATGAGAAATTTCTGCTGGGTTAATATGTGACTCCTAAATATTTTTAATCATAATTTCATTTGATGAGATATGAATGACTTTTGGATAGACCCGGATACGAAAAAAGAGGTAAGGTGTCCGAATAATGAATACTGGGCTAAATTGCGAGTAAAAGAGGAAGATGAAGAACAGTATATTGATATTCTGATGGGGAAACGAGGTGAAAAATCTCATATGCATATGGGTATAAACTTAAATCAAACGCTAGAGTTTAATGAAGAGAGAGGATTACAAGGTAGTATAAGCAGGAAAGTAGAATCAGAAAAACATGGTTTGGTATCTAAGGAAATGGAGGTTATCGATAAAGATATTTTCGAAAACTCAGGAGTGCATTTACGTTTTGAACTGGAAATGGCTGGTAAAACTAGAGAGGTGTCTGTTAAAAGATTTGAGATAGTTAAAGAAAAAGGCTAGAGAAATTGAGTGGACAATCCAAGCTATCGTGAGTTTCGTAGTAGTATATACCCCTGTATTCGGTAGAAATTATTTTTGCAGTTTTTCCTTTAGCTGGCAGGCCCGGCAGACGGGCTGCGACGACGGCTCGCCACAGTGCTGGCAGGGCTGCAGGTCCGCCGGTGGGTACATATCGGCGAGGCAGTCTTCGACGGCCTGGTAGCTGGCCAGGATGCTGTGCCGGGTGCCCGGCCGTCGCGCTTCCATATCCATGACGATGTCCCGGAACAGGCCCCGATGGG
>Ga0207797_1002788_pt1 | contig 11974 bp, 5 predicted proteins | sample PRCRCaboRojoPR_6_FD_187275 | JGI IMG/M metagenome (GOLD analysis project Ga0207797, IMG submission 187275) | Marine sediment microbial community from Cabo Rojo, Puerto Rico - PR CR 10% Liquid 1 (SPAdes) | ecosystem: Environmental > Aquatic > Marine > Coastal > Sediment | place: Cabo Rojo, Puerto... | reverse complement strand
AGAAGAAACAATTGCCGGCTGAATCGGCGCAGACGAACCGAAACGGGACTTTTACGACAACCGTCACTGCAACCTCAGATCGTCCGCTCCTGCTGGAGACTGCCGCGGAAGAGAACCGGATGAGAGCAGTGCTGGAAGTGCGAAACACGAATGCAGCGACTCTAGATGCCGGAACAATCGATAGGGAGACATCGGTGGAATCGGATATTTACATGGGATTGCTGGCCGGAGGAAGATCGGTCTCTCTCGAACGGGTACGGTCAGAGGTCAGCACACAGGATGCGGCAGCATTATATGGCCACAGGCAGGCTATCAGGGCAATCATTGCCTCAATGATGCAGTGGCATGATGCCAGACTTAAAATTGTCGCGACTGTTTCCGATTCCGGAAGTCTGGTTGAGCTTGAGCAGGAATTTGAGGTTGCCTCAACCGACAGCGCCGCCATTTTGGATTCCCTGGTAAACAGAGTAGTGCTGGACCGGGCGACGGTCGATTCCTTTCTCTGGCTCCGGAACCAGGACCATGACTTCTTCCGGGATAATGGGCATGGCGATGGAATGTGGCATAATGATGACGGTGAAAATGATGAGAGCCGGTATTTTGATGAGGATGATCACCACAACCGGTTTAGTGAATGGCGTGGGACCGATCTCTGGATTGAGGTGGAAACTGAGGACGAAACTGCTGCAGAAGTGGAGTTAGAACACAGGTTTTTCACCAGTGATACTGCCAGGAGTGCGCTGGTTATGGCAATTGCCGACAGCTCGGCTCTTTCGCGGTCCAGGATAGCCGCGGCGATGAGATTTGATAATGAGCATGACGACTACGAGCATGACGATCCCGGTGATGATGAGGAGGATGAGGAAGACGAGGATCCTGAGGACCGTGAGGAACAGGATGGCGAGCTGAAAATAGAGATTGAAAGTAGTATGGAGCTAACGCCGGAGATCACCAGCCGGTTGGATTCTCTGGAATCACTCCTTAGCAATGATTCCTCGGAGGTGAAACTGGAACTCGAGGTCGAGCTGGATGACGATGACACTCAGGTTCAAATTTCCTCTGAAATGAAGGGTGAAGTGAGTACCGAAGTATCTGCCCTCTGGAACGCACTGAGGGAGAGCATCATTGATCTGGTTTCCTCTGCGGTTCTGGAGGAGGAGATTGAAGTGGAAATCGTATTTGAACGTGACATGTCTTAGATCGCTCAGATACAGGGTCCTAAAACAAACCCCATGTTGCCCTGCCTGAATAGTGGAGAGCATCCCGGAGGCTACAGGGGACTCAGTAAGGATCGAAACGATCCGAAACCCGGTCTCCGGGACTCTCCTTTTCGTTAAGGTGAATGATTATGGATTACTGAAAAACCTGAAATGGCAGATGTCAGATGTGAGACGGGTGTGCCACTGACAGTGTTATTGATGTCGCTCTTCATACCGGACTTTACACCAGAGCAGAACATTGAACCCTTCCGGACTTCATTCCCTATATTCTTATAGTCCTGTTGATCTCTATAACCTAATCTTTTCCCTTATACCCTATACCCCATACCGGTACCCCGCACTTTACCGAATGAGCATGAGTTTCATGACCGTTTCCATATTATGAGTGCGGAATCGCGCAAAGTAGATCCCGGTGCCGGCCCGGATTCCATGATCGTTCATCCCGGCCCAGTAAGCCACGTATTCACCGACGGGCTGACGCTGGTCGACAAGAGTCGTTACCCGGTGGCCGGAGATATCATAGATGGTCAGGGTAACCCGGCCCGCCTGTTCAAGCTGGTAACGGATGGTTGTGTGGGTATTAAATGGATTGGGATAACTCTGCAGGAGTTCAGTTCCTTCACCAAACGGGGACGGCAGGGAATCGGACGGAATCCATTCCAGTATATTCGCATAGATATTGTACCCGTGTCCAAGGTCCCGGCTGTCAGTCCAGGTGGAATATATCCTGTTTCCCCGGAGTACAGCTTCGGCATACAGTTGCCGCCTTCCCGGATCAACGGTGAGCCTGAACGGATCGCTGAAAAAATTTCCGTCAAAGCTTCCCCATTGCCCGATTAGCACGTCATGATCCCCGCTTTTTACCTCACCAAAACTATAACGGAGATAGTCTCCGCCGCGGTTCACAGAAAGACCCTGACTCACCCCCTCCAGGCTTTTCGGAGGACCTAAGCGGACGCCCGCTGAAGTGAATCGCTGGTAATATACACGCCATTCAGAGCGGAATGGTATTCTTCCGCGATACGTAATTGTAATATTATCATTTCTATCTACCCCAACCCTCGATCCTGCTGTCCAGTATTTATGATCAGATTCCACTACTTCATTGATCGTTCCAAGCGGCGTACCATCACGTCCGTACCGTCGAAAATAACAGTGCACCGTATCCGTATGTTGATATTCCCAGGTGACAACGAATTCCCCTTCGCTGTTGAAGGCTACATCGGGCAGCCCCTTCCATCCCTGCTTTTCGGTATCACTAATCGTGATTCTCCCATCTGACAATTTCGCCCGAGGTGATATGAATTGACCCCGGATTTCATAAGCGGATGTGGCATCATTGTATTCACTCCATACTATGATTATCCGCCCCATATTGTCCATATCTATTGCATGTCCATAGACATGATTCTTTCCCGATGCTTGCAGCTCTGTTACTTTCATTGCAGAGGTTCCGCTGTTGGGGAGACAATGGAGTTTGAGAGAATTCAGCGAAGATTTCCAGGTAACCGCAAAATCCCCTGAGCCATTTGAAGCCGTCACCGGATTGGCATTGTATATCTGCTCAGGTTTTTTTTCGAGTATAAAACTATCTCCACGGGGTGTTCCGTTCTCAGTAAAACGTCTTGCTACAAGTCCGGCTCCATGGTCTTCCCAGACGATGATGAAATCACCGTTTTCTGCCACAGCGATATCCGAATCGATCTGATGACCACTGTTCACATCATCATTAACTTTCAGGTTCACAATCCGGCCAGCAATCTCCATACCAAGGTAGATATCATCTTTTTCACCCCGTTGATCCGTCCAGACGAAGACCGGGGAACGGTGATGCCGTCCGGTCATGCGTATATCCCGGTAGTAAGAGCCCCTGACCACATCATCCTTTAGGTTGATCTGCCGGACAGGTCCCGGGATTTGCTCCTGCTCGTCCCACTGTCTGGCAAACAGATTCCCGCTTGAATCAGCCCAGCTGACTGTGATGTCGTCTGGAGGATGCGGAGCGATCTGGAAACCGAGAATATATTCATTGGTGAGAAAAGTCTGTTCACGCCCCATATCACCGTTCACAGAGATGATCCGGCCATGGATTTCCATGGATTCACGGTTACCCCGGTTAATGATTTCCTCCCACGCTGCAACAAACGTGGAATCATCCAATACTGCCAGACGGGGATTCCGGAAACCTCCGTGAACCGTATCTACAATCCGAGGAGATGTTAATGGAGTCAGTGTTTCTGTGAATAACTGTATGAACACCTGTCCGGTTGCCGAATTCGACCAGCCAATAAGAACGACGTTTTCCGCATTCACCACCACTGAACAGCCGGTGATGTTTGCCCCCTCATCAGGAGTAATGAGATCAACGGAATCCCTAACCACCCCTTCTTCATTCAAACGATATCCGGTCAACATATTGCCATTATTAAACCCCTCCTTTGAGCCCAGAAAAATCGCCGCATTCCCCTCGGTCAACGCCACATCTTTCAGAAGAAAAACCGTCTCCAATCCGCTGTGGGTTCTGGGTATCAGTATTCTTTCATCCGTCGCTGGTGAACCGTCCGGATGGAAGATCCTGTATCCCAGGCCCGGAGACCTATCCCAGATTGCAATGAAATTTCCTCCCGCATTCATATGAGCTTCGATAGTGCCAATGGTTATCAGATATTTCTGGTTGATCCGGTAATTATCACCAATCGGATTCCCACGTTTATCATAACGCTGTGCGTAGACGTCCGGGGTGCCGTTGCGTTCATCGTACCATAATACGATGAAATTTCCCGTAGTATCAGATACCACAACCGGACGCCTCTGATCAACAGTACCTCTGTCCGGATTCACCTGAAAATCAGGGATAATCGGTCGTATAAAGGAATGTTCATTTGGTGTCAGATAATGTGAAATTTGGTTCGTGGGGGCCCTGTGTGGTGTGAATCGCCTGTTCTCTGCGGTGTTATCAGCATGCATGGGTTGATGGGAGAGGGATGGGTCTCCAGGAGATGGCCACTCAATGGATTGGCTGCCGGTACTCTGTGCGTGGAGCGATATGCCGGGAATAAGCCCCCCATTCGGATTGATCGCCGCTTGCAGGAGACAAAAAAGGATCGAAACCGATATCAGGGATTTTTTACTCATCAGGGCCATATAATATTGTCAATAATAACCAAGATCTGAATCCATGAAACAGCAGATCAAAAATTCTCCTGACACAACACAGGGGGAGTGGGCCTTAATCGTTAATCAGTAATCCTTAATACTGTAAAAGCGGAGGTGGAGGGATTCGAACCCCCAAGGGCGTGAGCCCGGCGGTTTTCAAGACCGCTGCCTTACCAGTTAGGACTACACCTCCAACCTGCCTGAAAATGTAGGGGATTTTCCGGGCGGATACAATATGGAATTCGGCCGGGAAGGGTAGTGGTGGGTCACCGCCGGCCCTGTTGCTGCCGCATGGTTTGCAGGCTGCACTGTCTCATCGGTAGAGCACTGCAGGATAATTTGTGTTCGCTTCATCACTTGTCATTATTTCAGAAGCATTTTTACGCACCCTATATAGGTGATTCAACCAATCTTAACCGAGGAGTGATCGGATGGTACGACGATTATTTACGCCAATTTTGATGATACTGTTTCCAATGATAATAATGGCACAAACGTCCGGAAAGATTTCGGGGACGGTGGTTGATAAAGACACCGGCGAGCCGCTGCCCGGAGTCAATGTGATGGCCGAAGGAGCCGGGACGACTCTGGGTGCGGCCACAGATGAGGAGGGCTTCTTCATGATTCTGAATGCGCCGGTGGGAAACTATGAGGTTACCGCCTCATTCATCGGCTACAGGGATGTGATAATGCAAAGCGTCAGGGTGTCCCTCGATCTGACGACGAAACTCACATTCGAAATGGAGCAGACCACACTCGCCGGGGAAGAGGTGGTAGTGGTGGCGACACGTCCTCTGGTCCAAAGGGATGCAACCAACACCAATATCATCCGATCTGCCCAGGAGATCGAAAACCTCCCGACCCGCGGTCTGGAGGAACTCGCTAGTCAGGTAGCCGGGGTGGTGAAGGAAGAGAACAGTAACGTCATGAATATTCGTGGTGGCCGGGGATCGGAGACCGCCATGTATATCGATGGGGTATTTGTCAATGATCCCTATAATTATGCCGTCCGGGTAGATATCCCAAACCAGGCTATCGAGGAGATGAGTGTTCAGACCGGTGGATTCAATGCGGAATACGGTGAAGCCATGTCCGGCATTGTGGCGATCACAACCAATCCCGGTACAAAGAAATACCATGCCTCATTTGAGGCCATTACCGATGAATTCCTCTCTGCAGATAATAAAATGCTCGGCACGTATTCATATGGATATAATGAGTATATCGGAACTGTCAGCGGACCGATTATCCCCGGAACCCAGCATACTTTCTTCCTGAGCGGGACCCGGAAGTATCTCGCGGATCGCACCCCATCCTGGGGTTGGGCTGAGAATCCGCACCGGATCGATGACTTCACTTTTTATGAAACTGAGACCCGTACCGATACCTCCGGTGCAACATATCTCGACACAACAGCCAGCCAGACCCACGATTTTACCGCAAGACAGCCGGGGAATTACAGCTCGGACTGGTCAGTCAACGGGAAGCTCCGGTTGCGGTTAACAGATAATATTGAGTTGAAGGGGAGCTTGGTGCGTACCGACCGGAAATTCAGATCCGGACTTTATGCAGGTGCCATTAATCCCCTTTACATCTTCAATATTGAACATAATCCTGTCATGTTGACCAGTGCTACATCCATGAACATAAATCTGACACATACGCTGTCGAATAACACATTCTACGAACTGAAGGTAAACCGGTTCGATACCCAGCGAAAATGGTATGATGCCGTGTTTAAGGATGATCTGATGAAATACGGGGATCCCACGTATAATCCTTACCCCGACACGGATAAGTGGTACGGTGAGACGTATTCCAGCCGGATTGCCCCGATGGATTTCTATGAACCGGGAGCCCAGTATACTTCGTATTTCAAAAACCGGACCGAGTACTGGGGAGTGGATTTTGACATCTCGCATCAGCTGGGAAATCACCATTCGCTAAAGGCCGGATTCGATTATAAATATCACACCATGCGTGAGATGCGGATTTACAATCCCCAGGCACTGGCTTCCCGGGAATCCGGGTTAACCGATATCGAGCGGTACCGCAGCGCGGATATCCGGATGTACGGCTATGACGTGAACGGCGATGAAACGGATGATGGACCGCATTTTATAAAGAAACCGAAGACCTGGTCCAGCTGGTTCCTGTCTCCACGGATCTCACCCAGATTGCGTTCACGCAGAACGGGGATTTCGGCACTATTAAAGGGCTGGATCTCATTTTGAGTCTCCGGCGGTATAAGAATTTATCTGCCAACTTTAACTATGAGCTACAGTTCGCAAAAGGCACCGGTTCGGCCAGTGGCAATAACTTCGATATCGCCTGGCAGCAGGGTTCAAAAGGACACTTTCCGAAATTCCAGATGCCGCTGTCATTCGAACAGCGTCACACCGGCACCCTGAACCTGGATTATCGTCTGGGCGAAGATGCACCGGTCTATCTGCGCTATGCTGGTGTGAATTTGATCTACCAGTTTACGTCAGGTAATCCCTACACACTGATGAAAGTGCTGGGTGATATGCCGCATGACGGCCGTTATGACAACGAAGGAATCTCACAAACACCTGTCTCGGATGTGAATGGTGAGACGACTCCGTGGACTTCCCGCCTGGATCTGAAGATCGATAAGGGGTTTGATATTCTCAACACCAGGTTGACTGCGTATATCTGGGTGCGGAATCTGTTAAACACCCGGAATGTGCGGGATGTCTGGATTTCCACAGGATTACCGAACGATACCGGTTACCGGTCGACTCCGGCCGGTGAACAGGCCTGGGAATCCTGGACTGAGCAGGAACGCCGGCTCTTTCTTATGAGAGAGTGGGATCCTTATAACTACGGTACTCCCAGACAGATTCGTCTCGGCCTCCAGCTGGAGATCTAGAGGAAACGGGAACTACAAACACCGAGCTGATGAGTTCAAACTGAATATACACGGAAGAGGTTTTTATGAAGAAGATATTCACAATTCTAATCACATTCCTTCTCGCAAATGGGACGGTGGGTTTTGCCGGGGAAGCGCCGGATGTCCGTCAGGATGATGCGGGCTTGGCAAAGCCGGCTGTCACCAGCGATGTCTGGCTGGACGCTAATCGGATGAATGGGATTTTCAGGAACAATGGTGTCTGGTTCCATGATGTAATGGCCTCGAACTGGGGATTGGAATGGCCGAAAGGTTCTGGATTGAGCCCGATATTCGGCGGTGGACAGTATGTTGGTGCCAGGGTAGATGGTGATATCCGGGTTGCCGGCGTGCAGCATGACGCCACCGAGTTTCAGCCCGGTGAGATCCTCCCCTCAGGTGAGGCGGCCAATCCACGGGCGGGTGAGTATCGGTGGTACACCCTGCAACCCGGCGGGGAAGGTGACTGGACGAACTGGCCTGTTGATCAGGGTGCCCCGGTTACGAGTGACGGCCGTCCGGAACTGATCGGCGATCAGACGATTTTCAGCGTCTGGAATGATCTGGCTCAGCACACCGAATACACTACCGGGAAGCTCAGCGTTGAGGTACGTCAGACAGCATGGGCATTCAATCGGGCGGATGCACTGGGTGATATGATCTTCATCAAATGGCAGCTGGTGAATAAGAGCGGCTCTGATTACGATAGCACCTATTTCGTAATCTGGCAGGATCCTGATGTTGGAGAAGCTACGGACGATCTGGTTGGAAGTGATTCCACCCTCGGATTGGGCTATGCCTACAATGCTACCAATAACGATAAAACTTATGGCGCAGCTCCGCCTGCTGTGGGTATAGATTTCTTTCAGGGTCCAATCATAGATAAAGCCGGCAGTACTGTCTCGCTCCCTGACGGAACCACTCTGCATGATAAAAAGATGCTGAATATGACCTCGTTCATCTTTTACAACAACGATGATTCTCCCCAGGGGAATCCCCACACAGGCCAGGATGTCTGGAATTATATGCGCGGGTTCTGGCGGGATGGATCTCCGATTGTAAATGACGGAGCAAACGGGACAACTACCGGGCCCAAGACGAAATTCATGTTTTCCGGTGATCCGGAAACCGGATCCGGCTGGCTGGATTCCAACGCCGCCGACCGGCGGTTCTTTATGACCACTGGTCCATTTCCCATGAAAGCCTGGGAAGATACGGACGGAGACGGACAGGCCGAGTTTGGAGAGCCCGGTGTACAGGAGATTGTGGCCGGGGTCATTGTCGCCAGAGGTGACAACAACCTCCATAGTGTAACGAAACTGAAAGAGGTGGATAAACTGGCTCAGCTGGCATACGACCTGAATTTCGTCCTGGCAAAATCACCGACTCCGCCTGAGGTGGAAGTCTCGGAACGGCCCAATAAAGTTATCCTGACCTGGAATGAAAACTCTGAATTCATGCGGGACGGATCACCATATGAATCTACAGATCCGATCGTGGCTCAGGCGTATGGTGATACGGTGATTATGAATAACGTGGAAAAAGTCATCGATGATTCCACTTATAATTTCTATGGATATACTGTCTGGCAATACTCCGATGCTTCCGGCAGGGATCCGGTCAAGGTGGAACAGTTTAATATCAATGAGACCAAGAATGCTCAGCCTTACACCAAACAACGTTTCATTGAGCTGACTGAAAATAAAAATCCGGCAGTCGGAAATGTGGGAAACCCGTTGATTAATGGAAAACAGTATTATTTCGGAATCCAGGCAACGGGATATCTGGAATACGGTGCACCACAGTACTTTGAGAGTGCGCCCACAATTGTAACGGTGCTACCGCATGGTGATCCGGGAACCAGAGTAACTGCCTCCGAACAGGATACGGTGTTTGCAACACATACACTGGTTGACACAACTGCACCGGGTGGCGACGGTCAGGCCTATGCGGTGGTGATTGATCCGTCTCAGCTCACCGGTCATACTTACGAAGTGAATTTTAATGCGGATGATACCTGGAACCTCATCGATGTAACCGAAGGTGATACAGTACTGAAGAACCAGACGAACCAGCAGGATAATAATGCCTACAACGTGGTTGACGGGATGATGGTGAAGGTGACCGGTCCGGCACCGGGAATAAAACAGGTAATAGAGGTGGATCCGGCCGGTGCTATGGTCGATAACGGGGTCTCAATTGTGGACTGGAGCCTCGGGTCAACCGGGTATATCATCAGTAACCGGGCTTCCAGCGATGCCCACGCTCCCGTCTTTAATCAGCCCCCGTATACCAGTGATTTTGACCGGTTCGGGTACTGGGGGAAAGATGAGATTGAAATAGATTTCACCGAGGAATCGGTGGCTTGGCAGTACCTCACAGATGTTACTCTTGAGGAAAAGGTACCGTTCGCCCTTTACAGACACGACTTTGAAACCGGCGAAAAGGAACGGTTATTCGTTGCCATTTACGATGAGGGATTGGTGGATTCTACCGCTGCCCAGGGGGTTGGTGTCTGGGACACGACCGGGGTCGACGGGATCTTCGGATCTCCGGCCTATGAATACGTTTACGGCTATGTCTCGGCAGACGGACCGTATGACCCCGCAAATGAATCCGAATATCTCTCGGTAGATAACATTACCGAACCGCCATCCAACACCGGGTGGGGAGATGATGGCAATCCCCTGGTCTACCCGCTGGTCACTGCAATCCAATTTGTGGATTATGGCGGAAACGGACTACCTCTTGGAAACAGGATCATTTTCAGGACGAATAAGCCAAACAGCTCCAATGATGTATTCAACTTCACTGCGCCGTCTGCTCCAGTGAGCAGTGACAGCCTGTTGAGCGTGGATCTCGACCGGATTAACGTCGTGCCCAATCCGTATTACGGCTATCACAGTGGTGAAATGAATATCTTCAACCGGTGGGTACAGTTTACGAACCTCCCGGAGAAATGTACGGTCCGGATATTCGATCTGGCCGGGAATCAGATCCGCCGGCTTGAAAAGAATGATCCGGAAAATACATTCCTGAAATGGGATCTGAAGAACGAATACGAACTCCCGGTTGCGAGCGGCATCTATGTGTTCCATGTCGAAGTTCCCGGTGTGGGAAATAAGGTTGGGAAGGTGGCGATTATGACGCCGGAAGAACGTCTTGACACATATTAATCATTACGGACAAATAGATGCCGGCAGCAATTTAAACATTTGGATGAGAAAGGGAGAACACCAATGCAGACAAAGAAAATACTCACATGGACCTTAGCACTGATACTGGCAGTAACCCAGACCGGATTTGCCAGTGCCCCGAAGTTAGGGACTGCCGGTGCTGTGGAGTTATTAATTCCCATGGGTGCGAGAAACGTGGCCATGAGCGGAGCGAACATCTCGCAGGTAAGCGGAACGGAAGCCATCTATTATAATCCGGCGGGCCTGGCCATTATTGACGGCCGGGCCGAGGCGTCATTCAGTTATATGAATTACTTCGCAGATATGAGTGTCACCTATCTGGCCGCGGGCGTACAGGCCGGACGTGCCGGTACCTTCGGACTTACGATTCAGTCGCTGGATATCGGAGAGATCCCGGTAACTACCATTGATCAACCCGAAGGCACAGGACAGGTACTCCAACCTTCATTTCTGACGGTAAATGCCAGCTACGCCAAAGGTTTGAGTGACCGGATCAATTTCGGTGCTAATGCAAAACTGGTGACAGAGGGCGTGGGGACGATGAAGGCGAATGCCGTGGCGTTCGATTTCGGTCTGCAATATGTTACACCATGGGGGATCTCCATGGGGATCGCTATGCGGAATATCGGAGGGTCCATGTCCTACTCCGGAACCGCGGTTGAATTCGATTCCGATGTTCCGTTTGCCAATCCGAATGCAACTACCAGGAAAACCCGGCTGGATATGGCTGACCATGAACTTCCGGCCAGTCTAAATATGGGCGCATCCTACTCCCTGGAAATGGGAAACAACCATCAGATGAATCTCACCGGCGTCTATGGCAATAACAGTTATGAGCTCGATAATATCAGTGTCGGCGCCGAATACGGGTTGTTCGATATGTTTTTCGTTCGCGGAGGATATCTGACGCGGATGTATCCTGATGACTATCCCGGCGATAAGGAGCAGCAGTTTGATCTGTCGTACGGATTTGGCCTCAAGATGAATATCAGCGGCGGAGAGTTCCGGTTTGACTATGCAAACCGGCCGATGGATTTATTCTCAAACGTACAATACTTCACCATTGGATTCAGTCTCTGAGTGGAACCACACGGCTGAGAATAATGGAGTGAAGGGTTCAGTTACGCGGCGGTTGGCCCCTCCGACGCCGCGTAACTGTTCTGATTCTAAACCTGCCCGTCGCGATACTCACGAAACCACCACACACCTAATACACCACCGAGAACAAATACAGTAGCAATCGCTCCCAGATTCATTACGCGATTGGCAATCGCGACGTAGCTTCCCGATTCAGGATTATACTGACAACAGTAAAGTAACACCTTGTCAATGGTGTTACCGATTTCGCCCTCTGACGCTTCCACCAGTGCCAGCCGGAGGGTACGTTTCTTCTGGTTTAACCCGTAGAGATACCGGCTGACTACCCCTTCTTCTGTCAGGACAAAATAGACTGCCGGGTGCGCATACTGCTCCTTCTCCTCAAGGTAGCG
>Ga0207797_1002787_pt1 | contig 11976 bp, 12 predicted proteins | sample PRCRCaboRojoPR_6_FD_187275 | JGI IMG/M metagenome (GOLD analysis project Ga0207797, IMG submission 187275) | Marine sediment microbial community from Cabo Rojo, Puerto Rico - PR CR 10% Liquid 1 (SPAdes) | ecosystem: Environmental > Aquatic > Marine > Coastal > Sediment | place: Cabo Rojo, Puerto... | reverse complement strand
AAGGCCAGAGTCATGTGCCAGTTTCCCCGCTTGGTCCAGGAGACCCGTGAAGCCAAACGCCCGTCCCAGGCCTGGATGATATCCTGAAGACCCTGCTGATAGCTTTCCGGCAGAGGGATGCCCACAAAACAACGCATAATTACTTCCTCCTTGCCACATCAGGCCGGTCAGGCCAGAGACGGACGAGAGCCTTGCCAATCAGCTCAAAACAATATATGCAGGGACCGCCATGCTTGAAGATATTGTCGCCTGGTTGGTTCAGACCATTGGTCAGTGGGGCTATACGGGCATTGTCGTGCTCATGTTCCTGGAGTCCTCGTTCTTCCCCTTCCCCAGTGAAGTGGTCATCCCTCCGGCCGGCTTTTTAGCTGCCAAGCAGGCCATGAACCTCTGGCTGGTCATTCTGGCCGGCACCGGCGGAAGTCTGTTGGGCGCCCTGTTCAACTACTGGCTGGCCCTGCATCTCGGTCGGCCTTTCTTCCATCGCTACGGGCGCTACCTGTTCGTCAGCGAGCGATCCCTGGCCAAAGCCGAAAGCTTCTTCGACCGGCATGGCCATATTAGCACCTTTGTGGCCAGGCTTCTTCCAGGTGTGCGCCAGTATATCTCCCTGCCCGCCGGGATTGCCAGAATGCATTTGGGGCTCTTCTGCCTGTTCACCTCCCTGGGGGCAGGCATCTGGGTGGTTATCCTGGCCTTGCTCGGTTACATCTTCGGCCAAAATCAGCAGCTTCTGCAGAGCAAGCTCCACGAGATCCTCATTCTGCTGCTGCCCTGCCTGGCCCTGACCGTTGGCGCCTACATCTGGCTGCAGCGCCGGCGTTTCCGAAAAAGGGTCAAGCCCCATGAAGAGCAGTCAGCCGGCCGGAAGGTCTAACAGAGTGTTGAAAAACGGTTAGCTGCTCCTCCAAAGAGACCCTGGCTGACAGACGGCCTGTCCGTCGACCTTGGCGGCTATGGGCAGGCCTGCAGCCATCCAGAAGACGTTGCTGCAGACAGCCGCAACGGATTGATTGAGCTCGCCATTAACATCACGAAATCGCCTGCCCAGGGCCGACTCCGGAACGAGCCCGGTACCGACCTCGTTGCCCACCAGAACGATGGCGCACCGACATCTGGAGAGGGAGCCGATCAATGCTTGACAACGCCGCTCCACATCCTCACGGGCCATCTCTTGACAGAGCATGTTGCTGACCCACATGGTCAAACAGTCCACCAAGCAGACTCTGTCCGGAGCATCCAGGGCAAGGAGCCGCTCTGGCAGCTCAAAAGGGACCTCCTCGGTCCGCCATCGCCGTCCCCGATCACGCTGGTGTCTGGCCACCCGCTCCTGCATCTCGGCATCCAGCACCTGTCCGGTTGCCAGATAAACCTGGTCGTCGAGGCGCAGGTCTTCGGCATACTGCTGAGCGCAGCGGCTCTTGCCACTGCGGGCCCCTCCGAGAAACAATGTCGCCGGGGTCACGGGCCTCCTCCAGCTCCGGGCCCTCTCTGACAAGCAGCCTTCAGCAGGTCAGATGGAAGCCACCGCATACTCGTTCACCCTGATCGACCAAACGATTGAAAGTGGACACAGCCTCCTGCGAAGGCTCTTCGACCAGGTCGATACCGCGCTCCTGCAGGTATTGCTTCAGCTCCCGGCTGGCCTTCATCATACCCGGTTTGCCCTGCCCCAAGACCAGGACGCGGGGGCCATAATCCAGGATGTTGGCCAAATCGCCAACCTGCACGGTATGGCCGCGCTTTCTCCACCACGGGCAAACAACCTGCATCCCGCGATCGCAGATCAGGACGTCGTCCCGGTAGACCTGGCCTTGAATTTGAATGGATCCGAACGTATACTCTTCAATCATGCGCCCTCCATGCGGAGGCTAACACTGAGGAGGTGCTGCTCCGTGAAGGATTACAGCCAGACCCTCAATCTCATGCACAAGCACATTGCCGGTCGATTCCAGCAGGATGACACCGTCATCAATGTACCCGGCACATCCTTCGCCTGCAAGATCGACCCGCACTACTACCTCGCCCCGCAGCCGGGCTTTGAAAAAACGGTCTCTGCCTGGACCGGGCTGATGCCCGGCATGGTCAGGACAACCCTGCTCAAAACAGGGAATCTCCTATTTGCCCAATCAGAGGACAATCACATTGTGACTGTGTCTGTCAAGTGGACGGACTCCATGACCCCGGTCCGCCTCCGGGCAAGCTTCATCCTGGCCGATTTCATCGAAAACGGCCTGAAGCTCTATGCTCGGATCAGGGACGTTCCCCCGGTTACGGACTTGAAGATCTGCTCAAGGGACTGGAAACGCCTGGAGCCCTTCTTTCTCAAGAAAACCCCGCTGAGCCGGGTCGCCTTTGCGGATTGTGGGCCACCTTCGAAGCCCGTTCCCTGAAACCCGGCCGCTCATCCAACCACCCAGCCCAGACAATCCCGCCTGGTTCGGCGCAGCAAGTCATAAAAGGCGAGTAGGCCGCTAACGGCCTGAAGCGCCTGGGAAATCGCCGAACGATTCGAGAGCCTGTTCCGGGCAGAGGCACAGCAGGGTGCTGCGGGGGGATGGGTTGCGGCACTGTGCGAAGAAAAAGGCCGCGACGCCGGCCGCTGCAATCGGCTGCTTATGCAGGGCCGGCCAGAGCCAAACAGATGAGGCGCCGAGGGCCGGGTCAGTGAACAGCAGTGTCTTTCGCAGGCTTCTCAGCCAGGGCGTACATGGGTGCGCTCTTGTCCAGAGCCGCCACCAGGGAGCGGACGCGTTTTTTGAACTCGCCTCGCAGAGACTCGGGTACCGGCTTGACCGGCTCCGATTTTATCTTCAACGGATTAACATACTTCCCGAATCGCTTGACCCGATAATCGAGATGCGGCCCTGTGGAAAGGCCGGTGGTTCCGACATACCCGATGACCTCGCCCTGCGCGATCTCCTGACCGCGTCTGAGGCCTCGGGCGAAGCGGCTCATATGGTTATAGATGGTCATATAGCCATTGTGATGTCTGATCTTGACGTAGTGTCCGGCTTGACGTGAGTAGGACTTGGCCAGGACCTCTCCGTCAGCCACGCTCTTGATGGGTGTACCTCGCGGCGCGGCGTAGTCGATGCCCAAATGCGGACGGACCACATCCAAGATGGGGTGCTTGCGTCGCCAGGTATAGCCAGAGGAGATGCGGGTAAAGTTCAACGGCGCCTTCAAAAACGTTTTGCGCACCGCCTCGCCTTGAGCGGTGAAGTACTCGGCGCGGCCGTCACCGCAAGCGAAAAGGAAGGCCTGATGCTGCTGGCCCTGGTTGGTGAACTGAGCGGCCAGAATATCCCCATACCCTTGGAACTCCCCGAAGCGGTAGCGCTTTTCAACGAGGAGCCGAAAGCTGTCCCCGGAGCGAATATCCCGGATAAAATCGACATCCCAGGCGAATATCTCGGCCAGGGCAAAGGCCAGCTTCTCGGACTCCCCGGTCGCGCTGACCGCCTTGAACAAGCTGGAGTCGATGCGCCCGGCGATGACCTTCTGCTCAAGCCGGTACTGGATCGCTTCCGTTGAAACCTCAATCTGGCCGGAATCGAAACGGACGCAGAGCTTCCTCTCGCTGTCGATATCGTACTCCAGACGCTTCAGCCTGGAGTCATCCAGATAGAGCCGATAGTCGTGACCGGCCTTGATCCGCCGCAGGGGATAGATATCGCCACACCGTCTGCTCAGTGCATAAATCTCGCCCTGGGAAAGGTAGTCCTCCAGCAGCTCCGAAACCGTCTGCCCCTTGGCGATGGTCCCGGCAACCTTCTTCAAGGGTTCAGTCTGGCCTGATGCTTTCAGGCTTGAGCCATCGGCCTCCAGCCCATCCGTTTCCCCAGACCCGGACGCGGCAGGTCGGACTGCCTCCTTCTCTGAGGCTTGAGCTCCTTGAGCTGGCTTAGTCGGAGGCCCAACAACCTCAGCCTCAACCGGCCTGACGCTTTTTTCTTGGGAAAAGGAAATTATTGTGAGGATGATGGTCGGCAGAAGAAGAAAGAGCGGTACACAATATATGCGGCTCCAGCGGGATCGTTTCAATCGAAGCCTCTGTTTGTTCGGGTAGTACACGCGAAAGGTCATGGAGTGTATTAATCATAAAAACAGAAACAAAGTCAAGAATAAATTTCAAAAAATACGTTCAACCGCCACCCACGGCAGGGAATAGCGCAAGCCTGTCACCGTCCTGAATGGGTGTGTCAAGTGTGGCATGTTTCCCATTGTGAAATGCGAGCTTAACGTCGTTGTCACGTAATCCCAGCTTATTCAAAAGAGAATGAATCGTCTCTCCATGCTCTATTGGATAAGCCTCACTCTGTTCTGGCTGATGTGGTGCCAGAGTCGCATAACATTTTATGGAGATAACCATCGATTCCCTTCCCCATCTTTATGAACCCAGACCGGTCTGCTCCGAGCGATAAATCCTGGAAACGAAATACGATAATGATGAAGGTACATCCTGCCTTCCCGGCCTGAGCCGTAAACCTCGTCGCCCACGATGGGATGGCCACAGTGGGCCAAATGCGCACGGATCTGATGACGCCTGCCCTTGAGGATGCGGGCCAGGACCAGAGTCCTGCCGTGGTCGGGAGAATAGTGTAGTGGGACCACCCCGGTCCAGCGTTTGATGTCCTTCTCTAAGCCGGCAACTCGAACCTTCGGCCTGTCAGCGGCATCTATTGCGGCTCTGACCTCCACAGGCCCGGCTATCCGGCCCTGAACCACGGCCAAGTATTCCTTCAGGACCTCGCCGCGGTCCTGAAGGCGCCTGTACTCCGTGCCGGCCTCATGGCTCAAGGCCACCAGAAGGAGCCCGCCGGTCTGCCGATCCAAGCGGTTCAAGAGCTCGACCGGCCTACCCGGAAACAGCTCCGGCAGAACCTCGGAGACCCCGGCTTCGAAACCGGCAGGCAAAGACTCGGAATGCAGCCCGGGCGGTTTGAGCAGGGCGGCATAATGCGGGCTCTGCTCAATGACGGTCACGGCGGACAGAAGAGCCTGCTTGGGCACGCTCCTTTCAGCTTCGCTGGGCTGCAGGAGCTCGATCCTGTCGCCCAGGCCCACCCGGAGCCCTTTGGCGCCGGGCCGCCCGTTCACCAAAACCGCTCCGCTGGCACACAGCCTCCTTCTGGCTCGAAGGCCTTCATGCGGAAGCAGCCTGACCACGACGGTGTCCAGCCTCTGACCGGCCTCCTCGCCAGAGACCGTGAAGCTCAACGGCTGCTCATTGCTGTGAGGCATGGATTCCATAGGCCTTCAGCTTCCGGTGGAGATAGCTGCGCTCAAGACCAATGGCTTCGGCCAGCCTGGAAACGTTGCCCTGATGCTCCTCGAGCTTGCTGGCCAGAAACTGCTTTTCGAACTCGGCCCGGGCCTTCTTAAAATCCCAGCCCTCTCCGAAGGCCTGCGACTCGATGACCTCTTGCCCTCCTGACGGAGCAGTCTGTTGAAACTCCTGCGGTAGATGACGCAGATCGACCTCTTCCCCGGCATGCATAATGAGCATACGCTCAGTGAAGTTTTTGAGCTCTCGGACATTTCCCGGCCATTGGTAGGCCTGAAGACGTTTCAAAGCGGCCTCGGTAAACCGGACCGGCTTCAGTCCGTTTTCCCGGGACAGGGTGTCGACGAACTCCTCCAGGAGCATGGGAATATCTTCACTCCGTTCTCTAAGGCCGGGAACATGGAGGGGAAAGACGTTCAAGCGGTAATAGAGATCCTGCCGGAAGCGCCCGTGCTTGATCTCTTGCTGCAGGTCCTTGTTCGTAGCCACGATGACGCGGACGTCGACATTGATGGACCGATCTCCGCCGACCCGTTCGAAGGACTGCTCCTGGAGGATGCGCAAAATCTTAGCCTGGGTCTTCAGGCTCATATCGCCGATCTCGTCCAGAAAAAGGGTTCCCTTGTGGGCCAGCTCGAACTTGCCCCGATGGGATTTGTCCGCACCGGTGAAGGCCCCTTTCTCGTGCCCGAACAGCTCGCTCTCGATGAGCTCATCTGGGATGGCCGCGCAGTTGACCGCGATCATTGGCTTGGCGGATCGCTTGCTGTTCTTGTGGATGCTTCGAGCGACGATCTCCTTGCCGGTCCCGTTCTCACCGGTTATCAGCACCCAGGAGTCCGTGGGAGCCACCCGCTCGATCTGCTTGTGCAAGGATTGGATCACAGGGCTCTTGCCGGTGAGGTTCTGGATGACATCGACCCGAACCCGGGAACGAAGGTCGCGGTTCTCCAGCTGGAGCTTCCTGAACTTGAGGGCCTTGTCGGCGGTAACCACAACCTTTTCTAAGGACAAGGGCTTCTCCACGAAATCGAAGGCGCCCTTCTTGATCGAATCGACCGCGGTTTCGATGTTGCCGTGTCCTGAAATCATAACCACGGGCAGCTCCTGGTAATCCCGGCGGCTTTTCTCCAGCACCTCCATGCCATCGATGCCCGGAAGCCAGATGTCCAGAAAGAGGATGTCCGGCTCGTCCCGCTCCAGGATGCCCATGCCTTCCTCGCCGCTGCCGCAGGCGGTCACCCGATAGCCCTCGTCCTCAAGGATGCCGCTTAAGGACAGCTGGATGTCTTCCTCATCATCGACGATCAAAACGTGCGGCCTCATTTGTCCTCCTTGGCGCCCAGCCCCAGGGACAGGCCCGGTCCGTCCTCACCCTTCCCAGAGCTGAACCGGGCTGGGCTCCCGCTGGAATGAACTGGGCCTGAGCTGGACGATGCCGTGGCCCAAGCCTTCGATGCGGTCATACCGGGAGCTCCACGATAAAGGTGCTCCCGGTGGGCTGATTCGGCTTGACTCGGATATAGCCCCGATGATCGTTGATGACCGACTTGACGATGGTCAGTCCAAGGCCGGTGTTTCCCTTCTTGCGCGAGTAGTAAGGCTCGAACATGCGGACCTGCTCGTTCGAGTTGAACCCCGGCCCGTTGTCTTCAACGAAGATGCGCACCATCTTGGACTGCTTGTCGAACTCCGCCGCCAAGCGCACCCTGGCTTCCGGTATCGACTTTAAAACCTCGGTGGCGTTGGTCAACAGATTGATGAGCACCTGGCGCATGGCCGATCGATCAAACTTGAAGCGCGGCAGGTCGGAGGGTGATTCCAGCTGCCAGGCAATGCCGGTATGGCTGTTCTGAAAAAGGGCCAGGACCTCCTGAAGCATAGGGTTGAGATCGTTGAGCTTTGGCTCGATCTCTGGCAGCTTGGCAAAGGCGGAGAACTCCTTGACCATGTGCTGCAGATGCTCGACCTGCCGGACAATCAACCGGGTGCACTCCGTATACGAGTCGTCAGCCGATATGTTGCCGAACTTGCGCTCCAGTCGTTGAGCCGACAGCTTGATCGGTGTCAGGGGATTTTTGATCTCGTGGGCAATCCGGCGGGCGACCTCCCTCCAGGCGGCCATCCGCTGCATCTTGTCCAGCTCGGTGATATCCTCGAAGACGATGACCATGCCGATGTTCTCCCCGTGCTTCATCCCCAGGCGAACGGCATTGACCAAGAGCTTCCTTTCCTCGCCCCCGAGCCTGACATCTTGCTGCCTCTGCCACTGCGCTGACGAGGAGTCCCTCAAACCGGAGACAACAGTGGACAGCAGCTGGCCGTACTCCTCGGAAGCCAGCTCAGAGGGATGCCTGCTCAGGAGGCTGTCTGCTGATACGCCGAGGATCTGCTCCGCTGCCTTGTTTACGGTGCTGATCCGGTTGTTCGTGTCCAAAGACAGCACCCCGGAGGTAATGTTGTTGAGCACCACCTCCATATACTTCCGGCGTTGCTCCAGCTCCAAGTTCTGCTTGGCCAGATCGTCGTTGGCCCGGTTCAACCGTTTCTGGCTCTGCTCCAGATCCTCGGCCATAGCGTTAAAGGATTGGACCAGCAGCCCCAGCTCGTCCTCGGACTGGTCGTCGATCCGAACTCCGAGCTCGCCGTGGGCAATCCGCTGGGTTCCCAGGGAGAGGGCTTGAACCGGGGCAGAGATCTCTTTAGCCAACCTGAACCCGAACCACATGGCCCCAAAAATGATCAAAAGCGTCATCAAGCCGAGCACGAGGTAGAAGGCAATCTTCAGGGGCTGCTTCAAGGTCTTCAGCTGCTGGTACTCCTTGATCCCTTGAACAATCTGGTCAAGCTTGGTCAGCAGCCCGCCGCTCACGGTCATGCCCAAAACGAGGAAACCCGTCTCGGCCTTGTCCACGGGATAGATGCCCACAACCATGTCTCGATCCCCGCCGGAGAGGAACTTGGACCAGAACCTGGGCTGATCCTTCAGGCCGACCCAATCGACATCCTCTTTCACCCGGGGCCAGTACTTTTGCCATTCTTTTTGGGCATGCCAGTTCTGCTCGGCGAGATCGGGGCGGACCACGCCGACCAGGGACAAGTCGTACTCTCTGGACTTCTTCTGCAGGTAAGTATCCATTCCGGCTGCGCCCCAAAGGTACTCCCGCTCCCGAATGCCTTGAATAATATACTCCCCCTGGCGATTGAGCCGATTCTGCGTTCTGCCGTAAAAGGTCTGGCCAACCTCGAGGGCCTGCTCCATTGAGCTGTCCACCTTGCTTTTGAACCAGTAATCCACGGAGGTCTGCACGAACTTCACGGCCACGATGAACATGAGCACAGTCGGAATGAGGGACAGGGAGATGAAGGCGAAGACGAGCTTGGTGCGCAGCCTCGATCCGCTGATGTTCCTTTTGCGGTCGAAAAACAGCTTGACACCGTTGCGGACGACCAGAAAGAGGATGATCAGAAGGAGGATCAGGTTGAGATTGAAGACGGCCAGGAAAAGGTAGGAGTTGAGTCCGAAAAACTTCAGCTCAACCCAGCTGAGGACAATGATGAGCAGAAAGGCGCAGCAGGCGAGAAGGAGCTCGCTGCGCCGCCGCCTTTTCCTTTTAGAACCATTAAACTCGGTTTTTATTGAGGTGCTGACCATTTCAGCTCGGCGCGGCGCCTTCAATGGCTTCAGATGCGGATCCGTCACCGCGAAGGCTGCCGCGTTTTACGGGTCGACGATTTCCGCCTTCCCGATTCATGGGAACTCAGTCAAAGGAGTCCTGATTGCTGGGGGTTCGAGATCGAGAATCAATAGGAGAAGTTCAAACGATACTGCTGGACATTGGCGACATTCCAGGACCAGAAAAACAGAGCCGTTTTCAGCCAACCGGGTATATCCGCATGCATCAAGCGAACGCTGAGCTCGAGGGCGTACTCGTGCCCCCTGGGCAAGGCAGCCCAGTTCCCCAGATCCATGACCAGCCGGCCCCAGCCGGTTTTGATCAGGTTCGACAGATCCTTGCTGTGAATGGTGCGTTCCACGGTCAGGTTGTGCAGGGAGTACTGCCTGGTGAGCGGATTGTTCCTGAGATCGAAGACCAGGCTTTTGTTGAGCACGGTTGCGTCTTTCCAGAGAATCTTCTTCCGCTGCAGCCGGGCTTGGCACTTGAGCCTGAGGGAGGTCCCTTCGTTGAGGTAGTCCTTCAAAAAATCCATCTCCTCAACCTCGATACCGAATCGAAGCTGAATTTTCCCGCCGACATTGTCGAGCACCAAATTTTTCAGGACGATCTCCTGGGCGCTGGCCTGCTGGGGATGGGCCTGGATAGCGAGCCCAAGCGCAGTCAGGGCTATAATAAGGATGTTCAGCGGCTTTGCCATGTGCGTGTATCGTCCTTTCGAGGGGGTCTCGGGTACCTTCTGGTGAATGTATATTTGCAAATTCGCAACAATTAAGTCAAGATACACCAGAAATCAAGGAGGATTCCAGCCTTGATGCCGGCTGCTTTCCCGGAATACCCATGACCGCGCAGATGACCTTTATCTGGATCGGCGAGCTCAAGAAGAGCCACTTCCAAGAACCGGTGGCCCTCTATTGGAAGAGGCTGCAGCACTACTATCGAGTTCACGAAATCTGCCTCAAGGACGCCTCAGGCCGCCTCTCCCCGGAGCAGCGGCGAGACAAAGAGAGCACCGCTGTGGAGGACAGGCTCGGGAACCGGGATGCCCCCATCTGTCTCGACCAACGCGGACGCAGCTTCAGCTCCGAGGCCTTTGCCGAGCAATTGAGCTCCTGGCTCCAGGACGGCTCCATGAGGCCCTGCTTCATAATCGGTGGAGCCTTCGGCCTGTCTCCACAGCTGCTCGGAAAGGCCCGGCTCTGCCTGAGCCTCAGCCCCCTGACCTTCCCCCATGAGCTAGCCAGGCTCATCCTTCTTGAGCAGGTTTATCGAGCCGCCACGATCCTTCACAATCATCCCTATCACCATTAATCCGTCCACAGAAAGGCCCGCCAGGAGAGCCTGGCAATATTGGCCTGATTTTTGCTAATCATGCCTATACCTTCACCGCTGCGCTGTTTTTCTGACAGAAGGAGAAGAGCATGACATCCATAGAAGCCCTCTTTGATGCGGACGCAATCGGAGCGGATCTCCTGCTCCAGCTGCCGGGACTGCCTGAGCAGCGGCTCGAGCCATTCGGGTCGGAGCAGCCAGTCGGCCTCCGGTCCACTGCAGCTCCGGAAAAATTTGCCCAGGCGGTCTATACATTTGTGCCCGGTCTATCCGGCACCAGATCAAACCAGTCCGAGGCCAAGGCGGTCCCTGCCGGTTCTGAGCAAGGAGCCGGCCAAATCTGCGGCGGGCCGGACCGCATTCGCTCTTTGGTTCGGGAAAACGTCCGCCTGGCCTTCCTCAACTCCCTCCTGACCCGTATCGGAGGCCATTTGGAGGTTCCTTCCATCTTGAGCGGCCTGAGCAGCGTCCTGGCCGACTTCTCCATCAAGGCCCAACCATCCCTGATCCTGTGGGAACGAAGCGGTTCGGAGATTGCCCGATCCGAGGCCTTCCTTCCCCAGGGGCTCGGACAGAGGCAGAGGGATATTCTCCACGAGCTGACTCAAAGCGGACAGGATCTGATGCATCGCCACCTGGGACATATCCAGCTTCGGCACTTTGAGGATCCAAACGGCCCGACCACCTTGTTTGAAGCATTGTCCACCGTGACCAAGCCCTTGGAAAGTGGGGGGCAGGTCTTCGGCATCTTCCGCCTGGATGCATCAGCCTGCTCCATGGCTATTATGAACCAAGGCCTTTTGAGCTGCCTCGTGCAGCAGCTGGCTCAGCAGATTGCCGGTGCCATGACCGTCTCCAGGCTCCAGCGTCTGGCCGAATTCGATCCCTTGACCGGCTTGCCAAACCGGCGGCAGTTCGACAGACGCCTGGCCGAGGAGCTCAAGAGGCATCAGCGTCAACTCCGGCCTTTGTCAGCCATCATGCTCGATCTCGACGACTTCAAGGTCGTCAATGACTCTCAGGGACACCAAGCAGGAGACGCCCTTCTGCGCCACATGGGACGGTTCATCGCCTCCTGCATCCGCGAGACGGATATAGCTGCCCGCTACGGTGGAGAGGAGTTCGCCATACTCCTGCCAGACACCGATGAAGGCGAGGCCGAGGTCCTGGCCCTGCGCCTGCTGACCCGAAACGCTGAGACCGGGGTCTCTTTCGAAGCGGATTCTCCGTCAGGAACCTTCAGCCTGGGAATCGCCTGCCTGCAGCCCGGCGAGGCGCCTGACGGCTCGACGCTGATCCATCGGGCAGATCTCGCCCTGTACTCGGCCAAACAGTCCGGAAAGAACACCAGCCGCCGCTACTCTCAGCTATAAGCTGAGCGCTGCCTTCTGCTCTCTCCCCTCTGTCCTCTGCCTGTTGACAAATAATCAAATGTAAGCTAAATAAACAATTTTATTTCAAGCAAGCGGGCCTACTGGGCAGACACAATCAAAACATGAAAAAGCGTCAAGTGGACGGGACGCCGAGCGCAGGTTCCATTACGACACAGGCCATAGAGACAGGCAACGGCTGAGTATTCGATCCTTGAAGTATCTTGGCCTCGGATGACAGGAAGGGCTCCTAGCGGTTCAAAGCCCCGCACCATATGGAACCAAGCGGGGCGCCTCGGCCGAAACG
>Ga0207797_1002786_pt1 | contig 11976 bp, 9 predicted proteins | sample PRCRCaboRojoPR_6_FD_187275 | JGI IMG/M metagenome (GOLD analysis project Ga0207797, IMG submission 187275) | Marine sediment microbial community from Cabo Rojo, Puerto Rico - PR CR 10% Liquid 1 (SPAdes) | ecosystem: Environmental > Aquatic > Marine > Coastal > Sediment | place: Cabo Rojo, Puerto... | reverse complement strand
CTATCGGAGGCCGAGTCGTCCCGCACTCAATCGGAGCCTCCATACGTATACTGGGAAAGTTAGTTGTAAATCTTCAGTGAAACAACTACTTACCTCTTTGAGAGTGTAGTGCCCAATTGAGTGCGGGATGCGGTTTTATCGAACAATTACCAGAGGAGGCAACCAATGATTAGTCGTTTTTCTTCTTTCAATAAATCACAAAAACTCGGAGGACATATCGGCCGGGCACGGGGGCCCGGCCTGCTTTAGAAGCCAAAACCGACGAAATGGTGTAAGCGTGACTGCTCGCCCGAAGTTCAGCTTCAACTGAAGAGGATTACCCTGAACCCCCAGAGCAACTTAGGACTTCACCGCGTGCTCCGCCCTATGAAATGATATCTGAAATGATAACCAATAGTCTCTTGAGTTTTAGACTCAACAACAGTGAGAAGTGCTCGGATGACAGAAATTTCTAAATGAGTTACTGCCACACTTTCTCCTTACCAATAAGACCCAGACCGGAAAATGCCAGTTAAAATATCTTGAATCTTTTGCTAAAATAACGTGACAGGAAAGCTAGAACTGGGTTATAATATCTATAATGTAGTAATGGAAGTTACCGGTTAAAACTACTTACCGTTAAAAGGATGGTTCCATGAAGAATACTATCGAAGTCAACGAACTGAAAAAGTACTACGGGGACGTAAAAGCCGTCGACGGGATAACTTTCTCGGTGGACGAAGGTGAAATATTTGGCATGCTGGGACCAAACGGCGCCGGGAAGACGACAACAATTGAGACAGTTATCGGGTTGATTGAACGGACCTCCGGAGACATCTCTGTGCTTGGCATGGAACCGGACACCGACCTCCCGACGATAAAACGGAAGATCGGGGTCCAGCTCCAGAACCCCTCTCTCTTCCCGAGACTGACCGTAAAGGAAACCCTGGAACTGTTCGCCAGCTTCTATCCCGAACCCCTGGACGTTAAGGAGGCGGCGAATCAGGTAGATATCGAAGAGGCCTTTAACACGTCCGTAGAGTCTCTTTCGGGAGGACAAAAGCATCGGCTCGCTGTGGCGCTCTCACTGGTAAGTAACGGAAAGATCATCTTTCTAGATGAGCCAACTACGGGTCTGGATCCAAAGGCCCGGAGGGATCTCTGGGATACGATAACCAACCTTCAGAAACGGGATATTACGGTTTTCCTGACGACCCACTACATGGACGAAGCGGAAAAGCTATGCGACCACCTGGTGATAATTGATATGGGCAAGATAATTGCCCGAGGGTCACCCGACCAGCTGATTAACAAGTACTTTCCCCGCCGGGCGATTGAATTTACCGATCCCGGACTCGACAGGGAAGAACGGGAAGAGCTGGCAAAGCTTAATTTCAAAGGCGACCTCAGCTTCGACGAAGGTGATAACCGGGTGATTCTTTACAGCGAGAACGTGGCCGAGACTTTCGACGAACTCTTCGATTTTACTCAAAATATTGACAAGCCGCTAAACGACGTCTCGGTGAGGACGGCGACCCTGGACGACGTATTCCTAAAATTGACCGGAAGGGGGATAGAAGAAGATGAGTAGACTGAGAATTTTCCGCAGGATGTTTCTGGCAAACGTAAAAGAATTCTACCGGGACAGGTCCTCCCTCTTCTGGATGATTGCCTTTCCGCTTATCTTTACGTTCATCTTCGGTCTCGTATTTTCGGGGGGCGACCAGATAACTTACTCCATAGGAATATCGACGGAGGAACCTACGCCCGTAACTGAAAGGTTAATCGAAGAATTCGAAGACATCTCCACGTTTACCGTAACCACGGGAAACCTGGAGGAAGAACTGGACGCGTTGAAAGACGGAAACAGACGAATGGTCCTTGAACTGCCGGCGATAACGACCGACGACGTCCGAAACCGCGTCACCTCGGACGTAAAATTTTATTACAGCAAAGGCGAGGGTGAAACCAACCGGGCATTGATCTCTGCGATCAAAGAGATATTTACTGGAATCGAACGGGGGATAACCGGAGATAGCCCCCTTTTCCGGCTGGAAGCTTCGCCGCTGGAAACGCGGGAATTGACCCAGTTCGACTACGTCATGCCCGGCATACTTGCCATGGCACTTATGCAACTCGGACTCTTCGGAGTCTTCCAGTTCATGAACCTCCGCGAGAACAAGGTTATCCGGGGGCTGGCAGTAACACCTCTGCCCCGTGACACTCTGTTCGAGAGCGAAGTCGCCCTAAGGTTGCTCGTGGCGATAGTCCAGACCTTCCTCATAGTGGTCGTTGGCAGGCTGGTTTTCGGGGTCGAGCTGGTCGGTAATTTACTGTTGCTTGCCGGCCTCGTATTTCTGGGCGCCGCGACTTTCGTCAGCATGGGCTATATGCTCGCCTCCTTTACTCGAAGCCTTGAGGGTGGACGAAACCTTATCCAGACGGTTCAGTTCCCGATGATGTTCCTGTCCGGAATATTCTTTCCCATAGAAATAATGCCGGACTATATCAGGCCGGTCGTCCGGGCAATACCTTTAACTTACCTCGGAGACGCCCTGAGACAGGTAATGGTCGGGTTCCCACCTCAGTATTCTCTTCAAACGAACGTCCTGGTTCTGACCGGATGGCTAATATTTTCGGCTATCCTGGCAATCAGGTACTGGAAGTGGGAATAATGATTTTTCACCGGGAACGGGGGGGTTGAGCGGTTTAGGTTCCATGGTTTTAGCAGAGGTACGTAACTTCCTGGCCCGCCATTCCGTTGAAGACAAGTCGGTCTTACTAGCCGTCTCGGGCGGGATTGATTCCGTGACGCTGCTTCATGCCTTGCTTGAGCTGAGAAATGAATTCAGCCTCGAACTTTCCGTTGCCCACCTCGACCACGGACTCCGGGGAGAATCGTCGACCGGGGACGCGGAATTCGTTCGCCAGCTAACCGCCGAGTTAAACCTGAAATCGACGATTGAAACCCGCCCAGTTAATCGGGTCGCAGAACAGCAGAGCCTGTCACTTGAGGAAGCAGCGAGATCCGTCAGGTACGACTTCCTTGACGAGGTAGCGACCGAAGAAAGTGACGACTTCATTGCCCTCGGCCACAACAGGAACGACCAGGCGGAAACGATTCTGATGAATATATTGAGGGGGGCGGGACTTAGAGGCCTGGGAGGGATGGGAGAAAGGAACGGGCCCTATATAAGACCGCTTCTCAACGTGCCGCGAGACGAGATAGCCCGGTACGTCGAGGAGAACCAAATCGAATACCGCGTGGACGAAACAAACGAAGACACCTCCTTCACCCGCAACAGGATAAGGCACGAGCTGATACCCGAACTGGAGGCGGACTACAATCCGAACGTAGTCGACAGCCTGGTTCGACTGGGTGAGCTGGCAAAACATGCCCGGGATTTTACCGCGGACCGGGTGGACGAAGTCGTCGGAGAAATCAAAATCGACGGGGGCTCAGGGGGAATATGTTTCAACAGAAAGAAACTCCTGAAGTATCATCCCTACCTCCAAAGGGCGACGGTAAGGAGACTTATCGGAGAGGTAAAGGGCAACCTCAAGGATGTTTCATTTTCTCACGTCGAGGAGGTTCTGGATAAGCTCAGGAAGGAGCCGGCGAGTGCTCGACTCGACCTTCCCGGCGTTACTTTTAGCCTGGACAGGGAGAAATGTTGCTTCGGCGCTGAAATACCTGAAAAAAACCGAATAACTTTCCGCTACGAACTCCACCCCGGGGAAGAGACGGTGGTCGAAGAAGCGGGACTGGAGATCTCTGCTAACGTCAAACCACTTGCCCGGGGCCGGGACGACTTCGATTTTCCCTCCGATAGATTGATCGAAGTGGTCGATTGGCGTAAGGTTGAACGGCCGATCCTAATAAGGAATAGAGAATACGGGGATCGATTTGTGCCCCTGGGGATGGACGGGGAAAAGAAGCTGAAGGACTTTTTTATAGACCTAAAAATACCACGAGAAAACCGAGACCGCATACCGCTTGTTTGCGACAGGAACGGAGTAATCTGGGTTGTGGGGTATAGAATTGACGATAGATACAGGATAGACGAAGCCACGAACGAAATAATGACAATAAAAGCGAGGAAAATATGACCACTGTACTGTTATTTCTTGCCGTACTCTCGTTTTTGATCGCGATCCACGAGGCGGGCCACCTGGTATCCGCCAAGCTGGCCGGGGTGTGGGTTCACGAATACTCTATCGGGTTCGGACCCAGTCTGGTCAGTAAGAAAATAAAAGAAACCACCTACTCCCTGAAGCCGATCCCGTTTGGAGGTTACGTCAGAATGGCGGGAGAGGACGTGGGCGAGGATGCAGACCAGGACGAAAAAGTCCCGGAAGACAGAAAATTCTACTCTCAGACGCCGTGGACGAAGATGCTTATCTCGGTCTCCGGACCGGCCATGAACGTTATCGCCGCGGTACTAGTAATGATAATTGCCGTCGGGCTTACCGGAACACCCCGGGTATCGATATACGGTTTAATGGAAAACTCCCCGTCGGAAGGTAAGTTGATGCCGGGCGACCAGATCGTTTCAATCGAAGGAGAGAGGATCGATTCTATAAACGAGATCGATACGGTTATACCAAACGATAGCAGCCAGAATCTGAGGGTTGTGGTGTCCCGAGCCGGAGAGGAAAAGGAATTCACCGTTACGCCGAAGTACTACGAAGAGCAGGGCAAATACATGCTTGGCGTCCAGCTGGGAACGGCGATGACCAACGAGGTCACGGAAGTCGAGGACGATTCCCTCCTCGGTGAAGCTGGAATAAAACCGGGTGACAGGATAGTAGAGATAAACGGAAGGCCCGTAACCGACGGAGCTTCAATCGTAAATGCTTTCGACGGGTTGAAAGAGGGTGAACCCGTTTCAGTCACGGTTGACAGGGACGGTGAAACCCTAAATATTTCGGCTGAACCGGAAAACCCCGAAGAATTATTCACCGGGATTTTCCTGGATACGCTCCGGAATCCGGTCGGTCCCGGTGCCGCAATTACTCGCGGCGTAAACCAGATAAAAACCATCGTGGTGCTAACTTACCAGGGAATCAGAATGATAATTAAGGGTCAAATAGGAGCGGGAGAGGCGGTAACGGGACCCGTGGGGATAGCGAATTTACTGGGGCAAAGCGCCCGTCGCGGAATCTATTCCCTCTTCTTCATGATATCGTTGATAAGTTTAAACCTCGGGATCATAAATATGGTACCTTTTCCCGCACTGGATGGAAGCAGAATAGGCTACGCCACCTACGAACTAATCCGTGGGAAGCCCATTCCTCCGGAGAAGGAAGGTCTTATCAACTCAATTGGCTTCTTCATATTGATCGGACTGATGATCTTCATTACTTACAGGGATATTATCCGGTTTTTTACCTAAGAGAGATTTAGCCAGGTTCAGTTTAAAAACCGACTGATCCCAACACTGGATAAGGGGGCAGAAAATTAATGAACTTATCCAAGGAAAGAGTGCTGGAAACGGCGGAGAAACTGGCTCCGGGTTTCAGACAGGTAAGGTTTGGGCTGCTGCTTTTCTTTACACTGACGATGCCGCTGGTAATTTATCTCGGCAATACCGAATACGGTTACACCAAGACGATTTACACTTTCGTCTACATTTCTTTCCTGACTCTCGTCTGGCTGGCGGAATTAATATTTAACGACGAAGAAGAAATATCTCTGACCGGACTCTCTATTCCTATAGGCCTCCTGGTATTCTCGGGGCTCCTGTCCCTTGTAAACGCACCCAGCAAAGGCGTCGTCCTTCAGAGTCTGGGCTTGCTGGTCTACTTTTATTTAATCTACCTGCTGATTGTAAATACGATAGAGACGAAACGGGAGGCAAATTATCTCCTAATCACCCTGATAACTTCAGGGTTCGGAGCAACGATTTACGGGCTACTTCAGTACCTCGGGGTAGTAAGGGGAGCTCGCGGATTTTCGGGAGGAGCGGGCTCGATAATTAGCGTAATGGGCAACCAGAACTATCTCGCGGGGTTTCTCTCATATATTTTTATCCCCGCTTTCGCGATAATTTTGATTTCCCGATCAAAGTCGATAAAAACGTATCTCGTGCTTACTCTCGGCCTGTTCTTCTTCTTGCTGTTCCCAATTGGCGCCCGAGGAGCCTGGCTAAGTCTCGTATTTGCTTCGCTGGTCTTCGGGGCGGGCTTACTCTATTACAAGCCGATAGACAACCTTCGGAAGCTCTGGCTTACGCTGCTGGTTATAGTGCTGGTACTATTCTTAGCCTACATCTTTGCCTCGGCTCCCGGACCGCTAAATTCGGTGCTTTCCTACTCGGCTCAGGAGGATGGAGAAGCCTCGTGGGGAATTTTTACTCCGGTCGTAAGACCGTTAATCAAGCAGCTGGTTGAGAAAGGTGGTGCCCGAGTCGAGGACTGGTATATCGGATTGGAAATGTTAAAGGACCATCCGCTGGTCGGGATTGGACTCGGTAACTACAAGGTAAAATTCCTCGAATACAGGGGGCGATTTTTGACTTCGGAAAGGGGACAGGGCTTCGGCGAGTTCATACCCCGGGGTGCTCAGGCTCACAACGAATACGTACAGTTTACCGCCGAACTGGGGATTATCGGCCTGATAGCTATAATTACGTCCATCGCAATACTTGTAATAAATGTTTTCAGCCGAATAAGGAGCTCGAACCAGTGGACTTCCAGAATTCTCGGCCTGGCGCTCGCCGGAGGTGTAGTTGGCTACTTGATCCATTCCGCCGTAAGTTTTCCCGCCCACCTGCCCGCTTCCTCGTTCGCGCTGGTAACTTTCCTCGGCGTCATCAACTCGGGTGCTTTCGGTAAACCCGAATACCGGGTAAAGCTCTCCGGAATCGCCCGATACCTGGTTATAGCACTTGCTTTCGCCTTCCTGATTAGCGTGACGGTATTTGCATACAGGGATTGGAGGGCAAACGTGTTGATGGGGGAAGGAAAAAAGCAGATTCAGTACGGTAACTACTACGTGGCAAAAGAACGCCTGCAGAAAAGCCGGTCCCTCGACTTTCAACCCAGGCAGACGTATTACTTCCTGGGAGTTACCGAACGAGAACTGGGTAACGAAGCACAGGCTATAGACTACTTCGAAAAGTCGTTGGGCCAGTTCGAACCCTATAACCTTTACCTTCAGCTGGGAACTCTGTATCAGAGCCAGGGTCAACTTGATAAGGCGGAAGAGTCCCTCCGTGTTTTCCTGTCGCTTGGAGCGGAGGAATCTCTAAAAACCAAGGCGAAGTACTTCCTGTCGGTAATAGCTATCCAGAAAAACCAGGTAGAGAAAGCAGAAAAACTACTGGCAGAAGTCCTCTCCAGCGATCCGAAGTTCGAACGAGGTATAATTCTCCAGGGAGATATTGCGAATTTTCGGGGGAACGAAGCAAAAGCACGGGAAAAATGGCAAAGAGCACTCGACGTTATCAACGAAAAGCTCTCTCGGGTAAATAACAGACTATCAGGGGAAATCAAGCTCGAAGATCTGGCCGAACTGAGATCGCAAAAGGAAAGGCTGACCAGACACAAAAAACAGATAACCAATAAACTGGAAGGGCTGTAAATTAACTGGAGGTTTTATGGGACTTTCCGACTGGATAAGCCGGTTTGACCCGGAATACGAAATCGACAGGGTCGAGAAATTCATCGCCCGCAAGAAGTCCGACATCGGGTTTAAAAAAGGGATAATAGGTCTATCCGGGGGGATAGATTCGAGCCTTACGACGGTACTGGCAAAGCGGGCACTATCCAACCGGCAAATAGAGGTCGTATTTCTGCCCGAAGCAACCACGCCCGATGTGGACCGTAATGACGTAGAAAGATTGGCCCGGGCATTCGATCTAAACGTCAGAACGATCGAACTGGACGGCCTCGTTTCCGTGTTCGAAGAAAAGACCGGAGAGCTACCGGAACTTGCCGAGGCAAACTTAAAGGCGAGAATTCGCATGGTCGTGCTCTACGCACTCGCCAACCGGTCCGGCGGTCTGGTTATCGGCACCGGTAACCTGTCCGAATGGTTGCTAGGCTACTTCACGAAGTACGGCGACGGAGCAGCCGACCTCGCCCCGCTGACCCACCTTTACAAATCGGAATTGCTGCCGATTGCGAAACACCTCGAAGTTCCGGAATCGATAATAACCAAGCCGCCTTCCGCTGGTCTATGGGATGGACAAACGGACGAAGAAGAGCTTGGAGGTAGTTACGATCAGATAGACAGGGTACTTTACTTAAAACACGACCTGGCCTACGACCTCAAGGAGGCCAAAGAGGAACTCGACTTCGACCCAGCTTTCGTAGAAGATATTTACGCCATGGTGGAAAGAACCTCACACAAACGGGAAGAACCGGCAGGTCTTACAAGAAGCCGAACTGTTAAAGATAGTTAAATTTCGCTATTCTTTATCGGAGAAAATTCGAAACGGGGGTACCGACCATGAGTTACAGATTGAAAACGGTATTGCTGTCGAGCATTATCGTCTTTATTTTAATCCAATCACCGCTCGCCGCCGGCGCAGCTGAACCCCGGTACGGAGGCACGCTCAGAGTAGCTCTACCAACCGAACCTCCGGGACTTGATCCTACCACCCGGACTGCAGCTGTTATCGATCGCGTGCTTTACAACAACGTATTTCAGGGGCTTGTAAGAATTAACGGAGAGGGAGAAGTCGTCCCTTCTCTTGCCAGTAACTGGGAAATATCCGGGGGCGGCTCTGTCTACACGTTCTACCTCAGAGAAGGAGTCAGATTCCATAACGGGGAGGAATTAACCGCCGAAGATGTTGAATTTACGTTCAACAGGGCAAAGAGCGAGGCGATAACGATTCCACACCCGGAATACTTCGCTCCTATAGAAAAAATTTCGACCCCGAACCCCACCACGGTCAGGATTGAGCTGTCAGGTCCGAATTCGGTCTTCTTGTTTAACCTGGCGCGGGGGGATTCGGTAATTCTCCCGAAAGGAGTTGAAAACATTTCGTCACACCCGGTAGGAACGGGACCGTTTGAATTTGTCTCCTGGAAAAGGGGGTCGAGTCTCACGCTAACCAGGTTCGAAGGCTATTACGATAAGAAACTTCCCTATCTCGATAAGGTAATATTCGAATTTATCGGTGACGTAAACGCCCGAATTACCAGTCTGAAAAGCGGGAGTATCGACGCAATAGCTTATCTAAGTAGCCCGGAGAACGCCATCTCGTTAAAGGAAATCCCTTCTCTGAAAGTTTTGCAGGGCGTAACTACCTGGGAAGTAATTCTTGCAATGAATAACTCCCGGAAGCCTTTTACCAATCACCTGGTGAGAAAGGCGATAAACTACGCCCTGGACAGAGAGGAGATAATTGAAGGAGCGACCTTCGGGTTCGGTGAACCCATAGGTAGTCTGATGAGTCCGACGAATCCGAACTATCTCGATCTCTCCTGGCTTTACCCTCATGACCCGGTCAGGGCGCGTAAATTGCTCGAGGAGGCAGGTTACCCCGACGGCTTCAAAGCAACTCTGACCCTACCCGCTTCCTACGAACTATCTTTACGCTCGGGCAAAATAATTGCCGACCAGGTAAGCAAGGTCGGTATCGAACTGGAGATAGAAAAAATTAGCTGGGCCCAGTGGCTTCAGCGAGTCTTTACCAACGCTCAATACGACCTGACGATTATCGGGCACTCCGAGGCATTTGACATATCGATCTATGCAAATCCGGACTATTACTTTAAATACGACAACGAGCGGCTCCGACAGGTCCTGGAAAGAGCTGAGCGAGAGACTGACGAAAAAACCCGAGCTCAGTTATATTCCACCGCCCAGTGGATAATTGGAGAAGACGTACCGTCGGCTTATCTCTTCTCCGCCCCCAGCCTACCCGCCATGAGGAAGGAGGTAATGAACTGGTGGAAGGACTACCCGATACCCGCCGTGGACGTAACGGAAGTCTGGATAAATGACCAGTGACCTTTCGTTTGGGTAAAAAATGTTCGGCTATGCCACCAGGAAACTTTTAGAACTTGTCCTCACTCTCTTACTGGTCTCGCTCGCAGTGTTTCTCGTACTCAGGTTACTGCCGGGAGACCCGGCTCAACTCGTCCTGGGGGTAAACGCCTCTCCGGAAAGTCTTGCCCGGTTGCGGTCCGAGATGGGGCTAAATAAGCCGGTTCATTTTCAGTATCTCTCCTGGCTTAAAGGGCTATTTACGGGTGACATGGGTGATTCGATATTTTACGACAGGGGAGTCGGGATCCTGATCCTGTCCCGGCTCGGGGTTACCATCCCACTTACACTGCTGGCCACTTTATTTTCGATAGTTATTGCTTTGCCTTTAGGAATATTTGCAGCGACGCGCCATCGAGAACCCGGCGACTTCGGGGTAGTTGCTCTCTCCCAGCTGGGAATTTCCGTTCCCGCCTTCTGGCTCGGCATACTAGCACTGCTACTCTTTTCCGTGAAGCTCAACCTTCTTCCGGCCGGAGGGTTTGTCGAGTGGGGTGTAAATCCCCTTGGGGCAATAAAATCGCTTGTACTACCGGTCTTTACGCTATCCGTTATCCAATCCGCAGCTCTTACCAGAATGACTAGGTCGTCTGCCCTGGAGGTTCTGTCTCAGGGTTATGTCACCGCCGCCAGAGGGCGAGGACTAACCGAGATAAGAGTTCTTTCCAAACACGTCCTTTCCAACTCGTTGATCTCAATAATAACGCTGATCGGGCTCCAGGTGGGACAGCTCCTTGCCGGAACGGTCATCGTGGAGACCGTCTTTCACCTCCCGGGCCTGGGACGTCTGTTGATACTGGCCGTCGAACAGAGGGATCTTCAGCTGGTCCAGGGAATCGTAACTATCCTCGTGGGAGCGATTATTACGATAAATTATCTCGTGGATCTGGCTTACGGAATTCTCGACCCCAGAATAAGGCTGAGGTAATTGGAGGAACCAATGAGAAACGTAAGGACTCGACTGGAAAAGATTTCCAAGTTCCCGAAAAAGTGGGCAACCCCCCACCTCCTGATCGGAGGAACAATTATCCTTCTGGTAATCAGCGTGTTCGCAAGCAGTTATTTCTTAACGCCGTACCCACCCTCAAGTATGAATATCGGGAACCGGCTGAGTTCGCCAAGCTGGAACCACCCCTTCGGCACAGATCAGTACGGCAGGGATATATTGAGTCGGGTCATGGTGGGCTCAAGGAATAGTTTTGTCGTGGGGTTGATAGCGGTGGGTATCGGAATAGCGATCGGCGTGCCGGCCGGGAGTTTCGCCGCCTTCTACGGAAGGTGGGCGGACTCGTCAGTTATGAGGATAATTGATGCCCTGTACGGATTCCCCCCCGTAATCACCGCGGTACTTATTACTTCCCTGTTCGGACCCGGTATTGTAAATTCGATGATAGCAATTGGCCTGTTTAACGTACCGATCTTTGCCCGGCTCACCCGGGGGAATTTCTTATCCATTAAAGAAAGACAGTTTGTAGAAGCCGCGAGGTCGGCGGGAAGTTCGGATTTATCGATTGTGACCCGTCACGTTCTACCCAACCTCAGTGCTCCGATCATCGTCCAGGCGTCCACTCAATTCGCTCTGGCGATCCTCGCCGAAGCTGCTCTTAGTTATCTCGGCCTGGGCATTCAACCACCCCATCCGTCCTGGGGCTTAATGCTCAAACAGGCCCAGTCCTTTATGGGCTTATCGCCCTGGCCCGCCATATTCCCCGGACTCGCGATCGTACTTACGGTACTGGGTTTCAACCTGGCCGGCGACGGGCTCAGAGATCTGCTGGACCCCAGACTTTCCCGTTCCTCATAAATTCACGGAACTTCCTCTCTAGCCCGTATTCGACCAGCAACTATCAAAATTATTTTGGTACTCAGTCCAAGCAGGCCGGGTCCCCGCGCCCGGAGCCCTCCCTGCTATGTATTTGTAAATATGGAACCGTGCCCGCCACCTTGACCTTCAGCTTAGAACGACCTTCAGCTTTGACTGATCGGGATTTCCT
>Ga0207797_1002785_pt1 | contig 11978 bp, 10 predicted proteins | sample PRCRCaboRojoPR_6_FD_187275 | JGI IMG/M metagenome (GOLD analysis project Ga0207797, IMG submission 187275) | Marine sediment microbial community from Cabo Rojo, Puerto Rico - PR CR 10% Liquid 1 (SPAdes) | ecosystem: Environmental > Aquatic > Marine > Coastal > Sediment | place: Cabo Rojo, Puerto... | reverse complement strand
CGAGTACAAGTACCCCGTCTACCAGACCACGGAAACCCGCAGCCTGGACGAGATCCTGATCGACGAGGCCCGTGAGGGCCTGAAAAGCCGGTTGCGGGAGCGGGAGGAAGAGGAAGGCCCCCTTTCAGCCGAGCTCGTCCGGGAGTACGAGGAGAGGCTGGACTACGAGCTCGGGGTCATCACGGAGATGGGGTTCTCCGGCTACTTCCTGATCGTGGCCGACTTCATGCTCTACTCCCGGAGGCACGACATCCCGGTGGGGCCCGGGCGGGGCTCAGCGGCCGGATCCCTGGCCGCCTACTGCCTGACCATCACCAACATCGACCCGATCAAGTACGGGCTGATCTTCGAGCGCTTCCTGAACCCGGAGCGCATCAGCATGCCGGACATCGACATCGACTTCTGCATCCACGGCCGGGACGAGGTGATCCGGTACGTCGCGGACAAGTACGGGCACGACAACGTGGGGCAGATCATCACCTTCGGCACCATGAAGGCCCGGGCCGCCATTCGGGACGTGGGCCGGACCCTGAGCATCCCCTACGGGGAGGTGGACCGGATCGCCAAGATGGTGCCCGAGGGGCCGAAGGTCCGGCTGGAGGACGCCATCCAGGCCGAGCCCGAGCTGGAGCGGCTCAGCCGGGGCGAGGAGCGGGACCGGAAGCTCCTTCGCATCTCGCGCTCCCTCGAGGGCCTCAGCCGCCACGCCTCCACCCACGCCTCCGGAGTGGTGATCTCCGACCGCCCCCTGGTGGAGTACCTCCCCCTCTACAAGGGGGCGCACGACGAGGTCATGACCCAGTTTCCCATGGACCAGATCGAGAAGCTGGGCCTGATCAAGTTCGACTTCCTGGGGCTCAAGACCCTCACGGTGATCAAGCACGCCCTGAGCCTGATCGAGAAGACCGAGAACCGGAAGATCGACATCGAGAAGATCCCGCTGGACGACGAGGCCACGTTTCGGCTTTGCAGCGAGGGAAGAACCACGGGCGTTTTCCAGCTGGAAAGCTCCGGGATGAAGGAGATGCTCAGGAGCCTCCGCCCGGAGACCTTCGAGGACATGATCGCCCTGGTGGCTCTCTACCGCCCCGGCCCCCTGGGCAGCAACATGGTGGAGGACTTCATCAACGGGAAGCACGGCCGCAAGACGATCCACTACCTCCTGCCCCAGCTGGAGCCGATCCTGAAGGAGACCTACGGCGTCATCCTGTACCAGGAGCAGGTGATGAAGATCGCCCAGGTCCTGGCCAGCTACACCATGGGCGAGGCCGACACCCTCAGGAAGGCCATCGGAAAGAAGAAGGCGGACGTGATGGCCAAGCAGCACGAGCGGTTCCTGGACGGGGCGGAGAAGAACGGCATCTCCCGGGAGACGGCCGAGCACATCTTCGGCCTCATCGACAAGTTCGGGGGGTACGGGTTCAACAAGTCCCACTCCGCGGCCTACGCCCGCATCGCCTACCAGACCGCCTGGCTCAAGGCCCACTACCCCGTCCAGTTCATGGCCGCGCTCTTGACTCAGGACATGGGCAACCAGGACAAGACGATCAAGAACATCGCCGAGTGCCGGGACACGGGCATCTCGATCCTGCCCCCGGACCTCAACGAGAGCAAGGCGGACTTCACGGTCGTGGAGGGCAGCATCCGGTTCGGCCTGGCCGCCGTCAAGAACGTCGGGCTCAAGGCGGTGGAGTCCCTGATCGAGGAGCGCGTGGAGAACGGACCCTTCCGGGACCTCATGGACTTCTGCAAGCGCGTGGACGGGAGCAAGGTGAACCGGCGGGTGCTCGAGGGGCTCATCCAGTGCGGCGCCTTCGACTTCACCGGTCTCAACCGGGCCACGCTCTTCGACGCGCTCGACGAGGTGATCCGGACCTGCGGGAGCCAGGCGGATCCCAACCAGCTCAACATGTTCGCGGCCCTGGGGGAGGAGGCCGGCGGGGGGTACGGGACCCTGGAGCTACCCGAGCGGCCCGAGTGGGACGCGAGGGAGCGGCTGCGGCGGGAAAAGGAGGCCCTGGGGTTCTACATCACCGGACATCCGCTCGACCGGTTCAAGACCGAGGTGCACCAATCCGCCACCTGCGCCATCCAGGATCTTCCCGGGCTCGACGACCGGGCCGCCGTCAAGGTGGCGGGTGTCGTGGAGAACCTCAAGGTCAAGCGGACCAAGCGGGGCGACAAGATGGCCACCCTCACCCTGGAGGACCGGACCGGCTCCGCCTCCGTGGTGGTGTTCCCGGACGTGTTCACCCAGCACGCTTCCCTGCTTGCCGGGGAGGCGCCCGTGATGGTCTCCGGCACGGTGGAGGTGAACGAAAGCGCCGCCAAGGTCCTGGCCCAGGAGGTCGTCTCCCTGGAAACGATCCGCCGGCAGTCCATCCGGGCCGTTCAGGTGGGGCTGACGGCGGAGCGCGTCACGCGGGATCTTTTGGAGACCCTCCGCGACGTCTTCTACCGCTACCAGAAGGATGGGGAGTGCACCGTGTTCTTCCGGGTGATCACGGGCAACGGCAAGGACTACTTCGTCTCGGCCAGCGAGCACTACCGGGTGCTTCCCTGCGACGAGATGATCGAAGAGATCGAATCCATCACCGGGCACCAGGTGATCTGTCTGTATGGAAAAACGCGTCCGAACGGTGGGTAGCCTCAACGCACCCAGCTTCTCCGCGCACCTGGACGATGTGGTTCTCGCCACCGGCGAGCCGGCGCGGCGAATCCGCATCGATCACCCCGAGGCCTCGGCCGTGATCCCCCTGACCCGCGAGGGGGAGATCGTCATGGTCCGGCAGTACCGATATGCCCTGGACATGGAGACCCTGGAGATCCCCGCCGGAAAGGTGGATCCCGGGGAGGACGCCGAGGTCTGCGCCCGTCGGGAGCTGATGGAGGAGACCGGGTTTTGGGCGGAAACCCTCGTCCACGTCTACACCTACGCCCCGGCCATCGGCTACTCGAACGAGCGCATTCACATCTTCTCGGCCCCGAACGCGGACCGGCGCTCGGAAAAAACGGACGAGCGGGAGATCTCGTCGATCGAGATCCTTCCGCTCGAGACGCTGGGCACCATGATCCGGGAGGGGGAGATTCTGGACGGGAAGACCTTGATCGGCCTGGCCGCGGCGGGTCTGCTCGAGGGGCTCGTTACTCGGAGGGCTTTCGGTCCGGAGGGTAGATGAACTTGGGGTCGATCTCGTAGGTCCAGGGCAGCCCCCACCACTGCCACCCGTAGTGGCGCCGGAGCTTGTAGCCGGTGATCTTGTTCCGCTTGGCGAGCTGCCGGTAGAACTTGTGGCGGTTGCTGTCCTCAAAGTGGGGGAACTCGGGCCCCTCGAACCCGTCCTCCACGTCAAAGACCTTCTGGAAGCCTGCGTCGATGAGCTCCTTGGCCGCCGAGGCGCTCCGCGTTCCGTCGCGCCCCAGGATCAAGAGGTTGTCCTCCTTCTTGAACACCTTGCCGACCTCCTCGACGAAGGCCTCGTTCTTCGCCGTGAGTCGATACCGGTACTGCTCGTCCTCCTTCACGAACTCGTGGGTCATGAATCGATACGGGAAGAGGTAGGCCTTGATGGGGTGTCCCACGAACTGGTACTCGGCCCTCGTCCTCACGTCGATCAGGTAGGTGTCCGGCACCGTGTTGAGCATGTCGTAGGCCTCGATGCTCAGGATCCTCTTGGGCTCCTGGGCATGGAGGTCGCTGCGGACCCCGAACAGAAGCACACCCGCGACCACGACCGCCAGGATGACCGAAAACCACGTTGTTCGCGCCTTTGCTGGTCTCATCTCAACGTCTTTCACCGGTTTGCATCCACCCGCTCGGCCGCCGCCGGGAAGGCTTGCCTTGCTCCAATGACTCGTGCGGCTCTTGAGGAGCGGGGTTTGCGCCGCCTCATCGCAGCTCGATTCGTCCCATGCATTTACTCCAAGAGGCGACGATTTGTCAACGGAAAACCCCGTGACGCCCGGCCCGAAAACGCCCCGGGCGGCCGGTCCCGGCCGCTCCTCCGCAACCGGCGGGAGGGCCCCGCCCCGCTTTCCCCGTGTTGACATGGTTCCCGGGAATGTTTACACTCTCCCTCCTGAAACGGAACGAAGAGGACGGTTCTGCGATCAGCCCCCAAACGGAGACGACCATGGGTGCCAGCCGGGTGTACCTTGCAGACCTGCGAACGTCCCCGAAGGAAAACCTGCCCGAGAAGCTCGAGCGGCTCCTGGGACACCTGGACCTCGACACCGTGATCCCCGACAGGAGCCTCGTGGCGATCAAGCTCCACTTCGGGGAAAAGGGCAACACGGCCTTCGTCCGCCCCCTGCTCGTGCGCCGGGTGGTCGATCACATCCGGTCCCTCGGGGGCCGGCCCTTCCTGACCGACGCCAACACCCTCTACTCCGGCTCGCGCGGCAACAGCGTGAGCCACCTGGAAACGGCCGTCGAGAACGGGTTTGCCTACTCGGTGGTCAATGCCCCGCTGGTCATCGCGGACGGCATGCGGGGCGCCTCCTTCGCGGAGGTCGAGATCAACCAGGAGACCGTCGCCACCGCTTACATCGGCCGGGAGATCGTGGCCTCCGACGTCCTGATCAGCCTGGCCCACTTCAAGGGCCACGAGCTGAGCGGCTTCGGCGGGGCCCTCAAGAACCTGGGCATGGGCTGCGCCTCCAGGCGCGGGAAGATGGCCCAGCACGCGGACCTGTCTCCCAAGGTCAAGGCCAAGAAGTGCATCGGCTGCGGCGAGTGCGTGGTGCACTGCGCGCAGTCGGCGATCACCCTGGAGGAGGAGAAGGCCAAAATCCAACCCGAGTCGTGCGTGGGCTGCGGCGAGTGCATCCTCGTCTGCCCCAACGGGGCCATCTCCGTCCGATGGAACGCGGACGTCCCGCGCTTTCAGAAGAAAATGGCCGAGTACACCCTGGCCGTGCTGAAGGGCAAGACGGAACGGTCCGCCTTCGTGAACGTCCTCACCCAGATCTCGCCCGCCTGTGACTGCCACGGGTACAACGACGCCCCGATCGTCCGGGATCTGGGCTTCATGGCCTCCACGGACCCGGTCGCCGTCGACCAGGCCTCCGTGGATCTGATCAACGGCCAGCCCGGCCTGGACCAATCCTGCCTGGCGAAGGGCAAAGGGCCCGGCGAGGACAAGTTCCGGTCGCTCTATCCCCAGATCGACTGGACGGTGCAGCTGGAGCACGCGGAACGGATCGGCCTCGGCCGCCGGGCCTACGAGCTGGTCACGATCTAGGGGGCGTCGGCTCGGAGCGGCTCGGCCATTGCAGCCGGGCGCGGGGGCGCGGGTACCGCGAACAGGAACCGGAAACGCAGAGAGGAAACAAGCCAGTCATGATTCACGTCGAAGGACTGACCAAGTTCTACGGGCTGAAGCCGGCCGTTCGCGACATCTCCCTGGACATCGAACGGGGCAAGATCGTCGGGCTCCTGGGGCCCAACGGCGCAGGCAAGACCACGATCCTGCGCATCCTCACCTGCTTCATGCAGCCCACGGCGGGCCGCGTGACCGTGGACGGGCTCGACTGCCGCACCCAGTCGCTCGAGGTGAGGAAGCGGATCGGGTTCCTCCCTGAGACGGTTCCCCTCTACACCGATCTGAGCGTCCAGGCCTTTCTGGGCTTCGCCTGCAAGATCAAGGGGTTGAACGGAACCGACCTGAAGCGGGAGACGGACCGGGTGGTCGCCGACTGCGGGCTACAGGCCCACCGAAAACGGCTGATCAAGCATTTGTCCAAGGGTCTCAAGCAGCGCGTGGGGCTGGCCCAGGCCCTGCTCAAGGATCCGCCCCTGCTCATCCTGGACGAGCCCACCACGGGCCTGGACCCGGCCCAGATCATCGACGTGCGCAACCTGATCCGGGAGCTCGGCGGGGAACGGACCGTGCTGCTCAGCACGCACATCCTGCCCGAGGTGGACCAGGTCTGCGAGCGGGTGATCATCGTTCACAACGGCCGGGTGCGCAAGGAGGACACCCCCGGCAACCTGGCGCGGGACATTCAGCAGGGCCTGCGCACCGTGCTCTCCGTGGAGGGTCCAGAGGAGGCCGTTCTCCAGAGCCTCTCCGACCTGGACGGGGTCATGGACGTCCAGCCGACGGGCCGGGCGGGCGAGGTCGTGGTGACCAGCTCAGGGGACGATTCCCTGCGCCCCCTCATGGCCCGAACCGTGGTGGAGTCCGGATGGGGGCTCCGGGAGATGCGATCGAGCGAGCTGAGCCTGGAGGAGGTGTTCGTCCACCTGGTGACCGAGGAAGCGGAGCAGCAAGAGGAGAACGCGTCATGAGCGGCATCATCGGGGTGTTTCGAAAAGAGATCACCGTCACCTTCACCTCACCCATCTTTTACGCGGCCGGGTTCATCTTTCTCCTGGTCTCGGGCTACTTCTTTTACAGCAGCACGGCCTACTTCAGCCTGCTGAGCTTCCAGGCCGCGCAGAACCCGTTCCTCTCCGAGAGCCTGAACCTGACGGACATGGTGATCAAGCCCTTCTTCGGGGACCTGGCCGTCATCCTCCTGCTCATGCTGCCGCTGCTCACCATGCGGCTCTACGCCGAGGAGAAGCGGTCCGGGACCATCGAGCTCCTGTTCACCTACCCCGTCTCGGACGCCGCGGTCCTGGCGGGGAAGTTCGCCGCCACGGCGGTGGTCCTCCTGATCCTGCTGGCCGGGACCGTGCCCTACCTGATCATCCTGGAAAGCATGGCCGACCTCGAGTGGGGGATCGTGGCCTCGGGGTACCTGGGCGTGGTCCTCATGGGCGCGGGCTTCATCGCGCTCGGCATCTTCACGTCGTCGCTCACGGAGAACCAGATCGTGGCCGCGGTGATCAGCTTCGGGGCCCTGCTCCTCTTCTGGGCCGTGGGCTGGGCCAAATCCCTGGTGGGGCCGGTCCTGGGGGCCGTGCTGGAGCATCTGGCCATCATCGGCCACCTGGACGCCTTCACCCAGGGGCTCATCGACACCCGGCACATGGTGTTCTACCTCCTGTTCACCCTCTTCTGGCTTTTTCTGACGCACCGTTTCCTGAGCTCCAGGTTCTGGCGGGGCTGATCGGAGGAACCGGCGCTGTCGCCGGTCCCGAATGCACGACTCGTTTTCAAAACCGACCCAAGAGGAAAGCATGCGAGGAAGAAACTCATCCCTAGGCCTTCGACTGAAGAGCTCCTCGAACCTGTCGGCGGCGATCCTGCTGGTTCTCGCCCTGGCCGTGGTGATCACGCTGCTCTCGGAGCGTCACTATCTTCGATGGGACCTGACCGCCACCGGGGAGCACACCCTCTCGGAAAAGACCCTCCAGGTCCTCGAGACCATCGACGAGCCCGTGCACATCAAGGCGTTCTCCCGGGAGGGGCACCCGGACGCGGACGAGGTCGAACGACTGCTCGGCGCTTACCACTACGCCGCCCCGGAGATCACCTACGAGCTCATCGACCCGGACCGGAACCCGCGGGTCACCCGGCGCTACAACATCCGCAGCCTGAACAGCATGGTCCTCGAGGGGTACGGCCGGACCCAGACCGTGAAGCTGGCGGAGGAGGAGGAGATCACCAACGGCCTGATCCGGCTCTCCAAGAGTGAAAGCCGGGCCTGCTACTGGGTGAGCGGCCACGGGGAGCGGACCTTCGAGGGCGGGGAGGCGGGCGATCTGTCCAGCCTGCGGGAGGACCTGAGCGACGAGAACTACCGGTTCGAGGAGCTCTACCTCACGAAGCGGGACGTCCCCGGGGACGCCACCGTGGTCGTGGTGGCGGCCCCGGAAAAACCCCTCTTTCCCGAGGAGGTGGAAAGCCTTCGCAGCTACCTCGAAGACGGGGGCAGCCTGTTGGTCTTCCTGGAGCCGTTTCGGGACGGCGGTCTTCGGCCCTTTTTGGCGGACTACGGGATCCGCGTGTCCGAGGACGTGATCGTGGACAAGATGAGCCGGGTCATGGGCGGGGACTACCTCCTCCCCATGGTGGCCGAGTACGGGTCTCACGAGATCACCCGGGACTTTCGACTCACCTCCTTCTTCGAGCTGGCGCGCTCCGTGGAGGCTGCCGAGGGGACCGAACCGAGCATCGAGGCCACGCCGCTGGCCATGACCTCGCCGGAGTCCTGGGCCGAAACGGACCTGAAGGCCCTGGACCGGGGACAGGTCTCCTTCGACCCGGAGGAGGACCGGAAAGGCCCCCTCTCCCTCGCCGCCATCTCCGAGATCCGGCCCCCGCTGAAAAAGGCGGAGGAGGAAGGGGAGGAAGGCTCGCAAGCGCCCGACGGTCCGGGCGGCGAGGGCAAGCTGGTGGTCTTCGGAGACGCGGACTTCGCCAGCAACAAGTACTTTCACACGTCGGGGAACGCCGATTTCATCCTGAACACCCTGAACTACCTGGCGGGGCGCGAGGACCTCATCACGATCCAGAAGAAGCACCGGGACGTGGAGGCGCTGATGCTGAACCGGGAGCAGGGGATGCTCGTCTTCTGGATCCCCGTGGTCGTCATTCCCCTGTGCGTCCTGATCCTGGGGACCGTCGTGTTCCTGCGGAGGAGATCCCGTTGAACTACCGCTCCACCCTCGTCTACCTGGTCATCGCACTGCTCCTCGGAGGCCTCTATCTCTGGGACGTCCGCAGCGAGAAGGAGGAGAAGGCCCTGGAGGAGGAGGCCAAGGTCCTGTTCCCGGAGCTGGAATCCGAGAAGCTGGAGCGGATCGAGCTGGCCCGCGCGGACGAGACCATCGTCCTGCAGCGAATCGCCGAGGACGCCAGTGACGCCTCCTGGACCATCACCGCCCCCGTGGAGACGGAGGCCGACGACTTCAGCGTGAACCGCATCACGACCCTCCTTCCCCACCTCAAGTACACCCGGATCATCGGGCAGGAGGTGGAGGACCCGACCTCCTTCGGTCTGGAGAGCCCCGCCTTCACCCTCGCCTGGAAGGCACAGGAGGGGGAGGGGGCCCTTTCCGTCGGGGAGGAGAGCCCCATCGACAAGGACTTCTATGCCATGAAGGGCAAAGGGGGCCGGGTCTTTCTCCTCGCCGCAAGCGACAAGGCCGTCCTCGACAAGACCCTCTACGACCTGCGGAACAAGCAGCTCTTCACCCTGCCGTCGGACCGGGTGAACCGGTTCGCGCTCGAGCGGCCTTCCGGTTCTTGGTCCTTCGTCAAGTCGGGGGAGACCACCTGGGCGCTCGAGGGGAACCCCCGGTTCCCTCTGAACTCGGAGCAGATCGGCTCGGCCGTGCGCCGCCTCACGTGGGCTGAGGCCGCATCCTTCGAGCGGGAGCGGGCGGACGCGCTGGAGCCCTACGGCCTGGACCGGCCCTCCCACCGCATCCTTCTGTCCGACGGCGACACCAGCGAGGAGCTCCTTTTGGGGGACCGGGCCGGCGAGGGAGAGGAGGCCGGGCGGTACGCCCGGCTTGCGTCGAGGCCCTGGATCGTGACCGTCGAGGAGGGCCTGTTGGAGGAGCTTCCCGCCTCCTTGGAGGAGATCCGCAGGGAGGCGAAAGAAAACGAAACCCTCCAGACGGGGGAGTAACGCCCATGGACCTCAAGCTGCTGGTCACCGTCTTCGGGACGGTGTTCGCCGCCGAGATCGCGGACAAGACCCAGATCGCCACCCTGCTCTACGCCACCAACGCCCCGCAGAGCCGTCTGACGGTCTTCCTGGGATCCGCCCTGGCTTTGGCCCTCGCCTCGGGCATCGCGGTCCTGGCCGGCTCCGCGCTCTCCCACTGGATCCAACCCAAGGTCATGTCCTGGCTGGCCGGTGCCGCCTTCATCGGCGTCGGGATCTGGACGATCGTTCGAGGGGTGTAAACCGGGAGGAACGCCGCCATGAAGGAGCACTCGGAGAAAGGCTACTCGAGCAAGCATTCACCGGAGCGCAAGATCCGCCCCGAGGTGGCCCGGGAGGTGAAAGGCCGCGTGAAGTCCGGGGAGATTCCGTGCGCATCCGCCTTCGCCGCGGCCGAGAAGCTCGGGGTCTCCCCGGAGGAGATCGGGTTCACGGCGGATCGTCTGGAGATCCCCATCACCCGCTGCCAGCTCGGGCTCCACGGCTGGGGGCCGGAGAAGAAGCGGCTTCGCCCGCCCGAAGAGGTCCCCGAACCGCTGGAAACGGCCATCCGGTCCCGCCTGGAAAAGGGGAGGCTTCCCTGCCGCTCGGCGTGGGAGGTCGCCAGGGGGCTGGGTCTGGGAAAAATGGAGGTCGCCTCGGCGTGCGAGGCGCTCGGGATCAAGATCAGCGCGTGTCAGCTGGGAGCGTTCTGAAGATCTCCCGGGCCGCGACCATGCGCATGATCTGGTTGGTCCCGGTGTAGATCTGGATCAGCTTGGCGTCCCGCATCATCCGCTCCACGGGAAAATCCTTCATGTAGCCGTACCCCCCCATCACCTGGACCGCGTCCGTGGTGACCCGCATGGCGGTGTCGGATGCGGTGAACTTGGCCAGGGCGCAGAACTTCCGCGCCTGAGGCCCCTTCTCCTTGTCGAGGAACCGGGCGGCCTGGCAGGTGAGCAGCCGGGCCGCCTCGGTGGCCGCCACCATGTCCGCCAGCATGAACTGAACGGCCTGCTGCCGCGCAATGGGACGACCGAACTGGACGCGCTCCCCGGCGTACCGCACCGCCTCGTCGATGGCGCCCTGGGCCAGACCCACGGCCTGGGCCGCGGCGAACAGCCGGCTCGTGTCCAGGGCCGCCATCATGTTGGCCATGCCCTCCCCCTCCTCGCCGATCCGGTTCGCCGCGGGAACGGGCATCTCCTCGAAGATCAGCTCGGAGTTGACCGATCCGCGCATCCCCATCTTGTTCTCGTTCTTTCCGTACTCCAGCCCGGAGGTCCCCTTTTCCACCACGAAGGCCGAGATCCCGCGGCCGCCCTTGTCCGGGTCGGTGTAGGCATAGACGGTGATCAGGTCCGCGACGCTCCCGTTGGTGATGAAGCACTTTCGGCCGTTCAGAACGTACCGATCGCCCTTCCGGACGGCGCGGGTCTTCATGGAGAGAACGTCCGAGCCGGCGCCCGGCTCGGTGGCCGCGAAGGCGGCGAGCTTTCCCCGGGCGAGCCCCGGCAGGCAGGCCTCCTTGAGCGCCTCGGAACCGCCGCAGAGGATGGGCAGCATGCCGTCGGCCTGGGCGATGAGCAGCAGGGCCGACGAGGCGCAGGCCTTGGCGATCTCCTCGAGGATCAAGCAGAAGCAGAGGTAGTCCACCCCCACGCCCCCGTAGCGCTCCGGCAGGAGGGGGGTGAGCACGCCGTTCTCCGCGAACACCCGGACCGCCTCCCAGGGGAACTCCTGCCTCTCGTCGATCTCCGCCGCTCGCGGCCGGATCACGTCGTGGACGATCTCCCTCACGGTGGAGAGCATCATGTGCTGTTCCCGGTCGAGCTCGATCATGCCTTCCTTCCCGGCGGCGGGTTCCCGGAACGAGATCCGGTTCGGGCTCGGAGCGTCTCACAGTTGAAGGACGCGCAAGAAGCCCGGAAATCCGCCCCTGGAATTCCCGGAGGGTACGGCGCTTCCAGCGCGGGTGAGCAGGTTCTTGAGGTCAAAGGTATCAAACGCGGGCGACCCGGCACAAGACCCTTTCTTCGTCCGGGGCTTCCAAGCCGTGTGGATCGAGCCGGTTGATCCGCGCGGAAAACCGTGTTAATCCTGTCAGCGTCCCCCGAGGGGTGGACGGCTCCCCGCCGTGGAGTGAGGCGAACGTGAACACCACCGGCAAACCGGCCCTGCTCGTCATCGACATGCAGAACGACTTCGTGCTTCCGGGGGCTCCGCTCCGCGTGGCGGGCGCCCTGGAGACCGTACCCGCGATTCAGCGGATCCTGGCGTGGTTTCGCGAAAACGGCCTGCCCGTGCTCCACGTGGTCCGTGCCTATCGACCGGACGGCGCCGATGTGGAGATCACGCGGCGGGAGCGGTTCCGGGAGACCGGCGGTTTTCTCGTGCGCGGGACCGCGGGGTGGGAGATCGTGGAGCCC
>Ga0207797_1002784_pt1 | contig 11979 bp, 6 predicted proteins | sample PRCRCaboRojoPR_6_FD_187275 | JGI IMG/M metagenome (GOLD analysis project Ga0207797, IMG submission 187275) | Marine sediment microbial community from Cabo Rojo, Puerto Rico - PR CR 10% Liquid 1 (SPAdes) | ecosystem: Environmental > Aquatic > Marine > Coastal > Sediment | place: Cabo Rojo, Puerto... | reverse complement strand
CCTCGCCGACCTCAAGACCGGTCAACTGGGAGGCCAGGCTTCCCGGGTTGCCCACCGTGGCCGAGCAGAACACAAAGGTCGGGTCGGACCCGGCATATCGGCAGATGCGCTGCAGCCTGCGAAAGACCCAGGCCATGTTCGAGCCCATGACCCCGCGGCAGGTATGCACCTCGTCCACGACCACGTACTCGAGGCGCCCGAGGAACTCGAGCCACGGCTCGAACCCAGGCAGAATGGAGAGATGGAGCATCTCCGGGTTGGTCAGGAGGATATTCGGCAGGGCCTTTTTCAGGCGCATCCGCTCGCGGCTGGGGGTGTCTCCATCGAAGACCGCGGCAGCCGGTCGATCCGCCTCAGGCCAGGGCGAGACGAGCTCGTTCAGAGTTCTCAGCTGATCCCGGGCCAGGGCCTTCAGGGGAAACAGGAGCAGGCTGGTGCTGCGGGGATCGATCCGGAAGGACTCCAGAACCGGCAGGAAATAGACCAGGCTCTTGCCGCTGGCTGTCGGCGTCGCCACCACGGTGTGCCGGCCGCGGCGGACTCGGTCGAGGGCCTCGGCTTGATGAGAGTAGAGCCGCTCGATGCCCCTGGCCCGGAGGAGCTCGTTCAGCTCCGGGGGCAGAGACCGTTCAAGGTCGGCGAAACTGGGGGGACGGGCCTCCAGCTGCTCGTGATGGACCACCCGCTCCCCGATCCGAGGCGCACGCTTGAGGTCGGAAACGAAACGTTCGATGGGCGAGGTCATCATGGCTGTGCGGCCTCCGGACCGGCAGAGGATGGTCCGGCTCGGCCGGCAGGCTACTTTCCGGAGATGTTGTACTTCTTAAGCTTATACTGCAGGAGGCTCTTGGAAATGCCCAGCATGTCGGCGGCCTTGACCTGCACGAAGTTGCTGCGCACAAGGGCTTTCCTGATCAAGGCGGCCTCGATCTTCTCCAGAGTGTCCCCGAGGTCGATCTCCGAGGGCAACATGTCCGCAGCGCTCCTGAACTGATCGGCCTCGTTCTTGAGCTCGGGCGGCAGGTCCTCCAGGTCCAGGTAGTCCCCCCTGGCCAAGACCACGCAGCGTTCGACCACGTTCTCCAGCTGGCGCACGTTGCCCGGCCAGGAGTAGGCCGTAAGAACCTGCATGGCGCCAGGGGTGAACCCTTTGAGCTGCTTGTCGTTTTCCCGGCTGAACTTGGCCAGGAAATGCTCGGCCAGCAAAGGGATGTCTTCGACCCGTTCCCGAAGCGGCGGCACGTGAATATTGACCACGTTGAGGCGGTAATAGAGATCCTCCCGGAAATCGCCCCGTTCGACCGCCTCGCGGATGTCCTTGTTGGTGGCCACCACCAGCCTGATGTCCACTTGGACCGGGCTCGTCCCGCCCACCCGTTCGAAGGTCCGCTCCTGGATGAAGCGGAGGAGCTTGATCTGAAAGTCCAGGGACAGCTCGCCGACCTCGTCCAGGAAGAGCGTTCCCTTGTGGGCGGCCTCGAAACGGCCGCGGCGCTGGACCACAGCACCGGTGAAGGAGCCTTTTTCGTGTCCGAACAGCTCGCTTTCGAGCACTCCTGGATTGAGGGCCATGCAGTTCACGGACACGAACGGTCCGTTCTTCCGGGGGGAAGCGTAATGCAGGGCCTGAGCCACGAGCTCCTTGCCAGTGCCGGATTCCCCGGTAATGAGCACGCTCGAGCTGGACGGGGCCACCCGGTCGATCATCTCCAGAACCTGACGCATGGTCTTACTGCGGCCGATGATATTGTGCTTGCCGTAGCGCTCCTCCAGAGAACGGCGGAGCTCGCGGTTCTGGCGTTCGGTCTGGCTCATCTGGGCCGCCTTGCTAACAGAGAGGAGCAGCTCGTCGTTGGAGAAGGGCTTACTGATATAGTCGAAGGCCCCGCACTTCATGGCCTCCACCGCACCGTTGATGCTCCCGTAAGCAGTCATGATCAGCACGGGGATGTGGGGATAGTCTCTTTTAACCCGCTCCAGCACCTCCTGCCCGCTGACCTTGGGCATTTTCATGTCTGTGATGACCACGTCCACCTCGGACTGGTCCAGAAACTCCAAGGCCAGCTCCGGGTCCTGGAGGGTGGTGATGGAGTAGCCCTCATCCTCCAGGAGGGCTTCCAGGAGGAGGAGGTAGTTCTGCTCGTCATCGAGGACGAGGATATGGGTTTGCTCAGACATATGTCCATACCCGTCTGCGGTTTCGGCAGACGATCATTGGGGGAAGCGGATGCGCACAGCCCCTCCGCCCCCCGGGGCATTGCCGAGCTCGAGCTCCGCGCCGTGATTCTGCACGATGCCCTCGACAATGGCCAACCCAAGCCCGGTTCCGCTGTCTTTTGTGGTGAAGAAAGGCTCGACGTACCGATCGCGAAGGTTCTTCTCAAAGCCCGGTCCCGTATCGAGAATGCTCAAGGTCCTGGTCGGGCCATCCCACTGGATGGAGATTCTACCTTGCCCGCCAATGGCTTGACAAGCGTTGGTCAGGAGGTTGTAGACGGCCCGATAGAGGAGGTCAGAGTCACCCTGCACCTGTGCCGGCCGGTCGCCCTCGACGGTCAGCTCGACGCCTTTGGCCTCGGCCTCTGATTCAATGGCCCGGACGGTCTGATTCAGCAAATCGAACAGATCGATCTCGGCCATCTTCGGCTGCTTGGGTCTGGCATAGTCAAGGAAATCGTTGACGGTCCGGCCCAATCGCTGGGACTCCTCGAAGATGGCCTTGGCCAGCCTGGCCGAGGAGTCCTGCCGTCCGTCGCCCTTCTTGGCCAACAGCTCGGCGCTGCTCTGAATGACGCCCAGGGGGTTTCGGATCTCATGGGCGATGCTGGCCAGCATCCTCCCCATGCTGGCCAGCTTCTCGTTTTGCAGGAGCTGGCGCTCCAGGCGCTCCTTTTCCTTGATTCTTTCGGAGATGTTCTTATCGGCCCGCAGAATGACCACATAGAGCATCAGAAAGATGATCAGTGAAGAGACCAGAACGATAACGGCGATAATCCATTGGAAGTAGGCAATGGACTCGTAGTCAGAGGTGATGTCCTGACTGAACTGGAGCACGCCGATGATGGCCTCCTGGCTGTCCTGGGCCGAGAGCCGCCACTCCGTGCGCAGGGGGTAGGTTGTCCGCAGGATGTAGCTCCTCTCTGGAAGGTGCAGCGGCCAGAAAGACCACCAGGACGTCCGTTTGCGGATCAGCTCGAAGTTGATGTCGCCGTCTTCGGCCTCGCTGACGGCCTTGCCGGCCAGACCGCTGCGACCGAGGATCTCGGCATCCATAGCGTAGGAAACCTTGCCCTGCAGGTCGAAGATGCGCAGCTGCAGGACCTTGAAGCCGTGTATCGTGGATTGGACGACCTGATCGAGCTTCTCGTACTGCGCTTCATGCCGCAGCTGGATGCGGCCGAAACCAAGCACGGTGGGCAAGGTGAAGCGTTGATAGATTTGATGATTGAGGTTCTCGGCCAGGAGCAGGGCGTACTCCCTGTTCTTCTCCATGATGGTCTTCTTGGCGTAATTGCCGATGACCACAATCAGAAAGAAGCTGCAACCGAGAATGATCAGCAGCGAGCTCCAGGACAGGAACTTGACCAGCTGAAAAGGATGGGCCGGATCGGATCGAAATGGCAGACGCACGACGCCCCAGCACCTCCGATGGATCGGAATCGAGCGATTGTGTTCGGTCTCAGCTCTATCAGGCTTTGGCGGGAGAGTAAACACGTGCTTTTGTGACCAAGCCGGCAGGCCTGTTGCCCATCTGCTCCGATTCAGGTAATTTGAAGATTGATTGTTGCGATAGAGCTCGGACAGGCCGGGACGCCGCCGGTCCCTTCAGACTTTGCTCCCCAGGCCTGTCCAACTGGCAGCCGACCCTTTGTGGTCCGGCGCATCCCGTGCTTTGATTCCAAGCCATCTGACAGGCTCAATCTGACGGTAAAGGAGGTCAGGACATGTCAGCACAGAGCTTCAGCCAAGCTGATTTCGAACGATGTCTGGAGATTGGCCGTCCGCCGAACGTCCATCAGCTCTTTCCGCATTCCAAGGCTCTTCTCGTCAGCGGGAAGTACGTGGACAAGGCCATGCTCAAGAAAGGCCAGGCCATCGCCCTGGCCGCCAACGCCCGCAACAGCTTTGTCCTCCGGGGAGCCCTGCTCGGAGCCCAGCGGGCCAATGCCTGCCTGATCATTGAGATCGCCCGCTCAGAAGGCGGCGCCAAAGCATACTGCGACGTGACCCTATGGAACATCGCCCACAAGGTTGACCAAGCCTGCAACGAGCTGGGCATCACCGTGCCGGTGGCCGTGCACGCCGACCACTATGGGATCAAGAAGCAGGGAGACATCGAGCCGGCCAAGGTGGAAATCCCCTCCTTGTTCGACGCCGGAATCACCTCAATTGCTGTGGATGCCTCCCATCTGCCGGATGACGAGAACCTGCTGACCAGCATCGAGCTCAACACCGTGGTGCCTGATTGGGCTGGGTTGGAGACCGAGGTGGGCGAGATCAAGGGCAAAGCCGGGCTGTCCACCCCCGAAGAAGCCCTCTTTCTTATCCAGGGGCTGAACGCCCACGACATCTTCCCCAACTGGATCGCCCTGAACAATGGATCCACTCATGGGCTGGAGTCCACCGCCGGGGACGACATCGATGTGGAGCTGACCCGCAGGATCCACGACATTCTGGAGCCGTACAAGGTCTCCGGCGCTCAGCATGGCACCTCGGGGAACAGCTCGGCCCATCTGCGGGAGATCGCCGAGAGAACACGGACCACCAAGGCCAACGTAGCTACGGCTCTGCAGATGATCTCCTGGGGAGTCAAGGTCAATGATTACGGCAACGCCATCCAGGACGATGAGGGCAACTTCATCAAAATGAAGGACCGCGGGATCCTTGACGAGGTCTGGCAACAGATGACCGAGTATGCTGCAAGCCAGGGCCTCAAGGGCAACGACTACAAGAAGCTCAACCGCCCCTTTGAGCCGGTTCTGCTAGGGCAGCCCAGGGAGGTCAGGGAGCGCATGATCGATGCGGTTGCGGACTTTGCCTACGATCTGATCGTCAACGTCTTCAACGGCAAGGACACAGCTCCCCTGGCCATGGAGGACATCCTCTCGGCCGGCTCATACGATCCCGGTCCCAAGGCCGAACGTATCGAGAATCCGGCGGAATGGACTGCAGAAAGGATCCGGGAGAAGGCTAAGCACATCAGCTCGGACAAAGGGCCTGAGGGCGACTTTGACGACTAAGAATGCTCTGCCGAAACCAGTTTCGGCTGAGCATTCATATCAGTTCTGATAGGAGCTGGCCCGCCGCCAAGAAGACCGGCGGCGGGCCAGCTTTTTTATGAAGGAAGCTGGCAAGAGCAGCTGAGGCTGTCGCCCCGGGGCTTCGGACCCAGGGGGTCGTGATGCCTGTATCGGGCCGGCTCAACCGCTTCCCGGCTGGGGGAGGCGCCGGTCCGCAACCTGGTCATGACCAGCCGCAAATCGTTGAGGATAGCCAGCAGGCTGGGAACCAAAAGCAGGGTCAGCAGGGTGGCGAAGGCGACCCCAGCAGCAATGGACAGGCCCATGGGGATCAGGAAACGGGCCTGCAGGTCGGTCTCAAGAATCAAGGGGGCCAAGCCGCCGACTGTGCTCAGCGTCGTCAGAAAGATCGGCCGGAAACGTCTGGCTCCGCCTTGAACAATCGCTTCGAAGAAAGGCATGCCCTGGGCGATGTTCTCATTGACCCGCTCAATAAGGACGATGGCATCGTTGACCACGACGCCTGTCAGGGCCACCATGCCAAAAACGCTCATCAGCGAGAGGTCGTAACCGAAGAGGAGATGCCCGAGAACCGCCCCGATAATGCCAAAAGGCACGGTACAGAGGATGACCATTGGCTGGATGTAGGAGCGGAACATGGTGGCGATGACAATGAACATGCCGAACAGGGCCAGGGGAAAGCCAATATAGAGGCTGCCCAGTGATTCGCGCATCTTCTTCTTCTCGCCCTGGACCTGAACATGCAGGCCTGGGTAGCGTTCTTCCAGCTCAGGAAAGAAGCCGGCCTGGAGCTCGTTGACAACCTCGTTGGCGTTGGCCCTGGCCGTATCCACCTCCGCACTGACTGCCACCCGACGCAGGCCATCGGTTCTGGTGATGGTCGCATAGCCCGGTCCTTCAGATACCTCGGCCACAGAGAGCAGCGGCACCTCCCGGCCGTCGGCGGTTCGAATGCGCATATCCCCGAGCTGGGAGAGCCGGCTACGCTCCTCCTCGGTGTAGCGGATCTTGACCCGGATATCGTCCTCCCCGCGCTGCAGGCGATAGGCCTCTTCCCCGTAAAACCCGGCTCGAACCTGGGCAGCCAAGTCATCCGCGCGCAAGCCCAGGGTCCCAGCTTCCGGCTTCAAACGCAGCTTGATCTCGTTCTTGCCCGGCGAAAAATCCGAGCGGATCTGGAAGATTCCCTGAAAATCGTCAAGCCTCTCCTGCAAGTCCTGGGAGGCTTTCAAAATAGATCCCATATCCCGACCCTGCAGCCAGACCTCGATCGGCGCACCGGGCGGGCCGGCCTGCAGCCCGGAAAAGGTCAGGGACTGCGCTCCAGAGATCTCCCCGATGGCTTCTTCCCAAAGGACCATGAGCTCCTTGCTATGGATGCCCCGCTTCTCCGACTCGAGCAGAATGGCCTGCACCGTGCCCAGGTGCGGCCCAGAACGAGGTCTCTCCTCCAGGGTCTGGCCCACCAGGGCCAGCCGCTCCTTGAGCAATGGATCCCCGCTTTTGGTGACGGTTTGTTCCTCCAGTCGAAGCAGGGCGGCATCCATGGCCCGGACCGCCTCAGCAGTCACCAAAGCCGGGGTGCCGTTAGGGAACTCCACCGTCGAAGTAATGACGAAGCCATCGATCTCCGGGAAAACCTGGAACTTGAGAATCCCTCCCCGAATCAGGCCGGCCGTGATGAGCAGAACGCTGACGGCCATGGACAGGGCCAGATACCGCCAACTGAGAGTCCAGACAGCCACTGGCTTGTAGATGCGCTCTACCACCCACTCGATGCCTGCGCCCACACCTCTGTAGACAGCCTCAAGCTTCCTGGCCACCAAGTTCCGGTCGACCAGGGAAGCGTTCGGATCGGGCAAATGGCTCAAATGGGCAGGGAGGAGCAGCAGGCACTCCACGAGGGAGATGGCCAAGCAGGCGATGACAACCACCGGCAGGATGGCAATGAACTTGCCCATGATGCCGCCGACGAAGAGCAGGGGGATGAAGGCGATGATGCTGGTGATCACTGCGGCTATGACCGGCAGGCCAACCTCAGAGACGCCGTCAACCGCTGCCCGGACCGGGGGTTTGCCCGCCTTGCGATGGACGAAAATGGACTCGCCGACCACAATGGCATCGTCGACCACAATGCCCAGAACCATGATCAAGCCGAACAGGGAGATCATGTTAATGCTCCCCCCAACGGCCCAGAGAACTCCCAGGGCTCCGGCCAAAGATACCGGTATGCCCAGCCCGGCCCAGAATGAGAGCCGTCCATTCAGAAAGAGCCAGAGCAGCAGAAAGACGATCCCCATTCCAATGATCCCGTTGCTGACCAGGAGATCGATCCGAGCCCGGAGAAAATGGGTGTTGTCGTAGAGGATATCCAGATGGGCACCCGGTGGCAGGTGGAGCTTCTCGCGCCCCACAAAGTCCTTGACAGCCCTGGAGATCCGCAGGGCGTCCTCCTCCTGGGTCTTCATGACATTGACCAATACGCCGGGAGACCCATTGATCCTGGCCTGGATCGGGTCTTCACTGAAGCCGTCCTTGATCTCGGCCAGCCTGTCCAGGGTAACCATCTGGCCTTCCGGACCGGCCAGTACAATGATCGAGGCCATGTCCTGGTCAGTGTACTTGCGCTCAGTGGTCCGAATCCTGATCTCCTCGCCCTGGGTTCGGATGATCCCTCCGGCCAGGTTGAGGCTGCCTCTCCTGACGGCCTGGACCACATCGTCCAAGCCGATGCCGAACTGGCGCAGCCGTTCTTCAGAGACCTCGACAGCGATTTCATAGTCTCTGACACCGAAGATCTCCACCTGGGATATCTGCTCCAAGAGGGTCAAGTCATCGCGGATCCTTCTGGCCCACTCCTTGAGCTGGCGCTCGGGCATGTCCCCCGACATGGACAGGACGAGCACGGAGTCCTTCAGGATCATTTCGGAAATGACCGGTTTTTCTGCCTCGGCTGGAAAGGTGGAGATAGCTCCCACCTGCGTTCGAACAGAGTCGAGGACATCCTCAACCTGATAACCTTCCTTGACCTCGATCATGGTCCGAGAAACGTCCTCGGCCGACTCGGTGGTATACTGCTTGACCCCGTCGATGGCTTCGATGGCCTCCTCAATCTTTCGGCTGATGCCTTCCTCGACCTCCTCAGGGTCGGCACCGGGATAGACCACCGAAATGGAGATGACGTCCAGGGAGAACTCGGGAAAGTTTTCGCGCAACATGGACGTTCCGGCGAAAACCCCAGCCATGATGATGAGCAGAAGGACGATGTTGGCAAAGACCGTGTTCCGCGCAAAGGCGGCCAGAAGCCTCTTCATGAGCTTTCGCCGGGCCTTTCGCCGTCACGGATGTCCAGAAGGGAGTTTTCCAGAGGATCGACCAGGCGGGTGGTGATGACTCGGCTTCCAGCGGAGAGGCCTTCGGAGATATAGGCCGCTCCGTCCTGGATTCTGGCCACCGTTACCTCGACCGTTTTCAGGCGTCCGCCTTCGGCCAGATAGACCCTGTTATCGAAGCTGACCGCCTCCCTGGGTATCTTGTAGACGTCTTCCAGGAGCTTCCCTGGGATGCTCACCCGGCAGAACATGCCCTCGACCAGAGGCAGGCCCGACCCTCGGCTTTTTGAAGCCTCCCGGCCGGAAACGCGGACCGCAACAGTCAGAGTTCGGCTCTCTTGATCGAATCGGACGGGCCGGTGCAGACGGCCGGTCCAGGAAGCCTGCTGTCCGTTCTCAGTCCAGCCTATGCGGCAATCGACCTCCTGCAGGCCGGCAAACCAGGCCATGGATCCTGGTCCGTCTTGTCCCTTGAAGCGAAGCCAGCGGCGAGCGTCCTGGCTGTCCAAGGGGACATGGATCTCCAGGATGGAGTCATCGGCCATGTCCAGGACGGGCTGGCCTGGAGTGACGTAGTGCCCTTTCTCCAGGCTCGCAGTAATAACGCGCCCGGTAAATGGCGCGACAACTCGGCAGCGCCCGAGATTGGTTCGAGCCAGGTCACGTCTCGCCTTGGCCGCTTCCAATGCCTGCCCAGTCTCCTTGATCTGGATCGGGGCCAGGGAGACAGCCTGCTCCAGCTGCTCATATCGCTCCAGAGCAGCGTTGACGGTCTGCTCGGCTTGGTCTACCTGCGACTGGGTGGCCATGGCCGACCGGCCGTGCAGCCGGCGGAGCCTCTCCAGCTCATTCCCGGCCAGCTCAACATTCCTCTTCAGGGTCTGCAGCCGCTTCTGATCCAGCTCCTTCTTCAGCCTGAGCCGTTCGATCTCCTGCACCTTTTGGGCGACAAAGGCTTCCGCTTCCTGGTATCTGGCCCGATAATCGGCTTCCTCGATGCGAAAGAGCGTCTCGTCTTCATGGATGACGCCGCCGGCTTCCAGATCCGGGTGGATGAAGGCAATGCGTCCGGAGACCTCCGGAGCGATCGCCACCGTATTCAGAACCCTGGCCGGCCCGTATCCGATCAGTCGGACCCGGACGTTTTCCGGAACGGCTTGGACAGTTTGCACCGGAAGCACCCGCTCAGCCGTGGTCTCTCGAGCCGGAGGCTTTTTCAGCCCAGCCAGCCCATTCATGGCTGCGAGCCCGATGACGAGCGCAGCCAGACAGGCCAAGCAGCTCACCAGATGCTTTCTCTTGCCGGATGTCAGTCTGCTTTTCTTTTCTGGAGACACGCCGCCTCTCCCGTATCTGCTCAAGTCCACCTCGTCCTAAGGCCTCTGATGCACCCTTTCCTGCAGCCTCGCGCCGCTTCAGGCACTCCTCGCCCCAGCCTGCTGGCCACCTTCACGAGGGAGGACCGGATTATGGAGATATCGATACACGAATGGTATGAGCTATGCCCCGGCGCAGGAATTGTCAAGAGGATCGCTTGATCTCGGAGGGCCGCTCTGGAGTCGCTGAAGCTGGCAGGCCACAGAAGGGTCTTGACGGCTCAGGACGCTCCAGCGTCCTCCTGCCCAGGTCTGATTAGGCTGCAGGCAGAGATCAACAAAGAAGGGACCCGGCAGGACGGGCCCCTTCAAAAGCGACTGAAAGCGTGGTTCCAATCTTTGACTTCAATGCACCAGGCCAAGGGATGTGCGGCCTCAGGATCACAGACGGAAGCGGGCCAAAGTCGGCCTATTCCTTTCGGGCAACCGGCTTTGATCCGCCGGTTGGCGTGAAACGTCCCTAGGGCGCCTTCTTCACCTCCCAGTCCCGGAACTCTGCGGGCTCATGGACCTCCTCCCAGCCTGTGAGCATGGCCTTGGTATGGCTGAACACAGTCTTGCCGGTAGTGGTCATGTAGACGTGCACGATGGTGAAAGCCAGCATGGCGAACCCGCCGGCCGTATGCAGCAGGGCCACGACCGCCAGGGAGAAGTCCCAACCGAGCTGCGGCCAGGCGTTGTAGTAGTAGTAGATGTACCCGGTGATCAGCTGGAAGGGCACCAGAAAGCTGACCACCCCGAGGTAGGTCAGACGCTGCAGGGGGTTGTGCTTGGTCCCCTTGGTTTTGGGCACCGGATGGGTCCAGCCCTTGAAAATGCCGTAGGAGTAGTAGCGCACGACCTCAAAGAGCTTCTTGTAGGTCGGCATGTACTGCTTCCACTCACCGGTGGTCAGCATCCAGAAGACGATGAAGGCATACAGGATCAGCCAGGTCCAGGCGCTGTAGTTATGGATGGACAGGGCCCGTTCGAAGCCGAAGAGCCTGTAGGTCCCATGGATCTCAAAGCCGGTCAGCAGGAGCAGAATGATCAAGGCTGCCTGAACCCAATGCCAGAATCGCTCAAAACGCGTGTACAGATATATCTTTTCCTCAGCCATGAGACCTCCCTTATTCTTGCGTCCAGCGGCTTGACACGCCCCGGATGATTCCATGGACGAGCACTCCAATCAGGGAGCCGGCCACAAGCAGCCAGCCGATGATATCGAGAACCTGGCTCGAGTCCCGCCCCGGCATGTAGAAGCCGGTCAGGTTGGCCAGCCTGGCATTCTCCTGATGGCAGGAGATGCAGGCCAAGGAGTCCTCCTTTGGCGCGACCATGTGGGTTATGGGGAAGTAGTACATGGTGTCGATGAAGCCGAGCTCTCCGCTCCAATCCAGGCCCATGTACTCCATGCCTGCATCGATGGCCATGCCCCAGTCGTAGTTCTTCCAGTAGGCCCCGGACTCCTTCGAGCCGAAGAGGTGCACGTTGACCATGGTGTTCTGCTCCCGGTCGTACGGCTGAATGCTGCTATGGATCTTGAAGGGGTAGATCCTCGACTTCGAGTCGCCTCGCCGGCCGGCCGGCTTATTGATCTCCAGGGGCTCCTGGGAGGGATCGAAGGTATCCGTGATCAAATGGTACTCCATGGTCCCGTTGAACCAGCGATAGGTCGGGATGACGTGCTTCTCCCAGCGGAAGGCGCCTTTCTTGCCATGATAGACGGGCTTGTTGTACTCGCCCTTCTTGACGATCGGCTTGCCCTTGTCGTTCAGCTGCCCCGCCTCGGACCAGTCCCAGAACATCTTGGTCGGGTTGACCCGGGCGAAGCTCGGAATATGGCAGGTTTGGCAGGCCACAATGTCCGTGTGGTCGTTGGCCTTGTGCCCCTCCTCATGAGGTGCTTCGCTATGGCAGGAGACACAGCTGATCCTGGAAACGAGATCATCGTCCAACAAGCTCTTGCGTTCCTCGAAGGCCGGCACCTTGTAGCAGCGGCCATCGATCTTATGGGCCTGGGTGGTATGA
>Ga0207797_1002783_pt1 | contig 11984 bp, 8 predicted proteins | sample PRCRCaboRojoPR_6_FD_187275 | JGI IMG/M metagenome (GOLD analysis project Ga0207797, IMG submission 187275) | Marine sediment microbial community from Cabo Rojo, Puerto Rico - PR CR 10% Liquid 1 (SPAdes) | ecosystem: Environmental > Aquatic > Marine > Coastal > Sediment | place: Cabo Rojo, Puerto... | reverse complement strand
AACCCCACGCCGTAGACGAGGCCGACCGACGTGATGATGATCGAGAAGGTGATCACGAACGCCAGCGTGTCGCTGACGGCGCGGTGATTCAGGGACGGGAACGTGCTGGTTTCAGTCGTCGAATCCGATCGAGGGATCATGGCTCATTCCGTTCAGTTCGCGGTGACTGTACTAACCGCTTCATGGTACGACCTCAATGAACAACCGTTTCGTTTTACGCCCATGCGCGTTTTCGACTGTCACCTCGACGACGATGTATTCACTCTCAGAAACGCTGACTCCATTTAAGTCGCCCCGTACCTTGACCATCCCGCTGCCTGATATGTCCTTGATTTTAAAGAATGGCGCAGTAGAAGTGTCGTCCCAATCGTGGCTGTCTATCCCCTCCGACGTGTCGATAACCTTCACAGATGCCGTATCATGTTTATCTATTTTCTCGAAGACTGGTTTTGCGATGTGTTTTTGATCGTCCCCCCAGTGTTGGGCATATGTGGATGGATTGAGGTTTTCGAGGTAGGGAGAGTCGACAGTGAAGTCGAACTGCGTGGAATAATACACGTTATTACCGGAACTGTTTTCGGTATAGTACCGGAACGCTGCCTCGCCTGACTCGCCGGACATATTAGACACGCCCTGGAACTCGACGAAGTGGACGACGACCTCATTATCACCTAAACTTTCACGATCAATGACGGGTGTCATATCCCAATCGTAGTCTACATGCGCACCCGTCTCGTTTATATTAAGTATCCGTCCGCCATCGAAAATGTCGATATGCCCGGGTGAATTGTCGTCCTCGATATACCCAACCGTCGAACCTGGACCCGTTCCAAGGTCCGTCTCGGTGTAGACTACAACGTCGTGATGCGGGTCGCTTTCCGACTCTTCAATCGAGTCAATATGATCGTCACCGGGGTCGATGAATATTTCAGTCACTGTTGCGTCGGACGAATGTTTATTGACGAGGTGGAGATAGACTCCTGACGGATCGGAATCCGAGTCGTAGTCCTTGGCTCTCGCGTCACCGCCGTACACCAGTCCTGCAACTTTGACGAACTCCGACGTCCGCCCTTTGTTGCCGACGGGATCGACGACCGTGAGTTCGATCTTGTATCGTCCCGCATCGAGCGGGGTCATATTGATGTGATCATATTCCCCGGTCGGAATCGCCAGGGTCGGTTCCTCCGTCGTTTGATTGAACCGGCCGGGGTTCGAATCGCCGTCGCCCGTGAAGTTCCAGATGTACTTCGAGATGTTGCCTTCGGGATTGTACGACCTACTCGCGTTCAGGATGATAATGTCCCAGTACTGAGGGTTCGATGGATCGACGGTGAACCTGGCGATCGGGGGCTTGTTCAACTCGGCCATCGATCCGGTCCCCGGGGGCAGATCGTAGACTTCGCCACCTACGCCGATCTGTTCGATGATGTTCGGATCGTACGGCGCGTCACCGGACGCCCCGCCCGGTTCCGAAACGATCCGCACCGTCCCGCTCCCGAGGTGTTCGAAGGTCACGGGCGAGCGGTTGTTCACGCCGACCGTCGTCGAAACGTCGCTGGTGCTCAGATCGAGGATCAGACACGTGTCCGTGTCGATCGTCGCCGCGTCACACTCGCTCCCGTTCTCGAGACGGACGGTGTAGGACTTCCCGGAGATCGTCCCCTGGAAATCCTCCCGTACGCTCACGTTCGCCCCGCGGCGGCCCAGGTCGTCGGCCTGCTCGATCTGGTTCGCCATCGAACCGCCGATCATCCGCAGTTGTTCCCTCGCGGATCGCTCCTGCTCGTCCTGGGCCAGGCCGCCGGCAGCGGTCAGGAGCCCGACGATCAGGATGGTCGTGATGCCGATCGCCAGGACGTGCGTGACGGCGACCGACACCGCACGGTCGTCGCGTCGGTTGGGGGGGTCGTTTCGGATCATGACGTGGAATTGTACACGGGAATCGAATGATTGTGGGAGACGTCGACCGTCGGCGACTCGTAGCGGGTTTCGACCGTCACGTTCCAGACCGCCGGCCCGTGGCATGGGGGCGTCGACACACAGGCGGCGATACTCCCGTTGACCCGATCGGCCGAGGGAACGACGATCGAGTACAGCCCACGAGCTTGGCCGCCCCTCACGAACGTGACGTTGTACGGCCCGTCGAGTCGCCGGAACGAAGGCATGCGCATCGAGCGGTTCATCGGCGACCTACCGTCGAGGAGGTCGATGACGACGTGCCCCCTGGTCGTGTTGATCTGATACAGTCCGCCGGTCCCGTCGCTGGTATTGACGGTCACGTTCACCACGCCACCGCCTTTCCCGTGGATTCGATATTCGACGTACTCGCCGGTGTCGTTGGTGACGTTGATCGCGAACGCGTTCGAGGGGTTTTCCGCCAGGTCGGTTCCGTTGACGGTGACGACGAACCAGCCCACTTCGCCGGCCTCGTCGACGAGCTGCCAGTCGCCCACCCCTCCGTTGGTGAAACTCCGTGGTTCGTGCTGGACGATCCGCCGCCCGTATTCGCTGGTCGCGTTCTCGAAGGAGACGTTCACCGCGGCGCCGTGGGACGAATACGCCGCCCCCATGATCGCGCTGTAGTTCGAGACGTTCGCCGAGACGTTTCTCGCGAGGGACGAGGGACTCCCGTAAACGCCGGCGTGGTTCACCCGCAACACCACCTCCCGCGCCCCGCGGCGTGCCTCGAAGTCGAACTGGTTCGCGTCATCGATCGAGGATCCGGCCTCCGGCATCGCCGTCTGTCCGGTGTAGGTCACGGCGTTGAACAGCACCGCGAGCCCGACGATGACGAACGCGATGGCGAGGGCCCCGACGAGCAGCACCTGTCCGCGGCCGCCGCTTTCGCGGGCGGTGGAGGGGCTCATCGTCACCATACGATCAGACGCACCTCCACCACGTTGTACACCGAGCTGTTGGGGGCGACGTCCGGCACCGGGTAGTACGGACCGGCGGACGCGTTCGTTTCGAATTCGGTCAGCGACGCGTAGCCGGTGTCCGGCCCAGTCAGCGTCTGTCTGTCGTACAGCGTGATCGTATACGTGGCAACGACCGCGGAGGACGGCGGTTTCCCCTGATACACCATCGTGACGGCGTCGGTCGCGTTCGGGTCGTCGGTCTGGAACGTCACCACGATATTGTAGGAGTGACCCCTCCGCTCGAAGGCGTTGTAGAGCCGGTCGCCCAGGGGACCGGGTGGTCCCTTCGAACCATAGCCGATCTCCGGGTTCGTCGCGCCGACGAAGGTGAGCTGGCTGACGTCCCAGTAGCGCACGTAATACGAGAGGTCCTTCCCGTCCGCGGTGGCCGTCGACACGAGGACGTCGTTCGCTTGCCGTTCCAGCGCGAGCTGCGTCTGCTCGCTCGTGGACCCGCCCGCCGCCGGCGTAAACACGGTCGTCTGGAGGGCGAACAGGACGGCCGCAAGCACCAGCAACCCGCCGATGAACCCCTCGAGGGTAAACGCCTGCGCCCGATCGTCGGGACCGTTGGTGTCCATCATCGGTATCACCACAGCCTCACGATCAGCTGGCACCCGTCCTGGCACTGGGGATCGTCCATCGTGACCACGCGCTGAACGACCACGGCTTCCTGGTTGCGGTACTCGTCGCCGAAACTGTAATCGTCGACCCGGTCGGACCCGTTCAGCGTGCGTATCGTGACGTTCACCTGTATGTACGTCGCCACTCCGTACTCCGATCTGAAGTCCGAGGTGTTTCCGTCGTCGTAGGTGTCGACGAACTCGATGACCTTCGACTCGTCGAGGTGGTTCGGCCGCCCGGGAGCGGAGAGGTTCGAGACGATCCCCGAGGCGACCCGGTCCCCCACGGTCGTGAGCGTGGCTTCCGCCCCCGCCCTCGACGGTTGCAACACCGACGGGACGAACGCGAACACGAACAGCACCGTAACGAGGAAGATGCTGATCCCGACCGCGAAGTCCTGCGGGGTCTGTCCCCGGTCGGAACGGCCAGCCGCGCCGCGCCGTTCCATGGGTTCAGGCCACCCCCGTCCAGACGACGAGCGCGATGGTCAACAGTATCACCACGAACTTCAGGCCGCTCAGGAGGTCCGCGTCGCGGATGTACCCGCTGATGAGCCCGGAGAGGATCGCCTGCATGGTCACCGCGTGGAAGAACAACAGCGAGAGCAGGCTCGTGTTGACGTTCTGTCCGAACCCGCCACCCATGCCCGAGGCACCGCCCCCGCCGCCACCGCCGGTCTGTGCCTGCACCCCCGACATCACGTCGAGGAACTGGGTCTTCAGGATGGCCATCACGGCCAGGAGCGTGAGGTAGGTCATCAGGATGATGACCACCTGCATTCTCGTTCTGGACTTGCGCTCGCGTTCGATGTCGTCCTGGTTCTCGCTGGCCTGGGCGGCCGTCGACAGGACGTCCGTGATCTCGCTCGAGGCCTCCTGGGCCTTGCTGATGAGCTTGACGGTCCGGGCGAGCCGTGGGATGTGGTACTTGTTGTTGAACTCGACGAGCGCCTCCTTCAGGCTCATCCCGTAGTCCACCTTCTTGTGCATCGTCTCGAACTCGGTCGCCAGTTTCCCCGACGTGGTTGCCGACACGGTCTTGAGGGACTCGAGCAGCGTCTGTCCGGTGTCGTTCGCGCTCGCGAGCTTCCGGAGGTTCTCGGAGAGCTTGTTGATGATGGATCGACGTGACCTGACGTTCCACTCCCGGAAGATCGTCAACGGGAGGAGGGTAATGTACAGGGGCGCGTAGACGAGGATGAACGTACTCCAGACGGGTTTTTGCACGATGCCCGCCTGGCGAACGATCTTCTCCCCGTTGTCGTCCAGTGCGACGTTCGAACTGCTACAGGCCACTTCGGCGACGTTCTTCCCGGCACACGTCCCGTCCCAGGTCAGTGGCACCGCGTTGGTGACCATCGCCGTGACGACGACGACCAGCGCGATCGGAACGGTGAGCGCCAGCGTGTACAGCGGGTTGTTCTTGAAGAAGACGTGCGGTGCTTTGAGTACCTCGATCGTCTCGTGTGTCCCCTCCCGGCTCTTGATGCGGTCGAAGACGTCGTATTCACCGGTGTACGAATCGATGAGGCCCAGATCGAGGAAGCCACCACCCCCGGTGGTTTCGAGTCGGTCGCTCGCGTTCGTTGGATTGAGGTATCCGTCGCCCGGTTCGTCCTTTTTCACCGTCGAGATGAGGACGAGAAAGCCAAGCCCGGTGAGCGGGACCAGCCCGTACACCACCCCGTACAGCATCCGGACCGAGGCTTCCCCGAGCATCTGCATGATGACGAGGATGATGATGAGCAACAGCGGGAACAGCGACAGCGTCATGTACATCTCGCCGAACAGCTCCAGGGTCTCCAGCGTCAGTTCCTGTTGCTGTTTGGCGGTCCGCATGTGCTTGTCCTTCTTGTCGCTCAGGAAGGCCTCCATGTCGCCCCCGCTGTTGATGATCGAGAGCATGTCCGTGAGGAACTGGCTCAGTTCGCTGCTGGGGGTTTCCATCGCCTGGTTCCGGACCGCCGTCCGGTAGTCGGTGTCGAAGTATTCCGTCTCCTGGACGATGCTCTGGAACTCGCGGGCCACCTCGCCGTACGTGTCGTCGGCGTTGGCCATCGCCTCCAGGATCTCCAGCTGGTTCAGGCCGCCCACCGACAGCGCGTACATGAAGGAGACTGCGTCGGTCAGGAGCATGTTGATCTCCCGCTTTCGGGAGGAGGCCCGGGAGTACGGCACCGCGACCAGCGCGCCGAATCCCAGCCCGAAGCCGATGGTTCCGAGCACGAGGCCCGTTACGAAGATCAGAAAGGGAACGCGAAGCGTTTCGATGATCGCGATCAGGGTTTCGTTGTGAAACGTCGCTCCCAGCAGACTGTTGACCACGATGATCCCGGTGGCGAAGAGGAAATAGCCCAGTAACGTCCCGAGGATCCACAGGACCAGGCCGCTGATGACCCCGATGCCGAGGGACCGCGAGAGGTACATCTCGACGGTTTCGGTCATCCGCGCCTGTGCGAGTTTCTTTTCCACGTCCGCGACGAAATCGCTGTCCTCGCTGAACAGGCGGTCGTAGAGCGGGTAAAACGCGTCGCCCAGGGTGTCGCTCGACTGGCCAGGCCCCCGGGAGCCGTCGATCGTGTCCAGGCTCATGTGTCGTCACCGTCGTCCGAATCCTCCGCGTCCTCAACCGAGTCGCCGTCGCTGAAAATCGACCCGGCCTCGAACTCGTCGCTCTCGTCGTCCACGTCGCTGAATATACCACCCCCTTCGTCGGTAGTGGTGGCCGATTCGAAGGGGCTCCCCTCGTCGGCGTCCGTCTCGCCGAACGGCCCGCCGGTATCGTCGTCGGGTTCGCCGTCCGCGTCGGGTTCGCTTTCCGTCTCACTCCCGAAGAGGGCCCCCCCGTCGTCAGTGGTGGCCGATTCGACGTCCGGTGCCTCGAAAATCGGTTCGTCGTCCGTCTCATCGCGTTCGCCCGTTTCCGATCGACGTTCTGGCTCGGTCCCCGCGTCGTCGGGCGGCGGGGACGCCCCGTCGTCGGGTCCGGCGGATGCGCCCGCGTCGGTTTCCGGACTCGTCGTCTCGCTTGCCGAGTCGGCCGAGGATTCCTCCAGGAAATCGGAGTCGCCGAAGTCGAAGCCGCCGTCGTCGCTCAACCAGTCGGGCCCCGACGCCGCTACCTCGTCCTCTCCCGCAACGCCCGAACCGCCGCCGAGGTTCGTTTCGCCGCTGGTGCCGAAGTCGACGGTCTCCACGTCGTCCGTGCCGGCTGTGGTTTCCTCGTCGAAATCGAACTCGGATCGCGACTCGTCCGCCGCCGGGGGCTCCGCGGGTTCCGGTTCGGTCTCCGACGCGGTCTCGCCCCCGGCCAGTGCGGACCCCAGCCCGCTCGGAACCTGGCCCCGGTATTCGTCGAAGATTCGTTCCTCGGCGCGTTCGAGGATGTCCGTGGCAGTGTTGTACGTCTCCTCGCCCGGCTCGGGCCGCGGCACCAGGGCCTCCTTTTCGGGGTCGACGTCGATCAGGACGCTCTCCATCTCCCTGAGGTCCTCGAGGGCGTCCTGCAGCGTGCCGTTCGCGATGAGGGTCAGGACGGACTCCGGATCGTTGATGAAGGCCTGGATCGTCGCGGCGACCTTCGTGTACTCGCTCAGGCCGTTCTTGATGAGGTACGCGAGGATGGTCCGTCGTTTGAACAGCTCCTCCTCCAGCCGCTCCTGGTTCCACCCGCGATCGAACTTGATCTCCTCCAGCGTGTTCGACTCGGACATCTTCAGGAACTCGTCGGTCTCCGCCTGCCACTGGTAGACGTCCTGGACGTTGATCTCGTCGTTCTCGGCGTCGTAGTGGTTGACCTCTGTCAGCGTCTTGTTCCGGCGGACCTTGTGGCCGCTGACCCGGGTCTGGGTCTGGATCGACACCAGGTCCAGCGCCGTGAACATCGTCTTCGAGACGTTGATCGGGTCCGTAGTGAAGCGTTTGAGCACCTCGCCGACGGTGTCGGCGTGGAACGTGGAGTAGGAGGTGTGCCCGGTCGACATCACCTGGAACAGGTCACGCCCCTCCTCGCCACGGACCTCGCCCATCACGATGTAGTCGGGTCGCTGGCGCAGTGCGGCCTCCAGCAGGTCGAACTCGTCGACGTCGCCCTCGTCGTCGTCGGAGAACGACGGCCGCGTCACGGAGGCGACCCAGTTGCGCTGGGGGAGCTCGACCTCCCGGGTGTCCTCGATCGAGACGATCTTCGTGTTCGACGGGATGAACAGCGAGACCGCGTTCAGGCTGGTGGTCTTCCCCGAGGCGGTCCCGCCGGCGAAGATGAGCGACTTGTTGTTCTCGATGCACAGCCAGAGGAAGGCCATTTCGTCCAGCGAGAAGGTGTTCCAGTTGATGAGGTCGATCGGCGTGAACGGGACGTCCTTGAACTGGCGGATGGTGTAGTTGGTCCCGTGGTCGGACACTTCCCGCCCCAGCGTCAGCTGGGCACGCGACCCGTCGGGCAGCGTCGCGTCGACCTGTGGCCGCCGTTTCGAGATCCCTTTCCCGGACCGCTGCGCGAGTTTGACGACGAAGTCGTTCAGCTCCTCCTTGCCGTGGTAGATGTTCGAGATGATCTGTTCGTAGTCGGTGTGGTAGACGAAGACGGGCGAGTTCCACCCGTCGCACGAGATGTCCTCGACGTTGATGTCGTGCTTGATCGGATCGATCCGTTCGTAGCCGACGAAATCCCGCTTGAGGTGGTACAGCAGCTTCTCCACCTGGTATTCGGAGAGGGTTTCGGAGTTCTCCTCCAGCACCAGGGGCTCGGGCCGAACCTCGATCCCGTCGAGTTCGCCCGCATCGTCCGCGTCTTCCGGGGATTCATCGCCCATCAACGCCTTCACCTGGCCGAGCACCCCGCCGCCCGAGTCGCCGGCCGTCTTTTCGAAGAGGTCGTAGCGTTCCAGCAGGCGACGGGTTTCCCGCGCGATCACTGCCGACCTGTCTTCTCCCTCCCCCTGCGACGGGATCGTGTCGTCGGAGTACTTGATCGCGTTGCGCAGCTTCCCGGTCAGGAACTCCTTGAGTTCGCCCTCGATTTCGTTGAGATACGGTTCGATGGCGTAGTACTTCTTCTCGTTCTCCTTCTCGGAGTGGAACAGGACGACGAACGCGTACGGTTTGTTGACCCAGTATCGGTCCTCCTCCCGGAAGTGGGGTTTCTTCTCCTGGGGGACCGCCTTCTCGAGGTCGTACCGGTTCGCCACCGTGGTGTGCCCGTCCGCGTCCGAGAAGAACTCGTCCTCGTCGAGGTCCTCGGCGACGTTGACGGTTCGTTCGTCGACGAGGTCGTGGAGTTCGGTCGCGACGTCCTCGGCCCGACTCAGCCGTCCTTCGGTTCGGTCCGGGTCGAACCCAAGGTACTCCTCCGGCCGGAACGGAATCACGGAGCCGTCGTCCCGGCGGGGGGGCTCCCCGTCGTCGTCGTAGTAGTATTCCTGCTTGAAGTGTTCCCACATCCATCGACCCTTCGTAACGGGCGTCGTCTCGGCGTCCGTGTGTCGGGCGACCGTCCGTTGCAGGGCCTTGGCCCGGGGGGCCGCAGCGTCGCGGATTCGGTGGAAGACGTCGTCCGGATGGAAGCCGAGGTATTCGTCCGGTTCGAAGTCGACCGATTCCCAGTCGTCGCCGTAGGGAACGGACGACGTTAGGTCCTCGGTGCTTTCGAGCCCCAGACTATCGCCACTTTCGCTCGGTGGTCGGCCAGAAGTGTTTTCATAGAGGCGAGATACTTCCGCTTCGTGACCGTGTTCTTCCATGAAGTCAGCCCAGGTGTACTCCCCGATGCGAACGTCCGAGCCCTCGACGGGGCCATCGCGGCTGTTTTTCGGTGACGGCTCCGACTTCTCCATGCCCTCCATTTGCCCGGATTCGGATCCGTCGGCGTCGTTGATAGCCATTGACCTACTCTACTCACGGTTGATCAAAAAACCTTTTACTGATTCCCATCTTTGATAATTGATTTCGAACCCCGATTTCTATTGGATATTTTTGGTTTAGAGGCGGTCAGAACCGAATATTCTGTATTCGAATAGTTGGAGTTATAATTATATTGTAGAATTAAATTACGAATTTATCCAGGGGATTCGGCCGATACTTATAAATATGATTCTTTACAGCCCCTGAAACAATTTGTGGCCCAATACTGAGGGTTTGGACAAATACCGACGGGGATTTCCAAACGTGTTATAATCATATAATATATGTCTAAACCACATGTATGGTTAATTATGGATGAATCGACGGCGGCGTGGGGCCGTCCGTACTCCGATTTCCGGGCGTCGTGAATCTCCATTGCCGCCACGACGACTACGTTGGGTGCCGTGAGGGGACCGTCCGAACCGGCTGTTCGGGAGGGTCGGCACGCTCGTTCACAGGTTGGTGAGCGTGACGGGGGTCGAACCACGGTCGGACGGGCCCGGTCCCACGCACGAGACCGTCCATTCGTTGCCCCGTACCGGTTCGCTCTCCCCAGTCGCTGTACGGGCGTGACGGGATTCGAACCGGAGCAAGGCGTTCCGGGCGTGCGGCGCTTCGCACCGTTCCGGGCCTGCGACTTTCAGGGTTCGATTCCCTTGCCCGCTTTCACGACTCACTGCGTTCGTCGGAAAGCGGGCGTGACGGGATTCGAACCCGCGATCGAGAGGTTAGGAACCTCTCGCCCTGTCCACTAGGCCACACGCCCGCAAGAAGACGGGGGTTATTCCTGGGTTTCGCTTTCGGATTCGGTTTCCGTCCGGTTTTCCTGATCGCCCGTCGTGTCCGTCTCGGTCGTCGACGTTCCCGCGTCGGTTCCTGTACTCCTGCCGGTGCTGGTGCTCGATCCTGTGGCGCTTTCCCGGATTTCTTCGAGTTCCTGTTCGACCTCCTCGCGACCCTTCTGGAACTCGCCGATGGCCTCCCCGGTCGATCGGGCGAGTTTGGGAATCTTGTTTGCCCCGAACAGCAGGATCGCGATGAGGAGGATCAGGCCGATCTCCAGCGGCCCGCCCGTCCCCGGCATGAACAGCGGTACGGTTTCAAGTGCCATCTCTGGCCGTACCTTACCCGCTGGCAATTATAGGCTTTTTGCTCCCACCGAACCGCCGGATACGAACCCTTCCCAAACCGTCTATAGGCTGCGTCACCAACGGGTGGCTCGTATGATCGAAGCAGGCGACCCGGCACCGGACTTCACCGCACCGCTCGCGAACGGCGACGTGGAATCGTTCACCCTCTCCGAACGCCTCGACGAGGCCCCGATCGTGCTGGCGTTCTTCCCGGGGGCGTTCACGAGCGTTTGCACGAACGAGATGGTGGCCTTCCGGGACCAGCTGTCGCGATTCGAGGACGTGGGCGCGACCGTCTACGGGGTCAGCGTCGACTCGCCGTTCGCCCTCAACGAGTTCCGCGACAAACACGACCTGCCGTTCGGGTTGATTAGCGACTTCGACCGCGAACTCGTCGACGCGTACGACGTTCGGATGGACTTCGAGGACCTGGGGCTCCACGGCCTCGCGCAACGGTCCGTGTTCGTGATCGACGGGGACGGCGACGTCACCTGGTCCTGGGTCAGCGAGGACGCCGGCGTCGAACCCGATTACGACGCCGTCCGTACCGCGGCGGCCGAAACGGCAGAGTGACCGACGTCCCGGGCCGACTCGGCCCGACGGGCTTTTTCGGTCGGCGTTCGAGAAGGGGGTATGAGCGACGCCATCGACGACGAGGATCGATACGACCCCTCGGCCGAACACGATTTCCCCGACCAGCGACTCAACGAGGTGCTCGCGTTCGTTGCGGACGACCCGGAGATCGGGACGTATCTCCAGGCCCAGAACGTCAACCCCGTCACGCGGAAGGACTACAACGACCACGGCGAGGTACACGTCCGGATCGTCCGGGACCGGGCCCTCTGCCTCTACGAACTCCTGAAGCGGACCGGCGTCGAGTTCAACGGCGCGGGCGACCACTCCGACCTCGAGGCGGCCGACGAACCGGTCATCGTCGCCCTCGCGGCCACCCTGCACGACGTCGGGCACGTGGTCCACCGGGACGAGCACGTCTACTACTCGATCCCGCTCGCTTCGGACGTGCTCGACCGGGTGCTCCCCGAGTTCTACGACACGCCGGCGGCGGTTCGGCTGAAGGGCGAGGTCCTCCACGCGATCCTCTGTCATCACACGCCCGAAGATCCCCTCACGACGGAGGCCGGGGTCATCCGCGTCGCGGACGCCCTCGACATGGAGCGGGGCCGATCCCGGATGCCCTACGAGAAGGGCGGCCGGGGGATCGACACGATCTCGAGCCAGGCCATCCGCGAGGTCACCGTCACGGAGGGGAACGGCGTCCCGGTCCTCGTCGAGATCGAGATGACCAACGCCGCGGGCGTCTACCAGGTCGACAACCTGCTCAAGGCGAAACTCCGGCGTTCGGGACTGGAGGATCACATCCGTATCGTCGCCGTCAACCGCAAGGAAGACCG